>Ga0268262_10003063_pt1 | contig 18508 bp, 20 predicted proteins | sample TergutNc150P3_FD_190354 | JGI IMG/M metagenome (GOLD analysis project Ga0268262, IMG submission 190354) | Nasutitermes corniger P3 segment gut microbial community from laboratory colony in Florida, USA - Nc150 P3 (SPAdes) (version 2) | ecosystem: Host-associated > Arthropoda: Insects >...
GAAAGATTGCGACTCACAAGCGTAAAAAACGCCGCCGCCGCGACCGTCACAAGAAGAAACTTCGCTAAAAGGCTCTTATGCCTCAGGCTGTGGTTATAGCCACCGGAAATGCTGGCAAAGTAAGTGAGTTTTGTGCTATCCTCAAAGATAGTACATTTTCCTTTTTAACATCTAAAGATATAGGTTTTTTCAAAGAAATTGAAGAAAATGCAGATACCTTCAAAGGCAATGCCGAAATAAAGGCTCGTGCTGTTTTTGAATACACATCCTCCAAAGATGAATATAAAGACCACTGGGTTATAGCAGACGATTCTGGTTTGGAAGTGGAGAGCTTGGAGGGCAGGCCTGGGGTTTTCTCTGCCAGATATGCAGGAGAAAATGCCACCGCCGCAGAGCGATACACAAAATTGCTAAAAGAAATGGAAGGTAAAACCAATAGAAATGCAAGGTTTGTATGCTGCCTTTGCTTGATTATTCCAAAAAATGAACCAGAATTTTTTGAAGGGGAGTGCAAAGGCAAAATTTTAACCGCGCCGCAAGGAACTAGCGGTTTTGGCTACGACCCTGTTTTTATTCCCTATGGTTACTCCCAAAGTTTTGGCTGTATGAGCGAAGAAGAAAAAAATATTTTGAGCCACAGGGGCAGAGCCATAAAAAATATGTTGGCAGCGCTACAAGGTAAAGGTGGCTTAATATGAAAGAATCCGCTTGGAACAATGTTATATGGACGGCGATACAAAGCCTTAGTGACCTGCGTACAAAAGAGAGCAAACACATTGGCATAGATGAGATTTTTTTTGCCTGTGAAAAAGAACTGCGCACATTAAAGGCACCGATAAGGGAAACCGAACTCAGGCTTTTTGCCCTTGCTCTTTATTGCGATAAAGCATATAATTCGGCATTCTTTAAATCTGTGTTTTTTTTGCGCTTTGCATCTGCGCTTAATTTTTTGCATTTTGAACGTACAGCCGAAACTTTGATTAAAGAAAACAGCCTTGCCTTGGTGGTTTTTTGGACAGTTTTTAGATTATCATTTGGAAATTCCGTTCCGCAAAACAACTATGTTCCATTGGAAGAAAAAATGAGAAAAAAATCTTTGGAACTTGGGTTAAAAATTCAACCTTTTAGCAAATAAATATTTTGAAAAGAAAAAAGACTCATTTAAACTGGAATATTTTATGCCTTCTGAATTTGTTGCATTTGCAAATTTATTGCCTCCCATATAAATGCCAACATGGGTAACAGAATCTTTGTCCACCTCGCCAAAAAACACCAAATCGCCCGGCAAAAGAGCTTCTCGCGGAATTTTGATTCCCAATTTACTCTGCAACACAGAAGTTCTTGGCAAATCAAGACCATATATTTCATATACTTGTTTAACAAAAGCCGAGCAATCCATACCACTTTGGTCATTTCCACCCCATACATAAGGAATGCCTAAAAATTCTTCAATACGTTTTTCAAGTTCCACAGGATATTTGAAATCCTTTGCCATATTTCCCCATTCATTTTTCCCTGAGAAATAATATTCATCATCACTCTTTTTTCTTGTTTTAACGGCGCAAGAAAACAATAGCAAGCAAAATAGTAACAATACAAACTTAAAAACCATTTGCCGAAATAAAATCATTTGCAAACTCCCTCGCCATATCTTCCACTTCCGAATAAATTTCCTTCTCCTTAAAAACACCCATTCTCCATCTGTCCCAGGTTTGGCAGTCCATATATTCATGGCTAATAGCCAAATATGCCCTTTGGTGCAACTGCAACGAGGCATATATAAAATAATCGCCTTCTTTTTTCTTGAAGCCCGTAAGTAAAAGTTTTAATGCACCGCTCTTGCCGCTGCCATAAGCGGTTATAGGTACTTTGGCATTTTCCATTCTCTGCTTTATCCTATTGTTTATTTCTTGTTCCATTTTTTTAATTGATGAATCCCCTGCGCTATGCACAAAAATTTCAACCCCTTGCAAAGCGATGAGCGAGGCTTGCCCGTAAAGTTCGCTTGTATTGAATTCTTCTTGCAAATCTTTGGAATTCGGCGCAAATAATATAACTGGATTACTTTCCAGCAATTTGTTTGGAAATATTCTAAGCGAAGAATCCTTTTGAGCATCCAATGATTGCCTGCTTGCAATAACCACATCTGCCTCTCCCTTTTTCAAAAGATTGAGTGCCTCGCTTAAATTCTGAACAGCGTTGGGTTTTGAATTTTTCCATATACTGAGGATTTGCTCAGTTGAAACATCTCTCGGAATGAACACCATTTTTTTCTCATCTAAATTTGCTAGAGTCAAAATTTCATCGTTTTTTGTAAGCGCAGCTACAGCCATTTCTTTTTTGCCTTTTAAAATTATGGCATCTATTTTACCATCCAAAAGCAGTTTTTGCCCTGCACTTGCATTTTCAAAAGTGACAATCCTAAATTTTGAAAACTTCATTTTCGCTGAAATTTCTGATATAAAATCGTATCCAGCAGCGGAATCGCTTTTGCTAACTCCAACAACAAACGCATCTTTGCGGATAGAAGCTAGGTTCCGCCCGTGGGAAAGGGAGAACGCTAATGCTAGGGTGAATGCAAAGAGGAAAAGGCGCATTTCAACTGCTCCCTCAAAGCCTTTTCCCCAGTTCCACCCTCAATGTTGCGGCGCGAAACGGAAAAAGAATAAGTTAATTTTTTACGCAATTTTTTTGCATTTGGAACGTCTTTCCAAAATTCGTCTGGAAGTTCTGTGAAATTAATTCCTTGCTTTGCGGCAATTCCGACCAAGTTTCCAACAATGTGATGGGCATCTCTGAATGGAACTCCATTTTCAACAAGCAAGTCTGCTAGGTCTGTGGCGAGCAGTGCTGGAAGCATCTTTTTTTCCATAGCATCAAAATTCCACTTTGCGCTTTCCAGAGCTTCTTTAAAAACTTGCAGGCAAATCAAAATTGTTTTTGTGCTGTCAAAAACAGGGGCTTTGTCTTCTTGCAAATCGCGACTATATGTGAGCGGCGCACCTTTTACAAGGGCGAACATTGCGGTATAGTTGCCTATCAAACGCCCAGCTTTCCCCCTTATGAGTTCCATGCTATCGGGATTCTTTTTTTGCGGCATCATTGAGCTTCCGCTGGAAAATTTATCGTGCAGGGTTAAAAAGCCAAATTCGCTGGAACTCCATATAACAAAGTCTTCTGCATAGCGGCTTAAAGTTGAGCCTGTTATTGCTATGTTGTTTAAAAATTCCAAAGCCATATCGCGGTGGCTAATTGCATCTATGCTGTTTGCGCTAACGCCAGCGAAGCCCAAGTTTTTCGCAACCGCTTTGCGGTTATATGCAAAAGCCGAACCTGCTATTGCGCCACTTCCTAAAGGGCATTCGTTGTGCAAAGATAAAAGGTTGCAAAATCTTTTTTTATCTCTTTCAAGCGCAAAAAAGAGACTCATCAAATAATGGCTGAATTGTATGGGCTGTGCTTGTTGCAAATGTGTATAACCTGGCATTAAGCGACCCGTATGTTTTTCTGCTAGGTTGTAAATGGTTTTTTGGAGTTTAAGCAAGCTATCTAAAATATCCTTGGTTCTGTTTCGAATATAAAGTTTGAAATCTGTTGCAACTTGGTCGTTTCTGCTGCGCCCAGTGTGGATTTTTTTCCCTAGCAACCCAATTTTTTCGGTTAAAATCCTCTCCACAGCCATGTGGACATCTTCGTCTGTGCTTTTCCAAATATGTTTGCCTTTTTTTGCATCACTTAAAATACTTTGCAAAGCCCTTGCGATTTTTGAATATTCCTGTTGCGAAAGCACTTTTGCCTCTACCAAGGCTTTTCCGTGCGCAAGTGAACCTTGAATGTCTTCTTCCAAAAGTTCTTTATCCACGTCAAGGCTAAAACTCAAATCCATCATGCTTTTTGCCATGCCATTCTCAAAGCGGCCGCTCCACATACCGCTTTTATTTTGCTCTTTGGTTTTCTTTTGGGTTTTCATTTTAGATTTCCTTTAGGGGATTCTTTTTCTAACTACGATTCCAGTACGTTGGCTCGCATTGATTCTATCGCTAATTTTGTCGTGTTTGTGTTGAAATCCTATTATCCCCAGTACGCCCACTCCTGCTAGTATAGAGCCTATAAATATTAAGTCAATTTCTATTTTGAAATTTTTAGAAATAGACAACCGCAACACTGGGTCATAGAAACTCCAAAAAACCACTATCACACCGACAAACCCCATAAACCCAATTAAAAATTGATACCATCGCATTATTGTAAGTTTTTTCTCATCTGGTATTTCTTCTTTTTCTTTTTCTTCGGAAGCAACATATCGTATATCTTTATATTTTTTTTTATCTACTCCTCTAATGATTCGTGAAAACTTCAAAGCTTCTTCTTCGGCGGCCATTTGTAAACTGACTCGCCTCATGTGTTCGCGATTTATTCTGTCTTTTTCAGCGATTTCATCATCATCATCAGTAGATTTCATAATAATAAATATAGTAAATTCTAAGAACCTTTCAATGGCAGCTCCACAAAAAGTTTCTATATTCTACCCTAAGGTTTAACTGCTATGAGTGACTAATCCCTATGAATCAAAAACTAACATTCCCTTTGCCAGACGATTTCCACATTCATTTGCGCCAAGGAAAGGATTTAGCAAATTATGCAAAAAGTGCTGCCCAGCAATTTGGACGGGTTTTGGCTATGCCAAACACTGAGCCACCAATAAATTCGCCAGAAGCGGTTAAAAAATACAGAGAAGAAATTTTGGCTGCTGCTCCGAATTTGGAAGTTCTGCTCACATTCAAGCTCAATAAAAATTACACCGAGCAAGAACTTTTGGATATGAAAAAAAATGGTGCGGTTGCTGCGAAATATTACCCGCTTGGGGTTACCACAAATAGCCAAGATGGAATTTCTAAAATAGAAGATATTTACCCCACCATTGAATTGCTAGAAAAATTGGATTTGGTATTATGCTTACACGGCGAGGAGCCTGGTGCATTTTGTTTGGATAGGGAAAAGGAATTTTTGAAACATCTAGAAAAACTTTGCAAAACATTCCCAAATCTTCGCATTGTTTTGGAGCACGTATCCAGCGCAGATGCGGTGGAATTGGTTAAAAAATTGCCGCAAAACATTGCGGCAACAGTAACCGTTCATCATTTGATTTTAACCTTAAATGATATTGTTGGCGATTCGCTTTGCCCGCAAAATTTCTGCAAACCATTGCCAAAGTTCCCCAAAGACAAAGCTGCGGTTAGGGCGGCTGTGTTCAGCGGCAACAAAAAATTCTTTTTGGGAACAGATAGCGCACCGCACTCTTTAGAAAAAAAAGAATGCCTTTGCGGAGCCGCCGGAGTTTACTCCGCTCCGGTTGCAATTCCCATTTTAATAGAGGAATTTGAAAACGAAAACAAACTAAATTTGCTCCCCGATTTTATCGCTGGCTATGGTGCGGATTTTTACAAAATTCCACGCCAAACAAAAAAGGCAACTTATTCAAAAGAAGAATGGCAAATTCCCAAAACCATAGACGGAGCAGTGCCTTTGAGGGCAGGCCAAACATTGAAATGGAAAGCCAATTTACCCTAATATATTTGGAATTACTCCGCAGCCTTCTGCCTTAAAATTCCCAAAATTTGTTCCAAGGTTAGTTCGGCGGTTTTTTCTGTGCAAAGGGCACCTATTAGGTTTAGATTGGCTGTTTGCATATTGTTGTCGGCGGTTAGCAAATCTGTTATAGCGGCTACCTGCTCTTTGTATTCAAGCTCTTTCATTATGTAATTTTCTTCTGCTAGTTTTACATTTCCTTTGTTGCGCTCCACAAGGTTTTGAGCATTAAATAAAACTAATTTTGCGTTTTCGTATCCAACTTGTAAATCTATCTTCTGCTTTTCCCTATCCATTTCCATCTGCCTTTTTTGAATACGGGCATAAGTGCGCTCCGCTTTGTTAGACATACCGTCAAAAATCGGAACACTTACATTTATTCCAAGTGTGCCATTATCTGCGAATTTGTCTTTAGGGCTGCTGAAAAAATCAAAATTTTCCCTTGATGCCTTTGTTCCGTAGCTTGCAAAGGCTACAACATTTGGATATATGCTTTCTCTAGTTAAATCAATCTGCATTTCTTGAAGCCTAACCATTTGGTCCATTCTTTTTAAGGCAATGGAGCTTTGCAAAGGGTCGCCACTTTCTCCACCGGAGGCTCTGGAATCCACGCTAAGGCGGTCGGTTAAGGATATGTCTTCTCCTACATAACGCCCCATAATTTGCAAAAGAGCGTGTTTTTTTGTTTGAATTTCAACTTTAAGATTATCTATTTTGGTACCAAGATCTACTAGATTAATGTCCATTGTATTCAAATCACCTTTTTTTACTATGCCCTGCTCCACCATTGCTGCTATAGCCCCGCGGGTTTTACCGAGATTATCCTTGGATTTTTGCATAACCTCCAAATTTTCTTCCATACACACAATGCCCCAATATAGCATTGATATTCCGTAAATTATACCCTCCTTTATTTCCTGCTTAACCAGCGCATCTATCTCCTTGCCCTTTTTTGCCATTGCAATGCCTGTTAATGCCTGAGGAACATATAAAAATTGTCTTAATGTAAATTCTGCAGACACATTCCAGTTTATTGGAATTTCCATAAAAGCATCATTTGGATTAAGAGGACCTGCACCAGCAAGTGATTTTATCCAAGCGGGATAGTTAGGCACCGTGGTGGGATCCATCCACAGCTTTGTAACCGTGCCACTTGCCGATAATTGCGGAAAATATCTGCGAAAAGCCGCGTCCACCTGAGCATCTATGCCATCGGAACCGAGTTCGGACTTTTGAATATCCAAATTTCCCTTTAATCCTTCGCTTAAAGCCTGTTTTAAGCTGAGAGGGCTGCCAGCAAAGGCAAAACCCGCTATGCAAAAGGCAATTAAGCATAAAATCTTATTCATAAATGAAAAAATAAATAAATAAAGCCGTTTTTTACCCTGTTTTTATTGTATTAAAGGATTAAAAGGGTTTTTTAGGGGATAAAGGGTATTGGCAGCGCGGTTCCCTTATAAGGAATTCCAGAAATTTTCTCTATTGTTTTGGCATTGTCTGCAATTATTTCTTCATTTAGTTCGTCAACAAAACTTGCCGGAGAAAATACAAAACCTATAATTTTAATGTTTTTTGATTTTAGATAGTCTATGGAGAGCAAGGTGTGATTTATGGTGCCAAGACCCGGAGAAGCCACGAGCAAAACCTTAAAATTAGATAACTTTGCCAAATCTGCCATATCAAAATTTTGCGTTATTGGAACCCTAAGACCCCCAGCCGCCTCCATAACTATAAAATCATATTGTTTTTTTGCATTTGCCAAAAATTTTTTTATCACATTTTTTTCAAATTTAACATTTTCCTTGGCAAAGGCAAAATGCGGTGAGCTTGGAGTTTTAAGGTTATAGGAGCAATGTATGTCTTTCTGTTTTGTTTTGGTCACTTTTTTTATGAAGTCCATATCTGTGGGCTGCCCGCATTGAATTGGCTTGTAATACAAAACTTTCTTTTTTCTTGTTATCCTAAAATAATCTAATAAAAAAGCAGACACACAGGTTTTCCCAACTCCTGTTCCTGTGCCAGCAATGAAAACTCCTCCTTTAGCCATATTTATTTCACATACTCCTTAATTGCATCTCTTAGCGAGGTGAATATTCTGTTAAGCTCTTCTTCGTCTTCTTCCAAAAGAGTTATGCGAAAGCCCATAAGCTCAGAGCAAAAACTGCTTATTGGAACAACACAAATTCCAGTTGCTCCCAAAAGATAATATACAAAGCGGTAATCAAGGCTCACACCTTGGCACCATTCCTCTACCTTTGCCTTTATTTTGGGGTTTTCTATGGGCAAAGATTGCTTGTCGTTCAAAACGCCGTCTTTGAATATTATGGAGTTGTAAAAAGCACCATAAGTAGGGTTAAATGTTAGTTGAGGCACTTCGCTCAAAATTTTGTTTATAAGTGCGCTGCGTTTTCCAATACGCTCATTCAAACTTGTGCGGTGCGCTTCGTAGCGACTGTCGCCCAAAATCAAGGGCAAAGCGAGCTGCGGAAGCGTGGTTGAGCAAACTTCTGTCATTTTTGCATTGTCTAGCGCATTGCAAAAAGCGAGAAATTCGGGGTCTTTGTCTTTATTGTAAAATTCCATCCAACCACAGCGCGAGCCGGGCCAGGGAACCTCTTTGGAAAGCCCTTTCATAGCTATGCCCGGAACATCCTCTATATATTCTGCAAGGGCATAAGAACGCGAACCATTATATGTAATTTTGGTGTAAATTTCATCTGCCACAACAAATACCTTGTACTTTCTCGCAATTTGAATCATCTTTTTAAGGTGTTCAAGCGGATACACCATGCCTGTTGGGTTATCGGGGTTTATTATGAGAATACCCACTATATTTGGGTTATATTTCACCTTATTTTCAAGTTCTTCCAAGTCTGGATACCAATGGTTGCTAGGGTCTAGCCTGTAGGTTATGGGTTCTGCGTTGGCGTGAGCGGCTTCTGCGGAGCTGTGTGTGCTATATGCCGGAGAGGGACCAATTACCCTGCTAGTGATGTCTAGCAGATGGTAGGTTGTGGAGATGCCATCCCCCATGCCATTGAAAAACAGAATATCGTCTGGGGTTATTTGAGGCCCGCCCAAGGCATTGGTTTTTTCGCACAAAAATTCCCTAGTTTTTAGCACCCCTTTGGAAGGGCAATAACCATAAGAGGCGTTTTGCCGCACGAGGTTTGCCATAATATCCTTTATCCATTCTGGCAGTTGGCATTTCTTTTCTATTGGGTCACCTATATTTTCCCAATGAATAGGCAAACCGAGGGCTTTAAGCTGATTCGCCTTTTTAACAATCTCGCGAATTTCATACTTAAATTCCTTTGACCCTTCGGAAAGTAATTTTTTGCGCATGGAGGGAATTTAGAAAATATTTTCCTATGATGATTTCGCAAAAGGTTAGGTTATTGTTTGGAAATTAGTAATTTTGTATATTTAAGCTATGACTATGCAATTTGAGGCAACTGCCGTAAATGGGCAAGAAAGTAAAGCTCCGCCAAAGCCTAAAACAGACGATGGATTTGGTTCTCTTTCAAAATATGCAAATCCAGAACTTTTGGCAAAAGAAAATTCAGCTTGGGAACTAGCTATGAGAGATAAATATGTCTCTCGTTGATGCAAATATTATTTTACGATATGTTAGATTTGTTAAGAAACGTCTAATTCCCTTGATTTTTTTAAAGCCATAGAGAAAGGCTCTATCCAAGCATTTGCCGCAGTGACAAAACCTCTTAGATAACCGTTGTCTGGTTCCTTGAATGTGTCAAGGTAGTAATCTAAACCTGGAATGTTGTCTGGGTCTATGGGTTCAAATGATGGCATATTTTAAATATACAAAATAAATAACTGATACCGCTGGTTTACTGGCATTTTGGGATCCTTTGATTAGGTATTTGTCTATATTTACTTTTAAATGCTATACTCCCAAAAAATTCGTGAAGAAGAACTCAAAAACAGAGTTGCGGCGGATTTTTTCTCAAAATACGATTGTGCTGAAATAATTAAAGACATAGATTTTGCGGTGAAACTGAAACGCCCTGCGAATACCATTAACTTCAATGACGAATATTTGCTATGGGCAGAGGCTAAATCCGCTTCAAGCGACATTCTAATTATGCTTACTCAATTGGTACTGACTATAGGCAAAGCCCGTACATTCAACAAAATTTTGCCACCAAAGTTTCTAGGCTGCTTTGACTGCGAAAAAATAGCTTTCATTCCTTATGCCGACATACAGGATATTTTCCACCAGAACGATTTCAACTGGAATGTGGCTCCCTCCAATCACAATAGCCGTGAGTTCAAACAGATTTACTCTCAGATAGACAAAATAATAAACAACGGAGAGCCGCATAGAACCTATTGCTTTAAATTCAGTGATGAAAACAGCCTTAAATTGTTTATCCTTAAAAATTTCCTCGTTGGGAAAAGTGATGTTTCCAAAATAAGGATAGACAAGAACAATTTCATAAGCGTTTATAGCAAGTGGCTGGAGGCTGTGAAACCCACGATAGCTGTAAATTGGGCTGCCGCAAAAAAAATTGGAATTATAGACGGAGATTTTTATTTAGCGGATTTGCTTTCGCGTGAGAATAAAACCCTGAAAGAAAAATTGTTCGTTCTTCTTAAAACAAATTATTACGAATTGGACCAAAAACTAGATGATTCAGGTTTTTTCAGCAGCAAAAAAGCAGAATTTACCGACAAGCAAAAAGCGCACAATGCTTTCTGGGCAATCTATGAGCGCCCACCTAAAGAGGATTACTGGGATTACATAATAGAACGCCGTGATTTGCTTGTGCCGCAAGATGTCCGTGAGCGAAAAGGTAGCTATTTTACACCACAAATATGGGTTGAACTTTCTCAAAAGTATATTGCCGATGTCCTTGGCGAAAATTGGCAGGACGAGTATTATGTGTGGGACTGCGCGGCAGGAACAGGCAACCTTTTGGCAGGGCTAACAAACAAATACAATATCTGGGCATCCACGCTTGACAAAGCCGATGTGGATGTTATGCACGATAGAATAGAAAACGGCACGAATTTATTGAAAGAGCATTGCTTCCAGTTTGATTTTTTGAATGACAATTTTGCCAAGCTACCCGAAGGCTTGAAAAAAATTCTTGATGACCCCAAGAAACGCAAAAAACTTGTTGTCTATATAAACCCACCTTATGCGGAAGTTGCAACTGCTAGAACCAGAACAAATACAGGAGAAAATAAGAACAAAATAGAACGAAGTACTATACATTCCAAATATTCTGAAAAAGTTGGAATAGCGATGAAAGAACTTTTTGCTCAGTTTTTGGTGAGAATTTATGGTGAAATAGAAGGTTGTTTCTTGGCAAATTTTTCAACGTTGAAAATACTATCTGGTCCTAATTTTTTGAATTTCAGACATTTTTTCAAAGCAAAATTAGAAAAAAGCTTCATTGTTCCTGCTAATACTTTTGATAATGTTGCAGGGAATTTTCCAATAGGATTTTTTATATGGAACACAAGCAAGAAAGAAATTTTCAAAAAAACAGAAATGAATGTTTTTGATAGGGATGGAAAATCACTTGGAAATAAATCTCTTTTTTCCTACGATGATACGAAGTTTATAAATGATTGGATTATTGAAACAAGGAGTAAAAATAAAGGGAATGAAAATATTGCTTTTTTAGGTTGCTTTGGGAATGATTTTTTAAATCAAAATATTATCAGAATAATGCGAACAAAAGAAGAGCTTGCCACGCCGAGAGGTAGTTATATAACGCAAGGGAATTTAATTGAGGCAAGTATTTACTTTGCAGTACGCAAGGTTATTCCCGCTGATTGGCTCAACGACCGCGACCAATTCTTATATCCAAATGACGGCTGGGAAACAGATTTGGAATTCCAAAACGATTGCTTGGCTTATACGCTCTTTAACAACAATATTTCCAGCAAACACGGTATAAATCATTGGATTCCATTTATAGAATGGGATGTAGGTGCCCACGATAAATTTGACAGCCATTTTATGACCGATTTTATTGAAGGAAAAATAGAAATGATGCTTCGAGAACCTGGCTTATTTTACAATGCTGGTGCTGGCACGGGCGGTGGCGGTACAAGCAAGGTGCCATATAAAGAGAAAAAGGCACTTAAATTTTCAAAAACGGCAAAAAGTGTTTTCAAAGCAGGGTTAGAATTGTGGAAATACTACCACGCCCAGCCAAAATGCAACGTAAATGCAAGTTTATACGATATTCGCGAGCATTTTCAGGGCAGGAATGCTCAGGGCAAAATGAACAATAAAAGCGATGATGAAAAGTATAATGAGTTGATAGGTGATTTGCGTTCTGCGCTTAAAGAGCTTGCGCAAAAAATAGAACCTAAGGTTTATGAGTATGGATTTTTGAAAGCGTAACCAAATTTCTATATTCCAAAACGTGAAACATCTCCTCGCTTCGCTTTTAGATAGCTATTCAAAATTGGAAAATTCCATTCCAGTTAATCCGCACTCTTTGCCAAATAAAAATGAAGTTGTTGAACTTGTGAATAAACTCCATAGCCTGTTATTCCCAGGTTATTTTGATGATTACAAAGTAGGCATACTATTAAAAAAAACTCATCATCTGCTGAATAAGCAACTGGAGTTGCTCCATTGCAAAAAAGAGAAGGCGGCTGAATTTTTGAACAAACTCCCAAAGATAAGGACAAGTCTTGCTACAGATGTAGAAGCCGCCTCTGATGGCGACCCTGCTGCCTCGGATAAACAGGAGATAATAATTTCTTATCCGGGGATTTATGCAATTTCCATTTATAGGCTGGCTCACGAGCTTGAACTGCTAAAAATCCCAAAACTGCCCCGAATAATGACCGAACACGCTCACTCCATAACCGGAATAGATATTCATCCAGGGGCGCAAATAGGCGATTACTTTTTTATAGACCACGGCACAGGCATTGTCATAGGCGAAACTACCGTTATAGGCGAGCATGTGAAAATTTACCAAGGGGTAACGCTCGGTGCGCTTTCAACAAAGGGCGGTCACTCATTGAAAGGGCAAAAACGCCACCCAACGGTAGAAGATAATGTTACGATATATTCAGGTGCTTCCATCTTTGGTGGCAATACGGTGATAGGCAAAGATTCTGTGCTTGGCAGCAATGTGTTTGTAACAAGCTCGGTTCTGCCTGGTTCAAAACTTAGTATTCACACCTCAAAATCGGCTTCGGCTGGTGCTATGCTTTGAAAATTCCCATAATTTTATTTTTCTCTTCGTGTTCCCTTAACATATCTAAATGCTGCCTTGAATATTCCAGCAGGGCAGGTGCTACCATTTCCAGTCCAAATTTTTTTGCCTCTTGTAATCTCTCTTTTTTATTCAACTCAGGGCAACTATGCTCCAAAACAAAAAGCAGTTCCTTGCCTCGCTTAGAAATGCTAAAGGGCCAAGCTGCACATTCCATAGGTTTATTTTTTCTTAGTTTGCATCCCATATTTTCACAGTGATGTGCACAGGCAAACAAGCCGTTTTTTTGCTCTTTTACCTCTATTCCTTTTGGAACATAAATAAGAGACTCTTTTTTAAATGTGCAACAGATTTTGCATTTCGCGCAGGTTTCGTGTTTTAATATAGATACCACGCTCGCAAATTAGTAAATTTCTAAATTGAACCAGATGTTTTTCAGAATTCTATTATTTGCTACTACCTGCCTTATGCTCTCTTCTTGCTATAGGTTCTCAGCCACAACCTTGCCCGCTCATATAAAAACCGTGCGCATAGCAGATGTGGATTATCGCAACTTTGATCCGGTGCTGGGTAACAGGCTCAAAGATGGCATAACAGAGCTTTTCAGAATCAATGCTCCAGCCATTAGAATTGTAAACGAAAATGCAGATTCAGATTTTTCTCTTTCACTCACGAGCTACAGCAACAGACCCGAATCCCAAAGCTCAAATGCAGAAGTTGAGACCTATAGGGTAACAATGGGTGTATCGGTTACTTTTTATGATAATGTTCGCAAAAAAACAATCTATGAAAATAAGAGTATTCAGGCTATAGGCTCTTACTATGTGCAAAGAAACGAATCAGAAAATATCCACGGCCAAGAACGCGCAATAAAAAGTCTTCAAGACATAATAATTGCAAACGCTCTGGCAAAATGGTGATTAATCATCATCTTCGTCTTTTTTCGATTTTTTAGCCTCTACTGTTTTTTTGGTGTGTGTTCTCTTCACCGCATCTAAATATAGCTCTACGGTTTTTTCGCCATCTACTTTTACCAACACCTCATAAGTTTTTCTGCCCGGGCAGCTTGCCCCAACTTGATGGTCACCAGCATCTACGCTATTGAGTGTTAAGGGACCACCATCTGTGCGGTCTGCATATTCACCGTCTAGCAAAATTTGGCATTTGCTCGGATTTGTGGTTATTTTAATTGTACCGTGTGGCATAACTGTTGTGCCTTCATATTTATTTTCTTTATTTGGCCACACGTTGAAGCGGACATTTATAAGTTCCTTTCCTTGGTCTATGACTACCAGCTTTAATGGACCTGTACGGAATTGGCGCTTGGTTATGGGGCTTTTCCCCAAAGAGTCTCCATCCAAAAACACATAGCTACCAGGAGGGTCTGTTATGATGGTAACATAACCTGTTTTGCCTCTTGGTGCAAAATCCTCATCATCACCGGCAAAAACACTAACTGAGAAAAGCAGCATTAATGCTGCAGGCAAGGCTAAACGAAAAATATTCATAAAATCTCCAAGGTTAAGGTCTAAGTTAAATATAGAAAACTATTAGTTTTTCTATATTCCAAATCTCTATATGCTCTCTTCCGAAATATCAAAACGGCGCACATTTGCCATAGTTTCCCATCCAGATGCTGGAAAAACCACGCTTACGGAGAAATTTTTGTGGTACGGCAAGGTTATAAGAGAGGCAGGTCATGTTAGGGCTAAGGCAAATAAGAGCTATACGGTTAGTGATTGGATGAAAATTGAGCAGCAAAGGGGAATTTCAGTTAGTTCATCAGTTTTGAACTTTCCCTTTGAGGGCTGTTATTTCAATTTGGTGGACACCCCAGGACATCAAGACTTTTGCGAAGATACCTACCGTGCCTTAACCGCTGTGGATGCCGCTTTGGTTTTGATAGATTCCGTTAACGGTGTGGAAAGGCAAACCATAAAACTCATGGAAGTGTGCAGAATGCGACACACTCCTATAATAACATTCATAAACAAAATGGATTTAGATGGCCGTGATGTTTTGGAGCTTTTAGACGAAATTGAAAAAATCCTGCAAATCCAAGCCTCCCCCTTTACCCTGCCCATAGGTTACGGAAAATTATTCAAAGGCATCTATTCCATAGCAGATAACACCTTTCACACATTCAACAAAGAAGAAGGCAAACAGGAAATTCTGCAAATGAAAAACGCAGACGACCCCAAACTAATGGAGCTTTGCGGAGAGGAATATATCAAAGAATTCAAAAATCGCTATGATATGGTGACACAGGCAATGGAACCTTTTAACAAAAGAGATTATTTAGAAGGCAAACAATGCCCTGTGTTTTTTGGCAGTGCGGTAAATAATTTTGGAGTTAGGCAGCTTTTAAACACATTCGCAAACATCGCCCCGCCTCCAACACCCAGAGAATCCGATGTTCGTACGGTTATGCCCACAGAAGATAAATTCAGCGCATTCATATTCAAAATCCAAGCAAATATGGACCCGCGCCACAGAGACCGTACCGCATTTTTGCGTATATGCTCAGGCTCTTTTGAAAGAGGAAACAAGGTGTGGCATTGCCGCACTGGTCGCGAAATTCGTCTAGCCGCCCCAACAAGTTTCTTAGCTCAAGACAAAGAAGTTATAGACAAAGCATACGCCGGCGACATTGTAGGCATAAATGACCCCGGCATTTTCAATATTGGCGACACCTTAACAGAAGGCGAAAAATTCCAATTTTCTGGCATACCGGATTTTGCACCGGAATTTTTTGCAAGAGTAACCCTTTTGAATCCATTAAAAAGCAAGCAGATGTCCAAAGGTCTTTTGCAACTTTCCGAAGAAGGCGCAACCCAGCTTTACACCTCTTTAACATCGGCACTGCCAATTATAGGCGTTGTTGGAGAATTGCAATTTGATGTTTTGCAACACCGTTTGGAAAACGAATATGGAGCAGAAGTTCAACTAGACAAAATCCCAGCATTCGGTGCCAGATGGATTTATGGCGAGCAAAAAAAACAAGAGGAATTTTCAAAAGAGTACAGAGGTGATTGTATGCACGATAAAAAAGGAAATTTAGTTTGCCTATTCCCAAATGAATATCGTTTGAATTTGGCTGTTAAAAATTATCCTGAGTTGGAACTTAAAGCAGTGAGCACAAATTAGCAAACTAAACCGCATTTCTATATTCCATATATGGAATACGAAATCAGCGACAAGCTAAAAAACGTCCACGGCAGCGCAATAAGGGAAATTTTTGACCTATTGAAAAAGGGAAATATCATATCTTTTGCCGGCGGAATGCCTGCTACTCAAACTTTGCCCTCAAAGCAAATTGAGGGAATTTTGCAAAATATCATCTCAAAATATGGAGTTATAGAGAGTCTTCAATATGAATCCACGTTTGGCAAAGCATTGCTCTTGGAACAATTAAAAAGTTTTCTCGCTGAATATAAAGGCATAAATACCGAGTTGCAAAATATGATTGTCCTCTCCGGCGGGCAACAAGGCATTGAGTTTATGTGCAAAACTTTTGCAAATAAAGGCGATGCGGTGCTGGTAGAAAACCCCACATATTTATCCACCTTGCAAATTATCCAAACTTACGAAGCAAAAGCAGTAGGGGTTAGCTCTAATAACGATGGGCTTGATTTAGCCGATTTGGAAGAAAAAATCAAAACGCACAAACCGAAATTTTTATACACCGTTCCAACATTCGGCAACCCCACAGGTGGCACGTACAGCATAGAGAACCGCCAGAAAATTGCCGAAATCACCGCAAAATACGGTGTAATGGTTTTGGAAGACGACCCATATTCTCAAATACGTTTTGAAGGCGAGGCGATGCCCTCTATTAAGTGTTTTGACAAAAGTGAAAACGTGGTGTATTTGGCGAGCTTCTCCAAAATCATTGCCCCTGCTATGCGCATTGCGGTGGCAGTTGCAAACCCTGCGATAATCGGGCGGTTTAACATCTCCAAACAATCCACGGATGTTTGTTCGTCATCCATTAGTCAAATTATAGTGGCGGAGTTCCTTAAAAATAACTTAGCCGCGCATTTGAAAAACATTATCCCGATGTACAAGGAAAAACGCGACCAAATGGTGAATTGCATTGAAAAATATTTTCCAAAATCCTTCAAATATCAAATCCCCCACGGCGGTATGTTTGTATGGGGCTATTTTGATGATGAACGCGATTTGCTCGCGTGTTTCAAAGACATAGTTGACCTTGGCGTGGCATATTTACCCGGCACGCATTTTTTCCCAGATGGTGGTGAGAAGAATACTATGAGGTTGAATTTTTCAAATGCTACGCTTGAGCAGATAGAGAAGGGGATTAAGGTTATTGGGGAGTATTTTCGCCTTAATCTTTCAAGCAACGGACACTAGCCAAGCCGTTCTTATCGAAGCCGCTCAAGCCTGCTCCCTCGTAGCCGTAGCCTAGGTCTGTGATGCTACCGTTCTCTGAGCTACTCCACCAGTTGCCATTGTCGCCACTGCCCGGCAGGGCGGAAAAGCCATAGTTGTCTTTGCCGCCACTATATGCTCTCAAATCTTTACCATCCGATGCCGACTTGCTGATTAGCTTATCTAATTCCGCTTCGCTCGGTAAATGCCAACCGATGGGGCAAGCTTTTTTAGCCGTTTCCCAGTCATAAAGCCTGCCATATTTCTTGCAGTTATCAGGGTTATTGTCATAGCATACGGATTTGCCCGTTTCTATGTTAAGATTCTCTGCCATCCAAGTTTGTTCGCCGATTTTGATGGTTTTGTAGGTTTTCTTGTCCCTAGTATCGGTAAAGGTTCCGCCATTTGCTTTTACGTAGGCTTCTCTTTCTGCTTTTAATTTTGCTTCTGCCTTTGCTTTTGCTGCCGCTTTTTCCTCAGCTTCAGCTTTCGCTATTTTTGCATAGTTAGCATCGTCTTGTACGCAACGAATACTGTATTGGTCGTACTTATAGCCATCATCGCTGTAGCTGGCACCTTCTTCGTTGTATTTCATAGACCGAATGTAAGCGCCTTCGCCATTGTTCTCGGATCTACTCCACCAGTAGCCATCGGTGCCAAAACCGGTGAAACCGCCCTCGTTAATGTAGCCGCCGCCCGGCAGGGCGGAAAAGCCGAACTTGTCTGTGCCGTTTCCATTTTCATTCCAGCCGCTTTTTGCTTTCAAGTGTTTGCCTGCAGTCTTGCTATTGTAAGGGCTTATTCCGTTTCCGTTATCTACATAATATAACAGTTTATCCCATTCCGCATTGTTAGGCAAATGCCAACCGCTTGGGCAAGCTTTCATAGCCGTTTCCAAGTTATATAGCCGCCCATAGCAGTTGCCGGCTTCACCTTCGTAGCAGTCGCCAGATTCTAAGTTAAGATTTTCCGCCATCCAAACCTGCTCGCCGATTTTGATGGTTTTGTAGGTTTTCTTATCCCTGCTGTCGGTGAATGTTCCGCCATTTTCTTTTATATATGCTTCTCTTGCCGCTTCTTCTTTTGAAGGCGGTGCCGCTGCTGATTCGCTGGCGGTTGTGTTTGCTCCGTCTTGCTTTTTCTTTTCTTCGCAAGCGGTGAATGTGAATGTTATGGCAAGTGCTAAGGTTGCCGTGAGGGTGGGCAGGCTGACCCTGCCCGTACGATGCTTTTTCATTGGTTTGTTCTCCTAATTAGTTTTTTTCGTTTCGCCGCGATAGACGAAACGGGTTATGTTTGTAATCTCTTCACCT
>Ga0268262_10003064_pt1 | contig 18491 bp, 16 predicted proteins | sample TergutNc150P3_FD_190354 | JGI IMG/M metagenome (GOLD analysis project Ga0268262, IMG submission 190354) | Nasutitermes corniger P3 segment gut microbial community from laboratory colony in Florida, USA - Nc150 P3 (SPAdes) (version 2) | ecosystem: Host-associated > Arthropoda: Insects >...
GGTAATTATAATTGGATCCGGATTATCACCATTTGAACATCCGTAAAACCCCCATGTAATCAGTAGAAAGCCTACAGATAAAACTACTAATTTCCATTTTTTCATTTTCATTCTCCTTCCATAAAATTTCATGATATACTTATAAATATCATAATATACAACAATTATATATAACTCTCTTGTAAATACAAGCAGTATGTATGTTAATTTTTAAGTATTTTAGTTTATTTTATTGTAAATATTCCAGAATTTATGTAAATATTCCAGATTTGAAATATTTAATTTAATCTCCAAAGTCTAAATAATATATAATTATCTTCAGGGGGGGCGCCATTGCGTTTCCCATAGTATATTGTTAATATACTTTTATCTTCAAGTTCGACGCTGCATGGATAACCAAAATCCCAATTAATCTGTTCCTCAGCTAACATAAATTCTTGCGACCAGGATATACAGTTGTCAACACTAATTATAGCACGAATCGATAAAGGCGCTAAACGTCGTCCGAACGTGCAAATTATTGCGCCGCTTGAATGAACAAGCAAATGTGGAGGAGTACCATTAATACCTGAATAAACCGGCAAACTCCATGTTTCACCTTCGTCTTCGGAAGAAGAGAAAAAAAATGATGAATTATAATAATTTTTATTTTTTCCATTATTTTTAAAACGTATTCCGGCAAAAAATGTCCCATTCGGAAGTAATGTAACATTTGGTTCGATAAAATCAAATAGATGCATCCAATCTAAACGTTTAACAGTTCCTTTTTTTGTCCATGTTTCACCACGGTTATAACTAACATAACAACATATTGAACAACCGTCATCATTTTTTATGCCATTTTTATTGAATAAAGGAACTGCGCCCAAATAAAAAATTGTACTTCCAATATTGTTAGTGACAAACAAAGGACCGTGGGGCGCCATAATGGGAATTTCTTTACTTGTATTCCAGGTAATTCCATAATTATCTGAAAAATGATAAAAAGGAGTATTTGCTTTCTTTGAGTCGTAGCCAGGAATAGATGTATTATAAAAACTAGTAACCATAATACGTCCATCACCCAAATAAGCAATACCAGCATCACGGGCTCCAAAATTATCATAATATTCAATAATAACAGGATCATTAAAAATCAGATCATTTTCACTCGCAACAGAAAAATATATATTACCGTCATTACTAAGATGGTTTTCCCGTCCTCCTGACCAAACCGCTGCAACTTTACCATTATCCATCTTAGTAATACTTGGCCAGGCATTATAGCCATGCGTATATACTTCACCGGATTTTATTATTTCTGCTGTTATTTGCACTTTTGTAGACCTAATTGTTCAAATTTTCAAATACTTCAAACGCTCGTAGTATAGCGACATCCATGTCATAATATTTATATTCAGCCAGTCTTCCGCATAAATATATATTTGATATTTCTTTTAAATCTGATTTGTATTTATTATATAAAGAAATATTATCATCTGTCAATATCGGATAATAAGGTTCAAGTCCTTTTGTTTTATCCGCCGACAATGGATATTCATAAACTATAGTTGTAATATCCGAAATATTCTGCGGCGGAAGTTTTTTATATTCTGTTATTCTTGTATAACCTTCCGCGTATGGATGAGCAACTACAGAAGCTTCCTGAAAACTATCCGTATTTTTTGTTTGATAATCAAATCTCAGTGACCGGTAAGGAAGATGACCATAACGATATTCCAATAATTCATCTATGGCCCCGGTATAAACAACCGGTATAGATATTGGTTTGCTTTCAAAAGAAATTTGTTTCTTTTCTGTATCAATATTAAGTGTTTTTAAAGCGTCTGTTTTAAGCATTATTTTAATATTCTTATGATCCAAAAGACTTCTAAAAAATTTTGTGTAACTTTCTCCCGGCATACATTGAAACTTATCGTCAAAATATCCTTCGGTATAATCCAGGCGGACGGGAACGCGCTTTAACACGCTCGGATCAACTTCGTTTGGAGAAATGCCCCACTGTTTTACAGTATAAGGCAAGTAATTCAGCTCATATAGTTTTTCCGCATATTTTTTTATAATTTCATCTTTACAGGCAAGAAGGTCAAGAATGGCAACCGTTTTTTGTTCGTCATAACAGAATCGAAGACACTTTTTAAGCGTTTCAGCTTCTTCTTTATCATACAATAAATCTATTGTTAAGAAATTTGACGGCGCGGGCGTAATTTTTCCATCTAACTCAACAACCGGCTTGTGGTGATAATCAATCCATGTACCATATTTTTTTATAAAATCAAATACTTCTTTATTATTGGTATGAAAAATATGCGGACCATATCTTTGAACAAGAATACCATTGGAATCAATTTCATCATACATATTTCCGGCAATATGATTCCTTCGTTCTAAAAGCAAAACTTTTTTATCATTTTCCGCCAATTTACGGGCAATAACGCTGCCGCAAAAACCTGCGCCAACTATAATACAATCAATTCCTGAAATATCAATCATATACAATTTCTAAAAGATTTTTCTTTTATTAACTAATCTTTATGAAAAAGATCTCGTGTATATACTTTGTCAATAACATCCTGTAATTCCAAATGCATACGATTCGCGATTATTACAGTACTTTGTTGTTTAAAATCATCCAAAGAACGAATTATAGGCGAACTGAAAAAAAAATCCTCAATCATTGTTGGTTCGTAAATAATTGTTTTTACGCCTTTTGCTTTAATTCGCTTCATAATTCCCTGAATAGACGATTGACGGAAATTATCCGAATCTGATTTCATAGTAAGACGATAAATACCGATAACAGGAGACGAATTCTGAGGAAATCCCGCAATTTGCAGTACACGCTCGGCAATAAAATCCTTCCGGGTACGGTTTGCTTCAACAATCGCATTAATAACATTGTTGGGTACATTGTTATAATTTGCCAATAATTGTTTCGTATCCTTTGGCAAACAATAACCGCCATAGCCAAAAGAAGGATTATTATAATAATTACCAATCCGGGGATCCTGGCATACACCGTCAATAATGGCGGTTGTATCAAGATTATGTATCTCAGCATAGGTATCCAATTCATTAAAAAACGCGATCCGTAGCGCCAGATAACAATTAGAAAAGAGCTTTACCGATTCTGCTTCTGTTGCACCGGTCAATAAAACAGGTACATCCTGCTTTATTGCGCCTTGACGCATAAGATCGGCAAATGTTTTTGCCATTTCTGAATAAGACGCATTTTTTGGCAAGCCGACAATAATACGTGAAGGATACAGATTATCTTTTAACGCATTCCCTTCACGTAAGAATTCAGGAGAGAATAACAACTTACAGTTCGGGTTAACTTTAAACAGTTCTTCTGTATAGCCAACCGGCACGGTTGATTTAATTACAACAAATGCTTCCGGCGCATATTTCTTTATTTGTTCAAATACCTTTTCAATTGAAAAAGTATCAAAATAATTTTTTGCCGGATCATAATTTGTCGGCGTAGAGATGATTACAATTTCCGCGTTTTCAAAAGCTTTTTTTGGTTCTGTAGTTGCAGTCAAATCCAGCGGTTTTGATTTTAAATATTCCTGTATATCAAGATCAATAATTGGTGATATACGGTTGTTAATTTTATCCGTTTTATCAGGCAGAATATCATAGGCAACAACGGTATTATGCTGAGACAGTAAAACAGCATTGGAAAGTCCTACATAACCTGTACCTGCGACAGCAATATTATATCTCGTCATAATCAAATAATTTTTCTTTACTATTTAATATGGTTTACGCGGAAATCTCACAATAAACTGTTCGCCATCAACATCATTTATCAGTTCCATATCCGGCTGTTCGGCATAAGCGCGGCGTATACCGGATCCTAACCCGCTATAGGGCAGAGTGCGACTGGCAAACATGGCTAACTGATTGTTTCTGATAACAGGATTACCGTATTTTATTTCTTCAACTGTCAGGCTATTAGGCAGTTTTCCCGGACTAATTATTTCAATCCGGTTGTCAAAAACAAGCAAACGTACCGGAGCGTTCTTAAAATAATCACGATGAATAAGGGCATTCTGCAAAACTTCTTCCAGGGCAATAACAGAAATTTCAGGTACGCCATGAGAATTAAACCCCTGTCCGTTTTGCAGATATTTTATACAGCTTTTTACATACATCATCCCCTGCTTAAAAAGTTCGGGGATAGTTCCGGTTAAATCTTCCGGTTTGCTTCTATAATTGTTTCCGCCAATATCATTTCCTGCAAACATTGCGGCTTTTATGGTAAATTGCGGTCGTAAGCTTTGAACTTCATTCCCAAAAAAAAGTAAGCCCGCAAGGGTCAAGTGGTTATTACGTATTACTTTTTTTGCTTTAAGCGCTTCTTCTAAAGTAAACCCTTTTTCTTCATAACTGTGTCCGAATTCTTTTTTAAAATATTCCGAAAAAAGCCGGGTATCTATATCTTTTATACCTGTGTCAAAAATTTCAACTTCATCGGCAAGTAAATTCCTGCTTCCCAGCAACCGCGCAATTTCATCATTTGAAGTTACTTTTCTTTTATCCGATCCGTTTTTAACGTATATTGTCCCGTTTGAATCTTTGTAAGGTTTGGATATTCCTTCCTCAATGCTCACGACAACTATTTGATTATCTTTTACAGAAACAGTTTCGGTTTCAAGATAAACCGGCGGGTACACTTTTTGTGACGCGATATTTACAATCTGCTGATTTATGCGCTGTATTTCACTAAAAGAAAGTCCGTGTAACTTTCCCGTTTTGTCATTTACTCCAAAAATGATTTTCCCGCCATGTGAATTTGAAAAGGCAATCATCTCATGGGCAAGACTGTCAGGATGAGGCAGGTGTTCCTTGAACTGCGCTGTACTTGATTCGCCGCCGTTGATGATCCGTAACAGTTCCTGCTCATTCATCAATAATTACCGTTTTTCGTAATTCTTTTCTATCCAGCGTTTATAATGTCCGTTGCGTATATTGTCTACCCATTCTCTGTTGGCCAAATACCAGTCTACGGTGCTTTCAATTTGCCGGCAGAAGTTACCGGTTTGTATCCAGCCTAGTTCATTTTTGATTTTAGAACAGTCTATGGCATAGCGCCTGTCGTGGCCGGGACGGTCTTTAACATAGGTTATTGTTTTACGAATTGCTTCTGCCTTTAAATTTGTTTTGGCGGCAACAATGTCAATAATCTCATTAAGGAGTTTTATATTTTCCCATTCGTTTTCACCGCTGATATTGTATTTTTCTCCTTCCCTGCCCTTTTGCAGTATGCTCCAGACAGCATTGTTGTGGTCATTCACATACAGCCAGTCCCGAACATTCTTTCCGTCCCCGTACACCGGAAGCGTTTTGCCCTCAAACATATTGATGATCATAAGGGGAATAAATTTTTCCGGAAACTGGTAGGGTCCGTAATTGTTGGAACAGTTGGATATGGTAACCGGCAGACCGTAGGTACGATGGTAGGCCATTACCAGGTGATCGCTTGCCGCTTTACTGGCTGAATAGGGTGAATGGGGATCATACGGGGTGTTTTCGGTAAAATAACCTGTTTCTCCCAGAGAACCGTATACTTCATCGGTACTGATATGGTGAAATAGTACATCCCCGATGTCTTTCCATGCGCTTCTGGCACATTCAAGGAGGGTAAAGGTTCCCAAAACATTGGTTTTAACGAATGCTTCAGGTCCCAGAATTGAACGGTCAACATGACTTTCGGCGGCAAAATGAACAACCGTATCAATTTTGTACTCCTGAAAGATATTTTCAACCAGCGAATGGTCGCAAATATCTCCCCTTTCAAAGAAATACCGGCTGCCGCCCCATTTTTCTTTTATTTCCTTGAGACTTCCCGCGTTTCCCGCATAAGTAAGGTTATCCAGATTTATTATCCGTCCCTTAAACTCCGGTTTTTCCTCCGTTTCGCCAAAAAGAAACCGAATAAAATTGACGCCGATAAATCCCGCGCCGCCGGTCACAAGAATATTTGTCAATTTACGCATATTGTTCCCATAGTTAAAAATTTATGTAAACTATTATCCCATACGGGAATAGCAATATTCAACACCGTCTTCATTTTAGTCTTGTCCAGCACAGAATAAGTGGGACGTTTTACTTTAGCAGGAAAATCGGCGCTTGTACAGGGGGTAATTTCACATTTTTTCGTTAAAATACCCAATTTCAGCGCCTGGGCATAGATTTCCCGGGCAAATTCAAACCAGGTAATTTCAGCCTCGCCGGTAAAATGGTAAATGCCGTAAGGCGCTGTTTTTGTATCCGCGGCATGAAGTAATGCAACAATTACCTCTGCAAGATCACGGGTCCAGGTGGGGCTGCCTTTTTGATCATTTACTACCCGGATAGTTTCCCGCTCCTTCATAAGCCTGAGCATGGTATGGACAAAATTATTGCCGTATTTGCCGTAAAGCCATGCGGTTCGTATTATATAGGATTGTTTATTCTCATCCAGTACCTTTATTTCTCCGTCCCGTTTGGTCAAGCCGTAAACACCGATAGGATCGGTAACATCATCTTCCGTATAGGGCCTGCTTCCCTGTCCGTTAAAGACATAATCCGTGGAAATGTGAATTAATCTGGCGCTGATTTCATTCGCTGTACGGGCAATATTCCGCGGGGCTTCGGTATTAAGCAGACGGCTTTTTTCTTTTTCATCTTCGGCCTTGTCAACCGCTGTATATGCGGCGCAGTTGATTATCCAGTCAATGGGCTGTCCGGCATCCGACCGTGTCCGGATAAAAGCCTGAATCGCGGCAGGATCGGTAATGTCTATTTCGCAATCTGTCCCGATAAAGGAAAAGCCGGATTCTTCCAGAAGCAGAGAAAGTTCTGTTCCCAGCATACCCTTATTGCCGATGAGCCATATCATTGTCATCTACCCTGCAATCACCGGCGAAAAGGATGGGAGATTTTTATCTTTATCCGATAAATTATATTCCATGCCCAGGTCAGGCCATGTAATGCCAATGGCCGGATCGTTCCAGATGATGCCGCCTTCATCTTCAGGATAGTAAAAGTCGGTGCATTTATAGGCAAAGACCACTTGCTCCGTTAATGCCAAAAATCCGTGGGCAAAACCCGGCGGAATATAAAACTGGTTCCGTTTTTCATCGCTCAAAAAAACACCGTGCCATTTACCCCTGGTCGGTGAGTCAGGACGTATATCTACCGCTACATCAAACACTTCGCCCTGTATGGCCCATACCAGTTTTCCCTGGGGATGGGTTTTCTGAAAATGCAAACCCCGGAGCGTACCCTTGCCCGACATTGACTGATTATCCTGAACGAACGGAAGCGTAAGCCCGGCAGCGTAAAAATCCCGCTGTGAATAACACTCAAGAAAATAGCCCCGCCGGTCGCCGAATATCTTCGGCTGTATCTCAAATAAACCCGGTATCGGACATGGCGTAAAAACAAACGGCATTATAGATTCTCCGCTATGTACCGCAAATAATTACCGTATTCGGTCTTGTATTCCGCGGCAAGACGCAAGAGGCTTTCCCTGCTAATCCAGCCGTTGGTATACGCAGTCTCCTCTATGCAGGAAATATACATTCCCTGCCGTTTCTGAACAGTTTCTATAAAGTTGGCAGCTTCCAATAAATCATCGTAGGTACCGGTATCAAGCCAGGCCATACCCCGATCCAAAATCTCAACAGAAAGTGTGCCTTGTTCCAGGTAGACATTATTAATAGCGGTAATTTCTATTTCCCCTCTGGCAGAAGGCTTTATATTCTTCGCGATATCTACCACAGTGTTATCATAAAAATAAAGTCCCGGAATGACAAAATGACTTTTGGGAACTTCGGGTTTTTCCTGAATAGAAAGCACCTTCCCGCTTTTGTCAAATTCTACAACCCCATAGGCTTTGGGGTCTTTAACATAATAACCGAAAATTGCCCCTCCTCCTGACTTTTCAATGCGGCTTCGAGTATCCCTTAAAGTTCGGTTGAAATCCCGACCGTAAAAGACATTATCCCCCAATACCATAGCGCAGCATTCAGAGCCGATAAAATCCGCGCCCACAATAAAGGCGTCCGCAAGCCCCCGGGGGCTTTCCTGAATTCTGTAGTCAAAATTCATGCCAAGCCAGCCGCCATTCCCGAACAATTCCTTAAACAGCGAAAGATCGCGGGGAGTAGAGATGATCAGTACATCCCGAATCCCGGCAAGCATGAGTACCGAAAGGGGATAATAGACCATTGGTTTATCGTAAAGCGGTACTAATTGTTTGGATAAAACTTTTGTAATGGGGAAAAGTCTGGTGCCGGACCCTCCGGCAAGAATGATACCTTTCATGTGTAATATTCCTCATAAGCGGTGCAGACTTCTTTGGTGCTGCCGGTCATTACCGCCTCGCCTTTCCGAAGCCAGAGCGCTTTTTCACATAATCGTTCAATCATACCGCTGTTATGCGACACAAGAAGCAGCGTTGTAGCGCTTTGCAACATTTCATGAATACGGATTTCACACTTTCGCTGAAAAGCGGCATCTCCTACGGAAAGCACTTCGTCAACAATAAGGATTTCCGGCTTTACCACGGTTGCTATCGCAAAAGCCATACGTGCCCGCATACCGGAAGAATAATTTTTAAGGGGCATATCAAGAAAGTCCTTGAGCTCGGAAAATTCCACTATCTCATCATAATGTTCACGCATGAATGCCTTGCTATGACCAAGCAGGGCGCCTTCCAGATAAATGTTCTCTCCGGCGGTTAACTGAGGGTCAAAACCGGCTCCCAGTTCCAGCATGGGGGATATGGAAGCGTTTACTGTCACTGAACCGGGATTAGGAGCAATAATACCGCATATCAGCTTTAACAGAGTTGATTTTCCCGCGCCGTTCCTGCCGACTATACCCCAGGATTCTCCCTGCTTTACTTCAAGGTTTATATTATTGAGCGCCAGTAATTCCTTATAATGAAGTTGTCTTTTGATAACCTTAACAATATATTCTTTTATATTATCAATTCTTTCCGAAGCCATGTTAAAACGCACGGTGGCATTTTCTACTTTAATAACAGTCGGTTCCAAAAAACACCTCAAAGATATAAAATAAATTTATTTTTATTGCGGGAAAAACTTATCAGTCCTACAAACAACATAATAACAGCCGCAACAGCGCCGCGAATTGCCAAATCCAAATTGCCCATATTGGCGCCGGACAGGGTAAAATTACGAAACATGGTTATGTAAAAATACATGGGGTTATAGCGGGTAACAATATTGGAGAGCCAGTCCGGCAGAATACTTACCGGATAGAATATACAGGAAAGATACATCCAGGCAAGAGATACTACTTGCCAAATGTATATTATATCCCGAAAAAATACGGCGGCTTGTGACATAAAAAGTCCAAATCCAATACAAAAAAAATACAGTTCAATTATGGGGATAATAACTAATAATAGACGCCAGGTGACAGGGGTACTGGTAACAAAAATAACAACAACAAACGCCCCTAATGAGAAAAAGAAAAACAACAGTTCACTGGTAACATCGGCCAGAGTAAAAATATACTTGGGAATATATATTTTTTTTAACAGACTGGCGTTTCCTGTAACTGATGTAAGCGAATTGGATATCGCGCCGTTCATAAAATGAAAGAGCATTTGTCCGATAAGAAGATAAATCGGAAAATTGGTAACACTACGGTTAAACAAATTGGAAAAAACAATAACCAAGACCAGCATGGTAAGAAGAGGGTTGAGCATACTCCAAATGTAACCTAAAAAGCTCCTGCGGTATTTAAGCTTTACATCACGGAATACAAGCTGAAAAAAGAGTTCCCGGTATTTGAGAAAAGTACGCAAGCGTGCAATTGTTTTCTGAACTATCATCATTTCGTTTTTCCCATAGTATTGTAACGCGTCAAAAAAATCTACCCATTCTTGTCTGAAAATCAGGCCAAACAAGAACCTTACCGTTCCAAAAACGGCTTTTTTATTAACGTCTCCAAAAAAAATAATCCAGCCACCGCCGAAACAGGTTTGCCGGATTTGCTGATACTGCCAAGCCCAACAGTTTTTTTAACTAAATGGGCTATAATCCACAAAATACCGATTTATTAAATATAATATATACCCTTTCAGTCAATTTTCAACTTTTCGGGAAATAAAGATATACCTGGTTTGCTAAGAATCATCCCCCCAAAGAGTGTAATTACTATACGAATGAGGTTTAAATAGTATCCAGCCATTAAAATTCCTGAAAAACAAACTTTTTTTTGTTCCGCAATACGGCAAGTTCAGCATAGAAAATTCTACAGAAATAATAAAAATATGTCAATAGAGCCTTTTTCAAAATGTCGGACCAAAAGTTCGCTGCTTACAACAATTACTTGGCATTCTGTCTGCGGCCAAAAACACCGCACGGGGGTGGTATTTTTGCTCCAGTCACCCCCTGTTACATTATTTCCGGCATACATTTCTGAATTATTTCGCTTATGTATTGCTAATAGCTATTGAAACAGCCTCAATAGTAAAATAAATTCCCTGCTTTTGGAGGTTTTTCCGAGGATTTTTTATATATTTCAGAGAAAATAGCCGTTTGATATCAAAATATATGCCATCTTGACACACTGACAGACATTAAAAACCATACAATGAGCCGATTTTTTGAATATTTGGCTTAAAAACTTACTTTAGATACTATTCATTGCGAGTTGAGCTGTGCTGTTACGGCGTATAAGGCTTATCTAAGATTATAATTGGCATTTTCAAGTGAAAAGTTACGATTGTAGTACGGATCTCCCCGGGCAAGATCTTCTTTCCATTTCGCCTTAAACAGGGCCATCTCCTGTATCAACTGACGTTTTTTCTCACTGGTTATATTATATCCGCGCGATTTAGACTCGAAATGATAGGCTTCAGCATACGGTGTCCAGACAATTACATATCCGGCCTTCCTGATTTTAAGACATAAATCAACATCATTATATGAAGCCTTAAAGTCCGGGTCAAAAAAGCCTACTTCTTCAAAAACTTGTCTGCGAACCATCATACAGGCGGCAGTAACGGCGCTCATATTCTGCACGATCTTTAAATTCCCCATGTACCCGGCGTAACCAAAGGGCGCTCCGTATAAAATATGTCCGGCTGTTCCCTCAATTCCCAATACAACGCCGGCATGCTGAATAGACCGGTTGCTGAAATAAAGCTTGGCTCCTGCCGCTCCAACATCGTCCCTTTGGCAATACATGAGCATCTCTTCAATCCAGTTAGGCGTGATTATTTCAATATCATTATTTAAAAATATCAGTTGTTTTCCGTTCGCGTGTCTAAAACCCATATTACATATTTCACTGAAGTTAAATTCCTCTCCTTCCCAATATACAACATGAATATTGGCATATCGTTTTAATTCTTTATAAAAATTGACAATAGCGTTATCAGCGCTGTTATTTTCAACAATAATAATTTCATAATTATCATACGTTGTTCTTTCCATTATGGATGACAGGCAACTGCGTAAAAGAGAAGCGTTATCCCTATTCGGAATTATTATTGAGACCAGCGGTCTTTCTGTTAATTCATATATAATTCTGTAATACCCCGGAAGCCCGATTTTAGCTTCAACTTGAGCGGAAATCCCTCGCCGCTTCAAATGATCGTTGAGGGCATTTTCCGCGGCAGAAATAACACCTATTTTTTTGCTTATATCGGATTTTTCACGTCTCTGATGGAAATACAATAATTTAGGTATATGATATATACTACTCGCAATAGCCGTATACCGCAGTATCAGATCATAATCCTGACTCCCGTCAAACTCGGCCCTGAATAAACCCGCTTTTTCCATGAGTGTTCTTGAAAAGACGGTAAAACGACTGATGTAATTATGTGAACATAACGTATCAATTGCAAAATCAGGTTTGTGGTGTCTCAGTACAATTTTACCGGCAGGAGAAAAGACCGCTTCATCGGTATAAATAAAATCAGCCTCCCTTTTTTTTTGGCAAATTACTTTCATTATTTCATAAAAAACGGACGGATGGAGCACATCATCATGTTCAAGGAACCCTATATATTCCCCGCCGGACATTTCTATAGCCCTGTTTGAATTCTCCGAAATCCCCAGATTTTTTTCAAGCTTTTTGTATTTTATTCTATTGTCATCCAGCGCGTATCTTTCGCAAATAAACCTGACATTATCATGTCCATTATCGCTTCCGTCAGCCAGACACAATTCCCAATTATCGTATGTTTGCGCAATGACAGATTCTATCATTGCCGCAAGATGTTCTTCCTGGGTGTTGTATAATGGGGTAATAATGCTGAATTTTATCTGTCTTGAGAATACCGTGTTTTCCTGAGTTGTTCTTTTATGTTTGGGTAATGCCAGTTCCATTTCCAGCCGGGAAAATCTCTTTCTTACTTGCTTTTGGATATGGGCGCTCATTTTTTTTGCCGCTGCCCTGATTCCGTTCCTTTTTATAAAGAGTATACTCCGTGCAAGAAAATACAATTTCCTGTTTCTTCTCATTATGCTGAGAAATAACCATAAAACTCCTTTTATAAACCAACGCATTCTGGCAATGAAATGCTTCGTAACAATACCTCGCTATATGAATAATACCCCATATTCTTTCTTTTTTCAATCTTTTGACAACAAAATACCCGGATTAACGCAAAAAACAGCGCTTTTTCCGGTACTTTTTCCGTTTTTCTGCTTTTTGTTCCCTTGACACAAGTCTGAAAAATGAGCATTATAACAAAAACAGGGATGAAATTGGATTTTAACCGGCTTTGGGGAGTATAATAATTAGTGATAATCAATGTTAAGGACCTCTGGAAGATTTACCCCATGGGTAATATTGAGATTAATGCCTTAAAAGGCATTAATCTTGAAATAACAGAAGGTGAATTTGTTTCTATCGCGGGTCCTTCCGGCTCCGGTAAGACTACCCTGATGAACATCATCGGTCTGATAGACAGGCCGAGCCGGGGGTTTCTTGAAATAAATAATTTGGAAATAAAAAATCAAAACAGAAAAGAGATGGCGCGGCTCAGGCGAGAACTTATCGGGTTTGTATTTCAATCCTTTAACCTTTTACCGGTCTTAAATGTTTTTGAGAATGTGGAACTTCCTCTGGTAATATCAAAAAAAGGCGGAACAAAGACTGAACGCCGGGACAGGGTGAATTACCTGTTGGAAGCAGTGGGACTCGCGGAACGGAGAAATCATACTCCCGCTGAGCTTTCCGGCGGCGAGCAGCAGCGGGTGGCTATCGCGCGGGCGCTGGTAACCATGCCCAAAATTGTTATTGCCGACGAGCCGACCGCCAATCTTGATTCCGATACGGGAGAAAAAGTTCTGGGCTTAATGAAGAATATCAATCGTGAGGGAAAAACAACTTTTATCTTTTCTACACACGATCCGAAAATTTGGAAAATGGCGGACCACGTTATTTTTCTTCATGACGGCACCATCAAATCGGAGAGATGACGGTAATGTTTTTTTTTCTGGCCCTCCGCAACATCATCAGAAACAAAAAAAATAACGTCATCATCGCCCTTCTTATCGCGGTTATCACCCTTCTTTTTTTTATCGGAAACAGTGTCCTGGCAATGATAGATCAGGGTATTCGCCATGCATATATTGAAAGCCTTACCGGCGATGTAATTCTGGAAAAGTCCGGGGATGTTACCATGAATCTTTTCGGCGCCAACACTCCGGTTATTGATTCTTATTTTACTATCCCGATTATCCCTGCTCTTGATAAAATTATGGAGATTGTCGCTGCCACATCCGGAATTACCGGTATAACAAAACAGGTATCAGGAAAAGCCTACATGGATTACCTGAATGTCCGGGAACCGGTTCTGCTGTGCGGTATTGATGCGGAATCCTACTTTTCACTTTTTCCCGGCATTATTCTTGAAGAAGGCCGTTTCCTGCGCGCCGGTGAATACGGAGCGATGATCACGGAGGAACGGGCGAAAAAAATTGAAATGTACAGCGGGGAACGTCCTCTTATCGGTACGCCGTTACTTTTCACGTCCGCCGGTACCATAGGTTTTAAAATCAGGGAAGTTCCGCTGACAGGCATTTTCAGCTATAAAAACCCCGGCCAATATATGAATGAAATTGTTATTATCGATCCCCAGACTGTCAGAGTACTTAATTCAATTCAGGTAGCGGACAGCGCTGATGTTAATACCGGTGAAGATTCATTTCGCCTCCTGAGAGCCAATCCTGATGATATTTTTGACGAAGTATTTGCAGATAACAATAAAGATGAAACGGAAGGAACCGGATTTTCAGTGGACTTATTAAATAATTATTTAAAAGAAACGATAAAGGATAAGAATTTACAGGAAATTGGGGGCGACTGGAATTTTATTATACTGCGCCTGAAAAAGGGAGTATCTGCCGGCGCCTTTATCTCGTCATTAAATAAAAAAATACTGCCCTATGGCCTAACTGCGGTAAACTGGAGAATAGCGGCGGGAAACTCCGCCATTCTTTCACTGTTGATTCAGATAATGTTCAATTCAGGAATATTTTTGGTATGCGTTGCGGGTGTTATTACCGTAATCAACATCCTTTTAATCATTGTTTTTCGCCGGACAAGAGAGATTGGCACGATCAGGGCAATCGGCGCATCGGATATGTATATTCGTTCCCTCATGTTTTCCGAGAATCTTGTTATCGCCCTGGTTTCGGCTTTTGCCGGACTTATAGGCGGTGTATTATTTATTTTCTGGATTAACCACCTGGGTATTAACATCTCAAATCAACTAATTGTTTCAATACTGGGCAGCCATATATTAAAGCTGGAATTTATACCTCAAACTGCTGTTTTCTCATTTTTTATAGCGGTATTTTTTTCTTTGGCAGCGTCTTTATATCCGGTTGAGGTAACAGTGCGGATTGAGCCTATAGTGGCGGTACAGAGGGGATAATGGAAAAGTTTTTTGCCGTTTTCAAACTGGGTCTGAAATATCTGTACCGTTACCGCCGGCGTTACAGTTTTCTTGTGGCTGCCCTGATCTTTGGCTTTGCCGTAGTTACTTTTATCACCTCAATAAAAGACGGAATGTACGAAAATGTGTACTATACCGCCCAGTCGCATTATGCCGGGGATATTGTCGCAGTTGGTTACGATACTAACGCTTCCAGAGATTATACTCACCACCTGGGACAGGATGAAATATCGGCTGTTCTGAACGCGGCTGATCGCGCGGAAATCAATCCTCAGTATACGGTATTGCGGACAATCTACGGCGCGGAAGGTATCGTTCATTATAACGGTAATGCAATACATCTCAAATATCTGATGGGTTGTGACTGGGACAGGGAAGCGCACTTGCTGAATAAAATGAATTTTGAAGAGCCGCTCAGCTTAATTCTGGGTGACGAAGACATTATTCTTTCGGTTCCGACAGCGCGGCAGCTTGGCGCCAAAATGGGAGATAATATTATTCTGGAAACTGAAACCCGCTGGGGGCAGAAAAATACCGGAATGTTTATTATAAAGGGAATAGTAAAAGATACTTCTATATTTGGTTATTATAAAGCTTATATTTCCCGACTGAGTCTTAACCGGCTTATAGATTTTGATGACGGAGACTGTTCTTCTGTTGGTTTCTTCTTTGATGCGCCGGGCACCGCTGAATATAAACGCAGACAATTACAAACTATTTTATCAAAACAAATACAGACAGGTCCGTTGGTGTACGACAGGGATCAAATGGTTTTGGAAAGAAACCGTCCCTGGGATGGAATCAGGGTTTTTCTCTATACTATGCCGGTTTATTTGTCGGAGATATCAGCGCTGCTGGATGCAATGAACATCATTACCTATCTGCTCTACGGAATGATACTTCTGATAATTCTGGCCAGCGCCACCGTTACCTACCGTTTAATACTCCATGAACGGGCAAGAGAAATAGGCGTTATGCGGGTTATTGGTTTTTATGGAGGCGACCTGCAATTGGTTCTCTGGTCCGAAGTCTTCGTTATTGGGCTTATTTCGCTGTCCGCCGGATTTGTACTGGCCCATGTTTCAGGCTGGGCGATTTCGTTTATGTCTTTTTCCTGGTTTCCGGGTTTTGAAATTTTTATGAAAAACGGAAGACTCAAGCCCCTTTATCTGCCGGGAACTATGTTGACCAATATAGCATTTATTTATACAGTACTTTTTATTATGGTGTTATTTCCGTCTTTTCGCGCATCAATGAAAAATTTGCCGGGATTGTTATCGGGAGAAGCATTATGATGTCTAAAACAACTCAATGTCTTGTTTTAATAGTTTTATTCACTTTTACCGAAACCGCTCTTCAGGCTGTTTCAGACCAGGAACTGTTGGCTACAGTCGATTCATTGGTTAGTTATTTTGGCGTTGATTTTTCCGCCGAGTATACGATTGTGCAGGATAAGCCGGGACAGGGTCTTTCCACAACCATAGCGGGAGTTTTCCGGAGGGATTCCAACGAAACATTTGTGATTATAATTATGCAGCCACTGATTAGCAAGGGACAGGGTTATCTTAAACAGGGAAAAACTCTGTGGTTTTTCGATCCTGAAAGCCGACGTTTTAATACAACCAGCAACGCTGAACGGTTTCAGAATACCAATGCCAGAAATTCGGATTTCACCCGTTCTACTCTGGCCCAGGACTATAAAGTGACTGGCGGCACAGATGCCACATTGGGGCGTTTTCGATGCCGGCTTCTGACTCTTGAAGCCATTACCTCCAATGTAACTTTTCCCAAAATGAAAGTCTGGGTTAGCGAGGATGGTTTACTGCGTAAAAGCGAGGATTACAGCCTCTCCGGTCAATTGCTGCGAACATCGGCCATTCCCGATTATTACCGGATTGACGGACGTTATGTTCCTAAACAGCTTCTCTTTGTAGATGCCCTGCGCGGAGCGGTTATTAACGGAACTTTTATGAACGAAAAAACCCAGATATCAGTTTCCAATCCTTCTTTTAACAAATTGGCGGATTCGGTTTTTTCAAAAACTTTTTTGGAAATGGTTAACCAATGAAATGGCTTTTTCTTTTCCTGATCTTGATGGTTTTTGCGCAGCTTCAGGCCCAGGAGAAGGATTCACTGGATTGGGATATTGATTCCGTTTTTAACGATCCTGTGCCGGAATCTCCCCCTGAAAAACCAAAAACCGATACTGCCAAGGTTACAGCTACAGCCATTAATAAACTGAAAAAAATGCAAAGTTTTAATTTTGACGCATCCTATGAATTTACGACAGGTATTATGCCCGGATGGGTCGAATATCCCTGGTCCTCAGCCGATGATCCAGGTTATTTTCTGGATCGTTTAATTAAATTGCGCAGTTCCCTCGGCATGGATGCCCAAATTGACAATACCTTTCGGGTCAGAAGTAAGGTTTATTTTGAAATACCCAATTTCAGTTTTAAACTGGGGGACTTCTTTTTTGATTATAACCTCTATGATGCTGTTTTTTTCCGGGGAGGAAAATACGCTTATTCCTGGGGCATTTCTCCTAACTATGATTTTACCAATTTACTAATCCGCCTTCCAAAAGACGCTTATGCGGGAGAATCTTTTATCTTTAAGATTGATGTACCCACCGGAATCGGCGGTTTTCAGGCGCTTGCTTTGACCAGGGCAAATCTGATGGGCAATATGACTCTGCCGAAATTGGAGGATTTTGGTTACGGAGGCAAATACAATCTGGCCCTTCGCGGAGCCGATATTAATTTAGGAATTTATTATCAGGATGGCATGGCTATGCGGACTTTTCTTTCAATAAAGACCTCCTTTGGAAAGACCGATCTGTACAGTGAAGGACTTATCGCCACTGATGGTAATGAGTCGCCCAATGTAAGCGGCGCCGTTAGTTTTGGTTTTACCAGGGATTTTCTTACCAATAAATTCAACGTAAACGGGGAGGTATTCTACAACAACGAAAAAGACGTTTACCGGTATCGCCCGGAAACCAATATTCGGGAAGCCGGAAAAGATTCTTTTGTTGAAGGGCTAAACTTTGCCTTGAATCTGCGCTATAAGTTTGATGGGAAAAGCGATTCCCGTCTTCTTGCCAGAATACGTTATACGCCATTTGAAAATTCAGCACAGTTTATACCCGCTTTCAGGTTCAAGCCCTGGCCCCATATTGAGTTGTATACGGCCATGCCCATGTCTCTGGGCAGCAAAGAAGGATATTATTATAAAAACCCCTATATTGTGGACACCCAAAAAAGGCCTATTCCTTTTGGTTTTCTATTGATGATTAGCATAAAAGGAAGTATCCAGTTCGGATACACCCGTTGATAATATGCGCGATTGTGTTTTTAAATAGGGCTGTCCGGAAAGGTAAAGCATTTATCGTTCTCATTCAGATTTTGCATACCTTGACATTTAATGCGGTTTTATGTCAATCTTTCTACTATGGTTGAAGACGCCATTTTGACTATTGAGGAAGTCGCGCAGTACCTGAGGGTGTCGGAGCGCACCGTATACGACTGGGCGCAGAAAGGCG
>Ga0268262_10003065_pt1 | contig 18481 bp, 19 predicted proteins | sample TergutNc150P3_FD_190354 | JGI IMG/M metagenome (GOLD analysis project Ga0268262, IMG submission 190354) | Nasutitermes corniger P3 segment gut microbial community from laboratory colony in Florida, USA - Nc150 P3 (SPAdes) (version 2) | ecosystem: Host-associated > Arthropoda: Insects >...
TGCGGTGGGTTAACTGCACCTCCACAAGGCGGGGAGCGGAATGGAAGGCGCAGGCGAAGCATGCCGATGTGTTACGATTCTCAAGTCAATTGACTATAGTTTCAGGATAGGCGGCATGTGGGACTCCCCTCTTTTAATATTTATTTTTTAAACGCATCATCGAACAATGAGCCATTTGCTATCGTCGCTTGGCAGGTGAGATCCATGTTCAGGGGCGTGACGCTGGCGTAGCCGTTGTGTATGGCCTCTGCGTCGGTGCCGACGTGCTTGGCGTATTCGGGCACGCCCTCACCCCCAATCCAGAAGTACGGCTTGCCCCTTGGGTCTGTCCTCTGCTCCATGAGGTCAAAATAGCTGCGCCTCCCCTGGGTTGTCAGGCGAAAGCCCTTGGGGTCGCTTTCGGGGAAATTGACGTTCCAGATGCTGTTTTGCGGCAATTCTATCTTTTCCCAGTTGGCCAAAAATAGCTCCACCCATTTTTCCGCCACGCCCAGATCGCCGCTGCGGCACAGCGAAAACGCCGCGCATCTGGCGCCGTGCAGGCGGCCCTCAAAGGCCGCGCCAACGGTTCCTGAATATATAACGTCTTCTGCTAGGTTGTAGCCCCAGTTTATCCCTGATAGAACCCAGTCGGGCGGCGAACTCAGCACGTGGCGAAGGCCCATCAGCACGCAGTCAACAGGCGTGCCGCTGCAAGCATAGCAGTCCTGCGATATTTCATCCAAGCGCAAAATGTCGTGGACGGACATGGCGGACGAAATGGCCGAGCGGTTCCTGTCCGGTGCGACCACCACCACCCTGCCAAATTTTGAGGCGGCTTTTGACAGGGCCGCAAGGCTAGGGGCCAAAATACCGTCGTCGTTGGTGACAAAGATTGTTTTTTTTTGCATGGTAGTAGCGTTTTGCTTGGCTGGTGCGGGTGCAGCCCGCATCTACAATTGTCAATTGTCCCTTGTCAATTGTCAATTCGTAGCGAGGGGCCAAGCCAGCCAAAAAGGCGGTTGCTGCGAGGGGGCCGAGATGAATCCCTATATTTTTTCTAAAGCCTGTTTCAGGTCTGCCATCAGGTCGTCAACGTCTTCTAGGCCCACGCTGAGGCGGATCATGTTCTCGGTGATGCCGGCGTTGCGTTTTTGCTCGGGTGTCATGTCGGAGTGCGTCATGGTGCTGGGGTGCTCGATTAGGGATTCGATGCCGCCAAGGCTCACCGCCAGCTTGATGTGCTCCACCGAATCGAGGACGCGGAAGGCCTCGGCCTGTCCGCCCTTGACGAAGAAGCTGATGAGGCTGCCCGTGCCCGTGAACTGGCGCTTCCATAGCTCCACCTGCTGCGGCCCCATGCACTTTAGCCCTGGGTAGGCCACCCTTTCCACCGATGGGTGCGACATAAGGAACTCTACTATCTTCGCCGCGCTCTTTTGCTGGCTCTCCATCCTCAGTTGGAGCGTGCCAAGAGAGCGGTGTATGAGCCATGCGGTGTCAGGGTCCGAGATGGAGCCAAGGATGGTTCTATACGCCTTTATCGGCTCGATGTGTTCACGGCTCCCCATTGACAGCCCCGCCACCAAGTCGGAGTGGCCGCCGAAGAACTTTGTGGCTGAATAAAGCACGATGTCCGCGCCCAATTTCAGCGGGCTGGAGAAAATCGGACCCATAAAGGTGTTGTCAACCATGACCAGTATCTGGCGGTCTTTGGTGGAATACTTTTTTGCCAGCGCCGCGGCCCCAGGCACGTCGCATATCATCATCGTTGGGTTGGCGGGGGATTCCAGATAAATGACCTTGACGGTTGGGTCATTTTTTAGCAGCGATTCCAGCGCGTCCAAACCTGCTTCTATGGGGAAGTGCCTAGTCCTGATGTTGAACTGGGGCAAGAGGTTGTGGAACAGATACTCGGTGCCGCCATATACGGGGTCGCTGAACACAAGCGTGTCGCCTGGCTTCAAAAAAGTCAGGCAGGTGCTGCTTATGGCCCCCATCCCGCTGGAGAACAGAGCTGCATCGTCCGCGCCGTCCCAGGCGATGGATTTCCCTTCCAGTATCTCGACGTTGGGGTTGTTGACCCGCGTGTAGATGAGCGCGGGGCTCTCGCCTATTTCAGCCGGGGACAGGCCGTAGGCTATCTCGAAGGCCCGCTTGCCCTCTTCGGCTGTTTTAAAGAGAAAAGTGGATGTTTTGAAAATGGGCGGTATGGCCGCCCCCTCCGAGCGATGCGGGTCGTACCCCTTGCTGAACAATGAAGTCTGAGGTTTCAGGGCCGGGTCGCTGGACATTTCGATCCTCCGAATGGGCAAAGGCTATTCCCTGATTACTAGGATGTCACAAAAAGGGCGCGTTTGGCGGAATATTTATTGAGCTACCTGCGTAAATCCAAATGTTTTGCCTCCAAATCTTATTATGGCCCACGATGCCCCAATTCAGGATATAATATGTAATATCCAACATGTTTGGATTTAATTATGTTATGGAGATGCAATGCCATTAGCTATTCTAGTTTCAGATCCCCTTGCCTCGATGCTGCTGGTCTTGGCCCTGCTGTGGCTGGCCGCCAAGCTGGGCGGCGAGCTGGCCGTGCGCTTCAAGCTGCCGGCCGTAGCGGGGCAGATTGCCGTTGGCGTGGTGCTGGCGGCGCTGCCGAGGTTTTTTTCCAACCTGTCGGGCCTGCCTAACTGGCTTGGCTTTCTGAAGTCCCCCGACTTTCTGCACTTTCTCAACGTCGCCGAAAACCCAGGAGCGGAGGTGCTGTCCTACATCGGCATAGTGCTGCTGATGTTCATGGTCGGCCTAGAGTCCTCCGTCTCCCAGATGATGAAGGTGGGATGGGCCTCGACGCGTGTGGCCGTGGTCGGCGTAGTTGGGCCGATGGCGCTGGGCCTTGTAGTTGCATATTTTTTGTTGCCCAAAGGCACATCCTACGCGGTTGACCTCTTCATCGGCGCCTGCCTCTGCGCCACGTCCATTGGCATAAGCGCGTCGGTGCTTAGGGAGAGGAACGCCGCGACGTCTGGCGCGGGCAGGGTGGTCATAGGCGCCGCAGTCATAGACGATGTATTGGGCCTATTGGTGCTTGTGGCCGTATCTGGCCTTGCCTTGGCCACGGCGGGCGGCGGGACTCTCCCCTGGGGCGACCTTGCCAAAACCCTTGGCCTAGCCTTCTTGTTCTTGGCCGCCGCGCTGACGCTGGGCCGCTGGCTCTCGCCCTTCATATTCGCTTGGGCCTCCCGCTTCAAAGGCGAGGAGATACTCTTGCCATTCGCGCTGGCCTTTGCCTTCGTGCTGGCCTATCTCGGCAGCTTGGTGGGGCTGGCCACGATAGTGGGCGCATACACCGCCGGCCTGATACTCGAGCACCACCACGTAGGCAAGCTGCAAGAAAAGGAGAAACGCTCGCTGGAAGAAATGGTTCAGCCAGTGGTCTCCATTTTTGCCCCGCTGTTCTTTGTGCTGACGGGGGCCAGCGTCGAAACCTCCGCGCTGCTGCACCCAACCACCATCACCATGGCCCTGCTTCTGACCGTGGCAGGCATCTTGGGCAAGTACGTTTCTGGCTACGTGGCTGGCTCTGGGCTAAGCGTCCCCGTCATCGGATGGGGCATGGTGCCAAGGGGCGAGGTGGGCCTGATATTCGTTTCGGTCGGGCGCAGCATCCACATAAATGGCCAGCCGCTTCTTAGTGCCCAGGTGCAGGCGGGCGTGCTAGGGGCCATACTTTTGACAACCATACTGGGTCCTATCGGCCTGTCTTGGGTATTGGGCAGGGCCAAGGGCCGCATCAAATAACACAAGCAATAAAACCAAAAAAGGACAAAGCCTATGGACGCAACTATCGCTGCTGTGATAATGCTGGGGCTGCTGGTGTTCATAGCCCACGGGCTGGAGAGCTTATTTGCCCGCACAAAGATACCCGACGTCCTGATACTTTTGTGCATCGGCCTTGTTCTGGGGCCGCTGACGGGCGTGGTTGACGCGGCTAAGAGCATGGGTGACGTGGCCCCCGTGTTCACAACGCTGACGCTTGTGATAATTCTCTTCGAGGGCGGGCTGGGGCTCAAGCTCAAGACGCTAGGCCGCAGCTTGGTGGGCGCCACGGGGCTCACCGTCTGGAGCTTCCTCGCCACGCTTGCGATAGTCGCCCCAATAGCCCACTATGCAATGGGCATGGCTTGGCTGCCGGCGCTAATCTTGGCTGCCACTTTGGGCGGCACAAGCTCGGCCGTGGTTATCCCCGTGGTGAAGCACTTGGCGCTTGGGGAAAAAGCTAGGACTATACTCACGCTAGAATCGGCCCTCTCAGACGTCTTAGTCATAGTTGTCTCCCTGACGCTCTTGGGCGCGTTGGAGGGCGGGGAGATACTCATAGGTCGGCTGTTTGGCGGGATGGTGTCAAGCTTTTTGACCGCCGGGCTGCTGGGCTGCGTTGCCGGGCTGTTTTGGTCTTTGGCCCTGCACTGGCTGCACGGCCTGAAAAAATCCATATTCACCACGCCCGCCTTTGTGCTGGTGGTCTATGGCATCGTGGAATCCCTTGGCTTCAGCGGGGCCATAGCCGCCCTCTTGATGGGCATCACCCTTGGCAACGTCGATGCGCTGCCACGCTCGCTGGTTAAAACGCACAAGGACATGTTTGAGAACCCAACTGAAACGGAAGTTGCCGTCTTTGAGGAAATCGCTTTTTTGCTAAAGACTCTGTTCTTTGTCTATATCGGCATCTCGATAAAGCTGGACGAGCCTGCGATGATCATTGCAGGGATGGGCATAACCGTAGCGCTGCTTCTACTTCGCGTCCCCGTTGTCCACGCCAGCCTAATTCCCAGCGCATCGTTTTCGCGCTTTGAAGCCGCCATCTCCGGCGCAATGAATCCAAAGGGCCTCGCGGCAGCCGTCGCAGCGTCCATCCCACTGCACAGAGAGATGCAGCTTGGCAAAGAAGGCGCGTTTGCCGGCAAGCAGATACAGCTCACAGTATTCGCCGTCGTCCTGTTCACGATAGTCGCCACCTCTCTGCTGGTCTTTTTGATAGAGAGGGGATGGTTCTCTCCCTTCTCAAAGATTCTATACGGCCGATACAAAGTTAACCCTGAACCCGAAAACCATGAACCCATGGCGCTCTCTGACAGTGGCGGCGAAGCCGACGAGTGATGTAGGACGCAGAGTATTCCCGCTTGAATCGCCCCTATCTTGGAATTGTCAAGGGATTGTGGACAGCAAGGAGAGGAAGGAGTATGGGGGGGCTTGGGCAAGAGTGGGGGGATTACTGAGGGATGTTTTTTTCACTTTGTGGGCTTTTTTGGGCCTACACAGGGCTGTCTAAGCCTAGCCCCTAACCAACGGAAAAGGCCATGAAATCTAAGGATTTTCACGGCCTCGTTTTGGTGTGCCCAGCAGGGCTCGAACCTGCGGCCTACGGCTTAGAAGGCCGTCGCTCTATCCACCTGAGCTATGGGCACTCGACAAATGACATTTTACCGCAACTCGGCAGACAATTGGCAGTTGGGTACGCGTATCCGTGATAGTGCCATCACAGCAATGTTTGGATGAGGTGGCTGAGGTTCTTCCAAATTAGCTGTACTCCGATGGCCAACAAAACAAAAGCCGAGATCTGCCCGATGGTCGCCTTGGCCGTCTTGCCCAGTCGGCTGAGGAATGGCCCAGAGTACCTGTAGAACACCCAGACTGTGAACGACGTGACGCCTATTCCTATGCAGAGCCCGATGATTTGTAGTATCGAGTCAATGGCCAAGAAATTGCCCAAGGGCGTCATGGCCAGAGTCACGGCTATGGAGCCAGGCCCCGCCGTCATGGGCATCGTCAGGGGGAAAAACACCTTGCCGGACATCACCTTTATCTCTTCCCTTTCCGACGTGGTCAGCCTGTCGTTTCTGTTGAGCATCCCCCACGCAGTATGGAAGAGCAGTATGCCGCCCGTGATGCCAAACATCTCGATTGACACTCCGAGGATCCTCAGAAACCAGCCGCCGAGCAGCAACAGCGAGGCCAAGAGGTAAAAAGTGTACATGGCCACCTTGAACGCGATTATATTCCTCTGCCTGTCTGGGATCCCGTGTGTGATTTCCTGAAACACCGGGGCCATTGCCGGCGGGTTCAGGATGGGGAACAGTTGGACAAAAGCCACCAAAATGGCGGAAAGCAATATAGACATGTATCGCCTCGAAACGTGTACCATTGTACCGCCTTTCCATTGGCACTGCAATGGCAGGCAGAACGGGGGGGCAGTTATATCAGTTACAAGTTACAAGATGAAAACCCCTGCTACATGTGGCTTTGCGTTTGACATTCATCACATTGGCAATAGGACACGACATTACAAGGTACAAGGGGCCGCGCATGCCTAGTGAGGCACAGCGTTCCATGACGTACCGTCGGGTTTTGCAGGAAGCTCAATATTCTTGTTCTTTCCCCTCGTTTTTGGTATTTTGGCAAGAGGGGGGCTGGAATGGGCAATGAGATGGGCAAGTTGCTTGAAACTTGTATGCTTGCATGCTTTGGCGCTTCGTGGCCGGTATCAATCTACAAGTCATACACCTCGCGCACGGCCAAAGGGAAAAGTTTTTTATTCGTATTCCTGCTGCTCATTGGTTACATTTTTGGCACCGCGCATAAAATTTTTTACGAACGGGATTTCGTCATTGTGTTGTATATTTTGAACCTTATTTTCATCGCTGTGGACATGTACCTTTATTTCAGAAATCAAAAGCTGGACGAAGAACGCGACAGGAAGCAACGAATGAGAGAGGAATGGAGCGCGAACGAAAGCTGCGACTGAGAGAAGTTAGGGGCCAGTTACGAGTTACAAGAGGCCGCGCAACCGCAGCAATATTGATGCAGGCTTCGCTAACCCCTGACCCCTGACCCCTGCAACCTGTCTCTAAGGTGCTATAATAGTGATAGGAGGCTACCATGGCATACGATGCAAAGGATTATGGACACTTGAAAGGCAAAGTCAAGGGCCTTTCGGACAGCCAGCTAGAGCAGCACTTTACGCTTTACAAGGGCTACATAGCGAAGCTGAACGAGATAGAGGCAAAGCTGGCGGGGGCCGACAACACGAAGCCCAACTACAGCTTCAACGATTACAGCGAGCTGAAGCGCCGCGAGGCAGTGGCATTCAATGGCTCATTCTTGCATGAGCTGTACTTTGAGTGCCTTGGCACCGATGCTTCAATTTCATCGGAACTGCAGGCCGCGCTGGACGCTTGCGGCGGCAAAGATAAAACACTCGCCGACCTCAAGGCCGCCGCGCTGTGCGGCCCAGGCTGGGCGCTGCTCACCCGCAACAGGCGCGACGGCAAGCTGCACACGTACTTCATCGCCGAGCACCACTTGGGTCTGCCCATCGAACAGGACATCCTGATAGCGCTGGACAGTTGGGAACACGCTTTTATGGTTGACTACGGAATCAAGCGCCCGGACTACATAGACGCGTTCATGCAAAACATTCATTGGGGCGAAGTCTCCAAGCGATTTGCGAGTGCAGCAGCCACCCAGCCCAAATGAGCCTAGCTGCCGAAACTAGGGTCAGCGGGTAGGGGTAATATCAGTTACAAGATGAAAACCCTTCCTACATGCCGCTTTGCTTCTGGCATTTATCGCATTTGCAATAGGACACGATATAACCTCTATAATTCAAACTCTTTGACCGCTGCTTTGAACACGCCGATTTCATTTATTGCTGGCGGGGCCTTTGACTCTAATATTGTCACGCGCACTTTGGATGCCCTGACGGCTTTGTCTCGCACGAGGGCCTTGTAGCCAATGGTCTGCTGCAGATCCTGCTGGCCGAATGGCTGCCAGGTGCCTTTTGAAAACACTTCCACGCTGAATCTTGACACCCTCTGGCCCAAAGGTATGTATTCTTGCACCGACACTATGTCAAAGTAAAGCTCGCCGCCAAGGTCTATCGTTATGAATCCATTGTTTTTGCCATTCTTGGCCATCCAGTAAGTGTCATAGTCGGTGTCAAGAACATTCTCTGGCGCGAATTTTTTGCCGCCGCTGCGTTGGGAGGAACTCTGCGCCTTGGAGCCTACTGCCATGTTGGTAGCGAATGTGGCGTGGACAGCATCGCCGAACTCTTTGGCGCGGCCCGCCTGAAAGTCGGACAACTCACCATTTACGTTTGGCGCAAAGTTAAGCAAAAGCACACCGCCGCGCCCGACTGAATCGAAGTAGATGTCGCCTAGCTGCTTCAATGTTTTGACGGGCTTGTTCTTTGCCCTGTCCTTGCTGTTGTTCTCGAACCAGCCGGAGGCCAGTATGGATGTATCCGCTTCGGCGACGCTCCAGGAAGGGCCTTCTGGGTCGCCGTGCGCTAGGTATTTTTCTGCGTTGCCGGATTCGGATTCGCCATTGGTGATGTAGAGGGCCCTCTGCCTCTTTGGGTCTGTCTTTGACCAGACGGGGACGGAGAGGCGGCCCGACTCTGTCGCGGGCCAGCGCAGCTCGGTGCCCACGGGGGAAAACACCACCGTGTCGGGGTTGAACTTCTTTATCGTGCCCAGCCAAGTGTCCTCAGGCTTTAGGCTCAGCGATGCGAAAGAGTCGGGATAGTTGAGGTTCCTGCCTTCGGCCTTGGGGTCGGTCTTTCTCAGTTCGTATGCTTCTTTCAAAAAATCGGCATCAAAGAAATAGGGCTGGTAGTACCCCTTGCCCCTTGCGCCATCCATCCAGACCTCTACGAATTTGCCGTTGTTGCCATACTTCGCGATATTAGGATCCAAAATCTCCCTGAGCTGGCCAACGTAATAGTTGTTGTAGCGCCAAGGGTCTATCTCGGTGGTGGCGGGGTCGTTCATCCCATAGTGTGGCGAATTGACGTCCCAAGGCGAGAGGTACACGCCCATGTTCAGGTTGGCCGCCGTACATGACTTGGAGAGGCGCTCCAGCACATCCACCTGGTTGGCCTGGGCGGCATTCTGGACGCTGTGCTTGGTGAGGGCGGTGAACCAATTGCAGAAGCCATCGTGGTGCTTTGCGACGAATATGACGCGCCCGAAGCCGGCTCCCTTAATCACGCTCACCCATTGGTCTGTGTTTAGGCTGGCGGGGTCCAGCTTGAAGTCCGACGGGGATTCTTTGCCGCTGCCCCACTCTTTGTTTGTGAACGTGTTCATGCCGAAGTGGATAAACGCGCTCATCTCTTCTTTGTGGTAGGCGAGCTGGGCCTGCGACGGCACTGCCCCCCACGGGCGGGGCGGGTCAGCCGCGCTCGACTTGTAAGCCTTGGACAATGCAAGCACGAACACCAGCGCGATGATCGCGGGCAGGACGGCGCTTGTGCGGTACTGCTGCTTGGGGGATTGTATAGATGCCATTTCGTCTCCTTGGTGGGTTCTTAATTGTCCGTCGCCAAGTTTTAATTGTCAATTGAGTCTATTGCAAAAACCCCTGATACCTAGTCTTTGACTCCTGTTAAAATTACATCCCGATGAAACACAAACTCACCCTCACGCTCGCCGCGCTCGCCGCCTTCTTCGCTTGGCAGTGGCGGGAGGGGCAGAAGCGCGGGCAGCCCGCCATTGCGGTTGACCAAACGGCCATCCAAGCCTACTTTTCGCCAAGGGGCGGCGCTTCAAGGGCCATAGTGGATGCCCTAGACGGTGCAACAAATTCGGTATTCGTCCAAGCGTACAGCTTCACCAGCGAGCCTATAGCCGCAGCGCTGGCCCGCGCCAAACGCAGGGGCGTGGACGTGCAGGTGCTTCTGGACAAGAGCCAAAAGGAGCACAAACAGACCAAGGCGCCCGTGCTGGTCCGCGCCGGAGTCCGCGTCTGGATAGACGACAAGCACGCCATCGCCCACAACAAGGTGATGATCATAGACAGAAAGATCGTCGTCACAGGCTCCTTCAACTTCACCACCAGCGCCGAGGACAGAAACGCCGAAAACCTCCTGATAGTCAAAGACCCCAACCTGGCCGCCCGATACCTGGCCAATTGGGAATCCCACAGAGCGCACTCGGAGGAGTACTGATTTTTAATCATGCTAGGCCGCCGGAGGATTGGACGATAGACAAGCTACTAAAAAAGTACAGATCGCGCTGTCCGTCAACCATCACCGATGCTTTTTTCTGCCAGTCTGCCCGCCGAAACAACTGGATAGCCTTTTTGGTACACTCCTGCGAAAATGAATCTCGGAGAGAACTTTCATGGCCACAAGGGGCAAGAGCATCAACGTGTTTCTGATGGATGGCGACCCAACAGGGCGTATCAAATGCACCCTTGCCAATTGGACTGGGGTGGCATACAAAATTCCACGCAATGAGTTGGACAAATGCAAGGAGCGAGACGACCTGTCGCAGAGCGGTGTGTATTTTCTATTTGGTGCTAACGAGGAGGATCGGGAGGCTCCCCAGAAGGTCTATATCGGGCAAGCCGGTTTGAGAAAAAATGGCGAGGGCATTCTCCTCCGACTAATGGAACATAAACGCGACCAAGATAAAGATTTCTGGAACGAGGCTGTTGTGTTCACCACTTCCAACGATTCTTTTGGCCAGACCGAGATAAGCTACCTTGAAAGCAGATTCACTAACATGGCGATTGAGGCGAAGCGTTACACGGTCACAAACGGGAATGACCCATCCAAAGGTCACACAACGGAGGAAAAGGAAAGCGAACTTGAAGAGTTCATTGATTACGCAAAAATCATTATGGGGACTCTTGGTTACATGATATTTGAGCCTCTATTGCCATCGTCAGCCTCAGTGGTAGGCTCTGAAGCCGCACGGTCGGCGAAAATTTTTTATATCAAGAGTAGAGGGGCGAACGCATCTGCACAGATGACCAACGAAGGCATTGTGGTACTCCCTGGCAGTTTGATTAGGAAAGACTTAGTGCCAAGCTGCCCGGACTATGCAAAATCCGTAAGGGAAGCCAGCAAGGATTTCATAGACGAAAATGGCGCAATGCAAAGAGGCATCCTTTTTAAGACGCCTTCTGGTGCTGCTTCTTTTGTCCTCGGTTCGCCAGCGAATGGCAACACAGAGTGGAAAACCGAGGATGGGAAAACGCTCAAGGACGCAGTTGCAGAAGAATAACGATAAGGAATTATGGTGCTTGGTTGTTTGACCCATTTTTCTTTGGTGAAAGCATCGGAGAAAACGCTGGTGAAAGCATCGGAGAAAACGCTGAGGAAGGCTCTGAAGAAAGCATTGGAGTAAGAGAAAGCGATAGAGAAACCATCGGAGAAAACACTGGTGAAAGCATCGGAGAAAACGCTGGTGAAAGCATCGGAGAAAACACTGGTGAAGGCATCGGAGAAAGCGAAATTCAGTCCAAGATTTTGCGGCTCATGCAATCAAAACCGGCCATCAGTGCAAAAGCGATAGCCGATGAAATCGGCATAGCCCAGCGGAACGTGGAGGCGCACATCCAATCCATGAAGAAAGCCAAACTGGTAAGGCGCGTAGGGCCGGCCAAGGGAGGCTACTGGCGGGTTAAGCGCAATAGCAAGTGATATCGCGTCCTATTGCCAATGCGATAAATGCCAGAAGCAAAGCCGCATGTAGCAAGGGTTTTCATCTTGTAACTTGTAACTGAAATTACACCCTCGTCCTCACCACGATCCCCGGCAGTGGGGCGGGGCAGGCGAATTCGCATAGGCCGCAGCCGGTGCATTTTTCTTCTATTACTTCTGGCCTTGGCGGGGCACTGTCGTTTTGTTCGCGCAGGGTCAGGGCCGCGTCGGGGTAGGGGCAGCGGTCGAGGCAGAGGCGGCAGGGCTTCGCGGGCCTAGTCGCTGTGGGGAAGGCTAGGCAGCGCGAGCGCTTTAGGTGGGCCACTCCAATCCGCACGGCTTCGGGGCCCTTTATCAGTGCGCCGCCGTCGGTCTTCAGTTGGGGCCATTCGAGGGCCTTTTCGGGGCAGGCTGCGACGCAGGGGAAGGTCTCGCACAGATAGCAGGGCATGGCCCTGGGTACTAGCTGGGGAGTGCCCATCGCAAGGCCAGCGGAGGCGGGGGCGCGGACGAGGGAGCCTTGGGGGCACGCCTCTATGCACCTGTCGCAGCGCGTGCATTCGGTCAAAAATGCCAATTCGCCCAGGGCCCCTGGCGGACGCAGCAGCTTTGGGCCCATGCCCTCCAGCGCACCCTCCACCCTTTCGGCCACAAAGCCCGCGAACAGGGTACCCAACGTCTTGAAAAAACTGCCCCTGTCGCTAGGCTGCTCCAGCTTTGAAGTCATTTCAGGCCCAGCAGGCGGGCCACTGGCTGCAGCGTGCCCCATAGTATCGGGTCGAAGCCCATGACCAAAACCGCGCCACCGCTGTTGGGGGCATAGTGCAGCAGCAGCTTGTCGGATACCGCTACGTCGCGGCTGGTGGGCGGGGCGTCCAGCCACTGGAGGTCTTGTATGTTTTCTGGCGCGTCTATTTTTTGTAGTTTGCCCCTGATGTGAAGCACTAGGATGTCGCCATGGAAGGTCGGGACTTTGATTTCCACCATGTTTTCTTTTGGCGGCATGGGGATGGCCTCGAATGCCGCCCTGTAGCCAAGCGTTGACACATCGGGATCAAAGCCGTCCAGTATGGCCCTTGTCTGGTCTGCCAAGCCGCGTATTCCCTTTTCGCCCAAGTGCGCGACCGAGCGCAGGTGTACCCCGTGGACGTGTTCGGTGCCGCGCACCAAGCTGGGCACCATCGCCAGCGCCAGTTCTATCGCTGGGCGGCCCCGCAGCCTGGAAGAGCCTTTCGGCCAGGGCCCTGTCAGTGGCATTGGCTCGCCGGTGGCAGTCCCGTCTTCCCTCAAGTCGAGGACGCGCCCTTTGAAATTTTCGATGAGGCTGGGGTCATGCGGCGCATCGGCCAATATCGCTGCGTCTAGGCCCTCCAATAGCGCAGGTTCTGGCGCGAAGACCACTAGGTCGTTCTCTTCTTCGTCCTTTGTGGACATGGGGCCCACTGCCAGCGGCAGGACAGAACATTCCAGTTGCTCCAGCGCTTGGACGAGGTCGCGCCCAAGAAGAGTCTGCGCTCCGATCACCGCGAGTTTCAGCATTTTGTTCCCTCTAGTTCATCACTTGGCGTAGCAAGGCCAATGGCTATTGTCGCACATCCGCTATTGAAGGGGGTAGGGGCCATCTCCCCTCAACTGGACTTCCCAGACTCCCACGCCGCCCGCATGGCTTCAACCGTGGCGCGTGGGTCGGCGGATTCCCAGATGCCGCGTATCAGGGCGACGCCGTCCAGCCTTGGATGCTTCAAATCGCCCACATTCTCCGGGCCTATGCCACCCAGCGCGAGCAGCCTGCCTTTCCAGGGTGGCACGTTTTCCAATATGTCGTGAAGCCCCTTGGCGCCGATGGGTGCGCCCTTGCCGGGTACGGGGAAGATGGGCGAAATCAGCAATTGGTCATTTTCATCGCGCTCATGAATTTGCGATAGACTGTGCAGCGGCCTCGACGTGGGGCATAGGGAGGGCGGGGCAGGGGGGCAGTCCTCCCCCGCGTGATAGCCCGCGCCGACCGCTAGGGCGACGTCCAAGCGGCCAGCCACCCATAGCATTAAATGCGGAGCCATCTCCCTGACGCGCTTACACAAATCCAGAAGCTCCCTTGCGCTGATGCCCTTTTCGCGCACCATCAGTGCGTCTATGCCAGAATTGGCCACGCCCCCCCAAAGGGGCCCAACTGCCCCCAGCCCAGGCGATATGGCGAGAATGTGCATTTATGGATTTTATTCCATTTCTAATTCAAAATTGCCTTCATGCAATATCGCCGCGTCAGCGGCTACTAACCCCTACCCACTACTCCCTATCAATCTGCCCCTCTATTATTTCGCGTCCGCGCCTAAGCTCTGCTTTCAGTTCGTCTTCCGTTGGCAGATACAGCCTGTATTTGGATGCAAACAGGTTTTCGTTGTCGGCCAGCACCGAGTATTTTACGATGCTTTCGTCCCTGTCGGTGACAAGGACTAGGCCAATTGTCGGATTGTCGTCGGCTTGCTTGATTTTTTCGTCAAACAGGCGCACATAGAAGTCAATTTGCCCTACGTCTTGATAAGTCAGTTTGTCCGCCTTGAGGTCAATGACGATAAAGCATTTCAATATGTAGTTGTAGAACACAAGGTCAATGTAGTAATGCTCGCCGTGTTCCGTTGTGATTCGCTTTTGGCGCGCCACGAAGGAGAAACCGCTGCCCAGTTCCAGCAGAAACCTTTGCAGTTTGTCTATTAGCCCCTGCTCCAGCTCACTTTCGCTGTACTTGGTGTTTTCTTTTAAGTCGAGAAATTCTAGGATGTATGGGTCTTTTAGAACAAATTCCGCATCCGTTTTTGGCTCTAGTTTTGATATTTCGCTGGCGATTTCGGGGCGGTGTTCCTTTTGTGTGGCTAGCAGGCGTTCATAATATAGAGAATTGATCTGGCGCTCCAACTGGCGCGAAGTCCACCCCGCATCCGCGCTTTCAGCCAAGTAAAACTCGCGGCGGCTTGATTCTTCCACGCGCATCAGCAGCCGGTAGTGCGTCCACGTCAATTCGGTACGCAGTGCGTCCCGAATTGGAAACGTCTGATAAAACTGCCGCATAAAGCGCAAATTTCTCTCATCGAATCCTTTTCCGAACTCTGTCGTCAGCCGGGAGGATAAATATTTCAAAAGTTGTTTGCCATATTCGGCGCGACCTCCAATGGCATTAGAGATTTCGCGCCCGATTTCCCAATACGCAAGCACCATTGCCGAGTTGACAGCCTTGAACGCTTTTGTCCGCGCCTCAGTGAGGGCGGCGCGTATGGTCTCATAGACTTTTGAATCGAAATTGACAGACAGTGTCTGCTCTTTTTGGTGCTTGCTCAATTTCCTGTCATCTGCCGTCACCTCACCCTCCTTTCTCAAAACCTGCACCAACCCCCCTTGTAATTGTAACTTACTGACCACCGACCCATAGCTTTTCACGCGGCCACAATGCCCGCCCCTTGCAGCTAGGTAGGCGCGGCGGGTATTGGCAGCCCGAAGCGTCAAAGGTAGCCGTGTTCTTTCAATGATTCTATGTATGCCTCTCCGCTCATCCCGCAGTCAATGAGGCCATTCAACTCCGCTCTGGAGAGCTTCAACTGCTTCGCCATTATCCCCAATAGGTGATCGCCGCACTCTTGGGCGCCGTGGCTGATGTATGTGTGAATTCGGGTTATCTGGCCATCAACACAGAGATGCAAATAGAGATGGTGCGAATTTTCTTCTATGAAACACTTTTTGGCCAGCGATCTTCTGATTGTCCTTACCGGGCGGGGAGCCATAATTATTTATCGGTATTTACAAGCGCACAGAGTGCGCGTTTTAGCTCTATGGCGTCGCGCGCCAACCTTTCGTCTTTTTCGCAAGCTATTTTGTCCCATATATGAAGAAAGACGTAGCGGAATGACGTCTCCGCCTCTAAGCGATCCGCTCCATAGGACAGCAGGTTGTACTCTTCCGGCGATTCGCAGCTCCAACCGCCCTCTTCCTGCAAGACATGCACTGGCAGCGGGTGGTTGAAGACGAATGTTCTGCCCTCGCAGGTAAGCTCGGTTAAAAAAATGGTTTCGCTAACGTACGCGGTTGTATGCATCGCCGCGCCCTCGCCAGCGGGCAAAAATGCCGAAGGCAGCATGCCCACCGCGCTGCCGCGCCCCGCTGCGACGTCCACCTGGCCCATCCGTCCCCCACAAACCGAATATGACCTATTAATTGTCCATTGTCAATTGTTCATTGTCAATTGGAGTGGCGCAGCGGCCCTTGGCCCCTGAAACCTGCCCCCTGCCGCGCAAGCACCGCCACGCCCCCAATCCGCCATTAAACATTATCGCCGCCCACGCCGCTGACTCTGTAAACCAGCCTGTGCTCATCTGTGATGCGGCGAGACCACCAACCTTTCAGCTTTTTTAGTGGTTCTGGCTTCCCTATGCCCGTGAACGGGTGCCGCTCGATGTCTTTCAGCAGTTCGTTGATTTTGCCCCATTTGCCTTCGTCATGCTGGTGCCAGTTGAGATAATCGCCCCAAGCCTGTTCAGACCATGCTTTGATCATGGTTTGGTTTCAATGATGTCGCGATAGACGAGGTTCCTTCCCGCGTCCATGTCAGCCGCCATTCTTCGCAGGTTGGCTTGGAATGCCTTGGTGAATACTGGGTCGCGCACAAAAAGTTCCTCATCGAAGTCTTGGTCGTTGAAAGGCTTGGCTTCAAATTCGACTCCCGCGACCATTGTCAAGGCAACGTTTTCATTCTGGGCGTTCATGGGCAACCTCAATCTTATTGTTAACCGCCAACAGTAGATTGTCAATTTGTTTGCACGGCATCGAAGCCACTCCATGCATCCACCCCAAATCCCTGACCCCTCGCCGCCTCCGAGGTAAGCCATCCATGCGGCAACAGCTCCACCCCGGCGCCAAACGTCCAATCCCAACAGAGAACGGCAATACCTGCCCACCATTTTTCGGCACAGCTTGTGCGAATGTTGGTGGGCGGTATTGTGCCCTCTGGAGAAACAAATGCCTGACATTCAAATGATAATGGAAGCACCGCAAGCTATGCAGGGTTCTGGCCCAGCAGCATCGCAGGGCGCAGATGGCGGCGAAGTGTTCGGCAAGGCGTTGAGCCAAGCCAAAACAACGATAGACGAAAAAAGCACCGATTCTCCGAGGGGCAGAAAGGATTCCCCAGATTCTGCGCGGTCTGAAAAGGCGGCGGAAGCCAAGGGAAGCCACAGGGCCAAGGCTAGGCGGCAAGAGGAAGGCATGCCAAATTTGCCCACACGCCAGCCCAGCGAAAAACCTGCCACAAATGCCACTCAGAACGCCGAAGGGTCTGCAGATAAGCAAGGGCGCGCCCCGGTGCTTGCCGAGCCAGCCCCCCGCCTAAAGACCCGCCGCGAAGCCTGGGCCGAGGTGGGCCTAGAGCTGCCCGATTCGCTATCAGAAGGCAAGCCGCTGCAATTCTGGCGCGGCGATGCGCCAAGCGCCACAGACAGCGCGGCCCATGAACCCTATGACCCACAGGATGACCAGCAAGACCCAGAACTGGCCATCATGATCCAGCAGATAGTCAACAACGTAATAGGCGATGCAATGCAGGCCCTCGCCCCCCCAGAAATGGAGTTCGACATAACAGCCATGCTGGAAGATTCTGAACCAGCGCCCCAGCTTGGCGACCAGGCAGCCGTTGAAAAAAGCAGTGGGCCAAACGATATTTGGTACGTCCTCGATGAAGATGGCAAAGTCATTGAAGCCAAAGAAAGCGGCGCAAACGCCACAGCGGGGCAGGGGGCCGAAGCCTCTGTTGAAGCCGCAGACGCAGCAGCCGAAAGAAAGACCATTGACGCAGCCGCAGAAAGGTTCAATGCTGGCATAAAGGGTGCGGATGAAGCGCCCGCCCAGCCAACAGTGCCCGCCGAACACACCAGTTCAAAGCCCGGCCAAGCCGAAAGGCGCGAAGCGCAAGGCGCAACGGCCCCCAAGATAACCCATTATGCCGCCGAGCCAGACAAAAGCGAAAACACCGAAAAGCCGGGCGCTGACACAAACGCCGCCCAAGACGCCAAAGCCAAGGCAGAAGCCAAAGCAGAAGCCAAGGCCCAGGCCAATCCTCATCATAGAACCCAGCAGGCTGGCGACAAGAGCCTTGCCGACGCCGAGCACGCGCTTGGGCTCCGACACGAAATGACGGCCGGTACTGAAGAAGATAATGCCAAGCCTGCCGCCCACTTCAGGAACGGCCAGGCCCCGCGCGAAATAGAATCCGCGCTCCCCAAAGACAATAAGTGGCGCATGAAGGCGCAGGACAAACAGGACAAGGCGCAAGAGCAAACCGTTATCGCCAACGAAGCCGATGAAGCAAAAGGAGCAAAAGAAGCCAAGCCGCAGACTGCCAAGGGCGAAGAAGCTGCCCACAGCAGACACGCAAAAGCAAATGTCCGCACCCAAATAATGGAATCGGAAGAAGGGCAAAACAACAGCTCCCAAACAGAAAAGCCGCACAGCGAAGCCCGCCAGGCCGGCCATAGGCGCGGCGCAAACAGCGCAAAAGAGGCGGCGGAAGAAGCTGCCGCCCGCAGGTCTGCCAGCGAAGGCAACGCTCCTAGCAAAGGCACAAAAGAACCCGGCGCAGCGGCGCCAAGAGGCCGAAGGCATGGCCCAGCGGCCACCAGCGGCCAGGACAGCCTTAACGCCAAAGCCAGCGAAGCGGCCAAGCCCGCCCCGCCCCCCATGAGGATGGACGCCGCGCCCCAGGCCAGGGCCAGGGAAGAAGCCAATGCCAGTTCCAAGGCGGCCCAAAGCGGGCAAAACAATTCAAACGGCCAAAACAGCCAAAGCGCCCAAAACTCCCAGGCCAGCCAAAACGGCCAGACCAGCCAAAACAACAATGGCGGCCAAAGCAATCATGGCAATCAGGGCAGCGGGAACAACCTTGGCGGCCAAAATACTTCAAGCAATCAGGGCCAAAGCTCCTTCGCCGCGCACAGAGGCGAGGGCGAAATGGCTGGCGCCAAACCCGGC
>Ga0268262_10003066_pt1 | contig 18480 bp, 20 predicted proteins | sample TergutNc150P3_FD_190354 | JGI IMG/M metagenome (GOLD analysis project Ga0268262, IMG submission 190354) | Nasutitermes corniger P3 segment gut microbial community from laboratory colony in Florida, USA - Nc150 P3 (SPAdes) (version 2) | ecosystem: Host-associated > Arthropoda: Insects >...
TCCGCTCGACAATTTTTCCATGTTCTTATCCAGGAACACCTGGGTAACTTTGAGGGACCTGTCGGCTAACATTGCACTTAAGTTGTGATTGATTATCATATACTCACTCCTTTGGCTTTTCCGGCGCCCCGTCTTCGACGGTTATGCGCCGCGGCTTCCATGCCGTACTGCGAAACCGCTTTGCGGTTTCACATTGAGTTTCACCAATGGAAAACTCATTTCAAGTTTGCGAATATTCACCAAATGCGAATATTCATGTGCCATTTGCGTTTTCCGAAGGAATTACTTCCCGGAAAACTAGAACCCTCGACCCACCGTTCCCGGAAGGGTGAGGTTACCCGGATAAATAAAGGAGGTCCAACGGACACATTATTCAACCAGGAAAGGAATTGCCTTTAAAAACCCTAAATCTTTAGAGACTTTTCCCACTTCATTTCTAATATCGGAATCCAAAAAAATAGCTTTAGTGTTAAAAATCAAAATAAAACTATAGAAAGATATTCTAATTCATACTAAAATACCTTCATGGATGATATTTCAGGATCCCAGGTAGATCTGATACGCGAAGTTTTTCATTATCAAAACAGGTTTGAAGGCTCCACTATGGTTTTTAAAATTGATTACCCCGTAACGGAAGACCCCGGTTTTCCGGGTCTTATGAAAGATCTTGCCTTGCTGTCAAAAACCGGCTTTAAGGTAATCATCGTACCCGGCGTCAGGGAAAACATCGACGCCGTCTTCAAACAGCATGACATCAATTCATCTTATGCTTCGACTCAGGACAGTCCCGTCCGGGTTACCACATCGGAAGGAATTTCCTATGTGGAAATGGCAGCATTTCATGTGGCGAGCCGCATTATGACATTCCTGTCCGGCAGTAGGGTTGACGCAATAGTCGGCAACTTTGTAAGGGCGAGGGGCCTGGGCGTAATTAACGGCATAGACGCCGAATACACGGGCGTTGTCGATAAAATCTACACAGATTCGCTTAAAAGGGTATTGGAACTGGGTATGGTTCCAATCCTCCCCTGCATCGGCTGGAGTCCTTCAGGTAAGCCCTACAACGTGCCAAGCGACGAAATCGCCCTTGCCGTTTCAAAAGCGCTGGGGGCGATTAAATTGTTCATTATAACAGCCACCGACGGGCTGAACATTACAAGGCTAACCCCAAAAGAAACAGAAGACCTGATAAATTCAGGCTCATCATTCATGCGTGAGCTTAAACTCGCTTTAAAAGCCAGTCAGGCTGGCGTCCACAGGGTGCATATCATCGACGGAAGGGAAGAAGGCGCCGTTTTAAATGAAATTTACTCGAACTTGGGCGTAGGAACGATGATTTATACCGATGAATACGACTCCATCCGCCCATTACATTCCAAGGATCTGCCGGACATTTTACGTTTAATGGAACCTTTTATGCAAAAAGGCATCCTTATCAGGCGGAATCCCGAGCAAATACAGGAAAAAAAGACCGATTATTCCGTTTTAGAGATTGACGGCTCAATCCGCGCCTGCGGAGCGCTTCACGACTGGGGCGAATCTCAGGGAGAAATTGCCGCCGTAGCGACAGACCCAAATTATACCGACCTAGGGCTGGGCAGAAAAATTGTCGGCTTCCTAATCGAAAAGGCAAAAAAAAGCAAAATGAGGCGTGTTTTTGTGCTTACCACTCAATCACAGGACTGGTTTGAGTCGCTGGGTTTTAAGGACGCGCCTGTAGACAGTCTGCCGGAGAAAAAACGCAAGGTTTACGATCAGAGCCGCAGGAGCAAAGTCTTCGCACTGGATTTATAGGATTTTATTTTTTTTCTGATTGGGTTTTTATAACTTTTGAAAGACCAAGTATTGTTTCGATATCTTTTTCGTTTAGTTCTGTTAATATTTGATTTATTGAACGAATATTATGATTTAAAAGTTTATCCTGTTTTTTTAACTCTTTCCCCGTTACAAGATATTCAACAGTTACGTCCAGAGCATTGGCAATTTTTATGGCAATATCGGCTGGGGGCATTGAGGCTCTTACTCCCAGATAACAGTCCAAAGTCCCTTTTGCAATACCTGTTTTTTCGCTTAATTCCTTAACTGTCAGCCCAAGATAATCAAGCTCTGCCCGTAGATTTGTCCTGAAATCAGTTTTCATTAAGTAAAAATATAGCAATTTCAATATTTATAACTTGACAATGTTGCTTATGAGGTGTTTAATTTAAGAAAATACCTTAATTGAGGTATCAAATATCCTAATATAAGGATATTTCAATATAGGAGGCTATCATGGCAAAAATATCTATTAAGAAAATTCTTTTAATTGTCATTGGCGTTATTGTTGTTATATTGATAATTGCAGGAATTGCAGGCGGCGGATCAAAAGACGCTGATTCAACTGTATCATCTCAGGAAACAACAACAAAAACGAACACTCAAACAGCAAACACAAACAGCTTCATTAAACCTGGAATGTATAAAGTTGGTTCTGAAGTAAAGGCGGGAGAATATGTTATAGAAGCAACTAATAATAATGGATATTTTCAGGTTTCATCAGATAGTTCTGGCGAATTTGACTCAATTATTGTTAATGACAATCTTAATAAAGGAGAATTCAGATATATAATTATTAAAGATGATGATTATATTAAATTACAAAATTGTAGAATGTATTTATCAGCAGATAAAATAATTCAACCAAAAAATTTAGATAAAATACCACCTTCAACCTATAAAATAGGAAAAGATATTCCACCAGGCGAATATAAATTAAAAGCAATAACTCAATATGCAGCATATTGGGAACGTTCAAATAATCCACGAGATTCCATATCTGGTATTATTGCAAACGATAATATTGATGATTCCGCTTATGTTACAGTATTAAATGGCGAATATTTTAAAATAGTAGGTATTGAAGCTGCGTTGGTTAAATAAAAGTTTGTAAACTACTGTTAAATTAATTTTTAACTGTGCAATTCGTGGTAGAATAAACCAATGTCACGAACAGCGGTATACTCAGGGTTAGTTCTCAGAAATCGGCCATCGGGGGAATCTAATAGCGAAGTAACTATGCTCACAGCAGAAGAAGGCATTATAAAGGCCACCGTGTTTGGCGGTCCTAAGAGCAAGTTACGCGCTCATTGTGCGCCGTATAATTCCGGTCAGGTTTGGATTTACCGCGACAAATCAAAGGAATACGCTAAAATCAGTGATTTTGACGTTCATTCGTGGAGGGCGGGACTAAGGGAACTCTACGAAAGAACCATGTCAGCGGGCGCTGTGGCAGAGACAATACTCTCCTCTCACGGCGGAGGCGGCGAATGGGGTGGTGCTTTAAACATGGCGGTGGAAACGCTGGATACACTTGAAAGCGCAAACGAAGAATTATGTGAAAAGTTACTGATTCACTTTTTATGGCGATGGGCGGGCTTTTTGGGAATACAGCCCCATCTGGAAAACTGCGCCGCCTGTGGCAAAGACGCCGGTAATAACACACTTTTTTTCAGCGCCCGCGAAGACGCGGTTTTTTGCGCCGCCTGCGCCGCAGAACAACAAAGTCTTTTGCAACTGAATCCCGGCTGCCGCCGCTGGCTTTCCGCAGTCAGTACGCTGGAGGCGGCGCAGATACACCGTTATTCGATGGACAATAAATCTTTTAATGAGGCAAAATCATTGGTAACTGCAATTTTAACAGGCGCGATTGGAAAAAAGTTGAACAGCTGGGATTGGTGAGTTTATGGATTATATGGTTATTTTATCTGTGTCGTTTTTAATTATAATTATAAATTTTATTTTATCATGTTTTTGCTGTAAAGTAATTTATTATATAATAGATACAATAATCCTTGCAGCAGTTTTCATTTATGGAAGTATTGATTCATGGGGGAGTTCTTCACTTTCTATTACTCATATATGTTTCATTTATTGTTTTTCCAGAGGGTTTATTGTGTTGTTTATATTTCTTAAAAATAAATTATTTTGGATAAAAGTTAAAAAATTTAATGATAATAAAACAACTAATATTTTAATTTATATTTTAATGTCAGTAAATATATTAATAAATTTAATTTTTATGGGAAAATATATTTTTCAATTTCTTATATATGGATTGGGATAAATAGGGAGTTATGAAAGTACGAAAAACTTTTAAGGAAACTTGGGATTATATTAGAAGAAATTATTTAAGAAAACCAATTGTAATATATATAGTTTTCACACTTACAGGTATTATTCTCTTTTTTCTTAGCATTTTTCTTAGTAGATATGAACATAAACGTCAACTTCTTAGCGCTGAATTTTTTCCCCGTTCTTCTTTTAATTTAATTTATTCACTTGGAATCCTTTTTAATACAGCTTGGTTTATAATAACAGGGATAATAATAATATTTAAATCAATATGGGATATTGATAGTATATTGATGAAAATTTTAGGCATATTATTCGGTATAATACTGATAATATCATCATTATTCATTGTTGGTGTTATATATTTAATATTGAATATAATTGTAATGCGTTGATAATAATATTATGTTTTTAGTATTGACATTATTATAATTTCGATAATATAATAAATATATGAAAACAGCGGTAATATATTATTCCCTTGACGGGAACTGTTCTTTCGTGGCGGAAGAAATAAAAGAAAAGTTAAATGCGGATGTAATTCAAATACATGCAAGCAGCGAAAAAAAACGCTGGGGGCCATTTAAGTTTTTTTGGTGCTGCGGGTTAATGTTCTCACATTATAATACGCCGCTTAAACCATATACGTTTAATCCTTCGGCTTATGATTTAATTATCATCGGGGCGCCGGTTTGGGCGTCTTCTCCGGCGGCGCCGATAAAAACCTTTATTTCCCAGGCGGGTATTACCGGCAAAAAGATCGCCCTCTTTGTCTGCCACGCCGGAGGCAAGGGAGACGCCCTGGATAAATTAAAAGCCATGCTTCCCAAAAATGAAATACTCGGAGAAGCGGATTTTATTAACCCCGCGAAAACAAAGAGCGAAAAAATAAAAAATCAAATCGCGGATTGGGTAAAAAAAATCAGCGGCGTATAAATCTGTGTGAGGGCTTTTCGAATAAAGTCCATTGTAATTTTACCATATTTCCTGTATCTTAGAATCAGATGAAATGGAATAAAAAGGACATTTCCCCGGAGCAGATAAAGGAAATTTCTTTAAAATATGGCTGCGATCTGCTGACCGCCTCAATACTTGCGCGGCGCGGCTTTTTTACGGGCGATTCAATACGCTATTTTCTGGAAGATGACATTACTTCCCTTCGCAACCCTTTTGCCTTGGACGGAATGGAAGATGCCGTAGAGCGTATTCTGGCCGCGAAAGAAGAAGGCGAAAAAGTCCTTGTTTTCGGCGACAGCGACGTTGACGGCATTACAGGAACCGTCCTCCTCGCCGGATACCTTGAAAGTATAGGCATGGACGTAACATGGCGCATCCCCACAGGCGATGAATCTTACGGTCTCTCGCTCGACGCGGTTGAAAATTTCGCCGCTAAAGACGGCACTTTAATAATTACCGTAGATTGCGGCATTTCGCGGTTTTCAGAAATTGAAAGGGCAAACGAGCTTTCTATCGACGTTATCGTTACGGATCATCATGAACCGCAGGAAAAACTGCCGCAGGCCCTTGTCATTATCAATCCAAAACTAAAAAATTCATCGTACCCTTTCAGAGATCTCGCAGGCTGCGGCGTCGCATTTAAACTTGTTTGCGCCCTTCGATTCGCGCAGAGAAGCGAACTTTACGGCCAGCAAGTCTGCCTATTAAATACAAGACCTGTAAATGACGCATGGGTCATTGAAATCGCAAAGACGCGAAACCTAATCGTTATTGATACGTTAATCGAAACTATTGTTCCGGGAATGGTTTCAATCAGCGAGACGCGCCTTCCCGCTTTTCTTGAGGGGCAGAATATTCTTTGCTGGGACGCCGCTTTGCACAAACAGACATTCGCAAAACTTTTTGGCAGGGGCGTTGAAATCGGAATGATGGACATTTCCCAGCAGATTGGAAAAGAGATACCCCAAACCGCGGGCGCAAGTTTACTGCGGATAAAAGAACTTTCAAAAATCGCGAAATACAGCGACAAGGAACTAAGCGAGCTTGATGTTTTTGTTAATCTTTTCACCTCTTATGCGCGGATAAAAGAAAAAAATGCACAAGATGCGGAAAAAGAAAACGCCGACATTCAGCTTGCCGCGCTTGGAACAATAGCGGATATTGTGCCGCTGTTAGATGAAAACAGAATAATTGTGCGAAGAGGGATTGAAGCCTTGGAGAAAAAACCGCGTCCGGGAATTTTACAACTTTTGCAAAAACTCGATCTTGCCGGCAGGCATTTTGACGTAAAAGATATTTCATGGAAACTTTGTCCCAGCATTAACGCGGCGCGGCGGATGGGCAAAGCCGATACGGCATTGGCTCTGTTTTTTGAAAAAGATTTGTTAAAAAGAGAAAGCCTCGCAAGTGAATTGGCTTCTATGAACGAGAAACGCAAAGACTTGGACAAAGAAATTTGGGAGATTATCAAAGATGAGGCCGGTGAAAGTTTTAAGGAATACGAAGGAAAGTTTGTTCTGGTTCACAGCGATAAGATTAACAAAAGTGTTACGGGGTTGGTGGCTCAACGCCTTTCAAACGAATTCAAAAAATTCAAACTTCCTGTCGCAATGGCAATTTCCATAGGCGATAAAATCTGCACCGGTTCAATCCGTTCAACAAGGGGCTACAATGTTCAGGTTTTGTTTGAACAATGCGGCAATCTTTTTATCGACTGCGGAGGGCACCAGGCGGCGGGCGGTTTCAGTATGGTTATGGAAAACTGGGACACTTTTATGGAGCGGTTAAAGAAAGCGATAAGCGCCATTGAGCTTGACGAGCGGTCTGACGAGGAAGTTTTGCAAATTGACGCGGAACTGCCGCATGATTATCTTTCTCCCGATCTTCTAAAATTGGTTGACAGGTTTGAGCCCTATGGCTGTGAAAACGACCAGCTTGTTTTTTTGACAAAAAAAATAGCCGTTAGGGATATTAATTTTATCGGGAAACCCGAGGCAAAGCATGTAAAAATGACGCTTGACGCGGGGAAATATAAATGGCCCGCGCTTTACTGGCAAAGCGCAGATCGCGTAACAAACGGGGAATTCGGCGTTAACGACAAAGTGGACATTGTTTTTAATCTTGCCCGCGATTATTACAAAGGGAACGAAACGCCGCAAATAATGATTTTAGATTTGAAAAAAAGCGGATAGGAGTTATTTATGAAAAGGCGCGTAATAATTATTCTCTTTATCGGTTTAATTCTCTTAACAGGCGCGGGACAGTCTGTTTCAGCCCAAATAAAATATGCGTTAATCCCCGAATCCCCGCGCCCGGGAGACCCGGTAACAATCGGCACAGACGGTTATGTGAAAGAAGCTGTTGTTTTTGCAAACGGTAAACAAGTGGCAAAAGCCGTCTGTTTTCCAATTAAGGAAGAATACGGCAAGCCCGGTTTTATGGCGGCCATTGTCACAATCCCTTCCACAGTTAGCGCGGAAAACGTAATTATCAAACTAAACAATTCCGGCGGCACAGTTTGTGAAATTCCGGTTAAATTAACACCCAGAAAATTTCTCTCCGAAACTCTTGAGCTTAATCCGTCTCTTTCAAAATTAGTCGGGGAGTCCACTCCGGAAAAAACGGCGGAGTCTGAAAAACTATGGGAAATTTTAACCACCACCGGAGACGTAGTCTACAATCCGGGCAAACTTGTCCTGCCTGTAACATCGACAAGAAGAACCAGTCTGTTTGGCACGCGCCGCGTTAATCAATATTCAGACGGCAGAAAAACCACATCCATTCACGCCGGAGTAGATTTTGGAGTGCCAAAGGGGACGGAAGTCCGCGCCTGCGGCAGGGGAAGAGTCGTATTTTCCAGAATGAGGATACTTACAGGTTACACGGTAATTATCGAACTTGCGCCGGGAGTTTATTCTTCGTATTACCATTTGGACAGCGTAATCGCCAAGGAAGGTTCAATAGTGGAGGCCGGAGAAGTTGTCGCTTTGTCAGGCTCCACAGGTTTTTCGACAGGGCCACATTTGCATTGGGAACTACGCGTCAGCACGGAAAACACAGACCCGGACATTCTTGTTGAGCGCGCTCTTCTTGACAAAGATTTATTAATCCGTAAAATGTATTATTAGATATTGGGAGCCAAAAGTTTAGAACCAGAGGTTCCACACAAACCTGATTTGGGAAGGAGGTGATTTAATTGGCGCACATTACAGTTGACGACAGCGAGATGCTGGAAAAAGCTATCAAACGTTTTAAGCGTATGGTAGAAAAAGAAGGCATCATCCGCGAATTCAAAAAGCGGGAGTATTATGAAAAACCTTCTACAATCCTCAACAGGAAAAAGAAAGCAAACGCCCGAAAGTTGGTAAAGAGAAACCGTAAGGGTAAAGGTGAGTATTAAGAGTTTTTTCCCCAGGATTTCTACCACGAACCCGCTAAATAAACGCACGGCGCAGCCGTGTAGATTAATAATGCCGCATAGCGTAGCACCAATAAATGCCGCTGTCTGTAATAATGCAAGGTCACCTTTAGGTGACCGACAGTGCGCACGAACAAACACGAACTCCTACGACATATCTTGTCGTTGTTCGTGTGGGTTGTGGGTAGTTATTTTTATTCTACTTTTTTCTTTTTCATCATGTACAACAATATCTCCAATAAATTCAAAAAAAGAGTACCCCTCCGTTTTTAAAACAGTCGAAAACACTCAACCGCGGTGGCAGGGTTTCGCTAACGGTGTTGATTATTTTTACGGGAAAATTTCTTCTCCTAGGCTTGAGTTTTGGGCGTTGAAAATCGCTCTTTACGCGCAGGAGATTGACATTGTTGTTAAAGGCGGCGCGTCTAATGAAGACCAAACTCTAAGTACAAAGGTTTCCAGTTTTGTGCGCGACAATAATCTTCTGGCAGGCATTAACGCAGTCCCTTTTGATATTGTCTCTTCAAAGGAAGGGAGACTTATTCAGAATGTGGGGATTGTCGTTTCAGACGGCAAGTTGATTGCGTCCGCTAATTCAAATTATGACGCGCTTGTTTTTTATAAAGACGGTAAAGCCGCCGTTGTCAATCAATCCGCAATTAAATCTGTCGAGAACATAGAAAACGCCACAGGCGGTTTTCATCAAATACTGACTGACGGCGAACCTTCACAGAGGACTCATGACATAAAAGCAAGGCATCCGCGAAGCGCGGCGGGAATTTCACAAGACGGAAAATATTTGTATCTTGTCGTAATTGACGGCAGAAGAAAAGGCAGCGTCGGCGCAACAGAGGAAGAAACTGCTCTGCTTTTACGCAGTCTTGGTTCATGGGAAGGAATCAATTTTGACGGCGGCGGATCAAGTGCGCTTGCGATGCGTTTTGCGGATGGTAAAGTAAGAGTAATTAATACGCCCATCCATAATGGCATCCCCGGACAGGAACGTGCCGTAGCGGGCTGTATCGGCATAAAACTACGCGGCGAGTAGTTTATAACTAAATATTTTACCACGAACCACACGAACACTCACGAACTATTAGCACATATCTTGTCGCTGTTCGTGTTGGTTCGTGGTAAAAAAAAACAACTTAATCTTTCCACGGGAAGATAAAGTTTTTCAGCGTACGATTTCCCGTTTTTTCGCGTTCATCAATCAACAGCGCGTCCCAGGGGATTTTTTTGCGGTTGGCTTCGGGGTTGGCTTCAAGATAATCGTATTTTAATAAACGCAGGCGGAGGGCTTCATCAAGATAAAGAAGAACGCCTATGGGGCCTGGAAACATAAAAACAAATATTACGGAAATAACCAAAGCAAGAATATTGTGTATCAGCAAGAAAACTGACATGCCGGTATTGTCCAGGGAAACCAGCATGCACTTTCTAAATGATTTTATTACACTCGCGCCAAGCCTGGCATAAACGGTAAAATAAAATTGAAAAGAAAGAATGGCGAATATTAAAACCCAGATAAGCAATGCGGATAAAGCTAAACCTAATAATGAACCCATACTGGCATAAAACGGAATTACAATCGACACTACAATATAAATAATAAATAAAAATACAAACATGGCTATACCTGCGGGCCATGCCGTTTTAAAGTTCGTAAAAAAATCCTTTAAAGTAAAAATCCCGTAATCGGAAATTGACTTTATCGTAATAGCGGCTGTGGCAAGATATATTGTGCAAATAAGGGTTCCAAGAACGGCAAATACTATAACCAATATATTGGAGCCGAAAATGTCGGGGAGCAATACGGGAAGAAGCGGAATTGCGGTGCAGACAAAAAAGCCCAAATTAAGCGCGACAATCCTTATCATATTGTCCCATAAATCGTAAATAGTTTTTTTTATCAGAAAGCCAATCATAGGGAAATAATAACAGAATAGCGTATTACAGTCCATTGCCCCAATTTACATTTTTTTGTATAATTGCGGTAAAAGCGCCATTACAGGATAGCAGACAGAAAAGCCGCTTGTCCGTATCAGGAGAATGAAATGATAGTAATGAAATTCGGCGGAAGTTCAGTGGCGGACGCTTCAAGAGTACGCCATGTTACAGGCATAGTAAAAACACAAATGCCAAAACAACCGGTACTTGTGTTATCTGCTATGGGAGATACGACCGACCATCTTCTTGAAGCCGGAAATCTGGCGTTAAAAGATGGAAAGGTTGATATTAAACGTATAGAAAAACTTCATCAGGAAACTATAAAAAATTTAAAACTGCCCGTTCAGAAAGATGTAGCGGGCCTTTTTGACGAACTTACCCGCCTGTTATCGGGAATCGCGCTTATCAGGGAACTTACTCCAAGAACAAAAGATTATCTTGTCTCTTTCGGCGAGCGGCTTTCCGTGCGGGTTGCCGCCGCTTTTTTTAAAGCTTCCGGCATGAACGCAAGGGCTTTTGACGCGTGGGAGATGGGATTCATTTCCAATTCCGATTATACCCGCGCCGAACTGCTTAAAGAAAGCTGGGACTTGATTCCTGAAAAAATTATGCCGCTGATAAAGGGTAATGTTCTTCCCGTTGTTACTGGATTTCTCGCGAAAGACGAAAAAGGCGGCATCACGACTCTTGGCCGCGGCGGATCGGATCTTACGGCGACAATGATTGCGGCGGCATGCAGAGCCGAAGAAGTTCAGGTTTGGAAAGACGTTGACGGAATACTGACGGCGGATCCAAGGATTGTAAAAAGCGCGAAGCCCGTTCAATTTGTCACTTACGATGAAGCGTCTGAGCTTGCCTATTTTGGGGCGCAGGTACTCCACCCAAGAGCAATGCAGCCGTGCATGAAGACGGGAACGCCCGTCATTGTAAAAAATTCATATAACATCGATGCGGTCGGCACGCGGATTGAAAGCGCGTCATCGGCGGCAAAAAAAGGGCCTCCCGTCCGCGCCATCACGTCAAAACACAATGTAACGCTTGTGGATATTGTCTCTACAAGAATGTTGGGTCAATACGGTTTCCTTGCGGAAGTTTTTTCAATCTTCGCGAGGCACAATATTTCCGTGGATATGGTAGCCACCAGCGAAGTGTCGGTATCTCTTACTCTGGATACCGCATTCGATTTAGCCGAGGTGAAAAAAGAATTAAGTAAAATCGCGGGCGTGGAAATTAAAACAGGAAAAGCGATAGTTTCCATCATCGGCAATGTTAAGCGCTCTTCTGAAATACTGGCAAGGGCTTTTAGAATATGCCAGCTAATCGGCGTGTCCGTGCAGATGATTTCCCAGGGCGCGAGCAAGGTGAATATCAGTTTTATTGTAAACGAAACAGAGGCTGCGGAAGTTGTCAGGTCCCTTCATCTGGATTTTTTTGAACCTCAAAAAAACCACGCGTCAGGCGGCGCGGAGGAGAAAGTATGAATATCGCGTTAATCGGTTACGGCAAAATGGGAAAAATGGTAGAACAAGCCGCTCTCGCTAAAGGGCACAAAATTTCCGTCATTGTAGACCCATTTGCAGCTAATGAAAAATCAGCGATACAAATATCAAAATCAATCGCGGAAGCGGACTTTAGTTCCGTTGACGCCGCGATCGAATTTACCCAACCTGATACGGCGGCGGGAAACATCCTCGCCCTTGCGAAAAAAAGAATCCCCATCGTAGTAGGAACTACGGACTGGCATGTTCATCTTAGTGACGTAAGCAAGGCGATTGATAAAGCTGACACTTCCATGATTTGGGCGTCCAACTTTTCAATCGGTGTAAATTTATTTTACCGCATTGCATGGTATGCCGCGGAGTTGGCAAATAATTTTCCCGAATACGACGTAGGCGGCTTTGAAGTTCACCATAACAAGAAAATTGACAGCCCTTCGGGAACTGCAAAAATTTTAGCGGAAGGCGTGCTTTCCAGAATCAGCAGAAAAAAGAGAATGGTATGGGAGACAATGAACAACAGGCCGGAAGCCGACGAGTTTCACTTTCCAAGCATGCGGTTGGGCAGCGTCCCCGGCACTCACAGCTTGTTTTTTGATTCTCAAGCGGATACAATCGAAATTACCCACACGGCCCGCACCCGCGAGGGATTTGCCTCCGGCGCGATACTGGCCGCGCAATGGCTTACGGCGGAAGAGCGGCAAGGGGTTTTTACAATTGACGATATGATGAATGATTTATTTAAGGAGAATTTATGACAGATTTTCGCGGGGCATATACGGCGCTTGTTACGCCGATGACGGAGTCGGGGGAAATTGACTATGAAGGTTTCCGCAGGCTCATTCAGTTTCAGATAACGGAAGGGATAGACGGCATTGTTCCCCTTGGAACAACTGGCGAAAACCCCACTCTTGACGAAGACGAAGAAGACAAGTTGATAGAGATCGCCGTAAAAGAATCCGCCGGAAAAATAAAAGTAATCGTAGGCGCCGGTTCAAACGACACAAAGCACATGGTAAAGTACGTGGAACGCGCAAAAAGATTCGGCGCTGACGCGGCTCTTGTGGTAACTCCCTACTACAACAAACCCAACGATAGCGGCATGTTACTCCATTTTGAAGCCGCCGCAAAACCCGGCATACCGATTATCGTTTACAATATCGCATCACGCACCGGCAAAAATATCCCTGCTCCCCTTATGAAAGAAATTGCCAAGATTCCGGGCATAGTCGGAGTAAAGGAATCTTCAGGCGATATAAACCAGATGGGAGACGTTATCAGGGAAATCGCGATACCCCGCAAAAACAGTCAGGATAAATTCTGTGTTCTTTCAGGCGATGACAGCATGACCGTTCCTTTAATAAGCATGGGCGGTGATGGAGTAATCTCAGTCGTCTCCAACCTGTTACCCGCAAAAATAAAGAATATGACGCAAGCCGCCCTTGACGGCAATTTTGAAAAAGCGCGCGCTATCCATTACGAGATTCTTCCCTTTATGAAAGCGGCTTTTATCGAGACAAATCCTGTCCCAATTAAACAAGCCCTTGTCTGGGCGGGTCTCCCATCGGGACCTACGCGCCTTCCGCTGGGCAAGCTTGAGGCGGCTAACGAGGCGGTTATTAAGAAGGCGATGACGGGGTTGGGGATTTTGAAGTAGAAAGAAAAAGAATTTCTTACCACGAACAATGACAAGATATGTACTAAAATTTCGTGGTGTTCGTACGCACTGGCGGCAGCCTAAAGGCCGCCTTGCTTTATTTCATATAGCTGCATTTATTGGTGCTACGCTGTGTGGCATTATTCATCTACACGGCTATGCCGTGCGTTTATTTAGCGGGTTCGTGGTAAAATCCTTTGTTCTACAGTTCGCGGTGTTAAGTTACTTCGCTTCAATTTTTTTTGGCGCTTTAATCCCCTGCGTCTTAAATGCAGACACATACAAATCCACGTACTTCTTCGCGGAAAGTTCCCATGAAAAATCCTGCGTCATGCCGCGTTCCTGCATTTTTTTGATTTCTTTTTTTCTGTTGTGCCATGTCCATACTGCCCAGGTTACCGTGTCGTAAATTGAAGAAGGGCTCAGGTAATCAAACATAAAGCCGGTACCGGCGCCTGTCTTTTCGTCGAAATTTTCTACGGTATCAGCAAGGCCGCCTGTTCTGCGGACAATCGGCAGTGTGCCGTAAATAAGCGAATACATCTGGTTCAGGCCGCATGGCTCATAACGGCTTGGCATCAGGAAAAAGTCGGAACCTGCTTCTATAAGATGGCTGATTCTTTCGCTGTAGCCGATCTTTGCCTTGAAGTTTGATAATCGCGAAGCAAGTCCTGAAATTTCACTCTCGCACCAGTATTCGCCGGAGCCTAGAAGAACCATTTGCAAATCCAGGTCGCGGCAAATTGACCATGCGCAGCCATAAGTGGGGCCGAAAAGATCGCCTACTCCCTTTTGATCAGTCAGGCGCGTAACCATTCCGATAACTGGCACATTTGAATCAGGCGGCAGATTAAATTCCCTTTGCAGGGCTTCTTTTGCCTTTGCTTTGCCTGCCATATCCTTTACGGAGTAAGGTTCGGGAATATGTTTGTCTTTAGAGGGATTCCATACGTTTGTGTCAATCCCGTTTAATATGCCGCAATAGTCGGCGCTGCGGTAACGCAAAACTCCATCCAGCCTGAAACCGGTGGCCTGTATTTTAGTTTCCTCGGCATAGTTAGGTGAAACCGTGTTGAGTTTGTCGGCGCTGTAAAGACCGGCTTTAAGCATATTGAGCATGCTCCAGTCTTCAAAACCGGCGTTGTAAAAAACATCCCAGCCAAGTCCCATATAGTCATAATTGCCTTTGCCGTAAATGCCCTGATAACCGAGGTTGTGGATGGTAAGAATCGAAATTGTTTTCTTAAAACCCTTGTCGCCGCCGGGGACTCTTTCGGCGAATTTCAGATAGACGGGCGCGATTGCCGCCGGCCAGTCATGGGCGTGAAGCACGTCGGGATACCATTCAATTTTACGGCAAAGTTGAAACACCGCGCGGCAGAAAAAAGAAAAACGGCGCGGGTTATCCATAAAATCGCTTTCTGCATGGCTTCCGTAAATACCGTCCCTTCCAAAGAAAATTTCATGATCGATAAAATAAACTTTAACGGGATTTTTTTTTCCTGTTCCCGGCATATCGGTGCAATAAACCGCGCTCCATTCTTCAATGCCGCAGCCCATTGGCGTTCCCATTGCGCCGGGGAGAAGTTTCAATTTGGCGCGGTCAATCGAATAGTAGCGCGGTATGACGATTTTAACTTCATGTCCAAGTTTCGCGAGACTTATTGAGAGAGCGGAAACCATATCCGCGAGGCCGCCCGTTTTTGCCCAAGGAACGGCCTCGCTGGAAACCATCAAAATCTTCATTAAAAATTTTCCGCTATTTTAAAGCCTTTAGCGCTCAGTATTTGCTGTCCCTTGTCGTGATCCTTCAACTTGAAAATGACAACGGCTTTTCCAACCTGTCCTTCAAGCGACGCGTAAAGGTACTCGATATTTACCTGCGACTGCTGGAATAGTTCCATCAGTTTGGCAAGGCTGCCGGGCACGTCTTCAATTTCCACCGCTACCACATCGGTTTGCCTCGTGGTAAAGCCCGCCTGAGTCAGTGTTTCAACCGCCTTTTCAGTCTTATCGGCAATAATGCGTAAGATTCCAAAATCCGCGGTGTCGGCAATACTGATCGCCCTAAGGTTTACTCCGGCGTTGGCGAGAGTTTTTGTAACCTCGCTTAATCTGCCGGTTGTGTTTTCCAGAAAAACAGATATTTGTTTAATTCCCATAATTAGCCTCTTTTTTAGCCTGACCACTTTGTAAGTAGCCAGGCTGGTTTAATCGAAGTCTCCGCAACGCGGAGACAAATCACACCTTATCACAACAATTTAAATTTTTCTGTTGTCGATAACTCTCTTTGCTTTTCCGATTGAACGTTCAATTGTTTTCGGCTCAACCAGTTTTACTTTCAGGCCGATTTGCAATTTGCTCTTCATTACATGTTCAATGCGGTTGCGAAGGTTTTCAAGACCGCGCGTCTCATCGCTGAAAAGTTCTTTCTTGACTTCGACCTGCAATTCCACTTCGTCAAGATGGCTATCGCCGCGGTTGACAATGATGAGGTACTGCGGTTCCGTTCCTTCGATTTCGATAAGCGCCTGCTCGATCTGGCTTGGGAATACGTTTACGCCGCGGATGATCAACATGTCGTCCGTACGGCCAAAGAGGCGGTGCATTCGCCTTGTCGTGCGTCCGCATGAACAGGGTTCTTCGATTAAGAAGGTGATGTCCCTTGTGCGGTAGCGCAGAAGCGGAGTTCCCTTTCTCGTTATCGTGGTGAAGACAAGCTCGCCTTTTTCACCGGCGGGCAGGGCTTTTCCCGTGTTTGGATCGATAATTTCCGGGTAGAAAAAATCTTCGTTAATATGAAGGCCATGCTGGGCTTCACATTCAAAAGAGACTCCCGGCCCGATAATTTCCGTCAGACCATAAATGTCGTAGGCTTTCATACTGAAACGTTCTTCGATTTGAACGCGCATATTTTCGCTCCACGGTTCCGCACCGAAACAACCCTTGCTGATAGGCAGTTTATGAAGATCGATTCCGGCTTCAGCGGCTTCTTCGGCGAGATAGAGGGCGTATGATGGAGTGCATGTGAGCATGGTCGAACCGAAATCGCGCATGACCATAAGTTGCCGCTCGGTATTGCCGCTGGACATTGGCAGGACTTCCGCGCCGATAGTAAGCGCGCCGTAATGCGCTCCAGGACCGCCTGTGAAAAGCCCGTAACCGTAGCAGTTCTGAACAATGTCATCACGCGTGCAACCGGCTCCCGACAGAGTTCTCGCCATCGACTCTCGCCAAATGTCAAGGTCTTCAACAGTGTACTCATTGACGACAGGCTTTCCGGTAGTGCCGGAACTCATGTGGACTTCCACGATTCTTTCCTGAGGACAGGCGCGAAGACCGTGGGGATAATTTATCCGCAAGTCATCCTTCGAGGTGAAGGGCAATTTTTCAATATCCGCAAGACTGTGGATATCACGAGAGGTAATTCCCGCCGCGATTAATTTTTCGCGGTAAAACGGTACTTTAGAATATATGGATTCCACAAGGTTTTTAAGCGCTGCAAGTTGAAGTTTTTTCCTCGCTTGCGCATCCATACATTCGTATTCAGGATTAAAAATCATAATATCTCCTTATTATAATAATATTGGCTGTAATGATGCAAGTTTTTCATCTGTTTTACATAAACGGCGGCAAACGTCCCTGGCAAGATTCATAATTATCAGGGCGAAAACTTTGACATCCATCTTGTAAATTTCCCGTAAAGCTTTATTTGATATCGACATAACCGTAACCTGCGAAGTGGTTTTAATCGACGCGATAGCCGGCATAATATCAAGTACTTCCATTTCTCCAAAAGCCTCGCCTTCGCTAAAGAGGGACAGTTGGACATCTCTTTTACTTACCGATACCTGCCCTTCAATTATGAAAAATATTTTATCGTTGGGGTTTCCTTCGGTAATAATAAATTCATTCGGTTCGTATTTCTCTTCCTGCATGAGCGGAATAATGGCTTCTACCTGTTCTTTTAACAGTCCGCCAAAGAGTGAATATTTCAGCAGAGTTTCAGGTTGTACCATTGTTTTATTTTATCAAATTTATGACGTTTCGGCAAGAGGACTTTGCACAGGGAATTTTATTAAAAAAACAGTATTGATCAATATAAAAAACATAAATATACTAGATTTATTATGATAAATACGAATGATAATCTTGATGTGGTCGTCTGGGACGAGAAGTATGCCACAGGTATTCATCTGGTTGACAGCCAGCATAAAGAGCTTTTTTCCCTTACCAACGAACTTTTTCGCGCCTGCCTGGGCGAAGAAGAAACGCTTAGGGAGGTATTCAAAGAGACAATGGAGCGAATGGTTGATTATGTCCGTTTCCATTTTGGCGCCGAGCAGGAAATGTTGCAGCGGATTAATTATCCCGGTTATCAGGATCATAAGAAGATGCATGATACATTGATAAAGGACATTCTTGATTCGGTAAAGGAATATAATTACGGTAAAAAATTTGTACCTAACCAATTTGTACGCATCCTTAGAGACTGGATACTAAGTCACATTGCCCTTACCGACAAACAGTATGTCGTATATATCGCAGATCAGAAGAAAAAAGGTTTGCTTAGCGATAAAGAAATTAACGGATAATGTTTTAAAAATAATTTTTATATATTCACAAACACCCCAACCCAATCCCAATCCCCCAAAAACTAACGCAAAAACCGCCCTCCAAGCCTCATAAAAACCCCCTATAAAACTGATTAAAAAAAAGGAAGCCCACTCACCCCAAAAACGGTCAAATTCCGTTTTTCCCCAAACTGCTTAAAAAAAACGTCCCTATAAAACGACTCCCGAGAGCGGGGAGGAATGTCCTTAGGAGGAATGAATTATGTTGAAAAAATTTGTTGTGATCATGGTGATGTTCGCCCTGGTCGCAGGAAGCGT
>Ga0268262_10003067_pt1 | contig 18478 bp, 19 predicted proteins | sample TergutNc150P3_FD_190354 | JGI IMG/M metagenome (GOLD analysis project Ga0268262, IMG submission 190354) | Nasutitermes corniger P3 segment gut microbial community from laboratory colony in Florida, USA - Nc150 P3 (SPAdes) (version 2) | ecosystem: Host-associated > Arthropoda: Insects >...
TATCCGTAGCGTAAAGAAAAAGTTTCGCTTCGGTAATTTCATTCGCGAAAAATTCAGCGCCGAGAGGAACTCGCACAAATGAGAATATTTCCCCGCCGCCGGCTGTTTTGCCGACGCGCATTGTTCCCGATTCCGAAGCTTCATCGCCGTAAGAGGCGGTGGCGGCGCCGGTCCAGGTCGTTGTTTGTAAAGGTTTCGCGCAGGCGGCAAATATAAACGCGCCAAACAGCGTAATTACGGGAATCAGCAAGAGGGAAACCGCGAACCTGCGATTCGACACCCTGAGGGCTTGGTTGAGAATTAACTCGAATATTTTCTTTTTCATAAAATAAACATCCTTTTCATTTCTCCACAAGATACAAATATTCTTTAACATGAATTTCGCGGGTTTTTAAATTTCTGCTGCCTCGGAAGGCGTTATATTTTGTTTCCAGTATTTCCGTTTTTCCGGTTTTTTTCAGCATGGTTTTCATTTCTTCCGGGCTGATAAAGCCTTCCGAGTTAAACGAAATAATTATATATTTTGATTTTATGTTTTCAACAAGGGACGATAAAGAATTTAACGCGCAGTTTGCCTTGTTGTAATCCGACCTTTTCCAATTTTCCGGTATGCCGGAAACTTTGCTTGTATTTTCAGGATATTTATAATCTAAAATTAAATTGAGCATAAAATAATTTGAGCCGTAGGGATGTTGGTTGTAAGGCGGGTCTAAATAAGCGATATCCACTTCCGGCAAAGAATGAATAATCTCGTTTGAATCGCCGTTGTAAATCATTGTTTCGCAGTTAAAATTGCTGAAAATAGGGAAAGGTAATGCTATATCGCTTGTAATTCTGAATAAGGCATCCTTGTTCTTTCCGCCGAATTGTCCGACGCCTGTTTCTTTGTTTTTATAAAACCCCTTGAAAACACCCGATGTATTTGCGTGTATAGAAGCTTCCGATAACAGGGGAGCAAGGAAATATTTTTGATGTTCTTTCGGAATAGTATCAATTAATTGGCGCATGGTATCTATATACATTGCGTTTCTTGTCGTATAAAAAACACGCTCATTCTTTTTTATTTTTTTGTCGTCTTTTGGCGCGTATAATTCGCAGATAATCCCCTTAACAAGGTTATTATTCGCTTTATTAATTAATTCATTATAATATTTTCGCAAATCGGCTTCGCTTCTTTCGTTGTCGTTGGACAAATAACACTCATTTATTAAAGTTGAGTACTTTTCAAGATCGTTCACTATTAATAAGTTTGAGAATTGCTTAAAATATCTTGCCACAATACCCGAACCGCTGAAAACGTCAAAGGTTTTTAGTTTTTCCTTGTTTATTTTTTTTTGAATTTTAGTTATTCCGCCGCCGATAAAATCCAATAGAGCTCGTTTGTTTCCGATGTATGTAATAAGCTGTTGGGTAAGATATTCGGTTTTTTCTTTGACAGTATCATTCATGTAACAATACGGACGCTATTTAAAACCCTTAACCTCGGCAAGGTCGAGCGTGGCAAAATAGTCGTCTACGGTTTCGGGGCGGCGGATTTGTACGATTGAGCCGTCCTGCCGCAGGAGCAGTTCCCCGCAGCGGAGCTTGCCGTTGTAGTTAAAGCCCATCGCCCTTCCGTGGGCGCCGGCGTCGTGGATTACTACAAGGTCGCCTATTCCGTTTTCACTGGCGGTCGTAATTTTAGGCAGGCTTCGCTGGACGGCGAATTTGTCGTTGTTTTCGCAGAGACTGCCCACTATGTCGTAGACTTCTGTTAACGGGGCGTTTTCCTTTCCGGAGATTGTTATGTGATGATACGCGCCGTAAAGTGCGGGGCGCATTAAGTCGGCCATGCAGGCGTCAAGTCCTATGTAATTGCGATATGTTTCTTTTTTGTGAATTGCGCGCGCAACAAGCCAGCCGTAAGGGCCGGTTATAACCCTGCCCCATTCGGTGCGGATGTTAATGGGATCAAGCCCGGCGGGTTTAATTATTTCGCCATACGCTTTTTGAATAACCGAGGTTAAGGCTTGATAGTCTATCGCTTCCTGTTCAGGCTTGTAGGGTATTCCTACTCCTCCGCCAAGATTGATAAACTCAAGGCGCACACCGGTCTTTTCCTTTATCTCGATCGCAAGCTCGAAAAGCATTCTCGCTGTTTCGATGTGATAAGGTTCTGATAACTCGTTTGAGGCGACCATTGTGTGAAGGGCGAAACGCTTCACTCCCTTTTCCTTTAATACCGAGTACCCCTTGATTAGCTGTTCGCGCGTAAGACCGTATTTTGCCTCTTCAGGCTTGCCGATTATCGCGTTGCCTTCTTTCAGGGGGCCGGGGTTGTAACGCATGGAAATTAACTCGGGCAAACCGGCGGTTTTTTCCAGATACTCAATGTGGGAAAAATCGTCCAGATTGATAACCGCTCCCATTTTTAGGGCGGCTCTGTATTCGCTCGCGGGAGTTTCGTTGGCGGTAAGCATGATGTCTTCGCCCTTCATACCGGCCATTTCCGCAAGCAGAAGCTCAGGGTAGCTGGAACAGTCCGCGCCGAAGCCCTCGGCTGCGAGAAGCTTCAATATGTACGGGTTGGGCAGGGCTTTAACCGCGAAGTGGTTTTTGTAAGAGGGGAAAATCGAGAACGCCGCCTTGATACGGCGGACATTTTCGATAATGGCCTTTTCATCGTAAACATAAAAAGGAGTAGGGTACTGTTGCGCGAGTTTTTCAAGCGCGGCTTTGTCCAGGGGGAATTTCTTTTCGTTCATTTTCTCTTTCTCACTTTGATGCTTTTATATAACCTAAATGCTTTAACAGCTCGGCGTTTAAAATACCGCCGCCCGCGGCTCCTCTTATCGTATTATGGGAAACCGCCGTAAAACGGATATCAAACACATTGCAGGGGCGAAGCCGCCCGACGACAACCGCCATTCCCTTGTCTGCGTCGCGGTCTTTTCGAGGCTGTGGACGGTTATCTTCCTCGCGGTAAATAATCGGCTGTATCGGAGCCATGGGGAACTTTTTTTCCTGCGGAAGGCCTTTGTATGCCGACCATATCTCTTTGATTTCTTCCAACTTGGGTTTTTTCATTCCAAAGTCGAGGGAGAGACACGCCGTATGCCCGTCTACAACAGGCACGCGGTTACAGCAGGCCGATATTTTCGGCATTACGGCGTTTTGTATTTTCCCGTTAAGGATGGTTCCGAAAATTTTCAAAGGTTCTTTTTCCGACTTATCTTCCTCGCCGCCGATGTAGGGGACAAGGTTGTCGATAATATCGAGGGATGGAACGCCGGGATAGCCCGCGCCGGATACCGCCTGCATTGTTGTGACTATGATCTTCTTCGCAAGATAGCCCGCCTGCACAAGCGCGTGCAAGGGGATCATGTAGCTTTGAATCGAGCAGTTGGGTTTTACCGCGATAAAGCCCTTTTTCCAGCCGCGCGCTTTTTGCTGAAAGGGGATGATGTCCGCGTGATGGGGGTTTACCTCCGCGATTAAGACCGGCACGTCGGGCGTCCAGCGGTGAGCCGAGGCGTTTGAGATTACCGGGATTCCAGCCGCGGCGTATTCTTCTTCCAGAGCGCGGGTTTCGTCCTTGCCCATTTCCAGGGCGGAGAACACGAAAGAGCATTTGTTCTTTTTGTTCGCCGCAACCGCGCGGCTTACGTCGTTGGCGTCTTCTACCGTTATATCGCCGACATGAGGAGCGAATGTTTTGGCGAGCTGCCATCTTCCCGCGACGGCTTCTTTGTATTTTTTACCGGCGCTGCGCGGAGAGGCCGCCGCATAACGTACCTCGAACCAAGGGTGATCATTGAGAAGGGCGATATATTGCTGTCCGACCATTCCCGTTGCGCCTAATATGCCTACCGGAATCTTTGCCATAAGTTGCTCCTTGTGTTTATGTTAATGAACTATGAAATTAGTGTCAATGATTGCGAGCTTGTGTACCGCGCATACGTACGCATGTGCGATTGCGTACGCGGCCGAACGCAACCGCGCAAGTGCATGAACGCGGCGCACTCTGTGCGGCTCTATTTAAATATAAGAATTTATTTTTACAGTCCAAGATCCTTCCCAATCAGGATAATTTTTATTCTTCCTGCGGGCTTGCTGTATCTGGTTGAAACAAACTGAGCGCAGATTGTGTCCGCGCCCATGCAATTTGCGCAGGTTCCCGTTTCGCTGCACGGCGTTTTAAGGGACGGAAACCTTTGCGCGTTAAGAGGCGCGGCGACGGTTCTGGCGCGCACAACCGCGTCTTCGTAAGTTTTGGCGACCTTGTTCATTCCCGCGGCTATTATTACCTGTTTGGGGCCGTAAATCATGGCGGCGACGCGGTTGCCGTTTCCGTCGATATTTACAAGCCAGCCGTCTTCGCTTATCGCGTTTGTACTTGTGAGAAAAGTGTCGCTTAACAGGGCGCGGCGCATTATGTCCTGCCTCTCCTCGGGGGAGGCGGCCTTGTCCCTGTCCAGCACGCTGTAGCCTTCTTTTACAAGCCTTTCCTGAATACCCATATTTACGAGCGTCATTGAGCCGCCCCATGAGACCGTGTGGTTTTTCGGAATAAGCGAGAAAATTTTATCCGCCGCTTCCGCTTCGGTTTCAAAATAATACGCTTCAAATCCGCGTGAATTAAGCGCTTTTATTAATTTCGGTGCAAGTTTGGAATATCTTGTTTCCTGATATGTTTTCATGTTAACCTCGCTTTTATTCAATATTAAATGAAAAACAGGCAAAAAAAAAGCCCTCTTTTCAGAGGGCTTGATTAAGAGGAAAACGATTAATTTTCCTGGCCGGATGCTGAACCGTTGTGGAAAGTAATTTGTGTTAACTCGATAAATTTAACGTCATCAGAACTGTTCTGGAAAAGAATCGCTCCGATTCCCTGGGCAAGGTTAATCCTTGTGCCTTTATCGGTGTTTACCAAACCGGAGAAACCGCCCACATTAAATTCTTTAAGAGGGGTATTTTTACCGGGCCCCATGTCAGGACCTCTGAGATCACCTTTCGGATCTATAATCAGAGTTACCATGGCTTTGGTATCGGCCTGCGGTATTTCCGCATTTTTGGCATCGTAATATTTGCAGGTAACGGTTACCCTTTTGTATTTGGAAATATCAGCCGGTAATTCAGGGAAAAGGAAAAGAAGATTGTCATACTTTCTTGCGAAAGGCGTCACGTTTTTTAAAGCCGAAGATGTTTTATAATTACCGCTTTTTAACAGATCTTCATATTGTTTGGACGGTTCGCTTATTACCTGAACCATTTTTGAAAGATCAACCGAATAAGGCTTATCGCCGCCGCCGCTTTTTGGCGCTCCGCCGCCGCCTGTACTCGTGCACCCTGCGACCAGAGTCAGCGCGAGAACAATTGCCAAGACAATGCCGATTTTTTTCATATACTCCCCCTTGAAAAAATGGTTTTATTCAGCGCCGGAAGCTGAACCGTTGTGGAAAGTTATCTGTGTGACTTCGATAAATTTAACGCCTTGATCGGCAGCCTGTAAAAGCACTCCGCCGGGAGCCTGAGTAAGATTTACTCTTGATCCTTTGTCTGTGCTTACCATACCTGAGAAACCGCCAAGATTAAATTCTTTGAGCGGGGTGTTTTTGCCTGCGCCCATTTCCGGACCTTTTAAGTCGCCTGCGAGATCGTATACCATTACTACCATCGCCTTACCGTCGCTCTGCGCTATTTCCTCGCCTTTGGCGTCATAATACTTACAGTTAATGGTTACTCTTTTGTACTGTGTTATATCCGCAGGAAGGTTTGAGAACGCGAATAATACGCCGTCCCATCTGTTTGCGATAGGAGTCGCGTTTTTCTTGCCCGCTCCGCCGCCGCTTGTGTTGTTACCTTTATCGCTGAACATTTTATAAGATAATGTGCTCAAATCCACCGAATAAGGTTTACCGGCTCCGCCGCCGCCGCTTTTTGGCGCTGTGCCGCCTGTAGTTGTGCATCCGACAACAAGAGTCAAGGCAAAAACAATTGCCAAAACAATACCGACTTTCTTCATAATTTACTCCTTAAATTATTGATTTTTTCGGAAAATAATTTCCGTAATCTTAAGTTTACATGGGAGATTTTTTTATGTCAAGTAATAAAAGGGGAATTTTTTAAAGTTAAAACGTTAAAAAACCTGTTCCAGCACGTAAAAAACACTTTTATCCGTGCCGAAAATTATCCTTTTTCCGGCTATAACGGGGGCGGAAAGAAGACAGCCCTCGGTTTCCGTCTCCCATAGCAATTTTCCGTCCAAAGCCGAAATACAGACAAATTTGGACGGATAATAATCGTCTCCTTCCAGGCCGAAATATACCCTTCCCGCGGCAACCGTAGGAGCGGAACTTACGGGAGTCTTATATGTTTGTTCCCATCGCAGAGTGCCTGTTTTCGCGTCGAATGCGCGGGCGGAGCAATCGCCTCCCGTAAAAATCACCAAATCTTTCCATACAGTAGGGGCCATAAAATCCAGTTTGTTTACGTCTCTCATAAACATTCTGTATATTTCATTTTCATTCATATAATACAAGTTTCCTTCGCGGCGTTGTTCCCACACTATTTCCCCTGTATGGCGGTTAAACGCGTAAAAACCGAAGTACATGTTGTCGTAAAAATCCACCGTTCCAAAGTATAAAAGATCTCCCCGAATCGCGGTAAACGAATACCAAATGGCGTTAATTTCATGGTAGGAAAGATACCAGAGAAAATCCCTTTTCATAATGTCGAAAGGGCCTATTAAATCGACTCTTGGACCTGTGCCGTAATACATTATGTCGTCGGCCATAAGGAATGTGTAGTGAGACCATCCGGGGTTATCAAGACTGAATTGTTCTTTGCCGTCCGGTGAAAGAAAATAAATTGCGTCCGAGTCTCCGACAAAAATGATATAATCGCCGTAGCGTTCAACTTGGGAATTGATCTGGCTTTGAGCTTGAAAGGTCCACATCTCCTGTCCCGTCTCGCGTGAGAGGGCGTAAAGTTTGCCGTCTTTGCTTCCAAAGTAAACTTGATCTTTATCCGCGTAGGGGATCGAGTTAATCTCCGCTCCGCTTTTGAACACCCAACGCATGTAACCGCTTTCAACGTCCAGCGCGTAAAAGTTACCGTCATCGGAACCGAAATAAATTGTGTCTCCCATTACCACGGGCGGGTTAAGAGAGAGGATTCGTTCGTTGCTGTCTTGAAGTTTTATTTTCCAACGCAGGCCGAGGGGCGGAGCGATACGGGATGAGCTTACGCCGCGCCCGCCTGCCCCTCTGAACTGAACCCAGTCCTTACTGCGCGAACAGCCGCAAAGGAGGACAAGGCATACAAGAGCGAGAATTTTTTTCCTCATAAATAACCTAACCCCCGCAAACTGATAATGCGCATAAGCCAGCCGAATATCCCGCGCCGCTTTGTGGTTTTAAGAATGTTATGGTATTCATGTTTCAGCTTTGTAAAGCTCTCGTCCATTTGGGCGCTGTCTTTAAATTCGCGCCAGCGTATTTCTGTGTAAAGAGAGGCGAAGTTTTTAAAGTGCGGATTCTCGAATGCTCCCGCTCCCAGTTTTGTAAGCGGAAACAACTGTGCATATTCAATGGCGGTTTTTGAGGCGGGCTTCACGGGTTTTCCGTCTGCGGCAAGGCGCGCCAAGAGCAGAAGGTACAATGAACGCGCTCCCGATCTTCCGCCGCGCTGTGTTCCAAGGTACAGGGCAAATTCGCGGCCGTAGCGCAGGGCGTACGCCAAGACAAGCGCAAAGATCGCCGCGATTCCTGCGGCGCGCAATACAGCGAGCCATGGGAATTTTCGTACTTGCGAGAAAAGTTTTTTTTCGTCGATTAAGGGAATTACGACATCCCATGTGCTGAAATCTCCTGCGCCTACAGGCGGAATGGCGAAAGAGGTCGCCTCGAAGTCCAGCCAACCGTAGCTTGGAATGTAGAACTGTGTCCATGAGTGGCTGTGCAAGTTGGTTACCATGTATAAATTTTCAAGGGGGAATTGCTGTAAATACGGAATCTTACTGCGCAGAGTATAAAGCCCGCGAAGATGCGCTTGTGTTTGCAGATCCTCCGATGCAAGATAACCTGTTACAACCCGCGACGGAATGCCCGCAAGCCGCCCAAGCAAGGCAAGCGAATTTGAAAATTCGGTACAATCTCCTTCCGTGTTGTTTAGAAGAAAGTCCATAATATCTTCAATTGTAAGATCTTCGGTATAACTTATATTGTATTGGTATGTTGAAAAGCCTGTAAGCACGGCAAAAATATTTTCCAGATACTCGTTGACAGGTTCGATAGTTTCTTCTTGCTTTGCAAGTTTGGATAAAATTTCATTGCGGTTTTCTTTCCATTTTTTCAACGCCGAGTTTAAATACGTTCGGAGAGCTTTTTCATCATCTTTGTACAGAGAGATATCCATGTACGGGGCAAGAAGGTTTTTTTCTAAAGAGCTTAACGGCCGTGACGGTTTGACGATAAGCGCAAGGGGGTCTCCCAAATGTGTACTTGAGACAACTTGGTGAATATACCTGAGAGGTCCGGAATTTTCACTTAATATCGTAGGATCGATTGAAACAGGGCGATAGGGCAGATATTTATTCGGCAATACCGATATGGATGATACTTCCTGCCGCTCTCTATCCGTGTCAACTTCAGGTTCGTTGTCGAACCATGTGGTAAAGAACCTCTGCTTGGTAAGCTTGTTCAACGGTTCTTGCTGGCTTGGAAGAAAGCCCTTTTCAGGATCAAGCTGTCCTTTATAGGCGTTTCCCATATACACAGGTTCTCTGTCCGCAGCGACAATCATTACCATATACTGGCGGTTATCCTTGGAACTGCCGTCGCCTTTTCTTCCTCTGCCTGTTTTGTTCTGCCAATTATATTCGGAAATACCGCGTAATCCCTGTTGATGCGGGTCTTCGCTGTGCGGTACTGTCCTGCGTCCCTTCGGTCTTCCTCCCTGTTCCTGCGGTATACCGCGTTCCGATGTGTCTTTAATTCTTTCCGGTATTTTATCGGGAAGCAAATTGTCGATTATGGAGTTTCGGACAAAATCAAGAGGCAGGACAACCAGAACTAAAACCAATAGAGCGCCTGCGGCAACGGAAAAGAGCGTTCCTTCCTTTACCGCTCCGCCCGTGCTTTTTGGAAAGAGGCAGAGGTAGATCACGGCGCTGTGAAACAAGAAAACAACCGCCGTCCACACAAAGATAAATTGGGTAAGAGCCGCGCTTTGGTTTGCGGCATCTTCGCCGGAACGGGAAAACGAAAGCAGGCGCAGGCAGACCCATGCGAGAAAGAACGGTTCTAACACAGCGGGCTTGGCCCAGAACGGATAGTTAAACAGCAGGTAGGTAAGAGTAAAACTTACAACGCCCGCGAGAATAAGCTGTAAAGAGCCAAAACCGAACCAGCCTGCGCACGCCGAGATAAAGAGTAATGACGCGCCCGCAATGATACATCTTTTCTTAAAATAAAAATCGGGAGGTGAGATAAAGGCAATAAAAGAAAGCGCCGGTATGATGATAAACCACTGAGTAAAACTTATGCGGTCGAAGGTAACCGAAATACCCGGGTGAATTAATATCAATGCGGTAACGCTGAAGTAAAGAAAGAGACGCAGCCAAAATAAAACAGTCTTGGATTTTTTCACAGTTTTGTCTCCGTGTAAATTCTTTCTACTCTGTTGGCATCGGCGTTCAGCGTATTAATATTCTTTTTTATAAGCCAGCGGGGAAGGGGAATGCACCCCATTGCCGGGAAGTATCTTTTATAGAAGGTTTCATGCCCCGGTTTTGATTGACTTGTAATTTTCGATTCTGTTTTTTTAACGTGTATTTCAGGCTGGACAATGAAAAGAGAAACGGGCCGAGGATGGCAGGAAAGCAGGAAATTTTGAAGTCCCGTATCGCAGGCGGTTGAAAAGACATACAAGTCTCCCGTTCCGGCAGAAGCAGTCCTTTCATTTTGCGCCGGTATAAAAGAGATACCCGCAAGCTGTTCCAAAAAAACTTCAAGGTCTTCGCTGTTTTCAATTTCCATACTACCCTGTGTACCGCTGTTTGCCGCGCCGCTGTTTACTGCGCCGCTGTTTACTGCGCCGCTGTTTACTGCGCAACGGACAGAGAAAACAAAAGAAGAGTTTTCGTCCATAAGGCTCCGTATAAAATAAGAGAGCCGCGCCTTTGCCCGATCCAAAAGCCACAATGCCTCAAGCGAAGGCTTTTCCGGGCCGAAGTTACGGAAGTAGACTTCTATTCTGCTGACTTTTTCCTGATTGTCGGGCGATATGCGGGTGATAAGCGCGTCTATCTTTTCGGAACTTTTCCAGTTGATGTCGCGCAGGCGGTCTCCCGGCGTGTACTCCCTCATGTAAAAGCGTTCTTCGTTTGTCGAGCTTTTGGTCTTGCGGTCTTCCGCGCCCGACTGCGCTTTGATTTGCGGTTTCTTCCCGAAGCACGGGGCGCTCCTGACGTTTATGGTTCGCTGTAAAGTTATGCCGCAGGGAAATGAAAAGAACCCGAAGATGTCGCGCAGTCTGCAATAGCCGCTGCCTCGAAAAATGCCCGACATCGGAAAATCAAGCGAAAGCCGAGCCGCCTCCTCCCCGCGCGCGGCGGAAGTTTCCGCGAACACCGGGCAGTCATTGTCAAAGTTGGGGGCGAATTTACCGCGTACAAGAAAGTGCATGCGGAAGAACAATGGCACCGGCGCGCCAAGACCTGTAATCAGGCTTTCTTCTCCCGCGCAAGCCGTCATGGGAGCGGGAGGTTTCCAGCCCGGTTCCAGCAAGGCAAGTTTTACAGCCCTTCTCCGGCCGGCAATACCGAGTATCAACATAAGAAGAAGGATGATACAGGAAATCAGCATCTCGTAAGAGTTGCGGGCGTAAAGAGAGCGCGCAAGTGTTACAAGGGCAATGACAAGAACCGCTGCCCCTATTGGCGTAAAAACAGGCCGAAAGCGGGGCTTACCCATTACTGTTCCCGTTTCGGCTCGAGAGGGGAACCTTCGCCCGACCGCTTTGTGATCGGGCTCGGTCGAGGTTCCACAGGAACCGAATTTAAAATATTTTGAAGAGGCGCTTCCGGCGGTATGGAAGGATCTCGAGTAATTATTCGATGAGCCATAGAGTGAATAAATATTTCTTTAATAATGTCAACGGAAACAAAGTCCATACCCCGGCACATGGCGAGCGAACGGGCAAGGCGCGAGATACGCACTCCGGCGCGCGGGCTTGCGGGGGTTTCAATGTCAGGGTGCGACCTTGTTTTCCTGACGCAGTTTACAAGGTAGGAAGTTACCTCGGGGTGCATGTGAATCTCGTCCACCATTTTTCTCCAACGGATTAAATCCCTGCTGTCGATTACGCTCTTAAAGCTGTCCCAAGCGTCTATCTTTCCGTGCTTGTTGATAATTTCCGTTTCGTCTTCTTCGCTTGGATATCCGAGTGAAAGGCGTATCATAAAGCGGTCAAGCTGAGGAACCGGAAGCGGGAACAGGTGAACGCCTTTTAGGTTCATTGTGGCGATTATAAAGAAGGGATCTTGCAGGCGGTACGATTTGCCTTCGATAGTTACGCTCTGTTCTTCCATTACCTGAAAAAAGCTTCCCTGTGTTTTAGGCGTAAGCAGGTTTATTTCGTCGCACAAAACAAAGTGCGCGAAAATCGGCCCCTTGTTAAAAATCAATTCTCCCGAATGTCCCAGAAAGCGGTTATACCCCAAAATGTCCTGCGGAAGAAGATCGACCGTACACTGGATACGGCTGAATCCTTCCATTACGGCTTCGTCTTTGCCCTTGCCGCCGCTTGCTGCGCCGTTTTTAGCGACCGCCGTATCTTCAGGATGCCAATGGATAGATTGAGCCAATGCCCGCGCAAGGGATGTTTTTCCTACCCCGTGCGAGTCCGCCAGGATCACATGTCCGCCCGCTATCTGCGCGGCGATAATATATTCCAGTTTTTTTGTATCAACCGAAATTAAACTTTTGATATTGTTTATCAATAAATCGATAGAATCCTTTACCTGTTCGCTCATTGTTATATGTTAGGGCAAATCGGGAAAATCAACAAGTGGGGGAAAAGGGCGATTTATCAATGCAAAAGAAACGCAAAAACATTTAAATTAAAGATTTTCATATTAAGACTTGCCTGCCTCTAACTTACGGTTTCTCAAGAATAATAACTCGTCTATTGTTATCATAACAAAATTTAGAATGTACAGCCATAAATTTATGCTGATTTTTTCGGACGGGTTTATTTTTATGTTGCTCCAGTATTCAGTCAGCTTAAACAAAACGCCGGCTACATAACCTATTTGCAATACCAACAGGAACAACAGGCTTTTTCCAGCCGTTTTTTTGGAAACATAAGATTTATAAATGGAAACCGGCCACGCAAAGCCGAAACAAATTAACATTATCGATTCAAAAATATTCATATTTTAAATTATATCATCTTTTTATTATATTATTCAAACACCATATTTACTTATTCCTTCTATAGAAAATTAATAAGATAATTATTATTACAATAATTGTAATAATTGCAAAAATACTACTTCTTATTGTAAGAACAGGAAATTGTTCTGATTTTAATATATATGTTACAAATGCATTTGGTAAATTTACAAAATATGCAACGATTAAATTGTTATTAGATAATTTATATGCTATCGCAAAACCTATCCCAACAAAAAAAAGTACTAATAAATCATTTATATTTCTGTAACCGGGATACCCAAAATGATATAATGAGAATAATAAACCAGAAATTATTATTGCGATTATAAATCCAAAATTTTTTTCAATTTTTGTTTGCAGAAAGCCTCTAAACAAAAATTCCTCAAAGAATGTTGTCATCATCATTGGGAAAATGCAAATGGGAAGTAAATCAAAACGTATTTTTATTCCATTGTTAATAAGAGGGATTATCCTGCCACCAATTGAAAAAACAATAAAGGCTATTAGAATAATCCATTGCCTTAAATAAAGTTTTTTAATCCCAATTGTAAATAAGTTTTCTTTATACCTATTTAAAATAATTAATGGTACTATTGTACATAATAAAATCCCAAAAATACAATTATAAAACAAAATAAATAAAAAAGAAAATTTATTTGCTAAAAATATGGAAAATATAAGTAATACTTCCAAACAAATTGCAAAAATGACTATTTTTAGTTTTCCCATTAATATTTCCTTTTATGTATTATATATTCAAAGGGTTTATTTTATCAATATAATAATTACCAAGACGCACAAATTTATTACTAAGATACAAATATTTACATTTCTGTTTTGTATTAATATTTTCCAACCAATTTAAGCACAATTGTACTTAACGTCCTATTAATGACATGTCCGTCTTGTTAATCAGATAATCTATTGTCCACTCAAATGTATCCGGAAGCAGTTGTTCCTTATATACAGGAAAACTCATGCACAAAGTATATGGTTCACCCCAAATCAAATTTCTATTATTACTTTTTACTATATCATTACCAATTTCAAATTCAAATATTTTGAATTCTCTTTTATTATTGGTTTTATTAATTACCTTAAGTTCTTGACCATCATCATCAGTGGTATATATCCAGGAAAAAAAAATAAACGTTGTCTCATGTTTTTAGGGGACGCCTTTCAGTCTGTAAGTATTATATTTATCACCTGTCACACAACCAAAAAATAACGAAACAGACAAAAGTATAATTATTGCAATAATTATTTTCCTAAACATTTTTCCCTATCCATTTAAAAACATTATTAATTTCTTTTTTATAACTTTCCTTTATTTCAAAATATTTTATATTATTTTCTTTACATATTTTTTTGGTAAATTCATTGTCTTCTGTATATTTTTCAGGCGTATATCCAAAATCGTATCCTCTGTGTTCAATAACACTTTTATTTTTTATTATTTTGCCGTTAAGGTGTTTTTTAATATATTTTTTTGAAAAACATATTTTGCAAAATATTATTTTTGATATATATTCCGTTTTTAAATCGTTTATATTGTACGGCAAATATACGCCTTCTATTATGATGTTTTGTTTGTTTTCAATATTTGTCATGATAATGCCTTTAATAATGGGCCATAATTTTTTTGTTATTGTTTCGTCTTCTGATTCAGGCGTAAAATCACATTCAGGACAGCCTCTGATTATTCCCATTTTTAGATGATCTATGGACAAATACGGGATTTTGTATTTTTCCATCAATTTTTGAGATAACAATGTTTTACCTGTGCAGGAATTTCCGCCTATCAATATTACCATTTATCTAAACCCGGTTTCTTCCCATAAATTATATATTATTGGCCAACAGATTCATAAGTACTTCGTTAACCGTGGATTTATTAATGAAGATAACGGCTAATGAGAGTATTATCGGGATTACCGATAAAACTATCCCGATAACGGGGAATAATACGAGCAGTTTTATTTCCTTTTTTATTACCGCAATTGTGAGTATAATAGTAGAAACCAATAAACCGAATAGCCCTATAACTAAAAGCAGCCCAAGGATTGAAGTTGAAACCTGTATTTTGTCCATAATTCCTTATTAATTATAGCATAAACTGCCCCGCAACTTCTCCGGCGGATATGAGTATTGAAAACATATAATTCCTATGTTATAAATAAGTAAAGACTATTAAAACCTCTAAAACTGATGTTTTCAGAGGTTCCCTAATACAACTTATTGAGGTTTTTATGAGTAGTGTAAATTTATCCCTCCCGTCGGTACAGATACGGGAGATACGGATTAATTCGATTACAGGCTTTCAGGGCGGGGCGGAAGAACTGGTCAACTGCGCCAGGAAGAAAGGTCTTAAGGACAACCCTCGCTCTTTTACCCAATGCGTAGGATGCTCCACGTCCAAGGCGGCGTGTATGACGATTCTGGTACAGGACGCTGCGGTAATCAGCCACGGGCCTGTGGGGTGCGCAACCTGTTTACATGAATTCGCTTTTACCTACCGCGTTAACTACCCTTTGCGCGGCATAGAAAAACCTACCCAACGCAGGATTTTTTCCACCAACCTGACCGAAAAAGAGACGGTTTACGGCGGCGTTACCAAACTGGAAAACGCGATCCGCGAGGTTAAAGAGCGCGTTAACCCTAACGCGATTTTTGTGCTTACCACCTGCGCGGCGGGCATTATCGGCGACGACGTGGAAAGCGTCTGCGACGCGGCGGAAGAAGAACTGGGCATTCCTGTCGTGGCGATTTTCTGCGAAGGTTTTCGCTCTACCGTCTGGACGACCGGCTTTGACGCGGCGTATCACGGCATTGCCCGAAGGCTTGTAAAGCCGCCCCGCAAAAGACGGGACGACATGATCAACGTGATTAACTTCTGGGGCAGCGATGTTTTCAAGGACTGGTTTGCGCCCTTCGGAGCGAAGCCGAACTACATTACTCCGTATTCCACCGTGGACAGCCTTACATGGTCAAGCGAAGCGGCTGCAACGGTACAGGCCTGTTCCACTCTCGGCTCATATCTGGCTGCGGCGCTGGAACAGGAATTCGGCGTGCCGGAACTGCCGACCGCGCCGCCTTATGGCATTGTGCAGACAGACCGCTGGTTCAGGGCGCTGGGTAAACTGCTCGGGAAAGAAGAGATCGCCGAAAAAGTTATTGCCGAAAAGAAAGCGGAGTATCTTCCCAAAATAGAAGCGTTAAAAGAAAAAATAAAAGCCGTCTCCCCGGGGCGGCGGTTAACAGCTTATGTAACAGGCGGGGCGGCGCACGGACACGCTCTGCTTTCGGTGCTCGGCGAGTTGGGCATCGAGGCGACTGGGGCCGCGATTTTCCACCACGATCCGCTGTTCGACAACGGAGAGCCTAACAATGACCAGCTTGCTCAGCGCGTTATGGATTACGGCGACGTGCCGAATTTCAACGTCTGCAACAAACAGGAATTTGAGCTTGTAAATGTGCTGAACCGCCTGCGCCCCGACTTACTGCTTGCGCGGCACGGCGGCATGACTCTGTGGGGAGCGAAACTTGGAATCCCTTCATTATTAATCGGCGACGAACATTACAGCATGGGCTATGAGGGCCTTTTAAAATACGGCGAGAGGATTCTTGAAACTCTGGAAAACGACGAGTTCGTCAAGAACCTCGAGAAACACGCGGTTAACCCTTATTCCGACTGGTGGCTTAATCAGCGCCCTGACACATTCCTGCAAAGGGGACAGTCATGAACAATGTGATTGAGCAGGAGCGTTATACCTGCGCAATCGGCGCGATGCAGAGCGTAGTGGCTATTCCGAAAGCCGTGCCGATCCTTCACGCGGGCCCCGGCTGCAGCGACATGATCACCGGGTTTTATGAAAGAGCCACAGGGTACGCGGGCGGGCCGACTTCGCCCTGTACCAACTTTTCCGAGAAAGAAGTAGTCTTCGGCGGCATTGAACGCCTTCGTGAAATTGTCGCAAACACATACAAGGTTTTGAAAACAGACCTTCAGGTGATTTTAACAGGCTGTACTTCCGGGATTGTCGGCGACGACGTTGATTCCCTTGCGCAGGAATTCCGAGATGACGGCAAGCCCGTTGTGTCGGTGGAAACGGCGGGGTTCAAATGCAACAACTTTGAGTCCCACAGCCTTGTGGTCAACGCCATTATCGATCAGTATGTTGATTTAACCGCGCACGAGAACGAAAGCCGAAGCGAGCCTAATACCGTCAACGTGTTCGCCTCTTTGCCGTATCAGGACCCTTTCTGGAAAGGAAACCTGGGCGAATACAAACGCCTGCTTGAAAACCTGGGGCTTAAAGTCAACATTCTCTTCGGACCCTTGTCGGACGGAGCGCAGGAATGGCGGCGCATACCCCGCGCGGGTTTTAATATCCTCGTTTCCCCGTGGTACGGAAAACCAATTGTCGATCATCTTAAAGAAAAATACGGACAGCCTTATACATGGTATCCGCACATCCCAATCGGAGCGAACCAGACCGAACAGTTTCTGCGGCAGGCGCTGGACTTCGCTCTTGAGCAGGGTGCGAAAATTGACCGCGATAAAGCCGAGGCTTTTATCAAACGGGAGAAGGAAGCTTACTACGAGGAGATCGACAACCTTGCGACCTTCCTGCTTGAGTTCCGCTACGGGCTTCCGAACCATGTGCATATACTGCATGACGCAGGTTACGTGGCGGCGCTTTCCAAGTTTCTTCTGCACGAAGTGGGGATAGTGCCGAAAGAGCAGTTTATAACCGACAACACGCCCGATATATTTAAGGAAAAAATTACCGCGGACATAGTCTCAACTTCTTCAAAGCGCTCGATTCCCGTTACCTTTGAGCCGGACGCGGGATTGGCGCAGGAAGCGATACGCAAGCTGAAACACAGCGGGCGCGGTTTGATTATCGGAAGCGGCTGGGACAAGGAGCTTGCCAAAGAGAAGGATTACGATTTCCTTTCCGCGGCTCCGCCTTCCCCCTACCGTCTTGTGCTGACCACCAACTACGCCGGGTTTTCGGGCGGCTTGCGGGTGATCGAAGATATTTACCATAATGTACTGGCGACATACCGTTAAAAGAGGAAGAAAGTGAGCTATCGGATCGCGTTTGCCAGCAACGGGGAATATATTGATCAGCATTTCGGATCGGCGCGGTACTTTCAGGTTTATGATCTGGCGGACAACGGAAACCACGCGCATATTGAGACCCGCAAGATGGAAGCCCTTTGCACGGATAGCTGCGACGGCGGTTTCGATCATCTTCTTAAAGCCCTGAACGACTGCGACGCGGTGTTTATCAACAAGATCGGACAGACCGCTGCGGCGTTTATGATTTCTCAGGGCAAGCGGGTGTTCGAGGCGAGCGGCAGGGTGGAAGATATTATGGCTAAATTGGCGGAAGAGAATTTTCTGGAAGAAGAAAAGGAAAAAACACTTGAGCAAAATATACATGGATAAGGGTTAAGGAGATATATTCATGGCAAAAGAAAGCAGGCAGATAGCGATTTACGGCAAGGGGGGGATTGGAAAATCCACCACCACTCAGAACCTTACCGCGGGCCTTGCCGAAAGCGGTAAAAAAATAATGGTTGTAGGCTGTGATCCAAAAGCGGATTCCACCAGGCTTTTGCTTGGCACTCTCGCCCAGCAGACGGTGCTTGATACAATCCGAGCGACTAACGCGGGGGTAGAGCTTTCCACGATCATGCTGGAAGGTTTCGGCGGCATTAAATGCGTGGAGTCGGGGGGACCTGAGCCGGGCGTCGGGTGCGCGGGACGGGGCATTATCACCGCCATCGGTCTTTTGGAACAGCTCGGCGCTTACACTCCGGATTTGGATTTTGTTTTCTACGACGTTTTAGGCGACGTGGTATGCGGCGGCTTTGCCATGCCCATCCGCGAGGGCAAGGCTAAGGAGATCTACATTGTCGCAAGCGGCGAGATGATGGCGCTTTACGCCGCCAACAATATCGCCAAAGGCATCGCCAAATTCGCGCAGAAGGGCGGAGTGCGGCTCGGCGGGATTATCTGCAACAGC
>Ga0268262_10003068_pt1 | contig 18455 bp, 13 predicted proteins | sample TergutNc150P3_FD_190354 | JGI IMG/M metagenome (GOLD analysis project Ga0268262, IMG submission 190354) | Nasutitermes corniger P3 segment gut microbial community from laboratory colony in Florida, USA - Nc150 P3 (SPAdes) (version 2) | ecosystem: Host-associated > Arthropoda: Insects >...
CTTCTTTTATCAGTTTAAACAACGCCGGATGAAAAGATTGATAATACGGCTCTACCTCGCTGTTCATTCTGTCCGCGGCGCAAATGTACTGGCAAAGATCATTGGAACCGATACTGGCGAAATCTACTTCCCACGCGGCATGTTCCGCCAACAGCGCTATGGAAGGCACTTCTATCATAATTCCGGTTTTAAATTCGCCGAAAGTTTTTCCTTCTTTATCAAGCTGTTCCTTTACAGACTCGATAATCTCTTTTACCCTGCGTATGTCGTCAATGGAATTTACCATCGGGAACATAAGCCACATATTTCCGTAAACGCTGGCGCGCAGGGCAGCCCTTAACTGCGTGTTAAAAATATCCGGATTGCTGAAACAAAAACGCAAAGCCCGGTTTCCCAAAAAAGGATTTTCTTCGTGCGTGAATTTTAAATTGGAAAGCTGTTTATCCCCGCCTATATCCAGAGTGCGCAAAATTACAGGGCGTTTTCCAAAACATTCCAGAATCTTTTTATAAGCCAAAATCTGCTCGTCCTCGTTAGGCAATATGTCCCTGCCAAGGTAAAGAAACTCTGTCCTGAAAAGCCCCACGGAATCAGCGAAAGAGGCCGTCTGAAGCTCGTCGCCCGAAACGCCCGATATATTTAAACCTATGTCGATTTTTGTACCGTCTTCCGTAAGCGCTTCTTTTGAAAGATATGTCTCGGCATCCTCTTTATCGCGGCGGTAAGCTTCGTATTTTTTCTCATATTCCGCGGCGACTTCGTTATCCGGCTCAAGTATTACTTTTCCCTCATCGGCGTTTACAGCGGCAAGCTGACCGTGTTTTACTATGTCTAAAAGCCCCTGAATGCCGAACACTGTCGGGATTCCGTAGCTTTTAGCGATAATAGCCGTGTGGGTGGTAAGACCGCCTTTTTCGGTAAGAAGCGCCAGCGCTTTGCGCCTGTCCAAAGAAGCCGTATCCGAAGGCATTAAATCCTGCGCCGCGATAATAACAGGCTCCGACAAACAGGATAATCCTTCGTTTTTGTTTCCATACCATAAACGAAGCAAAAGCGCGCGCACGTCGTTAAAGTCCACGGCACGCTCGGAAATTAAAGGATCGCCCGCTTTTTGCAGAACCAAAAGAACGGTTTCATAAACCTGATATATAGCCCAGTCGCCCGCCCATCTATCGTTTAATATTCTGGACGGTATTTCCTCGTTTATAACAATATCTTCTATTATTTCCTGATGGGCAATAAAAATTTCCGCTTTTTTCGGATCGTGCTTTTGCATGGAGATTTTAAGTTTTTCAAGCTCGTCAAACGCTTCTTTTTTTACGGTAAGGTAACGATCAAGGTGGGACTGCTCTTCCCCTTTCGGAACAAAATTTTCCTCAGGGAGAAAACCGGTATTTCTGTAAACATAAATCCTGCCCAACGCTATTCCGGGGGCGGCTCTTTTTCCGTTTAAAACCATAACTTACAGATAAAAAAAAACCTGACCACTTAAGTGGTCAGGCTGTTTTTTTTACCAGCCGTCGACCATGTCGTCTTCGTCACGGTTGTTTTCGGCAAAGAGGTCTGTTACTGCACGTAGATCATCAAAGTAAATATAATAACTGCCATAGGCTTCCATAGGATCACAGTCAATTCTGAAACCCATAATCTTAAGGCCCATCTGGTTATTATAGTGATAGTTTCTCTGAACAACGCCGCTGAAACCGTCGTCAGATTGCGGCGGAATGGCGACTGTCAATTTTTTCCAACCGATAAAGTTGAGTTTTCCTACAAAGAACTCATAATATCTGCCGAAGAAATCCTGAAGCAACAAGGTAAGCTCGTGGTTAAAGTTACGGCCGGCAACCCATACCGAAACGGTTTTTGTGATTCCCTCAATCGGAATAGGGCGGGTCGGATAAATTGTAAAACTGTTATAACCCCTGCGAAGGAAATCTACCCTTGTGCCAAGAACATACTTATCCGGAATATCTAATCCTTCTTCATCAGGAATTTTTTCCTTTGCCAAAGGAGAACCGGTGAACAGCCTTGTAGTCGTATAACCCTCGTCGCTCGACATGGTAGAACGCCAAAAACCGTCATGCTCGAATTTGTCAACCGATACTTCTTTTAACATCTGCTGAGCGGAATCTATACCAAGCCTTTCCGGGTCCGGTGAACCAACTTCTTTTTGCTGCTGCTGCTGCTGCTGAGCGTAAAGAAAACCGGCAATTAAAAGAAAAAACGCTATAATTAAAAACTTCTTCATTTTCTATCTCCTTAGTTTTTTGCCCAAAGTTTTTGAACATGATCCGGATCAGCCAAATCATTGCCGTCAAACAGAGGATCAAACATATCCGTTAATATCTTAAATTGTTTGAAATAAATATAGAAATCATCGACTCTTTCAACCGGCTGCGTCCATATTCTGAACTTTACAAAACGAAGACCGGCATAAGCGGGCAATGTCCGCCTTGACTGGATAATGTTTTTGGGAAGATCTACTTGAAGATTTTTCCAGCCGATGTATGAAATATCCCCCAACCTCATTGAGTATACAACGCCCCTGTAATCGCGCACATAAATTTCGATGTAGTATTTCAGGTTAGCGCCCCATACCCACATATCAAAATTACGCACTCTTCCCGGAATTGGAATTTCAAACGGCTCGTCAGGCTTATCCGATAACGTCGGATAGATGTCTATCCAGTTATAACCCTTGCGATCAAAACGGCCGTGAATGCCGAAACTCTTCAAAGACGGCGTGTCTCCCGAACGGTTGTAACCGAAAACGGCGACAGGCCAAGCGTCTACATAGGTGAGAAGCGGATAAGTTGTATCTTCGGTCTTGGTGATAAATTTGCTGGCGGTTGCTTTCCAAACATACTTGTTATCGCTGTCGCCGTTGAAAGGTTCCAAAACCCTCGACTCAAAACTTTGCGTAGTCTCATCCGCGAATAAACACGGAGAAACCATTATACATGCCCAGATAATCAGGCAGAAAAATTTAAAACTACCTTGTTTCATCCTAATATGCTCCTTATTAAAAAATCCTAGTAATATTATATTTGTTTGTTTGATTTTTGTCAAACCGTCAAGCGCATTTTTCTTCAAATTTATCAAATTTTTCTTAATTTTCGGATAGTCCTCCTGTCAACCCCTTTCCCGCCCGTAAGCAGGATTTTTGACGGAATTTGACCCTTTTCAATGCCGGCTTGTACCATCCTGACCGCTGAAACCGCCTGAACCCAGGGAGAATCGTTAAAAACAAGGACTACATCCGCCGGTATCAGTTCAGGATCTATCCATGAAAAGAAAATAACCGGTGTATCCGAGTATTTATCCAGATAATCGACGCCGTTTCCGGCTAAAATCACACAGGAAATATCCTGATTACCGGCAAAATAGGAATAATCAGTAAAGAAATATGTCTGTAAAGGCTTTTTTATGTCATTTAGAGCCTTAAAAAAGGCCTCTCTTGCCTGTGTCTGAACGCCTGATTCCAAAAATACAGCTATTCTTTCGCCTTTTTCACCGTCCAGAATAGCGGCGGCAAGTCCCGCGCGGTAAAAATCCGCGGATATATCTGTCTTATAGATAAAATAATCTTCAGTATTACCGCCAGCCGCTAAATAAGCCGGGTTTTCATCTCCCGTATACCTGCCTTCCAGCAATACAACCGGAACACCGGGATTTTTTTCCCTGTAAGTACGCGCTACCCCGGCAAATCTGAGAGGAAAAAGCACACAGAGAGGTCCTGACGAAGCTCTTTCAATGGCGGCCTGAATTATATCGTATCCCGCTTCATCGGCAACAGCTACAGGTTTAACCCTGCGGAATAAAACAAAAGATGAATATACCGTTTCCGACCGGAGCCGCTTTTTACCGTAAAGCTCGGCAAAGGAAAGCTCTGTAACAATCAGTACCGGGGAACGGACCAAAAAGGCTATAAACACCGCAAGAACCGAAAATGTCAAAGACACGGCAATTTTTATTGTTTTCGGACGAAGTTTCATAAACAGCCCTAATTATATCATAATTGAGGAAAAAGGCGCATGGGACTGTTCACTGTAAACAGTGTTGACCAATATTAAAATAAACAATATATTAAATAAAATACTGTTAATAAGGAGTATATATGACCAGTTATAAAGAGTTAGGCCTTGTCAATACAAAAGACCTTTTTAAGAAAGCGGTGTCGGGAGGCTATGCCCTTCCGGCTTATAACTTTAACAATATGGAACAGATGCAGGCGATTATTCAGGCGTGCGTGGAAACAAAATCCCCCGTTATCCTGCAAGTTTCCGCAGGAGCGCGCAAGTACGCAAACCAGAACATTTTGAAAAACATGGCGCGCGGCGCTGTCGAGTACGCGCACGAGCTTGGATACGACATTCCAATCGTCCTTCACCTTGACCACGGCAGCAGTTTTGAACTTTGTAAAGATTGTATCGAAACAGGTTTTTCCTCGGTAATGATAGATGGTTCTCATTTGTCTTACGATGAAAATGTCGCCCTTACAAAAAAAGTCTGCGATTTCGCGCACTCTCAAAAAGATTACGTTACCGTAGAAGGAGAGCTTGGAGTTCTGGCGGGGGTCGAAGACGATGTTTCTTCCGAGCACAGCCATTATACCCAGCCTTCCGAAGTTATTGATTTTGTAGGCAAAACAAAAGTTGATTCGCTCGCGATCTCAATCGGCACAAGCCACGGACGCATGAAGTTCAAACCGGAACAATGTACAAGGGACGCTAACGGAATACTTATTCCTCCTCCGCTCCGCTTTGATATTCTTGAAGAAGTCCAAAAGCAATTAAAGGACTTCCCGATAGTTCTGCATGGCTCTTCGTCAGTACCCATTGAATATGTACACATGATAGAAAAGTACGGCGGAAAACTTACCGACTCGGTCGGTATTCCGGAAGAACAGCTTCGCAAAGCGGCAAAGAGCGCGGTCTGCAAGATCAATATCGATTCAGACGGACGCCTCGCGATGACGGCGTTAATCCGTAAAGTTTTTGCCGAAAAACCGGAAGAGTTCGACCCCCGCAATTATTTGGGCCCCGCGCGTGACGCGCTTAAAGAACTCTATGCGCACAAAAACAAGAACGTGTTAGGATCGGCGGGACAAGCGTAACACCGCAAATACCGTAGATTTTTTAATTTTAGTTCTCTGCGCTTTTAATGCGATGCATTACACAAAAGGAATTTAAGTAAAACTATATGGAACAGATAAAGTGGGTCTGGAATTACATGAAGGGAAAAAGAGCCGTCTTTATGGGTGGGCTTTTTCTTACGGTTGTTACATCGGCGATGCGCGTCATCAACCCCATGCTGGGCAAGCAAATAATCGACGTAGTAATTATAAATCACGACACAAGCCCGTTAATAAGGCTTCTTGTAATTATGATGATAGTACAGCTTGCCCGCCTTGGGCTTAACTATCTTCAGATAATATTGATGGAAATAGCGAGTACCGATGTAATGACACGCCTTAGGCGAGATATGTACCAGACTGTTCAATGGCAGGATTATAAATTTTTAAACCGCTTCCCCACCGGAAATTTAATGACAAGAATGACACAGGACCTTGACCGCCTGCGTCATACCGTCGCGTGGGTTTCCTATCAGTTTATAGGAGCTATAGCGCTGTTTGCGGCGACATTTATTTTTTATCTGTTCTTAAATTGGAAGCTCGCTCTCTGCCTTGTCGGAATTACGCCTTTCATTCTTTATATCAGCAGCAGGTTTGTAAAAAAAATCAGGCCTCGTTTTCTTTTACTGCGGCAGAAACTTACAGACCTTGGAACCGCCGTTACGGAAAATATCGACGGCAACCGCGTGGTAAAAGCCTTTGCGCGCGAAGAATACGAAAAAGAAAGGGTTGAAAAACAAAACGCCGAATTCCGGGACATAAGCTGTGAAAACGCCCTTATAGCCGCAAAGTATCAGCCGCTCCTTGAAACCGCAAGCCAACTCCTCATGGTAATAATGCTTGTAGCCGGCGGCTTCTTCTTAATCAAGGGCTGGATGACGCCCGGCGAATACATGGCGTTCTCCTCTCTTACATGGGCGCTTTCCATGCCGATGTGGATGTTAGGCCCTCTTCTCGCGGACCTTGAACGTTACACTTCAGCCGGACAGATGATCCGCGAAGTGGTTGAAACGCCCAAGGGAATAAGCGATATATCAGGCGCCAAGCCGTTAACGCAAAGACCAAAAGGAAGAATTGAGTTCAGGGATATAAAACTTACCATTAACGGAAATACAATACTTGAAGATATTAACTTTATAGCGGAAGCGGGTTCCACAATAGGCATACTTGGAAGCACCGGCTCCGGAAAAACTTCGCTTGTAAACCTCCTTGTGCGTTTTTATGAACCCGATTACGGAGCGGTTCTTTTGGACGGCGAAGATGTAAGACGTTATACGCTATCTTCGTTAAGACGGAGAATAGGGCTTGCCATGCAGGATGTCTTTTTGTTCTCCGATTCCGTAAAAGGTAATATTTCCTACGGCAGACCGGAACTGGACGATACTAACATTAAAAAGCGCGCGGTACAGTCCGACGCTGATAATTTTATCAATGAAATGGCGGACGGCTATAACACGCTTGTTGGAGAGCGCGGAGTCGGGATTTCAGGCGGACAAAGGCAGAGGATAGCCCTGGCGAGGGCTCTTGCCATAGAACCCGCGGTTCTTGTGTTAGACGACACTACATCCGCGGTAGACAGCGAGACTGAACATTATATTCAGGAACAGCTTGAAAAACTTGAGTTTCCCTGCACAAAGATAATTATCGCGCAGAGGATTTCATCGTTCAGAAAGGCGGATTTAATTCTTGTAATGGATAAGGGAAGGATTATCGAAAGAGGCACTCACGAGAAACTGCTTGCGATGAAAGGATTTTATTATCATATATGGTCGCTTCAGTATAACGCCGGACTTGACGCTTTGGAGGGAACCACTCAATGAGCTTCTTCAGTAAAAAACGCGAACAGAAAACCTCTAAAGAAAAGAACCGCTACGACATGGACGAATACCTTGACGAAAAGGTAAGCCTGTTTAACGTAAGACGCGTTCTAGGATATTTGATAAAAGCAAAAGGCCCCTTAAGACTTTCGCTTATATTCAGCATCTTCTCTTCTATTTCAGGACTTGTAGGTCCGCTTTTTATTAAAACGGCGCTAGATGAGGCCGTTCCAAACAAAGATATGCGTCAGCTTTTATTAATGGGCGCGTACCTTACAGCATCCATTCTTGTAAGCGTAGCGTTAAGCGCCGTGCGAAATATACTTGTAGCGAAGGCGGGGGCGGGTATTATCCATGACATACGCCAGGATTTGTTTTCGCACCTGCAAAAATTATCTTTTAGTTTTTTTGACTCACGCCCGCACGGAAAAATATTTGTGCGCGTAGTCCCTTATGTAAACAGCGTGTCGGACGCGCTTTCCAACGGTATCATCAACTTTGTAATAGAAGTTTTAAACATTTTCTTTATCATCTTTTTTATGTACAAGGTAGATCCCCATCTTGCTACGGTTACGGTTATCGGCCTTCCCCTGCTCGCTCTTTTTATCTGGACGATAAAGCCCGCCCAGCGCAGGGCATGGCAGGCTGTTTCAAATAAAGGCTCGAATATAAACGCCTATATCCAGGAATCCATAGACGGGGTAAAGGTAACGCAGGCTTTTGACAGACAGGATAAAAACCTTGACATAATGAACGATCTCGCTGACGAGCGCAACAATGTATGGATGAAGGCGATTTATATTTCCAACACGGTATGGTTTTCTACCGAATCTATCAGCCAGTTGGTATGGTCGTTTGTATACATTATGGGCGTTTACTGGATGAACCCTATGGCAAGTTTCGGAATGTTACTCGTTATGGGAAACTACGCATGGCGTTTCTGGCAGCCGATTATTAACCTCGCCAACATTTACAACACATTTATAACCGCGATGGCGTACCTTGACAGAATTTTCGACACAATAGCGGAACCTGTAACAATTCAGGATATTCCCAACGCCGTGGAATTTCCTTTTGTGCGCGGGCACGTCGAGTTTAAAAACGTAAGTTTCAGTTATGACGGAACCCGCAAGGTTCTGAACAATGTAAGTTTTAACGGACATCCCGGACAAAGCATAGCCATTGTAGGGCCTACGGGAGCCGGAAAAACCACAATCGTAAACCTGCTCTCGCGTTTCTACAATATTGAGGAAGGACAGGTTTTAATTGACGGTCAGGACATAATGAAAGTTACCCTGTACTCGTTAAGAAGCCAAATGGGGATAATGCTTCAGGACAGTTTTTTGTTCACGGGAACAATCGCCGACAATATCCGTTACGGGAAACTTGACGCAACGGACGAAGAAATCCGCGCCGCCGCGAGTTTAATAGGGGCCAACCACTTTATAGAAAAACTGCCCGACGGCTATAATACCCACATCACCGAGCGCGGAAGCGGCATCTCCGCCGGCGAAAGACAGCTTTTGGCTTTTACGCGCACCCTCATTTCCAACCCGCGAATCCTCATTCTGGACGAAGCCACAAGCAGTATCGACACAGGCACGGAACAGCTTGTACAACAGGGAATCCAAACCTTGATGAAAGGACGCACCTCGTTTATCATCGCACACAGGCTTTCAACGATACGCAACTGCACTCAGATAATGTTTGTAAGCGACGGTCAAATTGTGGAAAGCGGCACACATGAAGAACTTATGGCGAAGCGAGGCAGATACTACGAGCTTTGTCTGGCGCAGTATCAGCAGTAAGAAAAAGTTTTCTTGTATTTATTTTAACAGAAACACTACCAGTATTTTGGTTGTTACTTCCAATTCGCCCATCGGCAATACGGTTGATTTACCGGCGAAAGAATCCGACTCTATAAATGCGTTTTGCGACCTGTGTGACGGTGAAATTTGCTGAGTTCCTTCTTCCGATACGCTTAATACTTTAATTATTTTAAGATTTGACAATTCGGCGTATTGCTTGGCTTTTTCAACTGCTTTTTGAAAAGCAAGTTCACGGGACTTTATATAATATTCGGTATTATTTTTTACACTGAAATTCAATTGATTCAATTCTATTCCGTTTATTTTGATAAGCTGATCTATTATTACCGAGGCTTTATCATTATCATTATTAATATCGTCGATGGAAAAAGTAATTCTTTGTTCGGCTCTTTGCCCGACTAAAACACGCCTGCCGCTAGAGTAATCATACTCAGTATTGAATGTTAAAGAGGCGGTGCTTACATTCTTGTCTTCGATATTCGCTTCTTTAAATATCGCCAACGCTTGTCTGGTCATCTTGCTTACTTCTTCCTGAGCAATTTTTGTTGTCGGGGCGGTTTTACTTAAAGTTATGCTCATTTGGATCATATCAGGCTGAGCCAAAACAACGCCTGTTCCAAAAACAGATATGGTGCTTCGATTATATTGCGCGCTATCGGAATTACAACCCGCTAAAAAAAGAATAGACGGTATAAACGCAAATACCAAAAAATGCTTTATTTTCATAAAACGCCTCCTTTATCTTACTTCTCAAACACAAACGACAGTCCAAGCGGAATATGCGTCAAAAACAACATCAAAAATCCCAACCATGTTTGCTGAGAGAAAAACGCCCAATAGGAAGTAGCGGCCGCTGCGGGCAGAATTAATATGCACAGGATAGAGATTATAAGCGTATACCAGCGGAAATTGTTCGCTGTCCAGTTAATAAAATAAGGAATTCCTACGGCAAGAGCCGTCCACAGCAATGGGACCGATACAAGCAAAATAATGTCGTTGGTGGGAGTCCAACCGATAGCACGTAACGCGCCGACGGGTATCAGCCACAGAAGGGCGAAATCGGCGAAATCGGCGGAACCGGAAAAGCCACGGAAAACGTTCAACAGAGCGTATAAAATTAACGGGATAAGCACGGGTAAGCTGACTATATCAACAAAACCAAAAAGCCAACGCGAGAATCCGAATCCGCCGGGGTTTATTGTATAACCTTGAAAAAATTGAAGTATCGCTGTAATACTTCCAAAAAGCAGTGCCCATACCCCGCCGCCGCCGCCGCCTGTAAATATTCTCCTGAACAGGAAGAAAAAGGGAACCCACAATAAACAGAAAACACTCATGTCTATCCTATCGCCGCCGCAAGTTTGCTCTTAATCAAGAAAATTTGGCAATGGGTACGAAAGTATCAGTCTTTAACGAAGCGCCACCGACAAGCGCGCCGTCTATATTTTCCATAGCCATAAGTTGGGCGGCGTTATCCGGCTTTACGGAACCGCCGTACTGGATAATGATTTTTTTCGCGGCGTCTTCGCCGTATAGCCGCCCTATTACCTTGCGGACAAAGGCGTGAACCGCCTCGGCGTCCTGCGGGGTGGCTGTTTTTCCGGTTCCAATCGCCCAGACAGGCTCGTAAGCGATAACAATGTTCGATAAATCGCCGGCGCCGACTCCTTCAAGTCCCTTTACGGTCTGCCTTTCGCAGACTTCCTCAACTTTGCCCGCCTCGCGTTCTTCCAAAAGCTCCCCAATGCACAGAATTACCTCGAACCCGTGTTTAAGGGCAAGTTTAACCTTCTTATTGATAAGAGCGTCGTCTTCCTTGTAATTGTGCCGTCTCTCGCTGTGCCCCAGAATGATTGTCTGCACCCCAAGGTCTTTAAGCTGTAATACCGAAACTTCCCCGGTATGGGCGCCTTCTTCCTCGGGAGCGCAGTTTTGAGCGCCAAGGCGGATGTTTGTGCCCTCCACAATGGCGGATACAGACTCAAGGCATGTAAAGGAAGGGGCGATAAGGTACTCGTGCTTGCCGTCTTTAAGCGCCGTAACAAGCGATTGAGCGAGATCCATCGCCTGCGCCCTTGTTTTGTGCATTTTCCAGTTTCCCGCGATATAATAACATCTACTCATGATTTACTCCTTAACTAATTAGGTTTTTGACAAAATTAATTATATCTTAAAGCTGAAATGTGTTCAAGCCTGTAAATTGCCCTTATTTATTGATAAATATCAAGAAAAACAACAGATATTATTGTCATTGACTTTATATGTTTATCAGTTTATTGTAGAATAAATATAAAATATATGGGAGGGTATATTAAAAACCAAAAATATAATTTCCTTTTACTTATATTAATGACAGGAATCGCCATGATAGCGGCTGATTTTCTGATCCTGCTCTTTTTCGGCAGTGATTTTTCCCATCTTCGGGTAAAGCTTAGTATCCCATCCGCTGTTTTTCTTATCCTTTATTGTATTATTTTAGGCCGCGGCGCGCGGAATTTCGATTATAAGTATTTTAAGAAATTGGACGGAGATCAATATTTACAGTGGCTGATAAAATTAGGCGCTGTGCCGATTAAAAGAATCGCCCTTAATGTAGTTACTCACGCCGCTTTTCTTGCTTTTATTTTTCTGGGAAATTTTCTTGCCATTGATCCCTCCATAAAAGGCTCGCTGTTTCTGGCTTCCCTTTCCTTCGGCATGCTTGTAGGCACATTTGTATATGTAGCAGGCGACGGTCTTGTCTCCCGTACCCTGCTTGCCCATAATTTTACAAGATACCCTCAAGACTGCCGTGAAAAAAGGCAGGAAGCCAAAGCGTGGATAGTCCCTATGGCGGCAGTCCTTGTAACCCTTATTTTCACATATTCGGTTTCAATGTTGGGCATTCACCGCTTAGGCGGCTCTCTTGACGCGCTGAAAGGAACCGCCGTAACCGCCATATTGATCCCCTTGCTGATTTTTTTCCTCTGTATTTTATTTCTGGCGCTTACCCTTAAAAGAAACACGGGCGCTACCTACGCTTCGGTAATCGCGCAGCTTGAAAATCTTTCTTCCGAACAAAAAGACCTAACAAAGCGAATCTCGATTTGTTCCGTAGACGAACTTGGCACAATCGCCGGCATGGTGAATATTTTTTGCGATCATTTAGGCGGCGGAATCGGGACTATAAAATACAAAATCAACGGGCTTAACCATACCAGTTTTGAGTTATCGCTTAATATGGCGGAAACTTCCACGGCGGTTGACGAAATTACATCGCACCTTGATAACATGGAAAACCTTATGGTCAAACAGGAAAACGGAGCGTTAGAAGCCAGCAAGGCCGTAGGGGATATTAAAACAATTATAGACAGCCTTAAACAAATGATAGAAGAACAAACAGAAAGCGTAGATTTGTCGTCTTCCGCCATAGAAGAAATGACAGCTAACATTCATTCGGTAACCCAAACGCTGATAGAAAACAGCAAGAATGTAAACGAATTAACGGAAGCTTCCGAGAACGGCAAAACGGGGCTTCAGACGGTTGTGCAGGAAATACAGGAAATATCCCACGATTCAGAGGGGCTTCTGCAAATAAACTCGGTTATGAACATGATCGCGAGTCAGACCAACTTGCTCTCTATGAACGCCGCGATTGAGGCGGCGCACGCCGGAGAAGCAGGCAGAGGTTTTGCCGTAGTAGCCGATGAAATCCGCAAGCTTGCCGAATCTTCGGGACAGCAGTCAAAAACCACCGCGGCTATGCTGAAAAAAATAAAAGCGTCCATAGACAACATCACCAAATCTTCCAACGAAGTGTTGTCGCGTTTCGGCGCTATAGATTCAAGCGTTAAAACTGTTTCGGCGCATGAGCAGAATATCCTCAATGCAATGGAAGAGCAGGAAGCAGGCGGAAAGCAGATACTGGAATCCATAGACCACCTGCGGGACATTACGGCATCGGTTAAAAAAGGCTCTGATGACATGACGGAATCGGGCGAAACATTAGTCAGGGAAACAGACGAATTTATAAAATTAAGCGAAAACGCCGTAGAAGGCATGAGCGAGATACTGACGGGCATTAGCCAGATAAAAATCTCGGTAAACCATGTAAACGAAATGAGTCTGGAAAACAACCATAATTTTGAATCCTTAAAACTTGAGACAGAGAAATTCAATGACACTGCCGGCGACGAGAAAGCGAAAATACTTATAGTGGACGATGATAATATCCATCTTGAAATGGTAGATATGGTATTAAAGAGCAAGTACGAGGTACATACATCCCTGTCGGGCAAAGAGGCGCTTGGCTTATTCTATCAGGGGCTTGTTCCGCAATTAATTTTATTGGACTTGATAATGCCGGACATGGACGGATGGAATACTTACAGCAGAATAAAAGCGATAAGCGAACTGCACGATACCCCGATAGCTTTATTTACCTCTTCAACCGCTCCGGAAGACATAAAAAAAGCGCAGGAAATAGGGGCGGTTGATTACATCAATAAACCCTTTGTTGGGGAAGATTTGTTAAAAAGGATTGAGAAAATTTTGAAAAAATAGAGTATCAATAAAATGATGAAAACTATTTTTGTAGTGGATGACAGCGATATTAATCTTTCATTGGCGAAAAAGACACTGGAAGATCATTACAGGGTTTTAACAATGCCTTCCGTAAAAAAGATGTTCTCGCTCTTGGAAAAAATAACACCGGATCTGATTCTACTTGATATTGAGATGCCGGATATTGGCGGATTTGAAGCCTTATTAAGCCTTAAATCCAACCCTTTATACTCAGGGATTCCCGTTGTTTTTCTTACCGGCTATACAGACAATACCATTGAAGCGCGGGGCTACGAACAGGGAGTAGCGGATTTTATTACAAAACCGTTTTCCTCGCTTACATTGATCAACTGTATTAAATCGAATTTGGAAAAGGTGTTAAAAGAGGCCCTGTAATTTAATGATATAAAGAACTTGATGAACGGCAATTTTATATTTATAATATATAAAAAGGAATTTATTATTAAATGTGTATAAAACGTGCGGTAACATTACGAATTTATATTAGGGATGGGCTGGCGTGAAAACTGTAAGGTTTTGGAATTCATTGGTTACACAGTTAATTTTATTTCTTGTTATGTTTTCGGCGGCAATATCTATTATCAACATTACTACTCAGATACGTATATCCAGAGAAGGAACGCGTGAAAGATACGCTTCTCAGGTTGAAACCGCCGCCCGGTTGGCGGCGTCTTTTATATCAGCGCAAGATATAGACTTCTACCTGGAGACATTGGAAACGGATGATAAATACAACAGACTAGTTGATACCCTAAGATCCATACAAACCTTATCGGGTATGACATATATATTTGCCACCCAAATAACCGGTGACGGCGATTTATTTGTCTTTGACACCGACCCCATTGCCGAAACCCATATGGATCTTGGCAGTTTCTCCAATTGGACGGAATCCGGAATTGATCCCCCGCTGCAACTCGTTTTAAAAGCCGGGAAAAAGCCGGAACCTTATATTTCCATTACCGAGTGGGGGTATTTTCTAACCGCCAGAGAGCCTATATACCGGTATGACGGGACGACCGCCGGTTATGCCGGAGCGAATTTTTATATGGGGACCGTTTTGGCCGCCCAGGCGAAATCATTGCGTACCCATATAATTATCATCATTTCTATATTTTTAGCCAGTTTGTTAACATATTTTTTAATCGTATATAAACTTGTATCCGCCCCGTTAAGGAAATTGAACGTCAATGTCGGCAAATTGTCCGCCGGTGAAGTGCTTTCTCAGGTTTTAGTGTCAAGGAAAGACGAATTCTCGATTTTGGAAAAGACTTTCGCCGATATGAGCAAACGTAACGCTTACAACAAAAAATTAACGGACGGCCTTAACAAGACGGCTATAATTTTTCTGTCGCAGCGTAATGAGACATTTTATGAGACGATGACGGCAGGGGTGCGTCTGATTGCCGATATAGCCGAAATTGACAGACTGATTCTGTGCCGCAATCATACGGCAGACGGCAATTTGTATACGTCTGAAGTCTACCGTTGGGACAGAAGTCCCGGCGGCAAAGCCGAATCGACTGAGCCTCTCCTTAACATACCTTACAAGCAGTTGATACCGGACTGGGAAGCGTATTTTTCCGACGCAAATAATATAAACAGTCCGTCAAAACTGCTGTTTGAAAAAGCCAATACCGCAATTCAATCCTTTGGAGTTCTGACAGCCGCCGTCTTGCCGATACATATCAACAATGCTTTCTGGGGCTTCGCGCTTTTCGGCAATACCGATAGTGAACATTCTTTTAATGATGAAATTATTGAGATGCTGCGTTCGGCGGCATTTTTATTAGCGAACGCTTTCATTCGCGCCGACATGGAACGCGATGTTAAAGAAGCATTGAATAATACGATAAAAGCAAACAAAGCAAAAAGCGATTTCCTCTCCAAGATGAGCCACGAAGTACGCACCCCGATGAACGCAATCCTGGGTATCACCGAAATTCAGCTTCAGAATGAAACCTTTCCTCCAAGTTTAAGGGAAGCATTGGATAAGATTTTCAATTCCGGTTATTTGCTGCTAGGCATCATCAACGACATTTTGGACTTGTCCAAGATAGAGGCCGGAAAACTTGAACTTATGCCTGCAAGTTACGACGTTCCAAGCATTATCAACGACACCGTACAGCTTACCGTCATGCATTACGACAATAAACCGATTGAATTTATACTTAATGTGGATGAAAACATCCCTTTAACATTATTCGGCGATGATTTGCGTATTAAACAAATCTTAAATAACCTGCTTTCCAACGCATTTAAATATACGGACAAGGGCGAAATTACGTTGTCGGTTAAAGCCGAATATTCACAGCAAGAAGACGAAGTAACGCTTGTATTCCGCATAGCCGATACGGGGCAGGGCATGACAAGCGAGCAGGTGCACAAACTTTTTGAGGAGTACACGCGCTTTAACATGGAAACCAACCGTACAACCGAAGGCACCGGACTTGGCATGAGCATTACAAACAATCTTGTGCGCATGATGAACGGCGAACTTTCCGTGGAAAGCGAACCGGGAAAAGGTTCCGTTTTTACCGTGCGTTTACCGCAGAAAATTACGGACACAAAAGTAATAGGCAAAGAATTGGCGGAAAATATAAAACAATTCAACGCGGGAAGAATAACGCAGACAAACAAGATGCCGCAATTTGTACGCGAATATATGCCTTACGGCAGGGTTTTGATTGTGGACGATGTGGAAACAAACCTGTATGTCGCAAGGGGGCTTATGGCTCCTTACGGCCTGTCGATTGAAGTTGCGTCAAGCGGACCTGAGGCAATTGAAAAGATCAAGGGCGGCGCAGTGTATGATATTGTATTTATGGACCATTTTATGCCGAAAATGGACGGCATAGAAGCGGCAAAAATCCTGCGCAACTTGGGTTATACGCGCCCAATCATCGCGTTGACAGCTAACGCCCTGATAGGCCAGGCTGAAATGTTTATAGAAAACGGGTTCGACGGGTTTATTTCCAAGCCAATAGACATACGCCAGCTTAACGCTTCGCTGAACAAGCTGATACGAGACAAATACCCGTCCGAAGTGGTAGAAACCGCGCGGCAGCAGGCGGCAAAGATCAATATGTCAAAATCTTCCGTTGATAATATACCGTATTCCTCCTCGGAATTAGCGACGGTTTTCACGCGGGACGCTGAAAAGGCCCTTGCCAGACTGAAAACGATAATTTCTAACGCGTTCCGCAGAAACGATGACTTCCGGCAATATATTATCAATGTTCACGCGATGAAAAGCGCACTGGCGAATATTGGCGAAAACGAACTATCCGATACGGCGTTAAAACTGGAACTGGCGGCAAGAGCGGAAAATACTCAGGTAATAATGGCGGAAACCAATGCGTTTCTGGAAGAACTTGACAAAGTAATAGAAAAAAACAGGCCAAAGGAAGGCGACGGTAATTCAGTAACGGAAAACTCGGAAGACAGAGCGTATTTGGCGGAAAAACTGCGTATAATAAAAACAGCTTGCGAGAATTATGATGATGTAACCGCCAATAAGGAATTATCCGAGCTTAGACAAAAAAAATGGCTTAGTTTTACCAACGCGCTTCTGGATACTATCACAGAGCATTTATTGCACAGCGATTTTGAGGAAGCCGCTAAACTTGTGGAAGATTACGAAACAGCTACTTCTAAAAAAAATAAATAAAAAAAGGAGCAGGTTTCCCTGCTCCTTCCGATTAACCTCTACAGACTTCTATGCCCGGAAGTTTTTTGCCTTCAAGCAATTCCAACGAAGCGCCGCCGCCTGTCGAGACGTGGCTCATCTTTGATGCAAGGCCGAATTTGTTTACAGCCGCAACAGAGTCGCCGCCACCTACAACGGTGATGGTTCCCTTGCCTGTCATTTCCGCTACAAGTTTCGCCACTGCTTCGGTTCCTTTAGCGAAGGCGTCAAATTCAAATACGCCGACAGGGCCGTTCCATACGATGGTCTTGGCTCCGGCGAGCACTTCTTTGTATTTCGCAAGCGTCTTAGGTCCTACGTCTAGCCCAAGCATACTGTCGGGAAGATCGAGACCGTCTATAGGAACGGGAGCGGAGTTAGCGTCAAAACTTGTCGCGGCGACATGGTCAAGCGGCAGAACAATCTGCACGTTCGCTTTTTTCGCCGAGTCAAGGATTTTATTCGCGGTGTCAATTTGATCGTCTTCTACAAGCGATTTGCCGATTTTATGTCCCTGCGCTTTAAGGAAGGTGTACGCCATGCCGCCGCCGATAACAAGAGCGGCCGAATTTTTAAGTAGGCTTTCAAGAACGGCGATTTTTGACGAGACTTTAGCGCCGCCGATAATAGCGACAAGCGGTTTCTGCGGACTTGTAACAATCGGCTCAAGGTAATTGACTTCTTTTTCCATAAGGAAGCCAGCAACGGAGACGGGAACAAACTTTGCGATAGACGCTGTTGAAGCGTGATCGCGGTGCGCCGTTCCGAAAGCGTCGTTTACAAAAACATCGCCGTAGGTGGCAAGTTCTTTGGCGAGCTTGTCCAATTCAGCCGGTTCTTTGGCGGTTTCTTCTTTGTGGAAGCGGGTGTTTTCAAGCATGATAACGGAGCCGTCTTTTTGACTTTCGATAAAAGCTTTTTTGCCGTAACAGCTGTCTTCGCCCGCGAAAATTACGGGTTTGCCGAGTTTCTTTTCAAGGTAGGCGGCGACAGGAGCCATGCGGTGCTTGCCTTTAATGTAGGTGTCTTTGTCAAATGTCTTGCCGTCTTTCTCGGCTTTTTCCTGCGCCTTCTTCGCGTCTTTGGAAGGATCTCCCAAGTGCGACATGAGCGTAAGGGTTTTTACTCCCTGCTCCAGAATATATTGAATGGTAGGCAGAGCCGCGACAATGCGCGTATCGTCCTGCACTACCCCGTCTTTCATGGGAACGTTAAAGTCAACGCGCATAATTACGCGTTTGCCTTTTAAGTCTACGGTTTTTACGGTTTTGATCATGATAGATCTCCTTTTTGGGAGTGGGGAGCGCGGCTCCCCATCCCTATAAAATACTTAATTATTTTTTACTGTCGATATATTTGAGCAGGTCTACAAGTTTGTTTGAATAGCCCCACTCGTTGTCGTACCATGATACTACTTTGAAGAA
>Ga0268262_10003069_pt1 | contig 18452 bp, 26 predicted proteins | sample TergutNc150P3_FD_190354 | JGI IMG/M metagenome (GOLD analysis project Ga0268262, IMG submission 190354) | Nasutitermes corniger P3 segment gut microbial community from laboratory colony in Florida, USA - Nc150 P3 (SPAdes) (version 2) | ecosystem: Host-associated > Arthropoda: Insects >...
CCTTCGGTTTGCTTATTCGGGCTACAAAACCGTCGCATACAGCTGGAACGTTATGTCGTACCAATTTTGGTATGCCAAAGACATCGGAAACACCACTTAATAGCTTTATTGTCGCTAGTGACTTGACTACTTTTCGCTTTTATGCTGGAGTTGTTTTATATGGAGAATACAATAGAAATCAAATCAATAGATTATCGGTATGCATTAGGGAAAAAGTCTGATAAAGAAATAATGTACTTTTTAGGTATAAATCCAAGTAACGCAACTTTAAGAGGAGGAGAAGTCGAAAAAATATCATTAGATGATAATGTAAAAGTTATTAATAACGGTAAATTAGCTGATGACCCAACTATTAAGTTAGTCCAAATGATTGCAGAAAATAATAATAAATCATGGGTAATGCTAAATATTTATCCGGAACGGGCATATAATATAAAATATTTACCTGTTAATTTTGATAAATCGGCTCATAATAAAAATCTTGAATATATTAAAAATATAGTTGTTGAAAAATCAGAAATGGTTGCTATTTGGGGTGACAATATAACTGAAAGAAATTATTTTTTATATTGCTTAAAAGATATTATAAATATATTGGAAGGGAAACAAATTATTTGGAAATGTATTGCTGAAACCAAAATAAATCATAACCCAGTACATCCTATTTCATTTCATTATAAAAGGCAATTAGATGAATTAAAGAAGTTATCTTGCCCATTAAAAGACTTTGATATAAATGAGTATATAAATAAAAAGTTTCCGCAGAATGGGTAATAATCATAGTTAAGATAAAGAAAATATTTTCAGACTTTGTTACCTGTTACCTGTTATCTGTTACCTGTAGCCCAATCCCCACCCAAAATCTTTCAGTAGCCGACCTGTCCTGCACAAACCCCATTTCTTTAAGCCTTAAAGTGAAAAATCTCTCGCTCACAGGGTGTTCGTGGTTTTCATCACACCAGTCAGAATAAGCCTTATATAACTTTTTAATCGTTATGGTCATTTCTTTGACCTGGAGACATTTTTCCTGAATGAAATTGCCGATAACGTCCATTTCCCCCCGATATTCGTCAGTAGCGAACAACACCGCCTTTGGCGTTTTTAATCTTTCCTGTTGCCAAATAGCCATACCTTCCAAAAGCCAGTTAAGAATACCGCTTGCTTCTTCACGAAGTTTCATTTCAAGGTGTTTGTCCTGTTTTTCTTCCGTAATCCTGGTATTGAAAGGGATTAGCTTAATCCGCCGCCATATACCGTAATCCGCCCCCTTGATAACAGGCTTATGGTTAGTAGCCATGAAAATTTTGCAAGTCGGCTTGAAATTAAAAAATTCCCCATACAAAAACCGCGCCGTCATCTCGTCATTTCCTGTAATCTTTTTTATTAACGGTTCAGACATCCGCCGCCCTTGCTCTACTTCCGTAGTAGTAACAAACCGAGTACCCCGCAGACGCGCCACATCGTTGGAATAATTATCCCCATTTTTTTTCATAAAAGTTTCCGTTGGCGTTGCAAGAGCATATTCGCCTAACAGGTACATTATCGTATTCAAAAACGTAGATTTTCCGTTAGCGCCAGTACCGTACAGGATAAACATAGTTTGTTCCGAAGTATCGCCCGACAATGACCAGCCGGCTGCTGTCTGGACGAACCTGATAATTTCCGCTTTATAGTCCATAATTTCACGGACAAACTGCTTCCACATCGGACAGTCAGCTTTCGGATCAAATTCCACATTGGCAATTTTTGTAATCATATCCTCTTGACTATGCGCTTTGAATTCACTGTTTTTCATATCAATAGTCCCGTTTTTAACATTCAAAAGCCACGGATTAGGATCTAGCTCGTCAGTTTTAACCCTTAAAGCGGAGACCCATGTAGCAGCCTCAACAAAAGCCTTGCGCCGCCTTACGCTCTCGCTCATTATCGCCGCTTTTTCAATATCTATTCGTTCCCGATAATCGGCAGTTTTCAAAAGTTCATCATAAATATTCCGAACCATTTCAAGACCTTTTTCATGGACTAAAGCGTTACCTTCGTCAATTTCCCAATACTTGCCGTTCCAGACCACCCATTTTTTCCATGCTGCATTATAGCGAATATCCCGCCCATGCTCCTTAATGAGACGCATAGCGTTAGTGCTGTCCGTAAACTGAATTAAGCCATTTTTGAATTCCGCAACCCGCAGGAATACAGACTCATCCCCGATAGGTTCACGCATTAGAACCCTCCTTTTTCAAGCGTTTTAGCGTACATCTTGAATTCAAAACAAAGTATATCAAAGGCGTTTTCCTTAGTAATTTGCGGTAATTCTTTAGGAAATCGCAGGTACAACTCATACAGCAAAGTCAAAGACCCTGGCTTCCTTATATACTCTTTATTCAAAAAAAACGCACAGGCGCGGTACTCGTCATTCGGCATATCTTCATGTTTCCGTCCATACCATTTAGTCAAAATTTCCGCCCATTCAAATTCATGGTCAGCAAAATCCTCAAGTTTCTTCTTTTGTTTACGAACATTGTATTTATACCGTTCTTCCGGCGTTAATTTTTTCATTTTTCATTCCTCATTGCTCATTTCTCATTGCTCATTGTTAATTGTTACCGCCCTTCTTCCCAAACAAAGACCTTCGCCGCTTCCCCTGCCGCCGTCCTACCATCTTCAAACTTCACAAATGCCCAAAACGTCCACCACCCTGAAACATCAATTTCCCCTTCTATAACCTCGTGAAAAATCACGCCTTTATCGTTATTCTTGATAGCAGCCTTAAATTCTCCGGTTTTTCCGTCAGGTTTCCGGTATTTAATAACCGTTGATAAAGCCCCCTCCAAATCGCAGAAAGTTTTAACCGTAATCCGCAGAGCCGATTGACCTCTAAAAATCTTCATAACTTATTCTCCCTTTTTTCCTTTTCTTTTTTATTTTTTCTTTTGTATAGCTCATTCCTCATTTCTATTGCTTTCCCCAATCCTGGATTTTATCGTTATTTCAACCTTTGAATTAAGAAACCGTTTTATAATATAACTCCTGATAAATGAATTAGTTTTTATAGTCAAGGAAATAAATAATTTTTTAGTTACAGTTCCCTCTGCCTTTAGCAGGTCGGTAACTTTTATAAATATTCCCCTGCTTGAAAATACCTTTGTGCTTGCCCGAACACTGTCAATAATATGACTTATTTTAGGTAGTATTTGCAAAGCATTAAGCGTAGCTGTTATTCTGCCATTTTCAACGCATTTCCTGAAAAATGATTGTACTTTTGAAATAGTGTCGTTTACTCTTAAATTGTCAATAATATGACATATTTTTGCAGCTATGCGCGAAACATTAAGCGCCATGTTAATTCTTGCAGTATTAACGCAAAATCTAAGAAATGTTTGAACTTTTGAAATGCTGTCGTCAACTCTTGCAGTTTCAACAAGGGTTTTACTATAATTATTACCTTCACCCAGATAAGTTAAATACATTGAAATTCGTAACATATAATTGTATTGTGTTGTTATGAACCTGCTGTTAATATCCCCTAAAACATTAGGAAGTAATGTGTTCAATGAAAAATATGAGTAATAAACATTTGCAATCTCTGATATTCCTCCATAATCAAATCTCAAAGATAAATATGCCCCTCTTACACCTAACCAGATATAGTCACCGTTATAAATAGGAGAATTCTTATTTAAGTTTCCTTGTAACCATCGCGCCTGATTTGCGTAATTATCAATAATTTGTTGTTCATTACTTGAAATTTTTGTATGTGGTTTATAATTAGCATGATTATAAATACAAGGATAAGTTCTTTCAGCGCGTAATCCGCTAATATTACCGTTTTTATAAACATAAAAAGTTCCAATACTATCAATATTTTCTGAAATTAAAATTTTATTTAGAACAATTTCATCCCTCAAAAACACATCGTTATAGTGTTCATCTTCATCATAATAAACCAGACTACCCACCGTATCAGTCCCCATAACAGGATCAACAACCACAGGATAAGCCGCTTCACTTAACCATTGTTCTGGTATCGTTATTAACAATTCATTTCCGACAACAGCCAGCCCACCCCAACAGCGCCGCCCTCGGGCGTCAATAATTTCAGGTCGGTGAATATGGCAAAGTTTACCAGTCCCTTCCCCTATTAACGTTTCTTTTTTGTAAACCGCATAACTGCCTTTCAGGAATGGATCTTGAACAAAGTCAGGCTGCCTGAAAAAATCATATTGTTCCGCCCCTTCGATACGCAGACGGATAATATTTGTATCAGGTTCTTTTAGTAATATACAATCATATTCAAATGCACTATCGCCGAGAATGGTAAAACGATGAGACCGCCTCCGCCCCTTATACAAAAGCTGTTGCCTATTGCCACGCAAAGAAAAGCCTTCATCATCAGTAGGAACAAACTGTAATCTTTGTTTGAAGCGATTAAGCCCAAAAGACGGTATTTTATCGCCAAGCTTGATAAACTGCGGAAAGTCATGTTTAGATTGAATAAATTGCATATTTTACCCCAATACAAAATATAGGTAATAAATAACAGATAATAAGAATAAATAATAAAGATAAAAAAATAAGCTTTACTTCTTTCTTTATTATTATTTATTACCTGTTATTTATTCTTTTGTTTCATTGTCCTAAAAAACAAAGCTGCCAAATTACTTGAAAAGTATCGGTTGGCATAACATTTACGCCAGGATTAATTTGCGAGTAGGCAAGACAATTTGCTCCGTTTCCGTTACCATTAAGCAAACATGCCTCATTAATTCCGTTTGCGTTCAGGCTTCCGGCCGGAAATGTAGCCCGATAAGTAACAACCGTATCACCCGGTTCACCCCATACGTCCAATAATACCGGATAATTTTCGTCCAGGGCTCTCATTGCTCCGACAGGCGTATTGCACCGAGTATTGTTTTTGGTACTATTACCCGTCCAACCTGTGCCGACTTGAATATAACCATTTGCGCTGGATACTTTTGTTTTGGTTGGCGAAACTAGCATAGCGTCCGCAATCAGCGCGTCCCCCTCTCTGGTGACAATGTTATGTTTTTCCTGAAAAACAATTTTTCCCCGCAGTCCAAACAACCGCCTGAAAAATCCAGGACTTCGCCGTTTAAGTTTTCCGTTTTTGTCGAATACCTGGATAGTCACGTTCCCCCGAATTTTAATCCTGTCTTTCATCTCATCTCCCCCTCATTGCTATTGTTCCGCCTACGCCAACGGCAAGGCCACATAAAAAACAAATTAATCCCGCAATCACGGCGTTTTTAGTTCCCGCCTTTTTCGTTTCCGTAATAACCTGTTGTCTTTTCTCCGCTTCCAATCGCCAACGTTGCGCTTCACGCAAAGCCGCCGCCTCCCGTTCAAGGCTTGCCAATACCGCAGCTTTTGCAGCTTCCCCCGCCGCCTGTTCTATCGCCTCTAGTGCTGCCTCTGAAATCTCGTTAATCAGTTTGTTTACTTCTAAATCGCTGTAGAGCTTCATCTCGTTTCCGCTCAAATTCACTGATTGCTCCATCGGCGGCTCGGCGTACACCTGGTACGGTATCAACAAATTCAGCAGGAGGACGATTAGTGTAATCTTCCCGCAAAGCCTCAATTTCAATTTGCTTTTTTGCATACTCGATTAACTCCTTATCTTTTTTATTGAAATACATCAGCGAAAAGAAAACGCCGAAGATTATAACCGCCAGCACAAACCCCGCAATAACGCCCTTGCTAAAATCAGTTAGTTTATTCATGGTCAACATCCTTCCAGCGAGAGATTATTTTTAGCCCCACAATCCCAAAAAGGACAATCACCAAAACCGAGAACCAAATCCAATCGCGTATATGCCCATTAACCAAAAGCCAAGTAGCAACAAGCAGGCACAACGGCTTGAAGCCAATCATTTTAGACGGCAGGGAAATTAACCGCTTCCCAAGAATTACCCACAATTCACTAAAGGAATGTTCCCAGCTTGCTTTATCGGAAAAATCAATGTCATTATCTTTCATTTAGTATTCGTCCTTGCTTCCAAAAGCTGGCGCCTTTTATAAATAGGGAAAGTGAATTTAAACGGTTTTTTCCCGGACATATCCGCAAAATAAACACAAAGCTTTTTCGCCAGCCAGTACGGTTCTTTATGTAATTCTTTCTTTTCTTTTTGTGAACAAAAACACAATCTGCAATTAGCAGTTGATTTTGCCGACACCTTACAGAACAAACAGTCCAGACAAGTTTTCTGATTTTTCATCTTTTTACTCCTCATTCCTCATTCCTCATTCCTAATTTCTTTGTTACCTGTTATCTGCTACAGCAGTACCCCCAGTTTTTCCTTTACCTTGTCCTTGAATTCCTCAAACAACGACGGACGTTTTACCCACGGATGCGGGCAATCCTTCCAACCTACAATCAGGTTATGAGTGCCAATATCATCAATAGTTAAGTGATTTTCCTCTATCAGTTTCGCCGCCAATTCTACGGCAGCTTGTAAGGTTTCAGGCGTAAAATTGCCCTGCTGGTCTATACATAATTCAATCCCGATAGTGCAATAATTAGGGCTAGTGATAGCCGGATCGTTAGCGTAAAAACCGTATTTTTTCCTTGCCCAATCGGTGTAAATTCTTCCGCTTGCCGGATCTTTGGCCGATGACCCGCAATGCCAGGCGACTTCATTATCCGGAACAGCATGGTAAATATCGCCGATAAGGTCGATTATGTAGTGAGCGCTGGAATAATGTTTATCAGCCGGACAATCTTTTTCGAAATAATTCCAAACATTAGCCGCCTTCTGGTTAGCCACACCAACGTAGTGGAAAACAATCCCCTTACAAACCGCCAACCGCCGACCAGAACGACTAAAAGGATTAATAGATAAAAGTTTTTGAATGATATTCATTATTTCCCCCCATGCTTAAAAAAATTGACAAAAATCGAAACAGTCAACGCCGCCGCAGAAATTAAAATTGAAACAACGGTCAATTTTTCCTTGCCTTGCTCCGCTTCCTTTTTTTCAAGTTTTTCGACCCTGCCGATGACGTGTTCCTTAAATTCGCGCATTTCCCCCCGCAATTCTCTCAATTCGGCCAAAGTCTCAACCAAAAGTTTTTTATCTTCGTTATCCATGTTCCTACCTCCATAATTGCTGGATATTCTTCTATTCCTCATTCCTCATTCCTAATTCCTCAATAATTTTGAACGCAGCGACAAACGCCTTATTTTTCCGAAACCTAAAATGAAAAGCCGAAATAACCCCTTCCATTTCTTCCTTTGTTATTTGTTCCCTGTTATTTGTTATTTGAATTTGAACCTTCGCGCCAATGCGGGCATGAAAAAGAGCTCTATGCGTCTTAACCGTAAATTCCCGCCTATGCTGAAGCCTTTCCTGTAATTCCCGAACCACCCAATCCTCATAATGCCGGAGCGTCCCAAGCTGCCCGCCAATTATATAGTCAGAAAAATAAACCCCGCTTACATGAAGAGCCACCGTGCCGTGAGCCTCGACAGCCTCAACATCCCGAATAAAACAGGAACGGTTTAAGTCAAGAACAATAGGGCGGCCATGAATAGACGCTACATATAAATCGCCGTCAGCGTCTTTTTGCATTGTTAAAATTGCCTTATCATGGTTACTGGTAACGTCATAAAGAGTATATGAAAAGGGCCCGCCGTCATAATCCAGACGGTTTTCCGCTTCCTCTTTGGTGTCTATTAAATCAGCAAAAATTACATTCCTTTCCTTGCCGTTTTCGTCAATAATTTTATAACGAGCCTCATATAGTCCCGCTTCAATTTTGCGTATCAAAGGATATTTGAACGGATAATGCGACTGTAAGAATTCATCGTAAAACACAGGCGGATCGTCATACCGCCAAATCTCCTGCCTCTCCAATACAACAGGCATATTGACTTTTAGCCGGACAGTATTCCGATACAACTCCGATTTTTCAATTTTCCTAAGATAAAATATATCTTCACCCTTGAAAATGTATGAACATTGTTCATTGTTAATTGTTAATTGTTCATTGACTTGGTATGGCGAATGTGCAAATACCAAAGGCTTTTCAACAGGACATTCCAGATGACAGCGGTATGCCGTGGCAAGGCTTGACAATTCTGCCCAAATATTACGCTCCAATTTAACATAAGGCAAAGTAACTAAAATTGTTGAACAATCAATATCTGTTACCCCAAGCCCCGCCCTTTGCGCTATATTATGTACAAGCGATTTTTCCGGCCTTGTTTTATCACAAATTACCGAATAGGTAAACACAGCCGGAAAAGACCAGTCCCTATTTTCGTCAGTTTTCCGTAATTTGTAAGACAAGTCCCGCAGCCCGATATAAATAATTTTTTTCCGTCCCGACCCCCGGACATCCTGAACACCCTTATCGTCAACATAGAAAATAAACCGCAGGAAAAACGGCAGCCCCTCGCCCAGAGAGAAGTAAACACGAACCTCCGCGCCAACCCCGCCCCCATTGTTAATTGATAATTGTTCATTGTTAATTGTTAATTCGCCCCTTGCGCTCGTACCCCCCGCCGCTTCTTTTAGTCCATAAAAATTAGCCTCAATAATATCTTTTTCCGGCACAGTTTCAAAACTCCCCGCTATTTGTATATCAATCCGCACCCGCACAGGCTTATCACCAGCCTCAATAGCTTCTTGTAATGCCCGGTCGATTTCATAAAACTTCATTGAATTTGCTCTCCTGTTGACGTAAATACTTCCGCATTGACCGAACCAGCAACATAAAACCGCAAAGGGCTGATAACCGCGCCTGTAGCGTTTACTTCCGTCTCGTCAGAAATCAAAACAAGCTTTTTTAACATTATGCGAAAAGTACCATATTGCCTTAATTCGTAGGTGTCCCGCAGTAGTTGCGCCGTTATAGTCAATTCCTCTATCAAATCGGGAATATCCCCGCCTTTTTGCAAAGCCCTTTTAATCCACAATTCCGTCCTAATCCCGCCCATTTTTTTTGATAAAAACGTAAGACCGTAGATGTTTTTGTATTCCTTGCCATTTATCATGTAAGAAACAAAATCCCCGCTAAAACGCTCCCCGCTTTCACGCTCAAACGGATCAGTATTTGTATATGTTTTTGGCGCACATTCCCCGAAAATATTAAGTTTCAGTTTTATTGTTTCACCCCGAAGTATCCGCAGTTCAAAACTCTTGACGCGACAGCCTTCAAATAACCGCCGTTCATTTTTTCTGTCCTGGACTAAATCAAAAAACTCTGTATCTTCCATTGGCAAAAGATTAAGCTGGTACTGATACAAATTTCTTGTTTCAGAAACAAAGATAGGATTGCCCGCCGACCCCATAGCAAGGAACAACAGCAACGGCGTAGTCTCTATTGATAAAGGCGTAACCACACAGCCAGTAACCCCGCAGCTTTGCCGGATACCCCGACAAACACCGTCCCCTTCTATGCTTACTTCCTCTTTCAGAATTGATACCGCTTCCCTTATAGTTTCATCAGAAAAAGGAATATCTTTTTCAAGATGAGAAGTTTTAATCACGATAGAACAATCAGACCCCTGTAAAAACATAATTATTCCCTATTCCTCATTTCTAATTTCTAATTGTTTCAACTGTTACCCGCAAAGTAATATTCAACTGCCATTCCTGCCCGCATCCCTGTTTTTTCGGTTCAATATACTTTTTCCCGGTAATAACCGCCCTTTCCACAATCCCGCCCAAAGTAGGGTTTAGCTCCAAAGCCTTGCCAACCACAGCGGAATAGGCGTAACAATTAAACTCATTTTCTTCCGTATCTGGTAATGAAAAAGTTATTGACACGGAATAAGCGTCAAGTAAAATAAGCCGATCTTTTTCGCTTCTTTCGCATGTTGAAAGCGAAACCATAGGCACGACCACATCCGTACCGTTATAATTTCCAAATTCAATAAGCGGAATAAAAAATCCCAAATCGCCCAACAATTCGTTGACCTTGCCAAGCAAAAGCCCCCGAACAGCATCAATTATTTGTAATTCAATAAAGTTTTCCATACAACAATCTTCCTTTATTACCTGTTATCTGTTATCTGTTAGATAAGTTTCCTTCTGTACGGTTCAAGCAAAGCCTTCACATTTTCCGGCATGGACATTTCAAAATGCTCCCCTTCCTTCCCGCTGCCCTTGATATTTCCGGCCAAGCCAATGCGCCGCCCGCGATAACGGTTAAAATTCCACGAAGCCAACTCAAAACAAGCAGCCCTTAAATCATCAGGAATAATCTCCCTACCGTAACCCGCCCAATAAATAACCTTGACAGCCAAACAGCCCATTCTTACAACCGCAGGGGACAATTTAATTGCATAAGGAACATCAAGCCCCGCTTCACAATCAGGCACAAGCCGATAAAATTCACGCTCTATGATTTCCCCGAATTTTTTTTTCTTCTTGCCATTGTTAATTGTTAATTGTTCATTGTTAATTGAATATGCTGCCAGTACATCCGTCACCGGATATTCCCGCAGCGGCAGAAGCAAATCACCGGAGAATTCAACCGTTTCAAAATACTTTTTCCGCAGAAGCCGCCGCCTGCAGTATTGCTCAATAGTAAAAGTAGACGTTACAAGGCTGAACGCAGCAAGTTTACCTTCCCTGTCATCAATACCCGCAAGCCCCATAAAGACAACCAGCGGCATAAGCGTATAAAGATTGGTTTCTTCTATTCCTAATTCCTCATTCCTCATTCCTCATTCCCCCATTGCTCATTGCTAATTTTTTCACTGTTCACTTATAAAGATAGGTATGTTGGAATAAACAGACACTGTTGTTTAGTGCAAATTTGGGGGTAAAATGCCTTTTTTTTGTAAACTTTTATTTTAGTGGCTTGTTATGGTATAATTTACACGGAGGGGAAAAATGGACAGACACGGCCAATCATTGGATTTTTACGGCAACCATTCCATTGACTTTGCCAATAACGACTTTGAAACTCTTGTAAAACTGACTATTCCAAAATTGCGGGAAATCCCTGTCCCCGATGAAATGTATATAATAGAGAACGAAAAAATCCGGTTAATGTTTCCTGGGCAGCCATTGGGCAAAATGTTTCTTCTTGATACATGGTATCCCATAAATCAGGAACTATTTGATAAACGAGTAGTTTCATTCGGCCCTATGGCTTTGCGTATAATATTTACTCCTCATTATATAAGGCTGCCCGCAGTAATAAACGAACCCGCAGAATGGTACTCCGCAGAGAATAAAACAGTTGTAAACGCCATACGTAATTATTATAAAGCCGTCATAGACTGTTTTGGCGGTTCTTATGCTCTTTATATGTTAGAGCGAACATCTGATAAGTTTTATCAGAGAGAAATGCCTTTTTTTGGCACATCGGCAGATACCCTCGAACAGCAGTTAATTAGGCATTATGGCGCGTCCAAAAAAACGCTGTTTGATTATAAGGATGGCAAATACCCGAAGTATTACATTGATAGGTTTGGGGAGATAAATACCCCCCAAAAGCCCTAAATTCCCCCTTGACAGATAGGTCAAAATGTCCTATTATAAAAGTATCAGGCTGATGAAGCCAAGCCCGCCCAGAAATGGGAAGGGCGAAACAGACCTCTTTAGGAGCGATGAATATGACAGTAACAATCGTATCGGGAAAAACGCTTGAATTTAGCCACCTTTGGGTAAAATACCCCATAGTCGATTTGCCGGAAGAACACCAAAAAGTAATAGTCGAAAAGATAAAGAAAGAAACATCCATCAAAAACGAGCAGCTTATTCTATCTGATTTCTATTACGCCGGAGGGCGAAAATGGATACCCGGAAGCCCGGAAGATAAACACTTTGTTACCCGCAACGGCGAATTAGAAGTATTGAATGAAAAGCCAGAAGACCAAAATTTGATTATTTCCCGCAATGAAGCGGAGCGAATTCTCAAAATACATAATCATTATGTTGTTTGGGTAGATGCCGCTGAAAACGTAAACCGTAGGTATTGGCTGGCAGACAGGCAATCCTTCAAAGACGAATATGACTGTCTTAATGGTTGGAACGCATGGTACACCTTAAACGCAAAAAGTATTATTGACCCCGAAGAAAATAAAATAGATACCAATATCCAAATGCTGGTACATGATTTCTATTTTCATGGCGGTAAAGAAGGCGCATTGAAGTATTATGATGAAGTTCTGTCTAAAATCGAAATACCGCAATACGCAGAATTCTATGAGCGTCAAAAAAAAAGTTGGGAAACAGGTTTATGGAATGATGAACCCCTTGAGCCGGAATACATTAAAGAGAAGTATATAGATGTTATCCGAAGCGTAGTCCATAAAATGGATCTCTTTGAAGTAAAAAAAGAAGCCATGAAGACGGAAACATGGACTGATTTGTGGCGTATCGTGCATATGCCGACAGAAGATGCCGAAGATACAAGCGATGATACATATTATTCATCAGGTAAAAGCAATCAAACAGAGCCGAAACTTGACTTAAAGGCATGGCTTCAAAAAAACTTTATCAGCCAAAATAAAGCCGCAGAACTATGCGGCGTAACCCCTCGGACATTCCGGCGATGGGTAGCGGAGAACCCGCCTATTCCAAAAGGGATGTGGGAATTATTGAAATCAAAGATAACTGAAAGGTAACAGGCGACTAAATTATATCGGAGGTTTTTATGGAATTTGTTATGATTACAAACGATGGGCAAAAAATTGTTGAAACCAATTATTGGACTTCATCTTATGCTAAAAACGGTTTTTGTTATATTAGCATAAATTCGGGTTGTTATAGGCTTCTTGTGCCTAAAAATCGAAAAGACTGGCTAAAAGACATGGAAACCGCCAAAGAAGTAGTTATATCACGAGGAGCTAATTACACTAATCAACCGCCAAAATCTGATGCCTTCGAAATCATGTTTGAGGATCATACCCAATCGCCCTTTGTCTTGCAAATAAGCCCTGAACAATGGGAACGCCTTCCATCGGATGCGGATCAAGGCTGGAAAGGTGTCATGCACGTTTATTATGACAACAGCGAAAAACCTGTATTAGAGTTTCAGCGTGTTTATTATCGCAGAGTTAAGGAGTTGCCATGTATGAAACCTGTGGTGTAATATAACCTATGGGTTTCGGCACAACAGGCAAAGTAACAGGCTTCGCTAGTCCCGCGCAGGGTTACGAAGAAAACGCCATTGACTTAAATGAAGTATTGGTAAAGCACCCTGCCTCTACTTATTTTTTCCGGCTCGATACTGCTGATATGGAAAAACTGGGGCTGCCCAACGGCGCTTTATTGGTAGTAGACCGTTCTTTAAATCCCAGTATTAACCAATTTGTTTTACTACAGCATGAAGGTCAATTTTTATGCCGGAAAATGGTAAAACATAAGGGTAAAAGTATATTTACCAATGGCGTAACAGAAACAATCCCCATACCGGACGAAACTGAAGTAATCGGTGTAGTAACGGCGTGTATTCAAATTTTTCAAAATGATTTTCCACATTGACGGCAATTCCTTTTATGCCTCTTGCGAGAGGGTATTCCGGCCTGATTTAGCTCATACCCCGATAGCCATATTGTCAAATAATGACGCCCGGATTATTGCGGTGAACGCCGAATGTAAAAGTCTAGGCTTTAAGCGCAGGGATTTTTATTTTGAGGTTAGAGATGCCATGCAGAAAAAAGGCGTAGTAGTTTTTTCCTCTAACTTTACTTTATACGCCGATATGTCAGCCAGAATAAATTTGATTTATAACCGCTTATGCCCCGATGTAGAGGTATATTCCATTGATGAAAGTTTCTTGTATTTTCCTGATTGGAAAGATACCGATTATCTCGAAATAGGACACGAAATAAAAAACACGGTCAGACAGGAGACAGGCATCCCAGTATCCGTAGGAATTGCGCCTAACAAAACGCTTGCGAAGTTATGTAACAAGCTGGCTAAAAAAGGGGACGGCGTTTGCTGCTGGGATAAAATTAATCAGGATAAGGAGTTGGAAAATTACCCTGTTGAAGATATATGGGGTGTAGGTAAAAAAAAATCAGCTTTTCTCAAACGGCATGGTATAAATACCGCATTAAGTTTGAAGCATTATCCCCTGTGGAAGGCAAAAAAACACATGACCATTACCGGATTTAATACGGTACAGGAGCTTAATGGCATAAGGATTATCGACAAAATAGAGGATGAACCCCGACAAGTAGTTTTTGTCAGCCGGAGTTTTCAGAAGCCAGTATATGAACTCGATGATATAATCCCTTCACTTTGCGAGTATACCCAGGAAGCTGTTAATCGGATGCGAAGTGAAAGCTTATCCTGTAAAAAAGTGAGCGTCTACCTGATGACTAATCCTTTAGCCGAAGGTGAACAGTATCAAAACCAGATGAGCGCCGAACTACCCCATTTATCGGCATTTTTGCCGGAGATACAATCAACAGCCAACGGTTTATTGCGTAAGATTTACCGCCCAAATTACAAGTACCGCAAGGTAATGATAGGGCTTACAGGATTGGACTTTGACGAAGACCCGCAATTAGACCTATTTGACGCTGGATATAATCGAGGGAGGGAGTTAGAACCGTTGATGCAAGCCTTTGATAAAATTAATAATCGGTATGGGAGAGGAACGATTAAACTAGGGTCTGGAATTAGGAAAGTGAACGGAGCAGTGAGCAATGAACCCTGGAAATCAAAAAAAGAATTTTTGTCTCCTTGCTATACGACCAATATTCGGGATATTCCGAAAGCGTATTAAATAAAAGGTATATGGCTGCCTATTGACAAAGATAAAAAAAAAACTTAATTTATAGGTGACAGTTACTTGTTGGTTGCTGGTAGCTGTCTGCTATGATTCAGCCACTTGGTTTTGGTTTTCTGGGTGGCTGGCTCCTTTTTGTGTGGCTGTCATCTTTATTAAAGGTGACAGCTTTTTTTTGGCAGAAAAAAAGGTATAGCCCTGTATTGACGCCGCTAGTACATCTGTCCCCCAACTTCTGGTTGTCAAAAATACGGCACGGTCACTAATCAGAAGGGAATTTCTTCCCCAAATAACGATGGTAAGTCATCTCTATAGAATCTTTTACCGATACAGAAATATCTACAACAAGCCTGTCTATGAGTGTGGTTGTGTCATTGGCTATGGCCTTTTTACGCCGGAAAAGCTCAAATTCCTCTATTTTTAACGCTTTAGCTATTTTCACCAGGGTGTCAGGATATGGCCATTTGGTACACCGCTCAATACTACTGAGAAATGTTATAGAAATCTCCGCTTTCTCGGCTAAATCAGCTTGTGACCAGCCATGATTATGCCGATATAACTTGATATTACTGCTTAATACCGTCCTTAAATCTTTACCTTCCATAATTATTCTACATTATTTTGGTTTAACCCAATAGGTCTATTGATATTTTTCCATTAGGAATATATTATTTCAAATATCTAGTAGGAATACAGATTATATGCCTAAAGCTCTACCAATGAATTTAAATCCTTTATCGCCCCCGGCCTATGAATACCTTCATTATACAAGTGAAGACATCGAGACGCTTGACTTAAACCGTAAATATTACCAATCGCCAAAAAATTTGGCTTGTCATTCCCCAAATGGACTTTGGCTGTCTATTACAGGAAAAAATGACTGGATTGAATATTGCTTGCGGAACAGTTTGTATATAGATAACGTTAAATCAGAATTTCAAGTTTTCCTTAAACCCCACGCTAAAATCCTCATACTGAATAATACAGCTACATTGGAAAATTTTGCAAAAGAGTATGGATATTATAGTGAAAATAAAAAAGATGATTTAGTATTCCGTTGGGATAAAGTAATCAAAAATTATCAGGGTATAGCCCTGCCTACGCTGAAAATTTCAAAACTGCCTAATATGGCTACATGGCATAAAGTTTGGTGTTGTACATCCGCTTGTATATGGGATTTACAGGCAGTGGAAAAAGTTGGTAAATTGGTGTAAATAATTTATGATTTATTTCACATCGGACACCCATTTTTGTAATGCTTCATCAATCAGGCATTATTCACGACCCTTTTTAGGCGTAGAAGACATGAACAATAAACTAATTGAAAATTGGAATAAAGAAGTAAAGCCGGATGATGAAGTCTATATTATTGGTGATTTTTTGAATGGCTCCGGCCAGCAGGCAAATCAAATACTGGAAAAATTGAACGGCGTCAAATACCTGATAAAAGGCAACCATGATGAATATTTGGAAGATAAAGAATTTAATAAAGAACATTTTCGGTGGGTAAAGGAATATTTTATATTAAAATATAAAGGCAGAAATTTTGTGCTATTTCATTACCCCATTTTTGAATGGCAGGGTTTTTTTAAAAAAGATTACCATATTTACGGTCATGTCCATAATCAATTATCATACAGAAACCAGAAAGAGCGTTTTAATGTTTTAAGCAAATATGCGGTAAATGTTTGTGTGGATGTATGCAGATTTAAGCCAGTTAGTATAGATAGTATTATTGAAAAGACAGAAAAGAAAAAATCTCCTATTGAATTACTAAAAAAAACTGACAGCCAGTTATTTTGGCACATAACGCCTTTTGATAACATAAGCTCAATTTTAGAAAATGGGCTGCTTCCTCGGAATACCTTAAAAAAGGCTAAAATGGAATTTAGCGACATAGCCCCTGAATTTTTAACCCGTAACCGTACAAGATTAGGCTTGACTTATTTTGTACCATTCCATTTTTTCCCGCATAATCCAATGGATATAACGCTCATTTTTAAACATAGGAATATGGAAAACCCTTATGTATTTATTACCATTGAGGAAGAAGTAGCGTCTAAACTAAATTCAAAGTTTGTCCTAACTTATCCAGACCATAAAGGGGAAATATTTTATTCCACTTATGAGCAATGTAAAAATAAAATAGACTCTATCAGGAAACATACAGATTATGCCAAAAGGAAAGACAAGTTTGAGGCATTAGGCGAGTGTCTTATACCCGACTATGTACTGCCGGAAAATATTTATTCAATAGTCGTAGGAAGCGAAGTAGACAAACAACTCATTGAAAAAATGGCCAGAGAGAAAAATCCAAACTGGTCGTTTATAATAGAAACCCGCCCCGGCTATTTTGCCAACTATATAAAGCGTTCCCCATTTTACACAAATGGCAAGATATATGATTGATGAAATAGTACCACCCGCCCTATTGCCATTGGTACTTAAATTGTTTATGGTTAATCAGGAGTAAATAATGAGTGTAAGAGCGACAGAAAGGCTTATAGGCGATGTGGTTACAGTACCCGCCCTGCCGACCCCCCCTCAAATGGTAGTCAAGGCAATCAATGAAAAAACGAAGCTGATAACAACAGCATGGTTTACAGCCGCCAACGAGTTTCAGGAAGGCACATTCCCCGCAAGCTCCCTTGACCGTGTTACACAAAACAAGCCCCTTAAATCAAAAAAAGCGCTTCCCCCAAAAAAGCGAGGTAGAAAATGACCGATGACAAAGCCCCGACTTCTTTACAGGTCGTAATCCTTGATAACAATGGCAAAGAATGGGCAAGGCTATTTGCCAACCAAAAAGATTTCAAAACAGGCAGCAAAGGCTTTTTCACCAGCGACAAAATCAAAAACCCCGAAAACCCAGTTGCAAGGTATCAATGCAGCCTAACTTTTACCCTAATCGGCTCTAAAGATAAAGCACCAGAAGGAGAATAAAGGCTTGTTATCCCTTGTAATACAGCCTCCTTTTTGCTATCTTAAACAGGTATGCCAGTAGCAAAAACGGCGGCAAAACCCAAAACCGCCGCCGCAAAAAAAACGGTAAAAACACCGACTATAAAAGGGCAAAAAAAGGCTGTTTCCAAGCCTAAATTACCCCCTCTTCCTCCAAACATAAAATGCTCTTTTTGCGGTAAATCCGCAAAAAATGCTCGCCGTCTTATTGCGTTAGTAGCTCCATCAAAAACTAGTATATGTGATGAATGTATCGAAGTTTGCATATTGCTTTTATTGAAAGAAAACCCTTATGAATGGGCTACCAGGATAACCCGCATATTTGCTATATACGCTGAAAAAAATAAAGAATTGTCACAACTGGATATAATAAAATCTACAACAAAAAGTAGGATAAGTAAGAAATAATATGCCCTTGTCATGGAACGAAATCAGAATAAGAGCCTCAAACTTTGTAGAAGAATGGAAAGACAAAGCCCCAAAAGCCAGAGAAGAAGCTGACGCGCAGGACTTTCAAACAGATTTTCTGTATATTTTCGGCGTTTCAAGAAGGCAAGTTGCCAACTTTGAACACCGTGTAAGTATAGGCGGTCAGGAGGATTTATTCGGCGGCACAATCGGAGGGCGCAGGGGGTATATCGACCTTTTTTGGAAAGGGCGAATTATGATAGAAATGAAGACCCCCGGAAAAGATATGAAAAAAGCCTATGAACAGGCAAAAGAATATGCGGAAAATTTGCCCCCTGATGTACTACCCGAAGGAATACTCATCTGTG
>Ga0268262_10003070_pt1 | contig 18446 bp, 16 predicted proteins | sample TergutNc150P3_FD_190354 | JGI IMG/M metagenome (GOLD analysis project Ga0268262, IMG submission 190354) | Nasutitermes corniger P3 segment gut microbial community from laboratory colony in Florida, USA - Nc150 P3 (SPAdes) (version 2) | ecosystem: Host-associated > Arthropoda: Insects >...
AGTTTTACATTGTATGCTTCACCAACCAGTATTTTTCTTTTGTTCAATTCTTCCAAATTCTTTAATTGTTCATCGTAGTTGTCCTTGGCTATATCGCTTTCAGTTCGTTTGGATTTTTCGTAGCTGGCTAGCCAGTCATTTAGGCGTTTAGTTTCCGCTTCGTACATTTGCAGGGATTTTTTTCTCGCTTCTTCCCTTGCTTTTTCCGCATCTGCCAAGGCTTTCTGATTTTTCTCCCAATCAGCTTGTGCTTTAGCTGCATCTGCTGCCGCTTTTGCCTCTGCCGCTCTTTTATCCTCTATGGCTTTAATTTCCAATTTAGCACCTGTAAGGCGGGCATCGGCTAGAAAATCGCGGTTCTGTGATTTTTCACCGATTGCAATGCTCGCTTTTGCTTCCATTAGCTTCAGTTCGTCATCGTCAAGTTTCAGCTTTTCTTTTAAAACGTCTATTTGCTTTTGTGTGGTGACTACGTGCTTCACCTTTTCGCCTTCCGCTAATTGGCTGTACTGAAGCTGGGCTTTTTGCAGTTCGAGCAGTTTGAGGCTGGCTTTGCCGTCCTGTGCCTCTATTTCTCGCATCGTTTTTTTGTGCATGGCTGCTTCGCCTAGCTTCTTTCCTAATTCGTCCAGATAGCCTAGCATAGATTTGAAAGGGGCTGTGTCCGCCAGTGCTGCTATCATTCCCATAAGGTCTGCTTTTGCACGGACTGAGGCATCTTTGAGTTTTTCCATTGCCTCGGCAACGGCTTCCGTGTTTCCTGCAAACGCCTTGCCCTCATTCGTCAGCTTTTGCAATTCGCTGGAGCCGCCTTTGAGCATACTAACCATTGAGGCACCGCTTTTGCCAAACACGTCCATTGCCAAGGTTGCCTTCTGTGCGCCGTCTGGCAGCTTTTTAAAGGCATCTGCCATTTCCATTAAAACTTTCTCAGAGTTCTTTACTGTGCCGTCTGCATTTTTGACGTTTATGCCCATTTTGCCAAAAGCATCGGAGGCTTGTTTGCTGCCGCTGGCTGCATCGGATATTGTTTTGGATAGCTTGGCTAGGTTCTTGTCCATTGCCTCCGCACCTACTCCGCTCAATTCTGCGGCGTGGCGCAAGCCTAAAACGCTGTCTGCGGCTATGCCTATGTTTTTAGATAGTTTATTAGCGGAATCATAGCTATTGACCATTTCATTGCCAAGATCCACTAACGTGCCAACGCCTTTTGTTATAACACTACCTAATGCAGTAGCAAATGATGTTTTAAGAAATCCAAGCGATTTATTAAATATATTAACTTGGGTATCTACATGCTTAAATTTTTCTTCAAGCAGTTTTGCATTGTCACCCATTTTTTTTAATGAGGCGGAACCGTTATCCTTAATTTCTACAACATACGTTAGAGACATAAGCCCTCCGTATGTTTTTTTGAAATTAGAGTTTCATCCAGCTCGTTGTTATGAAAATCGTGTTTTCGTCTATCCCGCGCTTCCGCATTTCTTTTTCTAATTGCTTTATTTTCTGCTTCTCGTGAATATCGCACAACTTCCAGCCTATTAGGCATACTATCAGCGTAGCAAATGGAGCGGTGCAAACAAACATTTTTTTTACCTCTACCAATAAATATACATTTTTTTCCGCGAGGTGGCTCGGTTTTTTTGAAAATTGTCATAGTTTCCTCCCATTCCAAAAGAGCTTCTCTGTTCTATAAATCCCTTTGCCGTCTTTTTTGCTAAAACGGCACTGCTGAATTGGTTATGCTAGCCTCTATTGCTAGCTCGGTGGGTTTGTTTAAATTTTTTTAAATTATGGCAAATATGGATATAGGTATGATAATTTTAATAATTGTAGGATTTTTGGCAACAATTGCTGTTGTTATAGTGTTTACTCGTAAAAAGGGCAATGCTGACTTAATAATTGCTCTTACTGAAGAAAAAAGCCGACTGAATACATTGCATGAAGTTGCGGAACAGCAAAGAAAAGAAGCGGAAGTTGCGAAAAATTTGGCGGAGCAGAAAGTGGAGGAAAAGCAAAATAAGATAAATGAAATAGAAAGAGAAAATTCTAGGCTTTTGGCAAATTTGAGAGCTTGTGAAGAAAAATTGGAAAAGCAGGCAACTGAATTTAAAGCCTTGCACGAAAACACAAAAAGTGAATTTAAAAACATAGCAAATGAAATTTTAACAGAGAATACAAAAAGATTTAACGAAAATAACTCCAACAAATTGGGCGAGATTTTAAAACCTTTCAGCGATAATTTGGGAGAATTCAAAAAGAAAGTGGAGGAAACTTATGAAAAAGAGGCACGAGATAGAACATCGCTAGAGCAGCAGGTAAAAGATTTATTGGCGCAAACCAATAAGGTGAGCGAACAAGCCAATAATTTGGCAACGGCTTTGAAAGTTGATAAAAGCCAGCAGGGAAATTGGGGCGAAAAAATTTTGGAAACCATTTTGGAAAAATCCGGTCTAGTGAAAAATACTCATTACGAATTGCAATCAACTAACACGGAAGGGAAAAGACCAGATGCAATTGTGTACTTGCCCGATAATAGAGTGATAATAATTGATTCCAAGGTATCTTTGATAAATTATACATATTATTCGAAAGCCAGTGAATCTGAAGAAAGAAAAAATTATTTGAAAGAATATAAAAAAGATGTTGACAACCAGATAAAAAATTTAAATTCAAAAAATTATGATAAAACGTTGAACGATAAATCTCTGGATTTTATGGTAATGCTTTTTCCTGTGGAAGCTGCCTATTTAACGCTTATTCAGGAATTTGGTGAATTGTGGAATGAGGCGTATGAAAAAAGGATTTTATTGGTAAGCCCTACAAATTTAATAGCGTGTTTAAAATTGATTGAAAGCTTGTGGCGCAGGGATGACATCAGCAAAAATGCGCAGGAAATAGTACGTGTAGGCGAATCTCTTTATGAAAAATTCATAGGTTTTGCAAAAGATATTGAGGATATAGGAAAATCCATAGACAAAAGTAAAGAGTCTTACGATGAAGCTGTAAAAAAACTGAGTTCGGGCAAAGGAAATGTGATTAAAACCACGGAAAAGTTGATAAAACTTGGGATAAAATCGGATAAACAAATTCCTAGTACTCTTTTGAAAAATTCCGATGATATTTCCGAAGATATATAAAAAAATGAATCTCTTCTCCCTTATCCTCGCCTTGCTCTGGCGGTTTGGTTATTTGATAGATTCCAAAACGCGGCTTGCGCCTAAAAAGAAAAGGCATTTCAAAACTCCGCTTATAGGTGTTGGAAGTTTGCTTGCGGGTGGGGCAGGGAAAACTCCGTACGTGGCTTTTTTGGCAAAAGAGTTTAGAGCGCGGGGATTTAGGCTTGCTATTTTGTGCAAAAATACTGGAGATGAAAATTTGTGGTTTGAAAAAAATGGGTTTGAGGTTTTTACCGGAAATCGCTTTGAACTTTGCGAAAAATTGGATGGCAAATATGATGTTTTAATCAGCGATGATGGCTTGGAAGACCGCAGACTTAGCCACGCATTTTGGGTTTGCTTAACTTGGGGAGAGAGCGCGGAAAACTTAAGCGATATTATTCCCTGCGGAAATTGCCGCAGCCTTTGGAGAGACCATCCAGAAATTGCCTGCGTTAAAAAATGCGCAATGGAATGGGAAGAAAATGCAAAAACTGCGGATTTGGTTTTTAAAATGGAAAAACCGCAAAATTATTGCGGCGAAATTTTGCCGGAAAATTCGGAGATAATAGCCCTTGCTGGCATAGCGCGCTCGCATAGATTTTTTGAGGGTTTGGAAAAAAAATATTCCATTGCAAAAAAAATAAAATGCAAAGACCATTCAAAAAATATTCAAAAAATTGCAATGCAAGTTTTAAAGCTAGGTTTGCCTGTGGTTATAACGGAAAAAGATGCGGTTAAGCTAAATTTGCAGAACAAGAATATATTTGTGGCGGAGTTAAAACTATAATATGCAATCTCTATATATTCACGTTCCCTTTTGTGCTTCTATATGCGGCTACTGCGATTTTTGCGCAATGCCTGTACCTGAGAGGTTGCACAGCGAATATGTGGATTTGGTTTTGAGGGAATTGGAATTGAGAGCAAGTGATGAGTTTGAGACGGTATATTTGGGTGGTGGTTCGCCTTCTGTTTTGAGTGCGGCAAATTTGCGTAAATTGCTTGCTGGTTTGCAAAGAAGTGGATTAAAAGAATTTTCAATGGAATGGAATCCTGAGCAGGTTAGCGAAGAAAAAATAGATATAGCTTTGGAGTTTGGAATAAATCGCTTTAGCCTTGGAATCCAGAGCTTGAATGATAATTTATTGAAAATTCTTGGGAGGAAACATTCGGCAAAAACAGCTTTAGAGGCTTTTGAAAAATTGAATTCCGCTTTTGGCACCGGAAACTGCGATTTGATGTTTTGCCTGCCAAACCAAAGCACGGAGAATTTTTTGAGCGATGTTAAAACCTTGGCGAGCCTTGGGGCAAAACACATAAGTTTTTATGGACTTGCTTTGGAAAAAGGGAAAAAATTCCCTCCCCAGCCAGAAGACCTATACCCCGAAATGTACTTAAAAGCGGCGCAAATTTTAAGCGAAGCCAAGCTGGATAGATACGAAGTCTCAAATTTTGCCCTGCCTTGCCACGAGAGCAAGCATAACCAGGTTTATTGGAAAAGGGGTGCATATTTAGGCATTGGTCCCTCGGCTCACAGTTATTTGAATGGAATTCGCAGTTATGTTGAGGGGAAATATGTTCCTTGGAAAAAGTGGGTTATGAGCGGTTGCAAGCAAAGCGGTTTAACAGAGGATATTCCAAGCGCGGAAGGCAAGGAAATGGAAGCCGTTTGGCTCTCTTTGAGAACAAGGGAGGGCTTATCGCTAAAAGATTATGAGAGAGAATTTGGGAAAGAATTTGAACTGGAAAAAGCAAAGCCTTTTATAGAAAAAAAATGGCTTGAATTAAACAATGACCATCTCAGGCTAAATGGCGAAGGTTGGCTATGGCTTGATAAAATTTTTCTATATTCACTTCCATGAGTGAAGACAATCAAGAAATGCGCCGCAGACTGTTGGTTCTTTTCAAGAATCAGGCAGAAATGGTAGATGCCTATATTGCAAAATTTGGCACGGAAATAAATATGAAAAATGTGCAAGCCATAAGAGCCGAGTTCCCCGGCATGGGCGATGCTATTCCCGCTCCAGCCGCAGAAGGAGCTGAGATGGAACCTGCCCCAAAGGATGCAATGGATGTAGTTTTCAAATTCAGCGGCAAAGCTCTCACAACCCCGTCAGTTGACCCAACTTTGGAATCCCCGCTTTATCCCAGAATTGTGGACTGTCCGGTTTGCAAAAAATGGGGCATAAATTCGCAGGAATTAAGGGCAAAATCGCTTTCCACGTTAAGTGACCCTTTTCTCGCCCCTGTTTATGCCACAACCGGCAAATTCCAAAGCATCAATTACCTGCTCGCCGGTGTCACAATATGCCACGGTTGCTACCTTGCAAGCCCAGATAGAAAAGATTTTGTGCTTTACAACAGAACTACAAGGCAGAATCAGGATAGCCAGCTTCCGCCCCAAGTGATTAGGGAGCTAAAAGAAACCATTGAAAAACGAAAGGCTTTTTTTGAAAAAACTGGGATTGGCGAGGAATTGTTCAAAATTCCAAGAAGCTATGCCGCTGCCATAGTTGCATATCAGTTTGCAGATATAAGAGCAGAGATAGAGGCTAATGCAAAAGTTTTGGGTGCATATTACAAAAGAGGCAATTACTGGACACGCATAGCACTCCTTTCCAGACAAGCAGGAATGGACGATAGAAGGGCACTCTCAATTGCCGCCGACCATTTCAAAAATGCCTTTATGCTATCTGATTTTCCAAAGCAGGATCTTGAATTTCAAACCATATATATTTTATTCAACATATTTATGTATTTTGATAAACAAAAAGATGCTCGCGATTATCTCGCTGTTTTGGATAAAACACGTCAGGAATTGGAGAAGAAAGACGCTCCGCCCGAAATTCAGGCTTCTGCAAGAAAGTGGCTGGAAATGGGCAAGAACCGCTGGGACGATAGAGACAATCCTAATTTCTGGAAAACTCCGGGTCTATGAATCTATGCTACTATGCAATAGGTTCCTGCAAGGCAGAGAGTTATGAATTGGAGAGTTTTAATCTATTTGAGGCGGGAATCACAACCTTAGAAGAGATTGAAACAGAAAAAGATTCAGAAGTTGCATTTAAGTTTTACACAAATTCAAAAGAAGAGCTAAACCGCATAGTTGCAGAGTTTCCGCATTTAGATTTTGAATGTGGAACAGAAGAGGCTAAGGACTGGGATTTGTGGTGGCGCGAAAGGCAGACCCCAGTTAAAGTTAGCGAGAGCCTCTGGGTACGGCCTCCTTGGATAGATTTCTCCGCGCCAAATTCCAGCGATGTAGTGTTAGCACTGGAAGCTAAAACAGCCTTTGGAACAGGCGAGCATATAAGCACTGCTTTGGCAGCTCAACTTATGGAAGACGTGGATTTTAAAGGGAAAAGCTTGCTGGATATTGGAACAGGAACAGGCATTCTATCTCTGTTTGCGCTAAAAAAAGGAGCAAAGTTTGTGGTTCAAACCGAGATTGATTATTTAACTATTCCCTGCCTTGTTGAAAATTTTGAGCAAAACGGAGAAAGCGACCCAAATGCGATTTTAGGTTTTTTGGATTCCTTTAACGAAAGGGCAAAATTTGACATAATAGTTTCCAATATGCTCCGCACCGAAATTTTGCCTTTGCGCTCCGATATTGAGCGGTTGCTGGCAAAAAACGGCGAATTTATTTTAAGCGGACAATTGGAATTAGAAAAGCATTTTATTTTGGATTGGTTTAAAGAAGCGGGATTTACGGTTTGCAAGGAGTTGGTTAGCGATGAATGGTGGGCGGTATTTTCTAAATTATCATAGAGGTAAATATGTCTAATAAATGGAAATTTTTTTGGGTTGCTTCTTTTGCTTTGGTGCTTTTTTTCCAAGCGTGTGGAATGCATAGCTGGGAAGAGCTTGTGGTAAGCACCGCAGATGAAAAGAAAATGGGGCGTGAGTTTGACAGTCTTGTTAGAGACAAAAATAAAGATGTTGTGAGTTCTGGCGAAGAGCTTTTCTCTCCGCAAAACGAGGCACAGCAAGAACTTTATGATTATTACAGGGCAAGAGGAAAGGAAATTGTAAAGGTAATAGACAAAAAAGATATGGAGGCTCTTTTGCCAAAAGAAAAACTTTGCCGCAATAACACAGGTAATAGAAGCGAAAAGGTGGCTTGCACTAAGGATAATTTCTTTGAATTTAATATTATAAAAAGCAAGCAATTAAATGCTTTTGCGGTTCCGGGCGGCTATGTATATTTTTATACCGAAATATTAAAGGAAAATAATACAAACAAAAACGGTTTTAAAAGCGAAAGCGAGCTTATGAGTGTTTTGGGGCACGAGGTTGGGCACGTGGTGTTGCATCACAGCAGAGAGAGCATAGTTAAGCAAGCTGCTGCCAAAGGAGTTATAGATATTCTTTTGGGAGATGGCATTGGCTCAGTTGTAGCACAGCTGGGTGCTAGTTTTTGGCTTTTGGGAAATAGCCGTGAGAACGAAGCCGAGGCTGATGTCAAGGGTTTTGAATATACCAATAAAATAGGTATATCTTCGGAAGGTTTAAGCGATTTTTTTGCAAGGGGGCTTAAAAGCTATGACCCTGGTACTGGACAATGCGATGAAAAAAAGGAAGGGTCTGTTTTGGATGCTTTCAGCACACACCCTCCGTCTTGTAGCAGGGTGAATGAGAATAGGAAAAGAATGGAGAAAGCACATCAAAATTTTCCAAAAGACAGACCGACAGCCGATGGCAAAAAATTTACGGATATTGTTAAAGCGGCTGGAATTTGAAACTTTATTTTGATTCAAACTGTGCGCTTTGCCGCTCATTCGCTAAACTCTTGAAAAAGCATTTAAGCGGCGAAATAGAGATTATTCCGTTTCCGCAAGGCGAAGGGTCTAAAGATTTTAAGCTGGAACTTTCAAACGGAGAACTTTTATACGGCAAAGAGGCAATAGATGCCTTGGAAAAAGAAGTTCCAAAAGTGAAGGATTTTTTTTGGATGCTTCCGGATTCTTACAAAGGAAAAGCCCTGCACAAAACTTATGTTTTTGGAAAATTTTTACGCCGAATTTTCGGTAAAAAAGAATGTGGTGAGTGCGGTTAATTTTCTATATTAACCCCTATGAAAAAGCTCTTTAAAATTCTCGCTGTTTTGGCAGCCCTCTTTGTTGTTGCTCTTGTTGCTGCATTTTTTGTGGTTAAGAGCAAGTTCCCTCCCGAAAAAATCCAAGCCCTTGTTGAAGAGCAAGCAAGCGGTATTCTAAAGCGAGAGGTTAAAGTTGGCGGAGCTGGCTTAAGTTTGCTGCCACTTGGTCTTCAATTAAAGGAGCTAAAAATTGCAAATAACCCTGGAAACGGATTTAGCAAAGAACCTCTTGTGAGTTTGCCTCTTGCCGTGGTTAAAATAGATTTAACAAAACTTTTGCTTTTTCAAGTTGCCGTGGACAAAATTTCCATTGAGAACTTAACCCTGCTTTACGAAGTTATGCCAGATGGCAGAACCTCAATAGACGGATTAGGCGGAGAACCAGATACCAAAGCTAAGAAAGACGCTGCAAAATTGGATTTGTCAAAAATTGAATTGCCGGGGTCTTTTGCCTTGAATTCTTTTCAAGTAAAAAATGCAAAAATTATTTTCAACGACCGTTCTCAAAAGAGAAAAATCATTTTGGGCAGCTTAAATTTAAACACCAAACTTTCCCTTAACAAAACTCTTGAAAACGTAAAAACCTCAACCTCATTAACCTTAAAAGAAATTTCTATGGAAGATGCAGGTCTTGGCGTTCGCAAAGGCGGCATAAGCATATTCTTAAATACAGACGTAAACGCAAATGTACGCACTCAGCACTTGGATATTAAAAATTTCTCCGCAGGCTTGCAATCCATAAAAATAAACTTAAGCGGAACAATAGACAGATTTATGGAAGACATAAAAGTTGTGGATTTGAAAGTTGAATCAAATCAAATAAATTTGGCAGACCTCATAAAAGAAATTCCCGCTGGAATAAATCCTGAAATTTCAAAAGTGAGCGCAAGCGGAACTGTTGCTTTCAATACCGCTGTTAAAGGAACAATACTTCCAAATAAAAGCCCTCCGTTGAACGGAAGTTTGGTTTTGAGCAATATTGCTGTTAACCACAGCGATTTGCCAGCTGGAGTTACTTCTTTAACGGGAAATATAGCTTTCACAGAAAACACCATGAGCATAAAACCATTTTCATTTCAGCTTGCCGGGCAGCCAACAAGCGTTTTGTTGGAAGCAAGCAATTTGCTGTCTCCACAGCCAAGTTTAGATAATTTGTCTGTGAATGCAAAACTCGATTTGGGCATTTTATTTACGCTCGCAAATAAAATTATTTCTATTAAAGAACTCAGCGCGCTCACAGGCAAAATAGAAGCTACCATTGGAGCAAAGGGCATTTTGGATCCGGCTAATCCACAAAAACTCTCCGTTAATGGCAATGTTAATTTGCAAAACATAGTTGCCAAAACTCCCTTAATCCCAGATTTGGTTTCTGTGAATGGCGCAGTTAAATTTTCAAACACAGAAATTTCTGTTGACCCATCTGTTCAAATTGGGAGATCAGATGTAAAAGTGAGGATTGCTGTAACAGATTATTTGGCAATGGTAATGCCCAGGCTTGCCGCAGGCAAAAAAACGAATGTAAATGTGAATGTAAGTTCCTCTAATTTAGATTTAGACCGTTTGCTCCCGCCAAGCGATGCCACAAAACCTCCGAAAGAAGATGATATTCCAATGGAAATTTACCCCGAACTTCCAGATGTTGTGGCAAACATAAATGTAAATTTGGCAAGCACGGTATTCCGTTATTTAACCCTTTCCGATTTCAATTTGGGAATAAATTTTGCAAACAACAGGGCAAATGTGGTAGGCAAAGGACGGTTATATACAGGTGGCTTTAATACAAATGTGGCTGTGGACCTGAGCAACAGAAAATCTGCGGATGTGAAACTTGCGCTAAACGTGGACAGAGTTGAGGCAAATGATTTTATAACCAATGGGAGAAAGAATATTTCTGGGGAATCTGAAATGGCAAAGCAAATTAGGAATTTAGACAATACCATTTTTGGAAAATTCAGCATGAAAATGAATGTAAACACAAAAGGGCTGCCGCAAAAGTTTGTGGATAATTTAACTGGTCCAATTTCTGTGCAAGTTTCAAATGGAAGTTTAAGAGGCTCAAAAATGCTTGGAAGCGTTGGAGATGGTATTTCAAAATTTGAAATTGCAGGCAAAAAAGTTTTGAATCCTCCTATAAACAGCAAAGGAGATATGAACTTTGACGACCTGAAGGCGGAATTTGAAGCGAGAAATGGGCAGCTTTTGGTTAAGGATTTTAACATAAATGCCAGATCTCTCGGCTTGCTCGCTTTCACTGGCGCGGTTGGCTTTGATGGCAATTTGAAATTGAACCTTCAAAATACCCTGAGCCAGGCAATAAGCTCCAATTTAAACAACCTAACAAAAACAAGCCCGGTTTCGCTTTATCAAAAAGATTCAAAAGGAAATGCGCTTTTATTCTTCAACATTGGCGGCACTCTTGGAGACCCAAAAGTAACTCTTGATGCTAGCAAAAACAGCAATCCTGTGGGTGAGCTTAAAGATAGAGCAAGCGAAAAGATAAACGAAGTCAAAGACAATGCTGCCGCAAAGATAAACGAAGAGAAAGCCAAATTAGAGGCAAAGAAAAAAGAACTTGAAGCCAAAGCCAAAGCCGAAGCCGAAGCGAAAAAGAAAGAAGCGACAACAAAAGCTAAAGATGCCGTAACCGACAAAGCCAAGGGTTTGTTTAAAGGTACAAAAAAATGAGATTTACATTTCATTTTCAAGCACCTCCAATAGCCTTATTATATCCTTAGGATATACCTCTCCAATGTTGCCAATCCGGAAAGTATCTGCTTGCGATATTTTTCCCGGATATAATACAAAACCGAGTTTTTTCATAGTTTTATAAAAATTGCCAAAATTGAAATTTGGATTTGGATATAAAAAAGAGGTGATTATGGGAGACTGCAACTCTTTTGGCAAAAGAGGTTTAAAGCCAAGTTCTCTCATTCCATTAGAGAGCAACTGCTGGTTTTTGCAGTATCTTGTATAGCGAATATCTATGCCGCCTTCCGCTTCCAATTCATCCAAGGCTTGGTAAAATGCCCTTACTATATGAGTGGGAGAGGTATAGCGCCATTTCCCAGACTTGTCCATTTCCTTCCACTGCCCATATAAATCCAAACACAAGGAGCGAGCGTTGTCTTTGCATTTTAGCAATTCCTCTGTTTTTGCAATAACAAAACCAAAACCCGGAACGCCCTGAATGCACTTGTTGGCAGAACTGATCAAAAAATCAATATCATAATCTGCCATATCAAAAGGTATTCCGCCAAAAGAACTCATGGCATCTAAAATGAAAATGTTTCCATGTTCTTTAACCACTTTTGCAATTTCTGGGAGCGGATTGAGCATACCTGTTGTTGTTTCGCAATGAACCAACGCTGTGTGAGTGATGTCTGGATTTTCTCCAAGAAGTTTTGCCAGAATTTCCGCTTTGGGTGCTTCGGTTTCAAAGCAGGAATATACCATACAGTTGAGTTTCAATACTTTTGCCATAATTGCCATTCGGTCGCCATAAGCACCATTGGTTATAACCAACAGTTTCCCATTTTGCGGCACCACAGAGCCTAAAGTAGCCTCAACCGAAAAAGAACCACTGCCCTGCATTAGCACGGCGGTATAGTCTTCAACTTTTTTAGATGCGAGCGCAACCAAGCGGCGGCGAATATTTTGAACAATATCCTCGTTATAATCTGCATCCCAGGTACACCAATCTCTGAGCAAAGCATTCCTAACGGATTTTGAAGTTGAGAGAGGTCCCGGTGTTAAAAGCAAATATGGATTATCAGGTATAAATTCGTACATATAGCTAAACTCCTCCTTTTTGATTAAGTGATTTTATCAGAGCGGGCAGTGCGCCTATATCTTCAATAACATAGTCCGCTCCGGCTTCCATATATTTTTGCCTTGAAATTTCTTCGCTTCCATTCAAAGCGAGTATACTGGAACCTTTCAATACGCCCACGCATAAACACCCTGCATTTTTTCCCTCTTGCATATCAACCTCGGTATCGCCAATTTTTAGCACCTTGTGTATGGATTCAATGCTGAGTTTTTCCAAATTGCGCCAAATCATATATGGATATGGGCGCCCCATCCCATTGCAATCGTCTGGGCAAATTACGCAATCCGGCGCATAGCCTTTTTCTTTTGCGAGCGGCACAAGCACATCCATCATAGCTTGAGTGTAACCGGTGGTTGAACCTATTGCCACTTCCATTTTCCGAATTTGCTGGGCAGTTTCAATAACTCCGGGCAAGGGGTCTGCGTGTTTGCCCAATACTTCAAAAAGAGCTGGTTCAAAATGGGCATAAATTCGACTAACATCTTCTTGCGTATAAGAACGCCCCATATTTTCCAGCATTTTTTCAATATGCTTTCGTTTAGGGAGTCCCATTGGCGCACGGGTTTCTTCTACACTTGCTTTTATGCCAAAAGCTTCAAAGGCGGCTATAATAGCGTTTACAGGAGCAAAGCTCCCATAATCCACCGTTGTTCCCGCCCAATCCAGAATAACTGCATCTATTTTGCTCATCTACGTTTTCTCCTTTATTATGTGATACAACATTCTAACTACAACATTTATTATGAGTATCAATAGACTCATAGCTGCTGCTTGGCTTATGTCTCCAGCTTCTTCCATGTGGGTAATGGCAATTGCGGCTATTTTGAAATTTGCGCTATACAAAAAAACAATTGCCGAAACTGTTACCATAGAATTGACAAAAAAATACATCGCTATTTCTGCAATGGCGTGAGTTGATAATGGAACGCTCACGCGAAAAAAAGTTTGCCAACGCGGAATGCTCATGCTCTCTGCAACCATTTCAAATTCCCTATCGAGTTTTTTCAAAGCTCCGGTTGCCGTTAAATAGGGAACAGAAAAATAGTGAATTATATTTGAAAGCACGAGTATTATAATTGTGCCATAAATAAAATGCAAAGGGTTGCTCTCAGAATTAAAGAAAAATATAAAAGAAACTCCAATAACCATGCCTGGCACGGCAAGGGGCAAAAGCGAAAGCAATTTTCCATATTTTGTCAAAATCCCAAAACCTTCGGCTTTCTCCATCATATACGCATATAAAAAAACAAAAATAGAACCAAAAACAGCAGAAGCCGCACTCATCAACACAGAATTGAAAAAGCAACCGATGCCTCCATTTGATTGGTTAAAAATAAAATGTTTCAAAGTGAGATTTAAATCATAAGGAAAATAAGTTGTGAATGCGCCTATAAAAAGCGAGATTATCAAAAATATAAAGAATGTAGCTATAAATCCGCAGAACAGAAAAAACGCTGCATCGCGAACAGGATTTTTGCTAATTGTGAGAGGAATGGTTTTTGAATTGAGCGTACTGGTATTTTTATTTGAAACAAAACGCCCAGTGATAAATGAAATAATAGCGGGAATAAGCAAAAGGGTACCCACCACCGCCCCCATATTCATATTGAACTGCCCAGCGATTTGCTTATAAATATCGGTAGCAAGCACATTATAATTCCCGCCTATGACTTTGGGTGCGCCAAAATCTGTAAATGCAAGGGTGAAGCAAACAAAAATTGTATTCACAACCGTATATTTCATTTCTGGGAGTGTCACGTGCAAAAATTGCCGCAAAGGTTTTACTCCCATAACTTCGCAGGCTTCATATAATCTGCCGTCAACATATTCAAGAGCAACGAGAAACAGCAAAAAAGCCTGCGGAAAGGTGTAGATAATTTCAGAAATTATAATTCCATTGCGCCCATAGAGTTCAATATCAAAACCGAGGCGTGTGATAATCCCTTGCCTCCCAAATATATATACCAAGCCAAGCGCATGAACCACCGTTGGAATGAAAATGGGAACCAAGGCTATATATTTGAAAAAACTTTTCCCAAGAATATTGGTGCGTGTTATGGCATAAGCATAGAGAAAACCGAATGCCGTGCTAAAAATTGTTGTCACAAGCGATATATGAATGGTATTCCACACCGAAACGCTGAGTGAGGGATTTCCGAAATAGCTTTTATAGTTGGCAAATCCGGTAAAGGTACCGTTTGCTCCGGTAAAAGCTTTTGAAAAAAGTGTTCCGAGCGGGAAAACAAATGAAATTGTGAAAATAGCGAGGACAACCAGCAATACGCAAAACTGCGCTGCGTTAAAGCGTACAAGACCCCTCCTAATTGAATATGCCGCCGTCATAATGAATTGGTATTAAAAAAAATACCAATTAAATGTTAAGGTTTGGTTAAGGCTTGGTAAAGTTTTTGTAACCAAATTTTATTCGTTGGCTGCCTCTTCTAATTTCTCTTCCGCTTCTGTGCTTTCGGTAGGTTTTTTTGCTGGCTCTGCCTCTTTTGCTGGCTCTACCTCTTTTGGTGCCTCTGCCTCTTTCGCTACTGACTTTGGTGCCGGTGCTGCTTCTTCTTTCTTTTGTCCATCGCTTTTTAAAAAGAAATAGCTAAGTCCTAAGCTGCCTTGGATTAGTTTATATCCGCCTATGTCATTTCTGTATTCCAATGCTCCGGCAACTGCTTTTATATCAAGCGAAATGTTTTTGTTTATGTTCCAGCCCAGTCCCAAAGCGATGCCTAAATCGCGGTCGCTTCGCCAAAATACCTCTTCATAAGTTTCCTCTACCCCTTTTGTGGTTTTTTGTTCTATTTTCAAGGGGGCATCTATTTGGAGTCCGGCTTGCACGTAGAAATCGGATATGTTGTATTTGAGCATAATGGGTATGCTGCCTACGTACTCGGTTAATTTGCTTGTTATGAATACTGAATTTGGGTCTATGATTTCTTTGGTGTAGGGTTGTCTGTATATGCCGTTTAGCATTAGGCTTATTTCCAAAGATGTGTTTGGTATTGGGAAGTTTGCGATTATGCCTGCTTCACCGCCGTGACCCAAGCCGTAATTCAGTCCTTCACAAATCACGGTGGAGCCGTTGTAGGCGAGCCTTGCGCCCCAGTCTATGTCTTTGACTGAGAAGTCGGCGTGGGTGAGCATTGCGAGGCACATTAGGGTTGCGAGTGTGCGGATTGGTTTCATTTTTTTGCTCCTTGTTTGTGTGTTAATTTGTTTATCCAACGGTGGTTCTCATTTTCTATCATACATCCGTTTTTCGCATAGAGTTCCCAGTATAGGTTGGTTTCGTTGTTTTTGAAAAAACAAAGTGCCCTTACTTTCTTGCCTTTCGCATATTCTTTCAAAAAATGCACATCTGTTTTGTCTTTCCAATAATCGGGGTCAGACAAGAACAGCCTTTTGTTCAATAGCATATCTATCAAAGCTGATATGGAAGTGTAGCGAGACAGGCGAGGCGGAAGCACTTTGTTCATTTTTTCTCCTTGGTTATGGGTTTTTCAAGCAACGGACACTGTTCAAATCTGTGGGATAGGTGCCAATGTAACCTTCGCTTATACTCCAAGTATAAGCGACCCCTTCACCCACCTCGTTAGTCCACCAAGCGGTAAACTCGCCAAGCTCTCTGAATCCGAAGGTGGCACCGCCTGCATACGGCCCATAATAGCCGCCCGGCAGAGCGGCAAAGCCGTAATCGTCTGTGCCGTTGCCTGCCTTAGCGTTCCAACCGCTTTTAGCCTTCAGCATTTCTGCTACATCTAGATTGATATTAGGATTGTAAACGACATAATCTTCAAGGACCCTCCATTCGGCATCGGTTGGCAAGTGCCAGCCTGCTGGGCAGGCAGTTTTGGCGGTTGGCCCGTTGTAAAGCCTGCCATATTGTGTGCAGTTGGCTTCGTTGTTTGCATAGCATTTGCTGCCGTCTGTTTTAGTATCATAATTCAAATTCTCTGCCATCCAAGTTTGCGTGCCTATTTTCACAGATTTGTAGCTCTTGCCATCTCGGCTATCCGTGAAACTGCCGGGCGTTCCTTTTCCCTTGCAAAGGTCATTTGTAAATACCTCCTTACGAAGGCTATAATTTGTGCAATTTGCAGTTGCAGCTTCGCAGGTAGCAATCGCGGTGCCATACTTGCCATCGGGGTCAGTGGCTATCCTAACACACTCGTCGTCCCACCTGCAATAACCATTGCACTCTGTGCCGTAACTTTTTTTACATTCGTAGAAAGTTATTCCGTTATGAGAGCTTTTGTCGCCAAGGCAGTTACTGGGACAAACGTCAACAACTTCCGTATTATGCGCTTTGCATAGCTCTTCCTTAGTGGCATCTGGCCACGGCCAGCTTTTATAAATCCCTAAACCATCCATACAGGTGGGACCATAACTAGATTTGACATTTATGTTTTCACCATAACACCAGAAGGGACTACCATTTATGGCCGTGCCTGTCGGTGGAGCATAGCCATTTTCACAGTGGTATGAAATTATTTTGCCCTCAACTTCAGAGGCAAATGTACAGTTATTGGGACAAGCATTAATATATCGTTCGTCATCATCGCAAGTAGCATAATATTGGCTATTACGTTTAAGGCAGAGGTCGTATTCTAAATATTCCCAATAACAATAGAAGTAGTCACCTCCTGTCGGCGGTTCCTCGCCTCCAACTATGGGCGGATTTGGGTTTTCTTGGGACTGGATTTCCGGCTCGGCTCGCGTGCAAGAAATGAGGAAGGCGAGCATTGCGATGCTCAAAAGAGCGGTGAGTGAGCGTTTTGCCATTTGTTTTTCTCCTATGGATGAATTTTGGAAATCTGCAAAATAAGACAGTTTCTTGGGTCTTTTGGTGAAAAAAGGGTAAATTTTCATTTGCGAGCTTTGTACGCCATTGTAGGTGGGTTGTAGGGCATTCTGGTGAGTGACTAGAACGGGGGGGGGGGGGGGGGGGGGGGGGGGGGGGGGGCAGGTTTGGGCGTTGATTTGTTCGGCTCCGTTGGCTAGCAGCTTGTGTGTGAGGCTTGTGGAAAAACCGTTTTGGGAGCTTGCGGTGCAAGCCCTAGCGGTGAATGTTGTTTTGGCGGCAAGGGTCATATTTGCGGTAATATAGAAAAAATTTCTGTGCCTGTCCAAAAACTTTGCCAAGAAAACAGGCATTGTTAGGAAATTTTCAATGTCCGCAGGACAGCCCGTAGGGCGAACCCTGCCCACAAAGTGAAGTTGGCAGGGTGAGTAAATAATGTTAGGCTTTCAACTCAAAAGAATGTTCCAAGGCACGATTTATAAATTCTGAGCGGTTAGATGTCACCATGTCTATTCGTTCCAATAAATATTCATCAAGTTCAACATTTACGACCTTCGATTTTTTGCTCCGTGAGAACACCGTTATGGGAACAACAAGAAACGTGTAATTATCTTCCCATTCTTTCCAATCTTCCCAAGTTTTTTGTATTTGCTCTATTGTTCTTGGTTCAGCTATCTTCTCATTGTAATCCAGCAAAACCTCTATATGCCCAGCAAGAGCCTCATGTGCCAACTGCAAAGTTTCCTCATAGGTATCGCCTGCACTTGCTAACCCAGGAAAATCAGGGAAAACAACGCTAAAACCTTGTTTCCCTTGTTCATATTCAAACAGCGCTATGTATGTTATCATTTCAAACCTGCCTGTTTAAGAATGCTATTCGCAGTCCCTTTTTTAATATCCCTATTATGCACGGGTACAGTCACAAGACCTTGCTTAACAGGATGCTTGTAATGCGAATGGCTACCCGTTTGGCGAACAAGCAGGTTCTAATTACTCCCATGCTATAATATAGAAAAAAGCCGACCTATGCCAAAGGCAGATGATTCAAAGAATATGATATGAGTTGTTTGAGGTAAAAAATCCGCTTACAATAGCCAAATCTGGCAAGCCTGTGGTTAAAGTAGTTCCTTATTCTTTTAAAGAACCTAAAAAACAGAGAATAGGATTTTTAAAAGGCAAAATTTCCATTCCTGCCGACTTTGATTCAATGGGAAAAAATGAAATTGAGAATATTTTTTCTAGTAGCACAAGCGGAAAAAGCTACTTTGCTGACCTGCGATAAAATTTTTACCGATTATCCTTGTTCCGTGATTTACATAAAACCACCCAAAGGAACGCATACAAACAAAAGGTAATTTTTGGGAGTCTATTCCCAAATTTTAATCAAATTTTGGGAGTCTATTCCCAAATTTTTATTATATTATAGGTATGGAAAACATAAAACGCTTATTTCAGGCGAAAATTGAAGCCAAATTGAATAAAGGCAAGGTTATTGTGCTTTATGGACCTAGGCAAGTTGGAAAAACCATTTTGGCAAAAGAAATTCTTAAAAAA
>Ga0268262_10003071_pt1 | contig 18444 bp, 18 predicted proteins | sample TergutNc150P3_FD_190354 | JGI IMG/M metagenome (GOLD analysis project Ga0268262, IMG submission 190354) | Nasutitermes corniger P3 segment gut microbial community from laboratory colony in Florida, USA - Nc150 P3 (SPAdes) (version 2) | ecosystem: Host-associated > Arthropoda: Insects >...
TGAAAGGTTGGGAAAATTTGCGGTTTTACACCCGGCCGCCAGTTTTGCGTTCCGTATGGCAACCTTTTGTCTGTGTTCTTTCTTTCTCTTTCCCATATACTCCATATCAATAAAATCTACAAAAATTAATAACGCATCACTTCAAAAACAACAGAATACAGACAGTACTGTGACCTACACAGAGGGCTTTTGACCAACCTTTACCAAAGGTTTGATAATATCATATACGTATAATCGGGATCGACATATTCAAATGGCATTTGCCGTGCTGTTCAGCGTATCAAGATCAGAAAACTTGATACCCATTATCGTAAGATTTTGTCTGTCAACTTCTATCGGTTTATACGCCATGTTTTCCCTCCTCACTACCTTACACAAACCCCCTTCTCCTGCGCATGTTTCTTAATCTCCCCAATTGTTGTCTTCCCAAAATGCAAAAGCGACGCTATCAGCGCGGCGTCCGCTCCCGGTGCTTCTTCCGGCGCAAGTCCTTGCGGCATTTCCGCAGATTTGGTACTGAGTAAAACTTCCGCTATTTGATCCAACGTTCCCGCGCCGCCTGAGGCGATTACAGGTACAGGAACGGCGTTCAGTATTCGGCGGTTTAATTCCAAATCGTAGCCGCCGCCGGTGCCGTCTGCGTCGATTGAGTTTAGCAGGATTTCGCCTGCGCCGAGTTCTACGGCGCGAATTGCCCATTCGATAGCGTCAATGCCTGTGTCGGTTCTGCCGCCGTGGGAAAAGGCGTGCCAGCGTAATTCGCCGCCGCCCTCAACGCGTTTTGCGTCTATCGAGAGCACGACACACTGACTGCCGTAGGCGTTTGCCATTTCACTTAACAATTCGGGGCGGCTAAGAGCGGAAGTGCAGACTGAAACCTTGTCAGCGCCTGCGTTCATCGCGTCTCGCATATCGTCAATTACCCGTATGCCGCCGCCTACGCATAACGGGATAAAAACTTCGGCGGCGACTTTTTTCACCACGTCCAATAATGTCGCTCTGCTTTTGTAGGAAGCGCCGATGTCAAGAAAAGTGAGTTCGTCGGCGCCGTCGTCGTTGTAGCGGCGCGCAAGTTCTCTTGGGTCTCCTGCGTCTTGAATACCCTTGAATTTTACACCCTTCACTACCCTGCCGTCGTCAACGTCAAGGCATGGGATTATTCGTTTTGCCTGCATTATCCCTCCACCCAATTTTTAAGAAGAGCGATACCTGCCGCGCCGGATTTTTCCGGGTGAAACTGCACTGCGGCTAACGCTCCTCGTTCAACAGCGCAGCAATAGCGGACGTAATAATCGGTTTGCGCGGCGGTTAGCGAATTGTCAACAGGGTCGGCATAGTATGAATGTATATAATAGAAAAAACTGTTTTCGGTTAAGCCTTGGAAAATTTTCGATTCTTTTTTGGCGGCAGTTTGATTCCAGCCAATCTGCGGAACTTTGCGTCCGGGGAAACGCCGCACTGTTCCGTTAATTACGGAAAGACCCTGCGTATCAGGCGCTTCTTCGGATGTTTCAAATAACAACTGTAAGCCGATACATATTCCCAAAAAAGGTTTGTCGGCTTTTATCCATTCCTTTATCGCCTGCGCGTAACCTGACTTGTTTATCGACGCCATTGCTGTAGCGAAATGTCCGTCGCCGGGGAAAATTATTTTTTCAAAGGGCGAGGACGATGGCGAAAGTTCTTGAGGGTCAGCTGCGAAACGAGCGGGGACGGAAAGCCGTTTTAAGGCGTTCATAACAGAGCCGAGGTTTCCTGCGCCGTAATCAATTACGCCTATCACGCAAGCGCTCCGGGGGAATCAATGCCGGGCAGAGAGCCTTTAGTTGAGGGAATTATATCTTTAGCGCGCTCGTCAATTTCACAGGCGGTGCGAAGGGCGCGGGCGGCGGATTTGAACAAAGCTTCAATCTTGTGATGATCGCTTCTGCCTCGTAAAATTTCCAAATGCAAATTACAGCCTGCCGCGTTTACGAAACCTTGCCAAAAATCTTCTACAACATCGGTTTGAAACCTGTATTCTTTACCGCCTTCCGACGAAATTATCGGGGAGTCTGAAAGCTGTCCTTCAAAAAACAAAAAAGGTCTGCCGCTTATATCCACGGCGGCTCGGGCAAGAGTTTCATCCATCGGGAAAAGACAGCTTCCGCTGCGGACAATACCTCGCTTGTCGCCTAACGCTTTTGCGAAACATTGACCAAGCACAATGCCCGTATCCTCAACAATGTGGTGCTGATCAACTTCAAGGTCGCCTTTCGCACACACTTCAATTTCGAATAACCCGTGACGCGCGAATGTGTTGAGCATGTGGGACATAAATCCGACAGGGTAATCCAAATTTGCGCTGCCATTGCCGTCAATATTCAATTTGATCAATATTTCAGTTTCCCCTGTTTTTCTTCCTATCTCAGCCGTTCTACTCATATTTCACTCCCTATCTCATCACTATCTGCTATATACTAACCACTAACCACTAACCACTAACCGCTAACCACTAACCGCTAACCACTACATCACTACTTTACGCAAATCATATTCCACAATATCAATTGCGCCTAAGTTTTTCAGTTTTGGAATAATATCGGGAACTTCATGTTTCTTAACAGCGATTTTAACGGCGAAACCCGCGTCTCCGTAAAGCGGAGCGACCGTGGGACTTCGCATCGCCGGAAGGCTTGCCAAAGATTCAAACTGTTCTTTGGGGATATTCATTTCAAGCATTACGCGATCTCGTCCGTCAAGAACGGCTCGGAAAAGCATCGCAAGTTCGTCAATGCGGCGTTTTTTCTCAGGATTGGCAAGGGCGGTTTTTGAAGCGACAAAACGTGTGGAAGATTCAAGCAGGGTCGCTATAATTTTTAGTCCGTTGTCCTTGAGCGTCTGCCCGGAAGAAGTGTTATCGATAATCATATCGGCGTCGTCGGGCGGAAAAACTTCCGTCGCTCCGTAGGTGCGTAAAATTTTATATTGATAGCCTGATGATTTCAGCCATTGCTCGGCGATATTTACATACTCCGTTGCGACCACCAGTTTTTTGGAGCGGAGTTTCGTCTCGTCATAATCCTGCGGAACCGCCGCGATAATACGCACCCTGTCAAAACCAAGATCCAGCACCTCTTGAGCGTCGGCGCCGCTTTCGCGTATCCAGTCAATCCCGGTAAAACCCGCGTCGTGGCTTCCAAGTTCCAAAAGTTCCCCTACGTTTTGGGGCTTCATAATTTTAGCGTCAAGCCAATCCGCTCCCAACGCGGGGCGGTAGGTGCGGTCGCTTAAAGATATGGGAAAACCTGCCTCGGAAAAGAGGCGGCTTACATTGTCAAAAATTCTTCCTTTGGGTATCAGTATCCTTAGTTTTTCCATATTGATAGTTTAACGGAATTTAAAAAGAAAATCTACTACGGCTTTACAACCACAAACCCCGCGGCTCCTATGCTGAATTCTTCCTGTTCTTCCCATGACGCGAAAATACTGCCGCTTACTCTGCCTACCCCTGTGTAAACAAAGCCTTCGGGCAAAGGCGGCAATGCGGGGTTGGAAAAGACTGTTTCTTTTGGAACGGAACCATAAAAAACATCTACTGATATTTCTTTGCCTGCTTGTTCAAAATCGGCTGTGCGGAACATTTTTACCAACGGAGAGGAACCTGTTCTTTTTGCCGCTCTGTAGTAAATCAAACCGTCGCCTGCAAGACGAAGGGTGTCTATGTCCCAGCCTTCTTCGGAAGGGAAAGCGGCAAAGAACGGAATGTTTACGGGGAATGGAACGTTAGAATTCATATTGAATGACCATGTTCTGTTTTTCGGAAGCGGAGCGTCGGAAGCCAAGAAACGTTCGTCCAAATATAAAAGCGCTGTGGGATTTCCTTGATAGTAGATAAATCCCCCTGCTGTATACTGCCGCCAATACTCACCGCCTGAAAAACGGTATATCGCTATTCCTTGGGTAGTTCCGCTGACAGGGGCAAGCTTTAAAAAACCGTCTCTGTTTACAACCATTACTACCCCATTGTCGGTTTCATGCAAGAAACGAATGTGGTTTGTAAGAGGCCAGGGAATAAGTGCCGATGAAAAAGCGGCATCTTCGATTGTCTCGATTTGAATAGGTCCGTTTTCTGTTAACTGAAACCAGAGCGGATTTTTTCCCGGCTGTAAAATAGCCATTGGGTATGCTCCGTACCACATTATTGTATTTGAATCGTCTTTGCGTTTGCATGACGGCAACAGAAGAATAACAAACAATACGATAAATAATTTTTTCAAATTAAATCCTCCGAAAAAGTTATTTTCTTATTCTTCGGCTCGCCTGAGACAACGGCTACTTGTCCGCAAAATCTTCCCCATATTTCAGCGTCATCGGTAAACTCTTCGTTCTCGGCTGCCGCTTTTTTGTGGGCGGCAAGAATTTCAGGAAACTTAAAAGCCTGCGGCGTTTGGGCGATTCCTGTGTTTTTACGCCTCAAGTGGGTTTTTATAAATACGGCGGACGCACCGCAGGCTTGCGCTTCCAATGAAGATTCGCACTCCTTAGGCGTATCAGTAAGCGGCAAAAGAGGGATAACAGCGTTGTATTTTTTTACCGCTGTAATAATATTTTCTATAAGCGAAGAACTTACCCACGGTCTTGCGCCGTCATGTATTAGAGCGTAATCGGGGGAATAATCTGCGAGGACTGAGAGCGCGTTAAAGACTGAGCGCTGGCGCGTACTGCCGCCTGTAACAAAAAGGAGTTTTGGTTTTTTACTAGACAATAAATTTGCAGGTAACGCTTCACGGGCGGCGTTCTCGCCGTTTTCGGGGACGGAGATTACTATCACCTGCACATCGGAGACAGATGCAAAAACGGCCGCCGCTGTTCCAAGTACGGTATTTCCGTTATTCAATTTTTCATATTCTTTTTTTCGCGTAAGAGAACCTTCGCTTTTCATTCTTGAAGACGCGCCTGCGGCACAAATGACAACCGCTATGTTCATAACTATTCAACGTCCAGACGGGCTAAAATCATAGCTTGCACATCTTCTTTGGGCTTTTTAAGAGATATCGACATTTCATCTTCCAGAAGCTTCATTGCCGAGTCATAAAGTTTCCGTTCAAGAATAGGTAATTCTTTTACCTGACTTCGGTGGTACAATGAGCGGACAATACTCGCTATATCCCTGATGCTTCCTTTTTTTAGAAGCTCAAGGTTCATTTGGTAGCGCATCTTCCAGTCGGTGGGAATTGGGTCGTAGTCCTCGCTGATTAACTCAAGTGCCTTATTCGCCTCGTCTCTGGAAACCGTAGGACGGATGCCAAGCTCCACGGCTTTATCGACAGGAACCATTATAGTCATATCAGTCACTTCAAGGTAAATAATGTAATAGGGGATTTTTGAATCTTTGAATTTTTTATTAACTATCGACTTTATTACCCCGACTCCCTGGCTTGGGTATACTATTTTTTGGTCTACTACGAATGATTTTGATTTGCTCATTACTATAATAATAACATAAATTGAAGAAACAGTCTATATATAACGACAATTGACAATAGCAAACCTCCGTTTTATACTCAATCTTGGTGTTTTTCCGTATTATTATGGTACAAAATACCGAAACAGGAGCAAATATGGCTGAAATTCGAAGGCTTGTAACTGAAGATTTGCTTCAGTTCTTCAGAATACATACTATCGTTTACAATCTGCGAAAAGATTACTCAAAAGAGGAAAACCAAAAAATCGATCCGCTGGAGCACCCGGCAAATTGGTCGTGGGGCGCATTTGACGGTAAAAAACTCCTAGCCGGAATGTTCGAGATTGAATACCTTATGCGCTTTGACGGGCACAGCGTAAAAATGTCCGGCATAGGCGGAGTGGGAACTTTGCCCGAAGCCCGCAAAGGCGGACACATCAGGCGCATTTTTGAAAAACTCTTGCCGCAAGCCTACGAGAAGGGAGTTGTCTTTTCCAACCTTACCCCGTTCTCGCACGATTTTTACCGCAAGTTCGGCTATGAAATTGCGTGTAACAGAAACAAGATAAGTATATCGACAGGGGATTTATCGGAAATAAAACCTTCAGGCGAATTTGTTCACATCCTTCCCGGAGACGACACTTCCCTGCTTGCGGAAGTCCATTCGGCGTATATCGAAAATATCAATCACGGGATACACAGGGATTATTGGCAGGACAACCGAGCGTGGAAACGTTTTACTAAAGACGATCCGTGCGCGACAGGGATATACATTTACTTGTGGAAGGATGAGACAGGAAAGGCGAGAAGTTATATCAAGTATCAGGATTTACTTGAAGACGGCGAGCATAATATGTCGGTATTAGAGCTTGCGTTTATTGACAAAAAGGGACTTTACGGAGCGCTTGGAATAGTAAGCGGTCTTTCCGCTCAGTTTGAAAATTTCAAATGGCTCATGCCGACATTTATTGACCCGTTTGATTTTACAGGCGACGCGTGGTCGATAAAACAGGAAATCAGACCCAGAGACATGACAAGGGTGGTTAATGTAAAATCCGCGCTTGAATTGATGCGCCGTCCCTGCTGCGAGGGCGAATATATAATTGAAGTTGAAGATGAAAATATTTCGGCTAATAGCGGAAAATACCTTGTTCAGTACGGAGCGGAAGGTTCAAAAGTTTCGGCAACCAAAAAAGACGCCGACCTATCCTGCGACATTCAAACATTAAGCCAACTTGTTACAGGTTACAGAACACTTGAAAACGCTCTGTATTCACGGCGTGAAGGGCTAGAGGTGCACAGCAATTTGGAAACCTTAAAGCGGGTGTTTACGCAGAGACCTCAGCATGTTACGGAGTATTTTTAGTACGCCATGTATTCAATCGCGTCGCCGTGAGCGCCTACTAACTCATGTTTGCCGGGGTGAACAATAAGGTCCATTTCTTCCAAAGGAAGCAAACCAAGCAGAATTTGCGGCAGACCGGGGACTGTAATTACACGCATAACCGATTGACGGTCTTTCCAGTTAATTTCTACAGGAGTAGTAACAGGACATACAATCCGCTCTCCGTTAGCGATTCGGATTCGCTGTTCGCCGGTTTTTTCAAGTCCGAGTTTTTGCGAAGTTTGTTCGTCAAGCATTAATGAATAAGAGCCGGTATCCACAATGGCGGTTACCGTTACGGTTCTGATGTTTTCAGGTTTTATATAATTCTGCTTTGCCAGAGTAACATCTTCTGAATTCCTGAGTGTCAACTCCGCATATACCGTACCCATAAAAACTCCTATCTTAAATATAGCAGATTTTATCGATTTTGTCAGGTAGTTTAGTTATCGTTCTCACTTGCTGAGCTTGTTGAAGCGACCGAATTTAAAACGCAAACTCATAAAGCCGTTGTAAAATAACGTTTATCTTTACGGCGTATTGTTTGTCCGCCGCCCATGTTCCGGCGAGTCCTTCGATGTTGGGGCTGGAGCCTTTGCGTACATATTTGTAGCGAGGATCAACTAACTCGCCTTTGAGCGGTTCTTCTGTCGCGTAACCTTTCAAGTGTTGAATGTGGGCGCGTACACCGGTGCGCGGATCGGGGAAAATAAGACCGGGCTGTTCGGGACCGATTGAGCCGAGACCGCAAAAATTATACCACTCGGGCTGAACAAGTCCGCCGTATTTTAAAAAACCTGTTTCAAGGCACATCTGCGAAAAAGCGACATCGTGATTAACGCCTTCAAAAGCGGCTTCCTCAATATAAATTCCAGCCAAATTTCGCGCATAGTCTTTGTCTATTTTTGAATTGTTTTGCAAAAGGAAAAGAGCCAATTTCTCCGCCCCGACTTTCCCTTTCCCCATAATATTCGATGGGTGTTCGGGTTTTTTCACAGAATTTTTGGAAACCATAGAAGCACAGGAAGCAAAGACTAATGCAAGAAATAATATCAATATAGTAGACAACTTGTTTTTCATATCTTCATTTTCGGCAAATTTTAAGCCTTTCTTCCCTCTTTCTCTCTCTTCTTTGTGTCCTTCTCTTTCTCCGTGTCCTTTGTGAGAAAAATTTGCGAAAAATTCCCTTTCTCGGTCAAGCGCCATGCATATTCGCACCCATATAGGGGTATGAAAAACAATGAAAATGGTTTTTCCAAAATACCTCTTGAAAAGCGCCCCCGGGAAAAACTACTGTCAGGCGGTCCGGCTTCTCTTTCCGACAGCGAATTGCTGGCTGTTCTTTTGAACACCGGTATTCAGGGAAAGGACGTAAAAGCGCTCGCGGACGATTTACTCGGCTTTTTGGATAACAACAAGGACATCCCTTCAATAGAGGAAATCTCCTCTTTGTCGGGAATCGGGCAATCCAAGGCATGCGCCGTCGCCGCAATGCTGGAATTCGGCAGAAGACGCTACGGGTCTTTTTCCATGCGGATTAGAAAACCTGTCGATATTTTTACCCTTGTGCGGCACTATGCGGATCGCAAACAGGAGCGTTTTATCAGTCTTTCGCTGAACGGCGCTCACGAGGTGCTTGCGGTGCGGGTTGTTACAATCGGACTTGTAAACAAAACGATTGTCCATCCGCGCGAAGTTTTCGCCGACTTGATTCAGGACAGGGCGGCGGCTTTTTGCGTTGCGCATAACCATCCGTCGGGACAGCTTACAAGTTCCCCCGAAGACGACGAAATAACGGACAGGCTTCAGGATGCGGCTAAAATTCTGGGACTTCATTTTGTTGACCACATTATTTTTTCGCAAGACTCGTGGTGGAGTTTCAGGGAGAACGGAAAATTGACAGACAGGTATTGAGGACGGACTTCTGTTTACGCTAAAATGAAGTGTGAACAGAACGCGGGTAACTATTGCTTTTTTAATTCTCATTTGCCTCTTTCCGCGCCTTTCTGCGGCTAAAGAAATAAGCAATATTATCGGCGACACTTTTGAGGAAATATCGGGCAAGGGGCTTGAAATCCGTACTAATCCGTCCGCCGTTAAAGTTTTTATTGACGGAGCGGAACGAGGAGTTACCCCTATTTCTTTTGACAGCATTGCGGCAGGCGAACATCAAATAAAATTAAGCAAGGACGGATACAAGGATCGTATTTTTAATGTGGTTTTATTTAATACAAGCAGACTTGTCGTTTCCATCGAAATGAAAGAGGAACAGGGCAGCGTTAAGGTTTCCGTTACCAAAGCGCCGGGCAGCCCCGAACAACTGCCGTTTAAACCTGAAATTTTTTCAGGCGCTTCAAGTCCGCAATCATCCGCTCTTTCTTCCGACAATACTGTTCTTCTTAATCTCCCCACAGGATACCGTACTATCAGCGCCCGCTCTTTCGGCTGGGAAGATACTTCTGTAACAGTGTTAATAGAAGAAGATAAAACCGCCTCGGCAAATATTATTATGCGCCCCGCTGAATTAAAATTGAAGAACATATCCGCAAGCAGACGGCGTTTTAATCCGAAAATGTCAGGCGGTATGGGCGTTATAGTTTACAGTTTTGAAGTGTCCGCTCCATGCGATGGAAATTTTTCGGTTTATGATAAAGACGGAAATTTGGTATATCAGGAAAAACTAAAAGAGTTTACCGCATGGGAACAATCTGTAACATGGAACGGTAAAGACTCATCAGGCAATATTTTACCGGAAGGTATTTATACTGTATCTATAGAAGTTTCCGCCTTGCAAACATCTTCGCGTAAAGAAGAACCTGTCAAAATTTCGCTGGGCGCGGAAATAAATTGTTCTATCAATGTTTTTCCGCTTTCAACGGAAAGCGTTGTATCGGGTCTTGCCTTTGCTCCCCTGCCGCAAACGCTTCCTAAAGGCAGTTATCAATTTGATGCTGGCGTGATTTATAATAATTTACATTTGCCGTTTAAAATAAGTATGAGAGTCTCTCCCGCAAACAAACTTGAATTAACCAGCGCCTTTAACATCAATCCATTATCTGAAAATAAAACAGGCTGGGGTGTTTCAGGCTCTGTAAAATTCAACATTCTTGACGGCAGCGCGATTCCCTTCGCTATGTCAGCCGCCGCTTCCTATTCATGGGCTGGAAAAAACGGAGAAATGCCGTTAAGCCCCGGACGCGGAGCGGGTCTTTACTTACCCCTTTCGCTGGAACTTGCAAATTTCTCTTTTGCCGTCTGCCCCGCCGCATTCTGGCTCGGTCCCGAAGGGATTAAGCCTGAGTTTTTACTTTCCGCAGGAGTCATGTACAAGGGCGGCTGGTTCAACGCGGGGCTTTCAGCAAGGAGCGAATTCGATTTTGCAAATAACGCCAAAGAGCCAAGGATTCTTGCGGGAGCGCAAGCTTACTTTTTTCCGCCGCCGTCAATTTTTTACTTTTCGTTTCAGGGGGGAATGCGGAAACACGGAGAATATTTAGGCTTCTACGGAGGATTGGGACTTGGGATTGTTTTTTAATCCCTAATTCATCACTTCTTCTCTATCAGCTAATTTTACCTGCAAGATGGTAGTTTGCCCGCCTCGGATTATTTCCACTTTTACTACGTCGCCGGGTTTACTTGCCTCTAAGGAAGCGTAATAGTCCGCAAGGGTGTTTGTTTTTATGCCGTTTACGGAAGTAATAATGTCGCCGCCAAGATAAATCACACTGCGTCCGTATTGAACAGGATCATTGCCCTGCCGTATGCCGGCTTTTTCCGCTAAACCGCCTTTTTTGGTGCGGGAAATAAGAAGCCCGGCACTTACCGGTAATTTCGCGTAATTAACAAGGCTTGGGAAAAGCTGAACAACGGTCGCGTCAATCCAGCCTCGGCGGACTTTTCCGAATTGAATAAGCTCTGTTACAACTCGTTTAGCCGTATCAACCGGGACGGCAAAACCAATGCCCACAGAGCCGCCGGACGGAGAATAGATCATCGTGTTAACGCCTATCATTCTGCCTTGAGTATCCAAAAGCGGACCGCCTGAATTGCCGGGATTTATCGAAGCGTCGGTCTGTATCATGTCCCGAATTATACGGTTTCGCGCTGTTTGAACAGGGCGTCCAAGTCCTGAGACAATTCCAACCGTTAAAGTGCGTTCAAGGGCGAAAGGGTTGCCTATCGCTAAAACTTTCTGCCCCACTTTTAAGCTTTTAGAGTCGCCGTAATTGATTGTCTGCAATACCATTCCGGCGGGAGGGGTAAATTTTAAAACAGCCAAATCGCTTTCACTGTCAACGCCTACGACAGTCCCCTCATACTGGGAGCCGTCAGCCAGATTTATATAAACTTTGTTTGCGCCTTGTATTACATGGTTATTGGTAAGAACATAGCCGCGCCTGTCAAAAATAGAACCGGAGCCTGAGCTTCCTTCCTGCGGAACCGGCTCAAGAAACCAGTTTATCGCCATGGTTTCCGTGGTTATGTTTACTACGGCGGAGTTCAATTTTTCATAAATATCGATATTTTCACGTTCGCTGTCGGAATATTGAGTATTATCGGCTGTGTTCAGTATCCTGTAATCGGACTGTAACAATTTAAACTCTTCAATCGGAGCTTCCTGGTCTTGAAAGACGGCGGTATCAATATTCGGCTTGTTAAAAAGAGGTTTTACAAGCCCGAAACCTGCGGCTAAAACCAGGACTATACCGGCGGTTAAACAAGAGAAAAATAACACCTGACCACGGCTATAAAGCTTCATTTAGACCCTCCATAACTACTATAAGTATAATGAAAAAAGGTCGATAATAGAAGTAATTATGCCTATATTTTTCTTTATTTTATCGGCTTTATTAAATGTCTCCCCGGTTAGCGGTCTTGATCTGCCTATTTCAAAAATATCAGACGACTCGCTAATAAGGCAAAAAATTAAAGACTCGTGGATGCTGGAAACGCCCGGCAGGGTGCTCATGCAGCCGGCAAGAATAGAGACATTGGAAAGCGGAGAAAAAGTGGAAATCCGCACTACGGAAGGCAAAGAAGAATTCATGGTGCAAATATCGCGTGAATTGACAAGCGGCACAAACGCGGCAAACCGCATAGGAACAGGGCAATTTCCCGGCTGGATTCAAGGCTCATGGATGCTAAAAAGGCGAAAAGATACGGGCGTCGGGACCGAGGTAAGGATATTCTTAAGATCGGATCAGCAAACTTTTATTCAATTCCATCCTTTTACTTCGGATAAATGCATTTTAGACGCGGTTGTATACGGCGGCTTTGTCGCCCACTCCATACCGATTCCGGTTTCCTTTGAGCGTCTGTTTACAATGCCGTTAAACAGTATTTTAAAACTTATAGAAAATAAATTCCCAATTCGTTATTTCCAACCCGATATTTCCGACTACAGGGAAACAAGGGCGTTTGTAGCGGCAGTCCGCTCGAAACTTACGGGCTTGCGCTTTGTAGACGACGGCGCTCTTAATGAAAACGGAAGATTTGTTTTTATCGAGACATTACAGCCTCAGCCTGCCAATTTGCAGGGATTTAACTGTTCCGGTTTTACAAAATGGATAATAGACGGTATTCTGCGCCCGGTTACCGGGAAAAGGCTTACAATTCCGCCGCTTAAAGCTCCGTTCGGCGACAGAGGCTCTTCTTTTACATCAATGTGGGAATTAAAAACCGATCTCTTTTTCGGTCTTGACTGGATAAGGAATCTTGCGGCAGTTGCGAACGGGACGCTAAAAGCTCCTTCATACCGCTCGCTCGATGAATTTGAAATCCGCAAAAATGATTTTGCCCATATCCTGAAAAATGAAAACGGTAATTTTATCGTTAATTCCTATCCCGGCTTTTTGCCCGATGCGGGATATTCCATTGAGGGACTGCAGCCCCTTCTCTACACTCTTGCCATTGACGAACCGTATAGTTTTTATCTTGCAGCCGCTAACAGGGAAATGGATATAGCCGAGGAGAATACACCTCGCGCTCCCCGCCTTCGCCAGTATTACCATGTAGCCGCTCTTGTTCCTTATTTTGACGAGAACGGAACTTTTAGAATTGCGGTTTTTGAAAGCGCCGCGGAAACTACATTTATCGGTTTTAGAACCAGACATCTAGGCAGTCATATAAATCTTGTAAAAATCCCGATCTCCCCTACTTTCGATCCTTGACAATTACCGTTATACTGATCAAATGCGAACCGATATCGAAGGCGTTGCGTTTGATCTTGACGGAACCCTGTATCCCAACTACCGCCTTAATATTAGACTGATACCCTTCGCTGTCAAGGAATTACCTCTGCTTGCCGCTTTCGGCAAAGCAAGAAAAATCATCAGAGAAGAACAAAAAGACGGCACTGTTCATAGTGATTTTTACAATCATCAAGCTGAAATTACCGCGCGGCTTTTAAAACGTCCGGCGGAAATAATAAAAGATAAAATAGAACGATTAATGTACAGAGGATGGGAACCCCTGTTTAAATCCATCGACCTTTACGAAGGGGCAAAGGAAACGCTTATAGCTCTTCATAACTCAGGCTATAAACTGGGGCTTTTATCGGATTTTCCGCCTGAAACAAAACTTGACTATTTGGGGATTTCCGAAAATTGGGACGCCGTTTACTGCTCCGAATACTCAGGCGCGTTAAAACCCCACCCTCTGTCATTTACCGTAATGGCTGAAAAAATGGGGCTTCCGCCCGAGAAAATCCTATATGTGGGAAACAGCGTTTCCTACGATGTCGCGGGGGCAAAGAAGGTCGGCATGAAAACGGCATGGATTAGGACATTTCCGTATAATCTCGCCGGAACGGCGGAAGATAAGTTAAAAACGCCGCCATTTAACAGGTTTAGCAAGTATATTCCGGAAATTCTGCATAAAAACGGTCCAAAACCTGATTTTTCTTTCAATATCTATCGCCAATTTTTCGATTATATGTTACATTATTAACATTGGGTATTATTCAGGGGGGATATAATACTGATGATTACAAACATAATTACGATCGGCGTTGTTGTGTGCATTCTTATCTTCTACAGGGTTGCCGATAAAAATAACCGTTCGCTTGAAAAAGTAAAAAAATACACCGAAAAATGCAAAGAAGAAATAGCTTCTTTTGCCGACGAAAAAAGCATGGCGGTAAAAAATTTCGGTATCGATCTGGAAGTGGAAAAAAAAGCCGCCGCCCAGTTAATGAAAAATATTCAAAAACTTACCGAGGAAGAACTTGCCAAGAAATCGCAAGCTATAAATAAAATAGAAGAACATATAAGCGCTTTTGAAACCTCTTTAAACGAATTGTTCGGAATGACGGACAGGGTGCAGGAAAATTTAAACCGCATAAAAGACGAATCTGTCTTTGTTGAAAATACGGGAAGGCGCGTAAGCGAGGCGAAGGAAAAATTCGAACAGATAGAAAAAGCGCTGGAAGCGGCGGAAAGAAGTTTGGAAGAAACCGAAGATCGGCTTGAAAAGAAAAACGCCGAGTCGATGGAACAAGCTACAAAGAACACGCTGGCAGGAGTAAAGTCGATTGTTTCCGATTTTGAAGCCACTGCCCGCGTATTGGAACGGAAGGTTGAAGAACACCGCGAGGCGGTAAATAAAGTTGAACGAGAACGCGAAGCCGTATTAAACCACGATATTGAACAGATAAAAAAAATATTCAAGGACGCCCTTGAGAACGCGGGGAAGCGCGCGGACAAGATTGAGGAAGCCGCTTTATTAAAATTACGCGAACAGGCAATGGAAAGAGTCAATGTTATTAAATCGTTCTTTGAGGATAAATTAAAATTATCACAGGATACTCTTAAAACAGAACAGGGATCGATAAACGAAAAACTTAAAGTCATTCATGATAAATTAAATGCCGAAATACTTGATTTAAGCACAAAACAGAAAACTTACCATCAGGAATGGGTAAAGGGAGCCGCGGAACTTGACAGTTTATCAAAAAAACAAAGAGAAGATATAGCGGCTTCTCTCGCCCGCCAGCAGGAAGAAGTTACAAACGCGCTTATAAAAGAAAGGGATACAATTAACGCCTCTCTTGTACAGCAGCAAAACGACTGGAAGCAAAATTTCCTTGAATTGAAAAAAGCGGCGGATAAACAGCATAAAGAATTGGATGTGGTTTTATTAACTTCTAAACAGGAGCTTAACGCCGCCATTACCGATTTAAAAACAAAATCACAGTTAGCGTTAAAAGAACAAAGCGATGAACTGGATACGGCAATAAGACAAAACCAAAAAGAAATAAGCGCAAGCCTTACTGAGTTAAAAGAAAAATCCGGCGCTGCGCTTAAAACACAGCAGCAGGAAACAAACGAAATTGTATCTAAGCTTAATACCTCTCTTTCAGAGTTACAGACACAGGCAAAAAATCTTCAACATCATCAAAATGAAGAGCTTGCTTCCATATTAAAAGACGTTAAAGAAAAAACTGATTCCGCCATCAGTCATCATCAAGTTGAATTAGCGGCAATGCTTAAAGACCTTAAAGAAAAAAATATTTCTTCCGTCAATTTGCATCAGAACGAGCTGGCGGCATTGCTTAAAGACCTCAAAGAGAAAAACAGTTCTACGGTTAATCTTCATCAGCATGAATTGTCGGCGGTCATCAAAGAATTTAAAGAGAAATCGGATCATGCTATTTCAAGCCAGCAAGAAAACCTTAACGCGGCGCTTCACAAGCAAATGGAAGAATGGAAGCATCTTTGTACTGATACCGAAAGGGACATCATTTCCGCCAACGAAAAACGCCTTGAAGATTACAGCAGAAGCCACAACGAGGCGTTTAAACAGCTTACCAATCTTGCCGATGATGCCGCAAAAATGGAAAAAGAACTGCGTATTTTCATGCAGAATTCCGCAGCAAAAGTTAAAAATGAGCTTGCGGAGTTTGAAAAAGAATCCGCCGCAAAGAGAGACGCCACCGCCGCCGAATTTAACGCTCAATCCAAAGCCCTGCGTAAAGAGCTTGAGGAGATGGACAAACAGCTTGAAGGCTTAAGAAAACAAGCGCATGATAATGTGTCAGAAAAACTTACAGCGTTTGAAAAAGGATTCGCAACGGAACTAGTAAAACGAAACTCGGAAATAAGCAAGCAAATCTCCGAATGGCAATCGGGTCTTGAAAAACGCGTTGAAGGCGTAACTGAGAAAGTTACAAATGAGTGGAAAAAAGCGGAAGAACACATCACTACCGAGGGCAAAAAGAATATCTCCGCATTAGACGACCGCTTAACCTCAAATATTGAAAAACTAAAACAAGAAGAAGCCGCTTTTGAGGAAAGCATAAGAAAGAATATTATTAATATTGAAGAAAACTATTCGTCGTTTAATGAGAAAATTAAAAAAGACCTTGAGGAAGTCCGTACCGCCGCAGAGAACGAAATTAAAGTGCAGGTTTCTCAGCATCATATTTCAATGCAGGAAACAATTAAGCAAAAACAGAAAGAACTGGAAAAAGAGATTGAAACTATTTCCGAAAATTTCAAAGCAGCTTACTCCGCACTTGAAGAAACAGCGCGTCAGGAAAAACAGTTAATGGACGAAAGGCAAGAACAAACCAACACTAAAATACGCGAAATGGATGAGTCTCTTGAAGATTTCCGCAGGCGCAGCAGAGAAACAGAAAAGGAGAACGAAGATCGAATCGCGGCATTCCGCCAAAGCGTTGAAGAAATCAGCAATGAGCTTTCCGTTCAGAAGAAAATATTTGATCAAACAGGCGCGCTTAAAAAAGAACTTAATAAGAAGATAGAAGAAATGAACGACGACCTTGACAAGCTGGAGCAGCGTAAAAACGAAATTACACAGCTTGAAGGCAAACTTGCCGGCGTAAGGCGTACAGAGGACGAAATTAATAACAAGATGACAAGATTCCTAAACGAACAGCACCGTATTGATCAAATGGAAAAAGATTTCAACAACTTAATTAAAACAGAGCAATCTGTTAAAGAAAAACTTTCGCTGGTTCAGTCCTCTGATGATGTTCTAAGCGCCGAACTTGTTAAAATACGCAAATTGGAAGACGCTATTAAAGAAACTGACGATAAATTTAAGCGTATCGAGAAAAAGAACGAAGTTCTTGAACAGACCAATGAAAGCATTGAACGCAACTTTAAAGATCTGCAAAAGACGGAAACAGCGATTAAGAGCGCCGACAAAATCATCACCTCTATTTCCAATCAATTTGACGCTTTGCGAACATCGATAGAACTGCTAGCGTCTCAAAACGAAAAAGCGTCCGATGCCGTTGACAAAATCGCCTCCCTTGACGAAGGATTGGCGGAAATTGAAAAACGCATTAACGAAATGAATACCGCCCGCGAATGGCTCGCCCGCACGGAAACGGAAATTCAAGCCCTTGGTAAAGACGCAAAATCCATGCTTAAAATAACCAAAGGAATAGTTGAGAAAGAAAAGGGCAAGCCGTCAAGGAACGAAAGTTTTATTACTCCGCAAGATCGTGAAGACATATTAAGATTGAAAGGTCAGGGCTGGTCAACCGAAGAAATAGCGCAAGCAACAAAACGCTCCAGAAGCGAAGTAGAATTAATACTGGAAGTCGCGTCAAGAGGCGCATAATACTTGACTCGCAGCGCATGGAAAAATTTTGAAAAAGCGCGGGAGCGTTTTCGCGTAACAACAGAAGAATTGTCCCGCTCTCTGCCGACCTTGAAAAAATTACAGCAGAAACTTGCGGATACAAGGGCAAACGGAAAAAACGCTTTGTACACCGTTGAAACCCCCGTTGTATACAATACCGCCCTAGACGAAATAAAAATTGACGATGAAATAAAATTAATAATTGTAGCGGACAACCCGGGACGCAGAGAACAAGCGGCGGAAAACAGACGCTACCTTGTAGGACCGTCGGGAAAAATAGCAAAAAAGTTTTTTATTAACAACCCGTCTCTCGGAATAGATTTTACAAAGAACGTCATTATATTAAACAAAACACCCATTCACTCTCCAAGAACCGTTGAATTGCGGGAACTTATCAAAATGGAAACGGCAAGCGGCAAACATTCCATTGCCGCCGCCATCGAAGAATCCCAAAAAAACATGGCTGACCTTCTTTTTGAATTCCATTCGGCGTTAGACTGCCCTGTTTGGATAACAGGCTACAGCGAAATGCGCAAAGGCGGCATTTTCGACAGCTACACGGAAAAACTGAAAAGTTTATACGCAAACAACAAAGAAATGTATAACCGTTTATTTTTTTACCGTCATTTTTCCATGAACCAATTTACCATTGACTTAAAACAGCAGGCGAAACCGGGGGAAAGCGTAAAGAAAAGCCTTGAGCGAATCGGCGAGGGGTATAGGCGGAGGATAATTGGAGTATAGACAAAATCCCAATCTTCCTCTAAACTTACCACATACATGAACCATGTTGAAAAGACCCTTCAAGAAAATATCAACAACCCGAATTCATTGTTCGTTTTTCCGACAGACATAGCGGCTTCAAGCTGGGCTGATCGCATCTTGCGTCTTAACGGCGGCGCTGTCGCCATGAATAAATTTATCGCATGGGACGATTTTAAACGTAATTCCATAAAGTCTAAGGTACAGGATAAAAAAAGTATTCCTTCCGTACTTAGAAAAA
>Ga0268262_10003072_pt1 | contig 18440 bp, 18 predicted proteins | sample TergutNc150P3_FD_190354 | JGI IMG/M metagenome (GOLD analysis project Ga0268262, IMG submission 190354) | Nasutitermes corniger P3 segment gut microbial community from laboratory colony in Florida, USA - Nc150 P3 (SPAdes) (version 2) | ecosystem: Host-associated > Arthropoda: Insects >...
TATGCGGTCAAAAAACAAAATGAAACTCAGTTGCATTTGGTAATAGAATCAAAAAGCGAAGATTTACGCAGCTCCGAAAAAGTCGCAATTTCCGCCCAAGAGAAAACTTTTCAGAAAATTGCGAATGTAAAATGGAAAAAAGCGGTGAAACCAAGTGATGTTGAAAGTGTGTTGAGGGAGATGTAGGTATGTTTAATCGAATTTTAAGAGCTCGGATGAGCGTAAATAAGCGGCGATGAATCATTGAACTTATTCCACAGCGGACAATAGAAATCGTAGAAACCGAATCAAAGAATCACATAAAAAAGCAAATTTTCTTTTTTATTCCCGTTTTGGACTTGGAATAAATTATTTTTGTAAAGTTGGTTACTATTAACAGAAATTCGGAGGGCTTTATGAATGTTTTATTCATTGCGTCGGAAGCGGTTCCTTTTGCGAAAACGGGCGGACTTGCCGATGTTGTTTCGTCTCTTGCGGCTTATTTGCAGACAAACGGACACAACGTCAGAGTGGTAATTCCTTATTACAAGATGATAAAAGATAAGAGCGGCGAAGGTAAAGGAAAATTTTCGGTAAAACAGGTTTTGGGGTCGTTTTGCGTCCATATGGGAAACGGTCAGGAGCAGTGGTGCGGACTTTATGAAACCACGGGTTTGGGCGGGGTCGCGACATGGCTTATAGAATGCGACAATTTTTTTAATCGCGACGGACTTTATCACGATAAAAATTACAACGATTTTATGGATAATCCCAGCAGGTTCGCGTTTTTGTCGAACGCGGCGATTCAGGCGTGCATAGACGTTAAATTTTCGCCGGACATTGTTCACGTACACGATTGGCAGTCGGCTTTGGCGTTAGCATACATAAAAACATGGTACTGGAACAATCCGATTGTCGCAAAATCGGCGGGGGTTCTCACCGTTCATAACGCGCAGTATCAAGGAACCTACGATAGGGGAAATTATAGTTATATGGGATTTGGATGGGAGCATTGGACTTCGGATAAATTTGAGGATAACGGGCGGATAAATATGCTCAAAGCCGGAATAAGTTTTGCCGATGCCGTGAATACGGTAAGTCCGACGCACGCCAAAGAAATCGCCGCTCCGCATTCGGAGTTCGGACTTGCGCCGTATTTCGATATGAAAGGCAAATATTTTTGCGGAATACTTAACGGCGTAGATTACGACGAATGGAATCCGCAGAAAGACACGTACATAAAAGCGCATTTTTCGTCGAACGATTTGGACGGCAAGAAAAAGTGTAAAGAGGATTTGCAAAAAAGATTTAATTTGGAAATAAACAGCGATATTCCGATTATCGGCATAGTCGGACGAATGGCATCTCAAAAAGGGTACGACCTCGTAACGCCGGTTTTGGAGAAAATTTTGAGCGAATTCGCAGTTCAATTCGCCATAGTAGGCAGCGGCGATAAAGGACTTGAAGGATATTTCGGATGGCTTCCGTCGAGATACGGCGGCAAATTCGGCTCTTGGATTGGATACAACAACGAAATGGCTCACATTGTCGAGGCGGGTTCGGATATGTTTTTAATGCCGTCGCGCTTTGAACCGTGCGGGCTTAATCAAATGTATTCGCTTAAATACGGCACGCTTCCGATAGTTCGCCGTGTCGGCGGTTTGGCGGATTCCGTTGACAATTACAACCAAAATACCGGAAACGGAACCGGTTTTGTGTTTGACGAAGCGTCTCCGCAGGCGATTTACGGTACAATCAAATGGGCGGTAGAAACGTGGTATGAACGCAGAGAACACTTTGTAGGTATGCAAAAACGGGCGATGGAAGTTGACTTTTCGTGGGATGTAGCCGGAAAACATTACATCGAATTGTACAACAAAGCCAAAGCCGCTCGTGCGGAATATGACGACAGATTTGCGCTTCCCAAGAAGAAAAAAGCGGAAAAATGAGACGTGAGAAAATCAGAATTGTCATAATAATTATAATTTCCGTTTTTTTCGGAGTTTACGCGCAGATTGGCGCCGCCGCGTTTGGCGACGCCAATAATGCCCCCAGACAGTCATCGACGATAAATATGCAAATGCAGCGGGATATTTCGTTTGACAGAATCAATACCGATTTCCTTTATCAAAGCGCCGAATTGTATATAGACGAAAATAATTACTATTTGGGAAACGGTGATATTCTTAAAGCGGTTATCTGGGGAGTATCGGAAACCGCACTGAACATTTCCGTCAGCGGCGAGACCTGCATTATTCCGACAGTCGGAGCGCTCGATGTCGGTTCTATTTCGCTAAAAGACGCAAAAGAAAAAATGACGGCGCTAATAAAAAAGAAATATAAAGCCGACAGAGTCGATATTTTTTTGAGTAAAGTAAAAGACGTAAATATTCAGGTTCAAGGGCAAGTCGCAAGACCGGGAAACCACACAGTCCCCGGAAATATGAGCGTTTCGTCGTTTATTGAACATATCGGCGGAGCAAGTTCGGATGCCAATTTACGCGAAGTTAAACTTATTCATCCCAAACACGGAACGCGGGTGGTGGATATTGTGAAGTCCAACAGAATCATAGGATACTCGGAAGAAGTTATGCGAAACGGCGACAAACTTTTTGTTCCGCGAAGGGATATGCAAATTTCGATAAACGGGGCTGTGCAATACGGAGGGAATTACGATTTTGTCGAAGGCGACAAACTTTTGGACATAATAAATCTTAGCGGCGGAGTTTTATCTTCTACGGACAGTTCGCGAATAGTGATTACGAGATTCGTCGGCGAAAAGGACTCAACCGTAAAAATCACAGTAAATCTCAAAGACGCGGAAAATTTCGCGCTTGAAAGAGACGATATGATAACGATAAACAGAAAACCCGAATATCGTCATGTTCGTCAAGTTAAAATTTCCGGCGAAGTGCGTTTCCCCGGCGTTTATTCGATAATAGAAAACCAGACCCGCCTGATTGAAATCATCGAATTATCCGGCGGATTTACCGATAACGCATTTTTGGGGGCAAGCAAAATAATCCGCCGCAACTTCATAGACGCGGGCGAAAACGAGCGAGAAAGATTGTCTTCCGTAAAAGGTAACGTCACAATTTCTCCAAGCGAAAGTAATTATTTGAAATACCGCACGGACGAGCGCACGAAAATAAGCGTCGATTTTGCTAATTTGCTTGACGAAAACGCCGTAAAAAATATCCTGCTTCACGATGGCGACGAGATAATAATTGAAAAAAAATCCTGGACGGTAAACGTTATGGGCGCGGTTGTGCGTCCCGGACTTGTGCCGTTTAGCGAAAACAAAAATTTGAACTATTACGTCGAGCAGGCGGGCGGGTATAAATCCGGCGCTATAAAGAAAAACGTTCGAGTTGTTAAAGCTGGGACGGAGGTTTGGCTTCGTCCTAATCAGGTCAAAAGCATCGAACAGGGCGACGCTGTCTGGGTTCCGGGAAAAGATTACGTATCAAAAATGGAAAATCAGCAAAACGTATCTATCGTTAATGGAGTATTAAGCGCTATCGCAAGCATTGCAGGCGTAATAACCACTGCTATAACCGTGATTTTGCTTGTTCAAAGGGATTAAGGTAAAAATGAATAACGAAGTAAATTTACTTGACTTGCTTATAGTTCTGGCAAAACAAAAAACCAAAATTATATTATCGGGAATAATTATTGCGGTCGTGGTATTTGTCGGAGTTTCGTTTATGCCGAAATATTACAAATCACAGGTGATATTTTTACCGCGCGGAAGTTCGCAATCGTCGCTAATGTCGCTTGTCGGCGGAGTTTCTATGGGCGACTTTGTAGGCGAAAATCCGTTTTCCAAAAGGCAATACATCGAAATTCTAAATTCCCGCTACATTATCGAGGCGGTAATAGAAGAATTTGATTTGATAAATTATTACAAACAGCATAAAAATAAGATAAATCCGCTTGATAAGACGATAAAGTTGTTAAAAAAGGATATTAAAGTCGAAGCCGAAGAAGAAGGCGGATTGGGGATTACCGACGTTTTGTCGATTTCGCTCACCGTTTCCAACAAAAATCCGCAAACCGCCGCCGATATTGCCAATTTTATGGTGCAAAAATTAGCCGAAAGAAGCAGGGAAATTTATTCGCAAAGTTTTGTCGGCGCGGTTGATTTCTTGGACAAGCAAATTGAAGAAAGCATAGCAAAATCGCGCAATGCCAGTACGGAGTTGGAAACCTTCCAAAAGACAAACAATATTTACAGTTTGCAGACGCAATTAGATTTATCTCTTGCGACATACGCTTCAAACCTTGCCGAAATAAGCGCCGCGGAGAAGCAAATCGAAGTCATACAATTAACGCAATCCTCGTCAAGTTCTATGATAACTACGCTACGGAATCGAATTTCATACATGAGAAAGCAGAACCAGAAAATTGAAACCGACGGTTATGGCGGCGTTTTCCCCGGATTAAGCAACGTTATCGATTTGTCCGACCAATACACGCAACTTGTGCTTAACTCAAAAATGTACGAACAGTTAAAGGCGCTTCTGTTGCAGCAGAGATTGCAGACGCAGTTAAAAATGGAGCGCGATTATTCTACGATTTACGTCATTGATTACGCTCGCGCGGCGGAGTACAAATACAAGCCGAAAAGGATTATGTATTGCGTTGTCGCGTTGGCGCTTTGGTATGCGTATCTTATACCTTCCATAATTCTCAAAGATATGTTTGAAAAACTTCCCGAAAACAACGCGACTATGCAAAAAATCGCCGAGTTTAAGAGTGCGCTCGGTTTCCGAAGAAAAAGATAAATCTTAATTTTTTATTTTGCAAACTTGTAAAAAACGTCGGGGATTTGCGACTCAAATTCGTACTTTTTTTTACTCAAAGCAAAAGAAATTTTGCGGGAATGAAGCATAAGTCGAGATATTTTCTCTCCGAAAATCTTTTCAATTTTCCCGTCGTTTTGCACGTTTCCGTAACGTTTGTCGCCGAGTAAATGATGATTTATATGCGAAAAATGCGTACGGATTTGGTGCGTTCGTCCCGTTTGTATTTCCACGAAAACTAACGCGCAATGTTCGTTTTGTGAAACGACTTCGTATTTTGAAACGGAATAAAGTCCGCCGTTTTGAGCGGCTTTCATTTTCATTCCGCCGCCTTCGTTCGACGTTTTTTTTAGATTTAATTCGATTTTTCCGCTTTTTTGAGTAAAATTTCCAAAACAAAGCGCCGCGTATTCTTTTTTTACAGATTCGCTTCCCCAAATTTTTTGCAGATTTCTCAAGAAATCGACATTTTTGGCTATTAAAATTACCCCCGAAGTATCCGCATCGATTCTATGGATAAGATACGGAATAAATTTTTGTTTCGCGTAATTTTGCGCAAGTTCAATAAGCGACGCGCCGGTCGAAATCCCTTTTCCGGGCTGGCAGGCAAGTCCGAACGGTTTATCGCATACAAGCAGATTTTCGTCTTCGTAAATCAAACGAAAATTGTTTTTATTGGCGGTTTTTATTTTTTGAACGGACTGTTTTCGTAATTCGTTTTCATCGGCGAGTATCAAAATTTCATCGTCCGAATTTACGCGGTCGCTTTCTTTACACTTTTTGCCGTTTATTAAAATTTTCTCCGTACGAAACAACCTGAATATTTCGCCCAGAGAACAAAAATTTAATTCTTTACGTATTACTCTGTCGATTCGTTTTTCGCCGCCGCAAACTTCAATTTCAATCATATTGACTAAATCGCGGTTTTGTCGGTGTTGAAACCGAATTTTTTCGCGAGTTTGTTTATCAAAATTATTACGTTGCGGTCTTCCCCAAGCGCTTTTCCTTTGGTAAACCAGCGCGGATAAACTTCGGTAAACACCTGCTTGTAGCGTAAATAAAATCTGTCCTGAACCTGATGAAAATGCAGAGGAATCGACAAACTTTTCACAAGGTCTAATTTTGTGATAATCGAATTCACCAATTTTTCGTTATTAAAATTAGCGTCCAATTTATTCAAGTCGTCGTTTATCGCAAGACGAATTTTTTCGGCGCAATTAATTTTGTCGATTGTAATTTCGTATCGTCTTGCGCGGTCGTTTATTTCCCAAAGTTTGTCTATACAATCCTGAACGTTTTTTCCCGCGTCCAAAAACGCAGAAATCGCCATATCCCACTCTTTATTTACGTAAAATTTTATCGTGGAAGCGAGTTCCGCCGGAATCCCGCCGTTTGCATCGACCATAGCGTTAAGCCGATTGCTTTGCTGTCCAGCCCACGACAAATAATCTATGTAAGTTTCGTCGGCGAAATCTTTAATAAATTTTTTCGTGATGCGTTCTCTAAACGACGGAATTGTGTCGTGGAGCGTAAATCTCAGTAAATTTTCGCTTTCCATAAACTTCGCAAACGCCGCGTCGCTTTTGGGAAGTTTGTGGTCTTCTGCAAAAACCACCCCCTCAATTTGATTGCCGTTTTTGTACAACGCAAGCGTGAAAGATTTTTGTTCCCGTGAAATTTTGTGCGCTATGTCGGCTGAATAAATCCGCCACGTTCTTTTGTCAAGAACTCTGTCTTCTTCGTATTTTTCAACGTTTGTCACATACGAATAATCGTCCAAAGTAGATTTTTTGTCGCCGGAATAAATTCCGTATAAATAGTGATTTACCGCTATCGAAAATGCAACACGTTCCAAATGATTTACCATCGGCAGCGCTTCTTTTTCAATAATTTTTTGCCCGTCGAGGTTAGGATAATTGCTTTTTGCCTGCTGTAAAATAAGAATAAATTCCCGCAAGACCGAATTGGTTTTCACATACGGAAACGTTAATTGCCACGCCCGCAAAGCATAACGCAAATTTTGCGCCGGCTCTATTCCCGAAATATCGTTGAAAAACCAGGCGCAGGAAGTAAATGAAAACAGCATAAATTTTTGCGCTTCCAAAAGCATCACGATTCTGTTGACTTGCTCGTCTGATATTTTTACGCTTTTTTTCGCGTTTTTTCGAATAAATTTTTCTATCCCGTTTTGCTCGTCTATAAACGGCTCGTACAAATCGCGGATTTTTTCGGGTTTGTCAAAAAACGCTCCCATTTCCTGCCGATAAACAAAATCGACTTCGGACTGCAAAATTTGTAAACTCCGACGCAACGGTTCGCGCCATTTTTGATTCCAACCGGGCAACGCGCCCGTATTACAGCCGCAATCCCTGCTCCATCTTCCCGTGCCGTGAGCGCAACTCCAAGCGGTTCCTTCGCCGAAAGCGTTTTTTAATTTTACTTCGCGTTTTGGCGGATTACTCGCCAAATAAGTCGCGTAATTGACAACTTTTATACCCATTTGAGCCGCACGTCTTCTGAAAAAATACGCCAAACACATATCGGCGTTCTTTTTGTGATGCCCAAACGTTTCGCCGTCGGTAGCGATATTGACCAACTGATTTTCCTGCGAATTTCCGTCAAAACATTCGTTGATTCTGTTCGACAAAGCATCGGCGTTGTCTAAAACGCCTTCAAAACTGACCTGCCGCGACAGCGATTCGTCAAAGAAAAATATGTCGATATATTTTCCGTTTCGTTCGCCGTCCTGATTTTCTACAAAACATCTGTAAGTATATTTGGAATCTACCGGCGACTCGGACGTATCTACCCAATTTCCATTTGGAGAGTAACGAAATTTTTCCGCCTGATTCGGCGACAAAATCGCAAATTTTATGTTTTCTTCAATCAAACATTCGATTGTTTCCATATTTATCGCGGTTTCCGCCAGCCAAATTCCTTCGGTATCACGCTGAAAATGCTTTTTGAAAAACGATTTCGCCCAGCGAATTTGCGTCAGTTTGTCTTTTTTAGACGCAAGCGGCATAATTATATGGTTATAAACCTGCGCAATCGCGCTTCCGTGACCGCTGTCTTCGCAACTGCGCATATCCGCTTCAATTATGCGTTTGTAAACCGTCGGATGTTTTTTTGCAATCCATCGAAAAAGCGTCGGTCCGAAATTAAAATTCATATAACTGAAATTGTTATTTACCGCGACTATCTCGTTGTTCTCGTTCAGTATCCGCGAAAACGAGTTAGGACGATAACACTCGTCGTAAATTCTTTCGTTCCAGTCGTGATAAGGCGCGGCTGACGGCTGCAACTCAATTTCGTCTTCCCAAGGGTCTTCCCTCGGCGGCTGATAAAAATGCCCGTGAATTACACAATACTTATTCCCAATCATAAACACGTCCGTCTGTATAGGTTACTTTTTTTCCGGCAAGTTGGCTTCTTAGCAACTCTTTGCCTCTAATTACAATTTCGTCACGATTTTCGGTTTTTATGCCAAAATAGCATTCAATACCGCTTCCCACGCGTGTATAACATTTGTCGCCGATAACTTTATACCCTATTTGAATTTCAACTGTCGTTTCTTTTCCGTCGACACAAACGTTGCGTACCCATCGAATAGCCATTTGAATACTCCTTCGGGACTTCCTTTACGCACAAAACCGCCCGTAAAATAATATATTGCACAAATAAATGCGGGAAAAAAAATCGTATGTAAAATTTTACTGATTTTCATTTTTGCAAACATTGCCCTATCGCCGCCGCCGTCACTGCCGCAAGTTCGGTACGAAGCCGATATTTTCCCAAACAAAATTTACTCGAATTTTTTGAAAGCAAAGTTATCTCGTCCGGCGAAAATCCCGCGGGAGGTCCTACGAAAATACAGACAGATTTAGGCGTTTTATCTTTGGATATAATTTCTTCGATGCGTTTCCCGTCGAAATCAGCGAGTAAATTCAATTCGCAATCGCTCGCAAAAGCGCTCAGTTTAACGGGACTTTCGATTTTTGTCATATACGGATTCAGCGATTGTTTTATAGACGAAACGATTTTTCTTTCGCACCTTTCCAGTGTCTTTTCCCACCTGCCGTCCAAATAGTTTTTTTGGCAGTTTTGAGTTATCAGCGGAACGATTTTTCTTACTCCCAGCGGCGAAAGCGTTTCGCAAATCGTTTCAAATTTATCTTTGTCGGGAAGTCCTACGGCAAGGGTAATCTCACAGGAAACGGGTTGACAGAATTTCGACGCAATTATTTCGCACAAAGCGCTGTCTTTTTTCATCTTTGTTATTTTGCATTCAAAAACGTTTCCTTCGCCGTTTGTTATTTGAATTTCGTCGCCCTCGCAAAATCTCAAAACGTTTGAAATGTGGGCGAGTTCGCCGCTGTCCAAAAGAACGGCGTTTTCGTTTATGTTTCGACTGTAAAACAAAAAGTGCGTGTCTTTTCTGCTCATTTTAACTTTTCCGGTATCTTTCTTTTTGGTAAAAATACTTTTTCCCGCAAAACAAAAAAGCGAACCCGTAAAGATTCGCTTTTTCAAATTTCCTTTAATTGTGAATTGTTTGACTCCCCGACCCCGCTAACAACAAATGTAATATTTCTTTAGCGGTTGCCGAAAAAAAATGAAAAATCGTAAAAAAAGTTAAATTTTCTCAACTTTCTCAACTTTCTCCCGCGTATTGTAATATTATTTCCATTCCCGAAGTCATGGACAACAACAAAATATGTTATTTATAGGATTGCTGTTATATGAAAAAGCAAAATTTTGAATTATTGTCAATAGAAAAATAAAATATTTTTCTATTGACAAATAGATATTAGTATCTGTAATGTTCCGCTTTATACGGACCGTTTACATCCACACCCAAATATTTTGCCTGTTTGTCGGTTAGTTTTGTGAGTTTCACGCCGATTTTGGACAAATGCAGGCGCGCCACTTCTTCGTCGAGCGCTTTGCTCAAACGATAAACGCCGGGTTTATAAACGTCTTTGTTTTTCCACAGGTCGATTTGAGCGAGCGTCTGGTTTGTGAAAGAGTTCGACATCACAAACGACGGATGTCCTGTCGCGCAGCCCAGATTTACAAGACGTCCTTCCGCCAGAAGAAATATCTCGCGCCCGTCGGGGAATATGTATTTATCCACCTGCGGCTTTATGTTTAGTTTCTTTATTCCCTTATACGCTTCGAGTTTCGCCACTTCTATTTCGTCGTCGAAATGCCCGATATTGCACACTATCGCCTGATTCTTCATCTTTTCCAAATGTTCTATGCGGATAATGTCGCAGTTTCCCGTCGTGGTTACATAAATATCGCCCAAACCCAGCGTGTCTTCGACGGTGGTTACCTGAAATCCCTCCATCGCCGCCTGTAAAGCGCAAATCGGGTCTATCTCCGTAACTATGACTCTCGCCCCCAAACCCAAAAGCGACTTCGCGCAACCCTTGCCCACGTCGCCGTATCCGCATACGACCGCGACTTTTCCCGCGACCATAACGTCCGTGGCTCTTTTTATTCCGTCCACAAGCGATTCGCGGCAGCCGTAAAGATTGTCGAATTTGGATTTCGTTACAGAATCGTTTACGTTTATCGCGGGAATAAGCAGTTTTCCCTTTTCAAACATCTGATACAAACGGTGAACGCCCGTCGTGGTTTCTTCGCTTACGCCTTTGAGTTGCGCTGCGACGTTGTGCCAGTGGTTTTTATCTTTGGCGTAAACTTCTTTGAGCAGATTTTTTATCACGTCTTCTTCGTGGCTTTCGGATTTTGAATTAACCCAGCCGTCGCCGTTTTCAAGTTCGTAGCCCTTATGGACAAGCAGCGTCGCGTCGCCGCCGTCGTCCACGATTAACTGGGGACCGTCGCCGCCCGGAAAACTTATCGCCCTGAAAGTACATTCCCAGTAATCTTCCAGCGTTTCGCCTTTCCACGCAAACACCGGCGTTCCGGTTTTCGCTATCGCCGCCGCCGCGTGGTCTTGGGTCGAAAAGATATTGCAGCTGCACCAGCGCACGTTTGCGCCTAACTTCTTCAAGGTTTCGATAAGCACAGCCGTTTGAATGGTCATATGAAGCGACCCCATAATTCTAACGCCTTTGAGCGGCTGTTCTTTCCCGTATTTTTCGCGGGCTGCCATCAGTCCTGGCATTTCCTGCTCGGCGATGTCCAATTCTTTTCTTCCCCAGTCCGCAAGCGCCATATCGGCTACTTTGTTCGGAATTTCTTTCCACAAATCTGACATAATAACTCCTTTTTTACAATTAAAGTTCAAATTTCGTATGTAAAATACTATTCGGCGAATGATAAATAATATTTTCATGCTTGTATTTTTTATTATTTACATATGGAATATAGTATATTATATTTCCAGCAATTCAGGAGAAATTATGAAATATTTATTCGCGATTTTAATAGGAGCAATTATCGCCGCCGCCGTGTTTTTTGCCCAATACAACGGTTCGGTGGAGTTGTTAAAATTTAATTCGAGCGAAACGTTTTTTGAATACGGCATTTTTTCAAACGCGTCTTCGACTTCGAGCCGCGAAAAATCCGACCAGCCGTTTCACGGGCATATACATTTCTCACGCAATCCGCCGTTTGACAGCCAAGAGCCGTATCAATATCTGCTTTTTCACGCTAACGATTTGTTTAGGACAATCGACCTGAAAAAATATAAAAAATTGGAAATAAGCGTTTTACCCGAACACGACAAAGATATAATGATTACGCTTTATATGTATGTACCCGGGTTTTCAAAGCCGGATATGCAAAGCAATCGTCCGTATTCTTTTATCGTAAGATTAAGACCCGAACAATTAAAATATCAGGTAAAATTGAAAAATTTTGCCACGCCAAATTGGTGGTTTTCCGCCCAAAACGTGACGGAAGAAAATTTACCAAAAACCGATTGGCATAAAATGACACACATTTGCGTCAACGATTATCCGCCGTCCAACTCGGGACGAAATGACGGCGAATGGGTCGCGCCGATTACGGAAATTCGTTTTTTGGACGATGTTTCTCAAAATGGTTGGACGGCGGTTTTTGCTGGAATAATTTCAACTCTGCTTTTTGCGGCTTTATTTACAAAATTTCAATTTTTAGACAAATTAAAATGGCGCTCGACAACAAAAAAATTAACAACGAATTTACAACAAACGTCAGATTTTGAAAAAATCCAAACCGAAAAACTCATCAAATTTATCGACGAAAATTATACGAATCCGAATTTGACGCTCAAAACTATAGAGAAAGAATTCGGACTCACGAAATTTCATGTAAATAATATTATGCAAAGGCATTGTTCGACAAATTATTTGCGTTATATAAATAATTTACAAACGAAATTAGCAAAAGAATTACTACTGAACGATAAAGAAACTTCTATACAGAAAATAGCCAAAAAGGTCGGTTACCCGCACGCCAACTCGTTTTCAAGAGCGTTCAAGAGAATTACGGGAAATACGCCGGCGGAATTTAGAAAAAGTTTGGAAAAATAATTTCCGCCGCTTATTTAACGTTAATTAAAAAATCTATGAGATACTCGGAATCGCAGTTTTCAAAAGCGTCGTGACTTTGTCCGCGTTTTCGGCGAAAATTTTGCTTATCGCTTCCCACGAAACCGGCTCTTCGTCCGTCTTCCAGCAGTCGTAATCGGTACTCATCGCTATCGCCGCGTAAGGAATTTGCGCTTCGTTCGCCAAAACCGCCTCGGTCGCAATAGACATATTTATTATGTCCGCTCCCCAAGCGCGAAACATATTCGATTCGGCGCGGGTGGAAAATCTTGGTCCTTCAATCGTAACGACAGTTCCTTTCGGATGGAACTTAAACTTATGTTCCTGCGATTTTGAAATCAGTACCTTGCGCAGATTTTCATCAAACGGCGTAGCCATCGGACAATGCTTCGGGTCGCCTGCCTCAAATTTGTCGTAAAAAGTCATTTTGCGCTGTTTTGTAAAATCAATAAACTGGTCGATAATCACCAAATCGCCGCGCCCTATTTCTTCCCGTAGCGAACCGACCGCGGTAGTCGCGACGATATGCGTGCATCCCGCGTTTTTTAGCGCCGAAACGTTTGCGCGATAATTTACGTTAGACGGCGTAATCGTATGCTGTCTTCCGTGCCGCGCAAGTAAAACTACTTTGGTTTCGTTAATCGTTCCGTGTTTAAGCGGCGACGACGGCTCGCCGTATGGGGTAGAAACAATTTCGTCTTTTGCGTTTTTCAGGATGTCGGGATTGTCAAGCCCGCTTCCGCCGATAACTCCTATAACCGCCATAAAAATCTCCTTACGTTTGGGTGATTTGTTAAATATTTCCTCTTGAAAATACTATTTCCCCTCTGCAAAATACGTTTTTTAACGGACTATTCGCTATTTATACATTTATTATATTTTTAGAAAAACTTCTTCAAAAAAACGGAGCAACAAACCCCGCTCCGCAACAAACTATTTTTTTTTGTTTGGAAATAAAAAGGTTTAGTTCCATCGGACATAGCGCTTTGAGAAACGGAATGCGTAACGACAGAAAAAATGTACCCCGTATTCGGCAAAAGTTCTATAATTGAAAACTTTGTTTCTTTTGTTTCCGATATTTCTGCAACAACCCGTCTTTCGGTAGTTATTGTTGTATCTTTACCGGAAAACCACAACTTTTTTTCTTCCTGATAACAAGTCGCCGAATAATAATAATCGCTTCCTATATCGTTCCAAGTAAAATCAGCCGTTCTACTGTCAACAGATGTCAGTTTCAAATCAACAATAGGGCAGATAGGACTCACACGTTCGCAAGAAATCAAGAAAAAACTCGCAAACGTTTCGTTCGAGAAAATTTGTCTCTTGGAGAAAATACTAAACGTCGAAGCAGTTGCTTCGACGTTTAGTATTTGTATTTTCATCATATAAATTAAGCCGTTTTCAACGCGATTTCCACCGCAAATTCGCCAAGTTCGCAGTTGTAAGGCACAACGATTGTACTTACGCCGGAAGGAGCGATTAGTTCGTGTCCGCTGCCGACCACGACGTTTGGCAAACTAATCGACACTTTGTAATCCGTAAGATACTGTTTGGAATACCCTGCGATGATATTCGCGATTTCGCCGATACCGTCTGTAAGGTCGGCATTGACTATTTTCAGTTCCACCCCAAGCATCTTTGATACGACTTTCAACGCGGTAATTTTTGAAAAACTTATCGCAATCGACCCCTGCGCTTCTCCCGAAAGCCCGATAACCCCAGACACATCGTATTGATGGTCGGTAGAGTTTCTTACAACCGGCTTGTCCATCTGCAACTCTATGCCCATCATGGTCTTGAAAGTATCGGTAGTCGCTTTCAAAAACGGATTGACCAGATTAACGTCCATAATACACCCTTTCTTATATGCCTTTTCGGCAAAACATTTATATAGTCCTAACTCGTTTTCAACGCTATTTCCACCGCAAACTCGCCGAGTTCACAGTTATACGGAATCACGATGGTGCTTACACCCGCCGGAGCAGCCAATTCGTGCCCGCCTCCCACCACGACTTTCGGCAAACTCACCGAAACTTTACAATCCGTAAGATACTGTTTCGCGTATCCTGCGATAATGTTTGCAATTTCGCCGATGCCGTCTGTAAGGTCGGCATTAACTATTTTCAGTTCCACACCAAGCATTTTGGAAACTACTTTCAGCGCAGTGATTTTTGAGAAACTTATTGATATTGACCCTTGCGCCTCACCGGAAAGCCCTATAATTCCCGACACATCGTAATGATGTTCGACCTCGCCGGTTTTAACAATCGGCTTACTCATTTCCGGCTCTATACCCATCATGGTCTTGAAAGTGTCGTTTGTCGCTTTCAAAAACGGATTAACAAATTTAACATCCATATCATTTACCTTTTTATTGTCGGATTAAAACAACAATCCGATTCGTCCGTAAAATAATATATGCCGAAACAAATTGCCTGACTTTTGTAAAAATATAACTTTTTTCGGATAATTCGTCAAAAAACTGCGATTTCACTTTGATTTACTTATATTTTATGCAAAATCGTAATATAATTGTTAAAATTATTGAAAATAGAAAAATACCGTTTGCGGAGGAAATATGCAAAAAATAGGAAATGCCAAAGTTTATTTGAAAAACGAGGCGTTTGGCGGCGACTTCGTTTTGAGAAACGCGCGGATGATAAATCCGCAGGAAAGCGGCGAGAGAATTTGCGACGTTGCGGTTTGCGAGGGAAGAATCGCCGCTTTGGGCGAAATCCCGTCTAAATTTTTGGGAGCGAGAGAGATAAAATTAGACGGATGTCTTTTGTTTCCCGGAATGATTGACTTGCACACCAATCTTCGCGAGCCGGGGCGGGAAGACAAAGAAACGATAGAATCGGGAACTTCCGCGGCGGTCGCAGGCGGATTTACGGGAATCGCCTGTATGCCCAACACCGACCCGATTACAGACGCCGAGCAGAAAGTAAGATACATAATTCAGCGCAGCGAAAACGCGCCTTGCAACGTTTATCCCGTCGGAGCGGCGACAAAGGAATTGAAGGGCGAAGAAATTTCTCCGTTTTACGAAATGATTAGCGCGGGCGCACGGGGATTTTCCGACGGAACGCATTCGATTATCAGAAGCGACATTCTGAAAAACGTAATGAACTACGCAAAAATGTTCGACACGACCGTTTTTTGTAATTGTCAGGACATAAATTTGAGTAAAGGCGTAATGAACGAGGGCGAATATTCGACTGTTTTAGGGCTTCGCGGCAGTCCGAAAATCGCGGAAGACATAGACGTCGCGCGTCATTTGATTACGGCGCAATATACCGGTTGCAAAATTCACATAACGCGGGTTTCGTCCAAAGGCGCGATTGAAAAAATTCGTGAATACAAAGAAAAAGGCGTAAAAGTAACGGCGGCGACCGCTCCGCACTATTTATATTACACCGACAAGGATTTGCTGACTTACGATACGAATTTGAAAGTAAGCCCGCCGATTCGCACGGAAGAAGACCGCGCAGAGTTGCTTAAAGCGCTTAAAGACGCAACGATAGACACTGTCGTCAGCGACCACGCCCCGCATACTTCGGAAGAAAAAAATATCGAATTTGACAACGCCTCTTTCGGAGTCGCCGGACTTGAAACGCTTGTCGGCGCGGTTTTTTCCGAAATTATAAACAAAAATATTCTTTCGATTACTGATTTTGCCAAAATGATGTGTGTGAATCCGTATAAAATACTTGGACTTCCCGTCCCCAGAATCGCAGTCGGCGAAAGCGCGGATTTAAGCGTTATTTGTCCTAATAAAAAATGGAAAGTCGATGCGAAGAATTTCTTTTCAAAATGTTCAAACTCCGCGTTTTTGGGAAAAGAATTTAGCGCAATGCCCGTTATGACGATTGTCGGCGGAAAAATTATGTTTGAAAGGGACGATTTTAATGCCTGAAAACGAAAACGTTTTAGTGTCGGCGGTTATGGCGTTTCATAACGGCGACAATACCGAAGTCGCAAAAACGACTATCGACAGCGTTTTGTCGCAGACGCACAAAAATTTGGAACTTATCATATCGGTCGGAGGCGATATAAGCGCGGATAAAAGCGCAATGCTTAACAAATATTGCCAAAATGACGCGCGGGTTAAAATTTTTAATAGTAAGATAAATACCGGACCGTCGTTTTCAAGAAACAGAGGCATAGAAATCGCGTCGGGAAAGTACGTTTCTATTATCGACAGCGACGACATATTTTTTGAGGACAAAATAGAAAAGCAATTAGTGCGGGCTGTCGAAAAAAACTTGGACTTTTTGGGCTGCGGGTATTTGGAATTTCGCAATAATCATAAATCGGAGAAACACGCGCAGAGAATTTTGCCCGCAACATACAAAAACATAAAAAGAGCGCTGCCGTTTGCAAACCCCGTGGCTAATTCGGCTTTGTTTATTAAAGCCGACGTCATAAAAGAATTTTTATACGACGAAAAGTTCAGACCCGGCGACGGCGAAGATTACGATTTGGCTATTCGTCTTTTGAAAGCGGGGAAAACCGCCGAAAACATAGCCCAACCGCTGTTTTTTTATAGATTGGGCGATAATTTTGAAAAGAAGCATGCCAATTTAAGATGTTCGGCTATGGATTTGCAGCACAAACTGAAAGCGGCGGCGATTTTGCCGTTTTGGTGGTTTCCCGCAATATTTTTATCTGCCGTTTTGGCGTTTATCTGCCGTCTTCTACCGCCTGAAATGTTTCGGACTATGAGAAATTTCAGGCACAGTTTTTTTGGCGAAAAAAGCGGATAAGCAAAGGGAATTATATACAATCTTTACCCGAACAAAAAATAAAAAACACTCGGACATATCCAGATAAAAAATGGATTTTCTAAAAAAATAAATATTATATTGTTAATTTACTGTTTTCAACAAATCTGTAAAATTTTTTGGAGTAACTATCTTCTCTTCTTCAGGAAAATGTTTAACGTTTCCCGTTATCAAATAATCGGCGCTTGCGGTTTTGAATACGTCGTAAAATTTTTTGTCGGATTCGTCGTCAAAATGTATATCTTGAGAAAACGCTACGACTTTTTCGCCGTGTTTTAGTATGTAGTCCAAAATATAACAAACTCTATTTTGGGGCAAATTAAGACGTTTTCTGTTTAATACATCAAAATATTCAGTATAAATATCGTCGTTGTAAACAACTACAATCTTTCCGAAATCCATTATCGTTTCGACAATAAGTGCGGGAATACTTGGGTTTTTCAAGAGTGCGGACACAAAGACATTTGTATCCATCACAATCCTTAAATTCAGCATAAAGATATCTCTTTTATACAAGATATCTCTCTCTTCGCGCATTAGTTATTTCTTCGTTTATTTCTTCAAGCGTCATCTCGGAAGTTCCGTTTAGTTTTGCCGATATGGCGCAATCCCGCATAGAGCGAATTGCCTTTAAGCCATCCTTTTTTCTTTGAATTTCGTAAGAATTTCCATTTTGTAAAGAGAGCATAACCGTTCTCCTTTCATATTATCATTCAAACATAATATATTATTTGCCTCTAAACCAAAAAATATATTTTTTACAGGTTTTAATTTTTTCCCTTTTATCATACAAGCATAATATTATTTTTCGCATACCACAAAGGATGGATTGTTGAGATAACGCTCAACTTTTCATTCGCGCTCTTTGCTTTCTGCTTACATAAGCGGCAAACATCCTTCACTGGTTGTTCTGCCTATCTACGCTTATGTAAACGCGGGTGAATTCATCCTTTGTGGTAAAATTATGAATTTTGGCAGAGCAGCCTTTCTCTCTGCCGTATAAATTTTAACCGCACCGAAAAGTGCGAAGGAGGATGTTGTGAGAAATTTTCTTAAAGTGTCGTGCGTGTGTCTGGCGTTAAGCGCGTCAGGAATGTTTTTGGGTTGTTCCCTTTTTCGTGAAGAATGCGAAACTTGCGACGGAACGGGGTATATCGTCTCTTTTTTGGGAGTAAAAATTAAATGTCCCGATTGCGACGGCAAAGGGTGGGTAAAAAAATAATTATGAGGAGGTTTCGATTGAAAAAAGCATTGATTGTTTTAGTCGCTTTGTTTGTTTTTCAAAGCAGTGTGTTCTCGGAAGAGATAAGCGCGGAAGAATTGTTTATCGCCTATAAAGAGAAATATCCGTTCGCATCGGAGAA
>Ga0268262_10003073_pt1 | contig 18435 bp, 20 predicted proteins | sample TergutNc150P3_FD_190354 | JGI IMG/M metagenome (GOLD analysis project Ga0268262, IMG submission 190354) | Nasutitermes corniger P3 segment gut microbial community from laboratory colony in Florida, USA - Nc150 P3 (SPAdes) (version 2) | ecosystem: Host-associated > Arthropoda: Insects >...
GGATTTAAAGTATTTTTAATCAATTGGCGATCATTAAACCAAAAGTGTTGTGCGGCAGGCGGAGCAAATTTTAACGACTCACCTAAAGGTATTTGATGTGATTTTCCTATTATGTGAAACTGCGGAACTATTACAAATTCAGGGCCAAACAAAGCATTATCATCAACCTTGTTTTCATCGAAAAGATGTAAGGGAGGCTGTATTTTTACAATTTGTCTTAACTTGCGTAAATTGTCCGGCGATAAGCCGAATTCTCGCTTAAATGATCTGCTGTATGAATTCTCAAAACTAAAACCGTATTCAAGCGCAATATCAATTATATTTTTATCCGTATTTAACAGATCGTTAAGACTTTCTGACAGTGTGCGGGAGCGTATATAACTGGATATTGGTTTATTAAACGCAAAACTGAACAACCTGCGTAAATGGATTTCCGAATAGTTGTATCTTTTTGAAAGAGTATTGGCGGTAATATTGTTTTTAATGCCTTCTTCAATATCACGTAAAATATTTTCAAGTAAAGGATATGGTTTCATTTTTTATACCAATAGAGTATTCCCATTTATTTAGTATAGTATTTACTATACTAAAAACCATTTTTTCATCAATAGGTACTTAAAAAGAAGGAAAAACAGTGTCAGGAACCTTGCGTGACCGTTATGGCATATAGGCCAGCCAGAGTGAGCGCTGCGGGCGAAGCGGAAACAATTTGGAATTCCTCGCCGTAGCAAACGTGTGAAAAATGGTTAGTAATAAAGTGTAATAATGCCTGAGAACTGGTGAGCAGGTTGCTGTAAAAATGTAACAAGGCGTAGGCCCCAGGAATTGTATCGCTTTGAAATAATGATAAAGGGCCTGCGTTTCCGCCCTACAGAACCGAAGGCCCACTACAAAACCCGCCTATGAATAAAAAAGTTATTTTTTTTACTTTTTCCCCAAAAAATCAAAGCAAAACAAATCTCCGTGCAGTATATAGGATAGCCGAACAAATTCCGTCCGGAGTTGGCTTACTCCGCAGGAGCTTGGCGGTTTCAAAAGCCATGAAAAGTGGTATAATTATAAAGGAGATAAACATGAAAGCAACACAGACAGCAAATCCCCCAAGTTTTGAGTCCGTATGGGCAAGTTTGAAGGAAACTGATCGGATTGTAAAGGCAAACGCCTATGAAATTGGGAAACTCAGCAAACGAATGGGCGAAGTTGTTGAATATATGGTTGCGCCCAATCTGTGTGAAAAATTCAGGGAGTTCGGTTTTAACTTCTCCCAATCCAATCAAAATACCGTTGTTTCTGATCGTGCTAATAAGATATCCTTCGAAATTGACGTTAAACTGGAAAACTATAGCAAGGCAATGCTTGTCGAAGTAAAAACCAAACCTACCACCAGGGACGTACAGGATCATATCAGACGCCTTAAAAAAATGCGTAAATTTGCCGACTTGCATGGTGATAAACGTACTTTTTTGGGTGCTGTTGCAGGTGTGGTAATGACGGACAATGTAAAAGAGTATGTATTAAAACAAGGCTTTTTTGCTATAGAACCATCCGGAGAAACTTTTAATATTATTCCGCCAAATAATGAACCCAAAGAATGGTAATATCATAGTATGAAAGCCGATGTCCGCTCTGCGCTTTACGAAGGCTATACAGAACCAATACGAGACGCGCTCTGGGGCCATATTTATCTGACCCCGGCCCTTTCGGCTCTCACGGAATCGTCTCCTTTTATGCGCTTACAGCGTATAATGCAGTTGGGGCCCACGTTGAGGGTCTACCCGGGCGCTACTCATAACAGGGCAAGCCACTCCATTGGGGTATACCATCTGGCGCGCAGGCTTTTGGTTCATTTGGCGGAGGAAGGGGCGGATAACTGGCTTAGCCCTGTGGGGATAAAATCCTTTCTCTGCGCGGCATTGCTGCATGACTTGGGGCATTTCCCTTATACTCACTCCCTCAAAGAACTGCCACTTGAAGATCATGAAGTTTTAACAGGCAGGCTGATTTTAAGCGAGCCGGTAAAAAGCCTCGTGGCTGCCGCCGGCGGAGACCCCTGTTTTACCGCGGCCATCGTGGATGATTCGAACCACGGGTTGGAAAGCGGCGGGGAGCTTGAATTTTACCGTAGACTGCTTTCTGGAAGCCTTGATCCGGACAAATTGGACTACCTTAGCCGTGACGCGCGGTATTGCGGGGTTCCCTACGGGGCTCAGGATGTGGACTTCATCCTTTCCAGGCTTCATCCCCATCATGAACGGGGTCTGGATATTGATTCGAGGGGAATTCCAGGGCTGGAATCCTTGCTTTTTTCAAAATACCTCATGTACCGCTCTGTTTATTGGCATCACGCGGTGCGTTCAGCCACCGCGATGGTAAAAAAAGCGTTGCTTGGGGCCCTGGAAAGCGGAGTTATCGCCGCCGAAGAGCTATACAACCTTGACGATCAGGGCCTTTTTACCCTTGCGGGCCAGCGGGATTACCCACTTTTTACCCTTGTGGATGCTGTAAGGAGCGGACGGCTTTTTTTAACCGCCGCGGAGATCCCTTTTGAGGAAAAAACCCACGGGAAGCTGCTTAAGCTCTCTGAGCGTATGCTGATGGAAGAAAGCCTGGCCGAGGAATTTTCCGCCTTTTTGGGCAAACCGCTGGCGGGGGATGCGCTTATAATTGACCTGCCTGAGCCTGTCTCCTTTGATTGCGGCCTTTTTGTTACCGATGAAAACTGCTTTTTTTCCGAGGGGTCAAGCGCTTTTAAAAGCAGTCTTGTGGACGCTTTCGTTAAATCCCTAAGGATAATACGTGTCTTTATTAATCCTGTATTTGAGGATATAATAAAGCATCATCGAAACGACATATTGCAAATAACCCAAAAATGGTTACAGTATAGCTAGGGGGGAGATATGGAATTACATAACACAATAAAGGGTACGGTAGTTTCCAAGGTTGAAGAAATTTTTGGAGCTCTTGAAAAAGGTCAAAATCCCGAGAAATACTGTACCTGTGATCAGTGCCGGATGGACGTAACCTGTTATGTCCTGAATCGAACTCCGCCCCGCTATATCGTTTCAGGCCGCGGCGCGTCCCAATCCATTGAGGCTGGCATCGGCTGGCAGCAACAGACAGCGGACATCACTGCCCTGATACATGAAGCTCTTGAGAAGGTCAATCATAATTTGCGGCCGAATTTCGCCCACTCCGGTGAAAAAAGCGCGGCCTATGATGATTCGGCGGTTCCAAAGTTCAATATTCCTACTATTATGGGACGTGTTTTTAACGGGAATAATTTTGCCCCTATTGCCGATGCCAGTGTGGAGCTTCTGTGGGCCGGAGGACTTGTGGTCATGAAGGACGGAAACTGGCAAAACCCATACCGCATTATTAACGATATTGAGGGCAGCTTTAGTTTTTGGCCTGCTCCCGTAGATGCGCCAAAGGCGGGCAAGCATAAAATCTTCGAGTACATTGTCCGCGTGTCGGCTCCTGAATTGGAGACCCTGACTCATACTTTCAAGATCCCTGTGGCAAGCGAAGTCCAGGCGTCAATTTCATTTAATCCGGACAGAACGTTTAAGCTCCCGGATCTTTATATGTTTCCTCCCGGCGAAGCTGAGAAAAACGGGTACCTGGACTGATTCTAAAGCGGCATGATAGGAAGCTGCGGAAATATCTTGGTTGAAACCAAAGAAGCTTCCTCTGCCAGCTTATATCCCGATTCAAGCGCTTGTTTATTCAGTTCCTCTGTTCCCTTTGGCACACGATCCATAATTGCCTTTAAAAGCGATTCCTGGGTAACAATGTTGAGCAGCCCGTTAATCGCGCCAAGGGCAATTATGTTGGCAACCATGGGCTTGCGCAGTTTTTCCGAAGCCGTGTTCAAAATTGGGAGCTTATAAACTTTTTCCGGTTCAGGGTATTTAATTTCTATCCTTTCATCCAGAACAAGGACATGGGTAAAATCTTTCCCGTACTTGTCGTAGGCGTCCTGGGTAAGGCACAGGAGCATGTCGCATTTCTGAACCTTCACAAAATCAATCTCGCTCTCGCTTATTATGACCTCGGCCTTGCTTGAACCGCCCCTTGCTTCCGGGCCGTATGACTGGGACTGAATCGCCTGCTTGCCGTCGAGCAGGGCGGATTCGGCCAGAATTACGCCCGCCAATATCAGCCCTTGCCCGCCTGAACCGCTTAATCTAAGTTCTGTCTGCATATTTAACCCCTGATTCTGTCAACGATTTTTTGGTACTCGTAGGTATATTCGCTTTCAACGGTGTTTTTGAACTCGCCGATGATAAGCTTTCCGCGAAGATTTTCGGTTGTCATATTTTCCGCCCTGGCTTTCTTCACATCAACCGCGTGGTCTTTAACCCACTTCATGATCTCCACGGCGTCGCCTTTTTTGTTCTTCCTGCCGTAATAGGTAGGACACGCGCTGATGCCTTCGATGACCGAAAAGCCCTTATTCGCGAGCCCCTTTTCAATCAGCTTTACCGCCTCTTTCACGTGGTAGGTGGTGATCCTCGCCACATAAGTAGCGCCCGCGGCGTCCGCCAGTTTGATGATATCGAAGGGGCGGTCAATGTTGCCGTAGGGGGCGGTAGTCGCAAAGTCATTTGTCGGCGTCAGCGGAGAATACTGCCCGCCTGTCATGCCGTATATACTGTTGTTGAACACGATGGTTGTTATGCCTATGTTTCTTCGGGCGGCGTGGATAAAATGGTTTCCCCCGATTGCGGTCGCGTCCCCGTCGCCGGTTATTACAATAACCGTAAGCTCTGGGTTTGCCAGCTTAATCCCCGTAGCGAAGGCAAGGGCGCGCCCGTGGGTTGTGTGCAGGGTGTTAAAATTCATGTAACCCGCCGCCCTCGAGGAACATCCGATACCGGAAACTATGCAGACCTTGTTTTTGTCCGCCACTGTGTTTTCGATTGCCTGCGCCACAGCCCGCATCAGGATTCCGTGGCCGCAGCCTGGGCACCAGATATGCGGCAGCTTGTCAACGCGAAGGTTCTTCTTAATTAAGTCACTTGCCAGAATTGTATCAGCCATGTTTTACTACCTCGCAGATCTTTTTTAATACTTCGTTGGGATACAAAATATCGCCGTCGATTTTGCCAATGTGCGATACTTCGGCGTCGCTTTTCAGGATTCTTTCCGCTTCAAGCGAAATTTGGCCGTAGTTAAGCTCGGCGACAAGTACTTTTTTAATGTTGTTGTCTTTGACACAGTCCCTGAAAGCTTTCTCAGGGAAAGGCCAGATGGTAATAGGCCTAAAGATACCTGCTTTAATACCGGATTCGGCGGCAAGCTTTACCGCCGCTTTTACGGTGCGGATGGTTCCCCCGTACGCAAGGATCAGAATATCGCAGCCTGAAACCCCGCTTGCCTCATACCGGATAATGTCATTGAGATTGTCCTCGATCTTTTTCATTAGCCGGGCCATCATTGCAGCCGCGAGGGCGTTGTTGTTGGTCGGGAAACCTGTTTCATCGTGGATAAGCCCGGTAATGTTGTACCTGTATCCCTCGCCGAAAGACGGCATGGGCGGAACGATCGCGCCTTTAGGTACCTTGTACGCAAGAAACTCTTCGGGGCTTACAGTCGGTTTTTTCCGGTCTACGATCTTCAATTCAGACGCGTCAGGAAACTCAATCCCCTCGCGAAGATGGCCGATGATTTCGTCCATCAAAAGGATCACTGGCGTGCGGTACTTTTCCGAAAGGTTAAACGCCTCGACAGTTAAATCGAAAGTTTCCCGAACTGAAGACGGCGACAGGGCAATCACAGGGTGATCCCCGTGTGTGCCCCAGCGGGCCTGCATGACATCGGCCTGTGAGGGCGATGTCGGCATCCCGGTACTTGGGCCGGAACGCTGTACATTGACGATGACGCAGGGTATTTCCGCAAGGACAGCGTAACCGATGTTTTCCTGTTTTAAGGAAAAGCCCGGGCCGCTTGTGGCGGTCATCGACTTAAGCCCCGCAATGGAAGCGCCTATGCACGCCGCCATACCAGCAATCTCATCTTCCATCTGGATAAACTTGCCGCCCACCATGGGGAGTCTTCTTGAAGACTCTTCGGCAATTTCGGTGGAAGGCGTGATTGGATAGCCGGCAAAAAATCTCATCCCCGCCGCGATAGCGCCTTCTACGCAGGCTTCGTTTCCCATGAGCAGCTTCATTTTTCTTCCTCTTGTAATTGTAAGTGAATTGCGTAATCAGGACAGCGCATTTCACAAAATCCGCATTTTACGCAAGCGCCCGGATTGGCGATTACGACTTTTTCGAGTTTTACTTCCAAAACCTTCACCGGGCAGAATGCCACGCAGATGCCGCAGCCTGTACACCAGGCGTTATTGACAACTAATTTTCTGTTATCCACTGTCAACGTCTTCTCCTTAAACCGGGTTTCTCACAACGGGATATTTCCGTGCTTCTTGGACGGCAGGTCTCCCTTCTTGCCGGCAAGCATTTCAAAAGCATCGATCAAGCGCAGGCGGGTTTGGCTTGGTTCGATTATATCGTCCACAAAGCCCCTTTCCGCCGCCTTGTAGGGTGTGGCGAATTCCCTTGAGTATTCGTCGATTTTCTGCTGCCTTGTCGCCGTCGGATCCGCTGAATTCTGAATATCATTTTTAAAGATGATATTGGCGGCTCCATCCGGGCCCATAACGGCAATTTCCGCAAGCGGCCAGGCAAGTACGAGATCCGCGCCGAGGTCTTTGGAACACATGGCAAGGTACGCGCCGCCGTAGGCCTTCCTTACGATGACCGTAACCTTGGGCACTGTCGCCTCGGAGTAAGCGAAGAGCATTTTCGCGCCGTGCCTTATGATGCCGCCGTACTCTTGTTCAGTTCCGGGCAGAAAGCCGGGCACATCAACCAGATTCAGTATGGGGATGTTAAAGCAGTCGCAGGTTCTGATAAACCTCGCGGCTTTGTCCGAGGCGTTTATGTCAAGGCAGCCGGCTATCCAGCTCGGCTGGTTGGCGATTACGCCGACAGTTTTGCCGTTGATCCTAATGAAGCAGGTAATAATATTCAAAGCGTAATGGGCGCTTACTTCCATCATGTCGGCGTTGTCTGCCAGCTTTCGGATTATTTCCTTCATATCGTAGGCCTTTTTTGGCTCAAGCGGCACTATGTCGTTTAACTCCGCAATTACATCGTTCACGCCTGACGGGGCCTGATAGCAGGGCGCGTTTTCCCTGTTGTTGGACGGCAGGAAAGATAAAAGCCGCTTTACTTCGGCAATACACTCATTGTCGCCGGGCGAAACAAATTGCGCGACACCCGACACTCTGTTATGCGTCATGGCTCCGCCCAGCGCATCTGCGCTGACGTCCTCGCCTGTAACGGTTTTGATAACCTGCGGGCCGGTTATGAACATGTGCGCTGTTTTATCTACCATGAAAATAAAATCCGTCAGCGCAGGAGAATACACCGCGCCGCCGGCGCAGGGCCCCATGATAACCGAAATCTGAGGAACAACCCCCGAGTTGATCGAATTCCTATAGAAGATCTGGCCGTAGCCGGACAGCGCGTCAACGCCTTCCTGTATTCGTGCGCCGCCTGAATCGTTTAGCCCGACCACCGGAGCGCCCATTTTCGCGGAAAGATCCAGAACCTTGCAGATCTTTGCGGCGTGCATCTGGCCGAGTGAGCCGCCGATAACCGTAAAATCCTGGGCGTAAGCGTAAACCAGCCGCCCGTTTACCTTGCCGTATCCTGTTACGACGCCCTCTGCTGGAGCCTCCGTCGCTGCCATGTCAAAATTAACGCAGCGGTGCTTTACAAACGCGTCAAGCTCTACAAAAGTGCCCGCATCGAACAACAGGGATATGCGCTCCCTGGCAGTCAGTTTGCCGGACTCGTGTTGCTTATCTATGCGCTTTTGTCCTCCGGCTTCTTCTATTTTTTTTCGTAATTCTTTAAGCTGGTCAAGTTTTTCTGACATCCTGTTCTCCTTTTGCTCCTTCTAATAACTAGCCTTTAACGGCTAAAACTTTACAAACATTATTCCCGAATTTCCTCTCGCCAAGGCGCAGAGGCGCAGAGTTTCTATTCGATAGATTCTTGTTATACAAGATATATTACAATCAAAATAGTAAGAATCTTGAAAGTATAACGATAAAATAGCAAACAACAACTTTGCGTCCTTTGCGATCTTCGCGTCTTTGCGAGAACTCTTCTTATAAAAATTTAGATGTTCCATAGTACTAGTTGGCTTTCCTTTCGCACAATTCCAGCAATATCCCGCCTGTGGACTTGGGATGGCAAAAGGCGATGGAAGCGCCGCCTGCGCCATAGCGCGGTTCTTCGTCAATCATGTCTACGTTTTTTGACTTTAGTTCCCCAATGGCCGCGCGAACATCGCCAACCCGCACCGCAATGTGCTGAATACCGCCGCGGCCCTTATTCGCCTCGATAAACTTGGCTATGGGGCCGTCCTCGCTCGTTGACTCAAGAAACTCAAGCTCGGTGTCTCCAACCGGAAAAAAAGCAACTTTAACCTTTTGGTCGGCGACTGTTTCCGTGCCGTTGCATTTTACGCCCAAAACATCTTCGTAAAATTTGATCGTTTCGTCCAGATTTGTTACGGCAATGCCGATGTGATCGATTCTTGAAACATCCATAAAAACTCCTTTTTAAAAATCAATCCTATAGATAATATTATTCGCTATTGAATATGGGTCGAGCGAATTTTGGTCGTTTTTTTCATTTTTTGTATTCTGATAAGATGTTATCAGTTCTTCTATGCGTCGATCCAGAGTGTCCCTGATGATGTCCCTTACCTGTGCGGCCTTTTTGCGCTCGCGTTTTTCTGCCAATTTTCCCGAATTTATCATATAATTCTTGTGATTGAAAATATTCTCTAAGAGGGTATCCACCCCTTCGCCGGTTTCCGCCACGGTCAGGCAGACTGGGGGCTTAAAATCCCAATCGGTTTTAAAATCCAGCATGGCCCTGGTTTCCAGCAAAGTCCTTTCCGCGCCTTCCCTGTCCGCCTTGTTCACTGCAAACAGGTCGCCGATTTCCATTACCCCCGCTTTTATTGCCTGAATGTCATCGCCAAGTCCTGGCGCAAGCACAATCATTGTCGTGTCGGCGCATTGAACAATATCGATCTCCGATTGGCCTACCCCGACGGTCTCTACAAAAATGTAAGTACAGCCGTAAGCGGAAAGAATCACCAGGGCGTTGGCGGTCGCTTTTGACAGGCCGCCCAAATGGCAGCGCGCCCCCATGGAACGGATAAATACGTTCTTGTTCTCGGACACGCCGCCCATGCGTATACGATCCCCAAGTATCGCGCCTTTGGTAAACGGGCTTGTCGGGTCTATAGCGATGACGCCGATTTTTTCTCCCCTGTCCGCGAGCGTTTTCGCGAGTTTGTCTGTCAAAGTGGACTTTCCGGAGCCTGGCGGCCCTGTAACGCCGATTACATAAGCCCCATTGGAGCGGGGATAAACGGCTTTGAGCGCGTCCAGGTATCCGGGGCTTTCATTTTCTACTATAGAGATGAGTCGGGCGCAGGCCCGCTTGTCGCCAGCCAGAAGCCGGGACGTAAGAGACGGATCAATTAACATAAAACAAGCTCAGCTTCAAACAAGCTCGCGCTTTAAATTGCTGCGTATGTACTCAATCGTCTCTGTTGTTGTTGTTCCGGGCGTGAATATTTCCTGCACGCCCTGTTCTTTAAGAAGGGGAATATCTTCTTGCGGAATAACGCCGCCGCCCAGGACAAGCGTTTCATCGTACACGCCTTCTTCTTTAAGAAGGGAAACAACCCTGGGAAGCAGGTGCATGTGCGCGCCGGACAAAATGCTCATCGCCACCACATCCACGTCTTCCTGCACCGCCGCCTGGACTATCTGTTCCGGCGTCTGTCTTAGGCCGGTGTAAATAACTTCCATGCCGGCGTCACGGAACGCCCTTGCTAAAACCTTGGCGCCCCTGTCATGTCCGTCAAGCCCCGGCTTGGCTACTAAAACCCGTATCGGTCTCATTTTTGTTCTCCGTCAAATAATAATGTTTTGCTTATATTCGCCAAAGACATCGCGCATTACGTTGCAAATCTCGCCGAGGGTGGCGTAAGATTTTACCGCCTCAAGAATGAAAGGCATGACGTTGTCGTTGGTTTTGCATGCGGCTCTCAGTTTTTCAAGCGCTTGCTTGACCTGCACCTTGTCCCGCTTTTCCTTAAGCCGCTCGACGCTTTCCTTTTGCATCTGCTCCGCAGCCGGATCAACCCTTAAAAGGCCCTTGGGCGCTTCCTCTTTCACCTGGTACTTGTTAAGGCCCACGATGATCTTTTCACCGTCCTCAATAGCCTTCTGGTACTTGTAAGCCGCGTCCATAATTTCTTTTTGGATAAAGCCTGAATCAATGGCGGCGGGAGCGCCGCCCAGGTCGTCTATGCGGGCGATGAGCTTGGCGGCATCTTTTTCGATGGTGTCCGTCAGCGATTCAACGTAGTAAGAGCCGGCCAGAGGATCAATGCTGTCAGCCGCGCCGCTTTCGTTGGCGACAATCTGCTGTGTGCGCAGGGCGATCATCACCGACTGCTCGGTGGGCAGGGCCATGGCTTCATCGCGGGAGTTGGTGTGGAGCGACTGTGTTCCGCCCAGCACGGCGGCAAGCGTCTGTATCGCCACGCGGACTATGTTGTTATCCGGCTGCTGGGCGGTGAGCGTGCATCCCGCAGTCTGCGTATGGAACTTTAACTGCCAAGACTTGGGATCTTTAGCGCCGAAACGCTCGCGCATGATCTTGGCCCAAAGCCGCCTTGCGGCGCGGAACTTCGCCACTTCTTCCAATAAATTGTTATGGGCATTAAAGAAGAAAGAAAGCCTGGGCGCGAAATCATCCACGTCCTGGCCCGCGTCCACCGCCGCCTGCACGTAAGCGATGCCGTTAGCCAGCGTAAAGGCAACTTCCTGAATGGCGGTTGAGCCCGCCTCCCGGATATGGTAGCCGGATATGCTAATCGTGTTCCACTGGGGAACATTTTTTGAACAATACTCAAAGATGTTTGTAATAAGCCGCATGGACGGCTTTACGGGGAAAATATAGGTGCCCCTGGCTATGTACTCTTTTAAAATATCGTTTTGAATGGTGCCGCGAAGTTTGTCAGGGGTAACTCCCTGTTTTTCGGCAACCGCTATGTACATTGCCAAAAGAACGCCGGCCGGCGCGTTTATTGTCATGGAGGTAGAAACCTTGTCCAGCGGTATGCCGTTAAAGAGGATCTCCATGTCCGCCAAGGAGTCTATGGCGACGCCGACCTTGCCAACCTCGCCCTGGGCTATGGAGTCGGTGGAGTCGTAGCCCATCTGGGTCGGAAGGTCAAAGGCCACCGAAAGGCCCATCGAACCCTGCTCTATAAGGTACTTGTACCGCTTGTTGGATTCCTCGGCGGTAGCAAAACCCGCGTACATCCGCATTGTCCAATGCTTACCGCGGTACATGGTGGGTTGTACTCCGCGTGTAAACGGGTACTGTCCCGGATAGCCCAGGCTGCTTTCGTAATCAAATTCACCCAGGTCAAGCGGTGTGTAAAGCCTTTTAACCTCGATTCCGGTATCAAATTCGTATTTTTTCTTTTGTTCAGGGAATTTTGAAAGGGTTTTTTTTACCTCAGTCTCTTCCCACTGGCTGTACGAATCCTTAATTCCGCCGTCGCTCATGGAAAAATCTCCTTCATATTTAATAATCTTCAAATTCAATTATACTTAAATTATACGATAATTTTTGAGGAATTCAAAGGTCGGTGTGCGCGTTTTTACTGTTTCCTTACTTCAGTTCGCGGCGTATAATTGGGGTAATCGTTTTTTCGGGTTGAGGGAGCATGGTTTCAAGAGTCTACATTGATACTTCGATTGTAGGTGGTTTTTTTGACGATGAATTCTCAGTTGATACCAAAGCGTTGTTTATGCGCCTTAAAAACAGAGAAATCGTTTTTATAATTTCCAGCGTGCTTCAACAGGAGTTGCAAAAAGCTCCGGATAATGTAAGAAAATTGCTTGCCCAGTATGATTCAGCATGTTTTGAATATGTTGAGTTGACGGAAGAGGCCATTTTATTAGCGGACAGCTATATTGCCGAAAAAGTAATCGGCAAGACCGGTATAGACGATTGTCGGCATATCGCATTGGCTACAATCCATAAGGCTGATGTTCTGGCAAGCTGGAATTTTAAGCACATCGTAAATTTGGATCGAATAAAAGGTTATAATGGGGTAAATCTGAAGCACGGTTATTCCGTTGTTGAGATTAGAAGTCCGAAGGAGCTCTTAAAATATGACAAAGAATGACAAAGTAAAGCGTTTTGATTGTATCGAAATGAAAACCAATATTCAGAGACAAATTTATAACGAAACGAAAGATATGACCGTCAAGGAGCTGTTACGTTACTTTAACGGCCATGGAGAACGCAAGCCACGCTTAGGTAAAGGCCACTTCTTGAATGGCAATTGAGCCCGCCTCCCATATATGGTAGAATGATGTTTGTAATAAGCCTCATGGATGGCTTTACGGGGAAAATATGGGTGCCCCTGGCTATGTGCTCTTTTAAAATATAGTTTTGAATAGTGCCTCGGAGCCCATAAATCGGAGAATTTTGCGGCAAATAGCCGCAAAATTCTACAAGTCCGACAGGCTCCTAGTAACTGTCAGCGGCAGTACCGGTTATTTTAGTGTTGTGGGTCAAGTTTAGGGCAAAGCCGGCGATTACCGCAGAATTCATAGGCGGATAAGCTCTAGGACTTAACCTCGACGGTTACTGCGAAAAACTCCTTAAACGACGGGATCCGCAAGGGGATCTCAAGTAGTCCGTCACTGCCAAGAACGGCGGCGCCGGCCTGTGCAATCTCGCCACCGGGTGATGAATAAATGGTCCTTACAGAGATCAGTTCCCTTGCAGGGATGCGCAAGGTTGCGTTAAAGCCGGGAATGCTGATGAGCTGCCGTATCGCCCTTCTGCCCGATGAGCTCACATTTACAAAGGACAGTATGTAACTACCGCCGTCAAGATGCTTTGTAAAGCCCGCATGTACGCTGTCCGGCGCGTCGGTTACAAGGCTCCACCCTTTCTTGCACAGGTAGTTTAGCGAATTGGACACCAGCTGATAATAATCCTCGTGACCATTGGTATACACAAGGGCATCCATCTGGTTTGGAAAAAACACCACCTGTCCCTTACCGTACTTGTAAGTGTATACAGTTGGGAACTGGGTCTCGGTGATTGGTATCCACGCCTGCTCAGGGTACTGGTTGGGAATAATAGGGACATACGAGCAGACCGTTTCGCCGTTTTTGTCTATGGGCGTGGTTAGAAGCGTATTGCCGCCGTTAATAAAATATATGGTCTTGTCCGCATCCATACCCTTGGTAATTTCATGGGATGGCAGCCGTACCATTTGGTAGCAGTCAAAAGAGGTATCTTTTTGAATACCCGTATAAGACAGACCGAAAACTTTCGTAAGGCCGAAATCGCCCCGGGATTTGCCGTTTTCGTCAAAAAGCGAAGTCTTATAGCTGGCCAAGAGGCTGCCGCCGTTTTCAACATACTTCCTGATGATCTCGATATGCGCGTCGGAAAGGCACATTGCGTTGGGCAGACACAGGACGCTGTGTGCGGAAGCTCTTTCCAGGGTAAAATCCTTATCGGTGATAAAACCGTAGGGTATGTGGCTGTCCACCAACACGGCCTCAAGGCCGTTGATTCCCATTTCGTAACTTTTGTCTTTTTCAAGCTGCGCCTTGTCCCTTGAGGCGGATGAAAAATAAATCCCCACATCGGACACGGGCGTCTGGCCCTGAATCAGTTTTTCATTGTCTTTTAAATACCGGTACACATCGGTTTCTATGTAGGCGTTACGCCGATCATCGGCGGCTGCCGGGTACTGGCCATTGAACATGCAGTTCCAGAAATTCGCCCCCACGCTGACCGCTTCCCACATCCATATACGGGTTTCCTGAGACGGATCTTTGACCAGCCGCCAGCGGGTTCCATTATTGCCCGTAAGGAGTACCGTGGTCTTATGGGGATCTATGGCCTTAAGGAATCTTACGGCGGAAGAAGCATTGGTCAAATCATCGTATGGTTTGCCTGAAACAGAACCGGTAAGGAAACCCACGCCCACAATATAATCAAAGTGCCTGGACGCGAATACATCTATGCCCCCATGGATTGAGTTGTGGAACATGCTGAACACTTCGGCGGAATAGGCTTTGTCGTCGCCAAAGGATTTCACGGTATCCCTTATCCGTACAATATGCTCGTCGGCCTTTTTCTCCTTCCACGCCCTGTATTCGGCAAAGAGAGGAGCGGTATAATCGTCGCCCACAGGTATTTCCTTTCCGGTATCCGCTTTATACGTTTCCCTACAGGTACGGCAGTAGCAGGGGCCTATACCAAAGGCCACGGAGTTTTCCCATATCCCGTCTATTGGGAACTTTGTCATTAACTTTTTAACGAAACGTACGGCGTGGCCGTTGGCGTACTCGGCCAGATAACAGGGGGAGTATAATCCATCGTTCCTCGTCTTTGGCGAACCGTCGGGGTTGGCGGCAAACCAGTCAGGCTGCGCTTCGTAGCGGTACTTCTGAGCGCCCCTGAAGTCTATCCTCGTGATAATGCGGAAATCATTCTTGTGCAATTCCTCGCAGAGGTCAGCCAGAATTTCCTGGCCTTCTTTCATGAACTGATTGGGATGGCAAAGCTCCGTATCATTGTGAAAGAAATCTATGATGCCCCCTGCGTTCACAACAAGCACATTGGCGTTACTTTTTTTCATATATTCCGCAACAGCTTTCGCGTCGTAATTGATGATGTCAGGCTCGCGTAAAACAGTTTGCAGCATCCTCAGCTGATTCTGGTACCAGTAATTCATGATAACTCCTTTAAGGGTATGCTCTATGATACCAAGCCACAACTCACCCTGCAACCATGATGCTTTCCAATTCATAACCAGTTAAGCAGAGAGTGTTTTTTACGGACACGACATATATATCCAAATGTATTTTTCATTGCGTGTATAGGTTCCGCCTTTTTTTTCATTACGGTTGTAAGCATCAGCGAAACCGTAATCAGATGATTCTATGTCAACCCCATTGCCTATAGTAATCACAGGAATATAGTCTGCATCTTTTATATCTCTTATAGAAGAAGGTAATTCTATACTTTTATAATTTTTTCCCCAAAATACAAATTCACCGAGAGCCCTGACATTTATCCCTGCTATTTTTTCAGGAACAATAACATCATCTCCCTTTCCATAATAAGCATATAACATTCCGTCTTTGTCTATTATAAAATCACCTTCCATTGAAAGATATTGCTTATCATTTACAGTTCCAATATATATTTTACCGTTTTCTGCATATATGATAACAGGAATATCTTTAGAATATTCAAAAATTAAATGTAAATTGTTGTCAATTATTTTTCCTTCCAAAAAATATCCAATCCTAATAGAACCAGGAAGCCGTATAGCTCTACCGTTAATAAAGATAATATGAACTGGAAAACGGGCCACAAGCCAGTAAGGATTAAAACCCCGGTTATCAAATAGACCGTTAGCGAGTTTAGGGTACACAACAACAGTGTTACCGTTTATAGTATATGTGTGTTTTTCTTCGTCCAGGCAGCAAGCTAAAATATAACCTTCAATAGCATTAGAATGTATTTTGTACCAAACTTCACTCCAGGGCATTTCTTTGGTTGAGGCAGGGTTAGGAATTTCAAGACTAGTCAACATTTCAATCCTGTCATGTAATTCCAGCGTTCCTACCACAGTAGATTTTTCGTTAGGCTTCGCATGAACCTTTACATTGTCTCTGATTATAAATCCTTCTACAGGCAGTTTTCCATTATAAGCTGTGCGTACACAACTTGTTATACTTGCCAGAAAAATTCCTAATATCAATGGTAAATATTTTTTCATGGTAACTTTTCTTAGTTGTTATACCAAATATAACAAACAAGAAGGTAATGTGCAAGTATACTTGATACATATTTATTCCTTATGTTTCTATTATTTCCTCTATCAATTCAACTGATCTTTTCACCAATAATGGACATATTTCCTTAAATACTCCTGAGTTCCTTGCTTTTACTAATTCTTCTTCTTTACTAAGATCATATTTAACCAATTCTGTGCAATTTATTGAGCCAAATTCATTTTTAAATTTATCGGTATACTCCTTTACCAATTTGTATGTCTTTTCTTTTGATTCATTATCCAAATCTTTATTTTTCCCATATTTTAATCCAATAAGCATTATTCCTCCACTTACTGCTCCGCAAATTCCACCTATATGCCCCATTCCCCCGCCAAATCCACAATATATTTTTTTCCCAATATCATCCAATAAATTATATTCTTCACAATGAGAAGTCAAAACTGCCTGTGCACAATTAAAACCTTTATTAAATACGTCAACAGATATTTCAGCCTTTGTTTTCATATCATTTCCTCCAAATGTATTTCAATTTATTATGTATTTTTCAACGATGTCAAGGTGTAATGGCATATAACGTTCCGGCTGTAACCTGAACCACCAACAGGCGGCGAGGCGTAAACATTCCTGTTAAATGCAGTTTGTGTCGTAATTCATGTGAATTATTATTTTATTTTTGATGTTATTTTGTCATGATATTTTATTCCAATAATTGATAAGACGATTTTTAACAAGATCCCAATAATTTCCAATAATCGCCTTATTGTAACTTCTCTTAAGTAATTATTATCCATAAATTTTGAACTCTCGACAATATTTCTATAAAGTGATATAATTGTAGTTAATTTTGAAGATGTATCTATAATAAAGAATAAACACAAGACAATTATTCCGACGCTCAAAATATTTTCATAACTTAATGAAAAATAAATATTTTCAGATTCATTTTTTCCTATAACTATTTCAGAAATTTTTTCAGCTTTTATCCATATTATTGTAATTACTAAAAAATAAATAAACCATAAAATAATATACGGAAAATTTTCTTGAATATGATATATAAAAGTCCCTTTAATTTTGATATAAGCGTTTAAATTTATTGTATTATCTATAAATATTACAACATTATTAATAATTTGTAAAAAACTAAATACGAGAATAACTCTTATGAATATTTTTATTATCCTCTTCAAAATATTATACTTCACCTCTTCTCATATATTTTTCACCTTCAACATTTTTAAAGCCATACTTTTCATATAATTTTTGGGCATCCCGTGTTGCTAAAATTCCAAACAGTCCGGCGAGTTCTTCCATTTTTGTTATTATATCAATTAATTTTTTCCCCAAACCATTTTTCCGATGTTTTTCATCAATAATTACATCACAAAGCCAATACATTGTTGCATAATCAGTTATAAGCCTTGCAAAACCTACCATTTCCTTACCAAAATATATTCCAATACATAATGAATTTTCAATGGCTTTTATTGTGATCTCTCTTTTCCGATTATTTGCCCAATAACTTTTATCTAACAATTCACATACTTTCTCAATTGCGATTAATGCCTTATTATCACTAAATTTATATTCACCAAAATCTATATCCATAATTTGCCTCCATGAATAGTTAAGATATTAGAGATTAAACTCACATAACTTTGAATTTCTGTCAATACATTCCTGCTATATATTACAAAATAAGGAGACTACTTCTGTCTTACCCAGTATATTTCCTCAAACACACCTATTATAGGAGGTCTTTTTTTATTAGGTGGTGGCAATTTTATTTTTTCGTACTTTGCCCAATCTCTAAGATGGATTATACCCTTATCTCCAATTTTTGCATTCATAATAATATAGCTATAAGGATCTTCCCCAACACGCCAAATATACTCAATAGGTTTTTTTCCATCTCTGGATAAACCAATCTCATACCAGCCGACTTTATAATTTATAAGCGTCTTTTTATCAGAATAAGCTCCCCTCGGAGTTTTGTTTACAACTATTACCTCTATCTCATCAAAATTACTGTATACATTCTGTTTGTAACAACTGATATGCACATTGAGCATAAGACAGGTAACTAATATCAACAATAATTTATTTCTTTTCATCTAAACAACCTTTATAAATATATTACATTACGGTAAATTTGTCAATATATATTCAAAAACTTGCGCCTAACGTTTTGGCTGTAAATGACGTTTTTTTGCGCCCGATAAGGAAAAATGCAAAGCATTTTTACGGGCGCAAAAAAATGTGGCGGAGAAAAACCGTGCAGAGGGCGAAGCCCGAACACGGTTTTCCGTAGCCTAGCTGCCGAAAGGCAGCGTACATTTACAGACCTGTTGAGACTGTCGAATTTATTACTCTTAGAGAGATTTATTTCCCTTCACAGATTTTCAGAATTATTTTTTGTTAGATTATCATTGATATCTTTTGATTTACATTTTTAACAGCATATTAACCCTCTG
>Ga0268262_10003074_pt1 | contig 18434 bp, 16 predicted proteins | sample TergutNc150P3_FD_190354 | JGI IMG/M metagenome (GOLD analysis project Ga0268262, IMG submission 190354) | Nasutitermes corniger P3 segment gut microbial community from laboratory colony in Florida, USA - Nc150 P3 (SPAdes) (version 2) | ecosystem: Host-associated > Arthropoda: Insects >...
CCGCGCCGCTGCCGTGCCGGTAACGCGGGCGGTCGCTGCGGTCGCGGTCATCCGGTCGTGGGTGATAGAAGTCGAAGCGTATAAATCCATAAAATCCCCCCTCCCTAAGAGCGTACCCGTGTCTGTCCGCGTCTTCGAGTGAAGAGTGTGAAACTGCGTCGATACCGCGCTTGTCCGGTCTGGGGCGCGGTTCTGCCCATGCCGGTCGGCCGTCCAGGGCGGTCAGAGTAAATATATATTATTTCACGGTTCGCAAAATGAAAAAAATTGAGAACGGGGGGTCGATTCTGGGGCGCGGGGGTCGGAAGTGGCTAGGAATCGACGTTTTCGGCGTTTTTGGGGCGTTTCGCGGCCATCCCCGCGTCCGCCGCCCAGACCCATGCCGCTCCTCATTTCGAGCGACGTTCGATCGGCGCACGTCTGATTTTTTTTGGCGGCTGTCCCCGTCCGTAATGTATATTAACGGATAGGGGCGGATGATATGGATAAAAAACGTAGAACGGTGAAAATAAAAAGGACTCTTTTACCTTGAACAGCGTTATCGATTCAAAATCAACGCCAACAGACCGGTTTGTCGACAAAATGAAGCAGGAGGGGCAGCCGCAAGCGGCTATCGACATATTCCTGCGCTATTACGACGCGTTGCGCCGCGGCAAGACCGGATACATCGCCGAGTCCGAAATCAACCCGGTGACCGAGGGCGACATCGCCGATTTCGCGGATATCGCCGACCTGCACATAATAGGCGAGGAGGCGCTCACGCACGCCGTTGTGATAAAGCTCAACGGGGGTCTGGGCACCTCCATGGGGCTTTACAAGGCCAAGTCGCTCATCCCGGTGAAAAGCGGGCTGTCATTCCTCGACATCACGGCCCTGCAGATCCGCGGCCTCAACAAACGCTTCGGGCTATCCATACCGCTCATAATGATGAACAGTTTCAACACCGAGATTGATACCATCGCGGCGCTTGACGGATATCCGGACATCAGAACCGGCATCCCGCCGTCGTTCATACAGCACAAATTCCCGAAGATCAACGCCGCCGACCTGTCGCCCGTAGAGACCCCGCACGACCGGCGCTTAGAGTGGAACCCGCCCGGCCACGGCGACCTCTACGCCGCCATACAAAGCTCCGGCGTGCTGGACACTCTGCTTAAAAGGGGCTACAAGTACGCCTTCATCTCGAACATAGACAACCTCGGCGCCGCCCTGGACACGCGGATATTGGGCTACTTCGCCGACAGCGGCTTCCCGTTCCTTATGGAGGTGACGGACAGGATGTTCATGGACCGCAAGGGCGGCCACATAGCGCGGATGAAAGACGGGCGGCTGGCGCTCCGCGAGGCGGCGCAGTGCCCTCCGGAATCAATCGAGCGCTTCATGGACACCGACCTGCACCGATACTTCAACACCAACAACCTATGGATACGCTTAGACGCCCTGCGCGATATATGGAACCGCGGAACGCTTACGCTGCCCATGATCCGCAACATGAAAAAGCTCGACGCCCGCGACGCGGATTCTTCCGACGTCATACAGCTGGAGAGCGCGATGGGGTCCGCGCTCTCCGTCTTTCAAAACGCCGGGGCGCTCAGGGTGCCGCGAAGCCGTTTCGCGCCGGTGAAAAACTGCGAGGAACTGCTGCTGCTATGGTCGGATTACTATGATTTGACGGAAGATTACCGTATCGTGATGAACCAACGGCATAAATCGATACAGATGAACGTCCTCTTAGAACCGCAATTTTACGGCACTTTGGATAAATTAAAAGAGCGGTTTCCGGCGGGAGCGCCGTCGCTTGTCAATTGCGAATCTCTGAGCGTCTTCGGGGACGTGAAATTCGGGAAAGATATTGTCATAACCGGAAAGACATCAGTCATAAATACTACGGACTCGCAAGCGTTCATTGACGACGGGGCGCGCTTAACCGGCAAAGTTACGCTGTAATAAAGTCAAAACGACTCGCGCTTTCTCGGCGTAAATTTCCTGCCCACTCCCCTATTGAGGTTCGGGTCTACCTCAACTTTATATCCCTCGTACTCCGGGTAGCGTTCTATTAAATCCGAAAGCTCGGCCCGTATGAGATTGACATCCGTATCCCTTCTCGGATTGCTTTTCAAGTACCGGCTGAACCACTCGATGGACGCCTCCGGATCGTCGGTGTAGAACCTGTAGAAATAGGCGAGATTCTTAGCTATTTTCGGGTTTCCTTTGTCTAACTCCCACGCGGCCGTGAGCGCCCTCTCCGCCGCGTCTAAGTGCCCCCCTTCGGCGTAAAGCAACCCGATGGCCAAATAGGCCTCGGCGTTTTCGTCGTCGATCTCGAGCAACGAGCGCAAAATAAGCTCGGCGTCGCTGAAACGCCCCTGTTCTCTGTAGAGGTTGCCGAGCACCAAACGTATCTCCGGATCGTCGGGCGCCGCCGCCATCGCGTCTATGAAGCACTGCTCCGCCTCCTCCGCCAGCGGGTGGGAGAGCCAGTTGTCGGGATTTAATCCGTAACTCCCCCACTTTTCCACACGCAACCGCTCTAAAAGTATGGAGTAAAGCGCCTTTCCGCGAAGCAAACTGCTCCTACTGTCGACGGTCCCGGAAGCTTTTTCCATTTTGTCAAGAAGCGCCAACGCTTCTTTGGGCTTTCCCATAGAGAGTAAACGCTCCGAATTCTCTACGGTGGGATTGAAGAATATATTTATGTGGCAAACAATCAAAAACGCGAACAGCATCAGCAGGGCGCACAAAACACCGCTGAAGAGTATCACCGAGAACGATACCCTCCTCTCGTGTTTCGGCAACCCCTCCATCCTGCTTACGAATACCAAGGACGGCGTATGCCTCCCCTCACTCCTCCGATTCATCCTCGCTATCCTCCTTGCCGCCCTTCTTCTCATCCGCCTTGCCCACAACAGTCACAACGCTTATGTTGCTGAGCGGCGAACTGAATTTGGATTTCGACGCGGTCTTCCCCACAAAACCGTTGTCGGCGTACACAAAGCAACGACTGTCCCCCTCAAAATTGCCGATGACCGTTCCGTCGCTCGTGCGTATCTCCACGCCAAAATACAGCTGCTTGTCAACGGAGTTTATCAACCCCGGCACGACCCTCATGACGCTGACCGACTTAAACGGCACCTCCATACGCGTCCCGCCGCATACCACCTTGAGCTTTGAACCCTTAGCCAACTTGATCGACTGAACATTGTACTCCTGCCCGTTTATATCGGTAACGACGGCGTTGACCGCGAATGCCGGGGTACATAGAAGCGCGGTTACTAAACAGAATACGGCTAGATTCTTGTATTGTATTGATTTTTTTCCCATGTTGGCCTCCGACCAAAAATTCAGGATCGCTTCGCCGCTTCGCTCCTCGTAATGACCGTCATTGCGAGCGTAGCGAAGCAATCTAGAAAGTAACAAGTATTATAAACGCTAAGATTAAACGTCAATCTCCCTCTCAAAGAATAAGTGAGCGTAGCCCAGACCATCCTCTATCATCCCCTCCACAAACACCCACCCCTGCCGCACCATCTCCGCCGTCACCAGATCAATCTCGTCGAAGACCTTCTTGGGGTCTCGCGTGAACCCTACCTTGACCATCCGCTCGGCGCTCTCCTTCACCGGTCACCACGCCTCCCGGCCGTAGTTCGGCGCGGTGGGCGGGATCGCCTCCGCAATCCGCCGCATACCCTCCGCCATCAATATCCCGTCCGGCACCCCCCTGTCGTCGGAAACGCCCATGCACGACGCCCGCCACACGACAGCCCGCTCGTCACGGCTCCACAACTCGCACACCACGCTCGCGTGCTTGAACAGACTCCTGTCCACATTATTGATAAGCGCCCCGGCACGCAACGTGTATACCAACAAGTAGGGCTGCGCCACATACTCCCAAAGCGTGTCCATCGCCTTTATACCCAAGATATCTTCATCGTACAGCTTACCGTAAAACTCCGACACGATCCGCCTGTCAACGTTCGCCGGAAAGGCGTTCTCAAAATCTCTGTAAGGGACAAAAACCATATCCGGCCGCAACGCCCGGAGCCTCTTCACCATCCTCTCAGACTCAAGCTCGCCGTCCACTACCCCGCCATGCTGCGTCAAAAACGGCAACACGGCGACCTGCGCGTTGCTCAACTGGCGCCCCGAAAAGTAGGGATCGATGTAATTCTGCGTAACGTTGTAAGAGACACGTCCGGAACAGCCGAACAGCGCCGACGCCAGCGCCAACGCCGACAACGCGGCGACGACGCCGGTAACGCATCGTGATTTGCGGTTCTCGGCTCTCATTCCCTAAGCGCCGCTTTCAATAACCCCAAGAAGAGCGGGTGCGGTTTGTTGGGGCGGCTTTTGAACTCCGGGTGAAACTGGACGCCCACGAAGAAGCGCTTATCCGGCAGCTCTATCGCCTCCACGAGGGAATCGTCCGGCGACGTTCCGCAAATCGCCAGACCGTTTTGCCGCAGCGTTTCCCGGTATTTGTCGTTGACCTCGAAGCGGTGGCGGTGGCGCTCGCTGACCTCCTCCGCGCCGTAGAGTCTGCAAAAGAGCGAACCCGGCGCGGTTTTGCAAGGATACGCCCCCAGGCGCATAGTACCGCCGCTCCCCATCTTGCCAGTCTGGCCGGACATGAAGTCGATCACCGGATGCGGCGAAAGCTCGTCGAACTCGCTGGAATTCGCGCCGTCAAGCCCGCACACATTCCTGGAGTACTCAATGACCGCGACCTGCATGCCGAGGCAGATGCCGAGGTACGGGATGTCGTTCTCCCTGGCGTAGCGGCAGGCGGCGATCTTTCCCTCTATGCCCCTGTCGCCGAAGCCGCCGGGGATTATCATCCCGTCAATCCCGTTAAGCGCCTCCGCCGCGTTTTGGCCGATCAGATTCTCGCTGTCTATCCAGTGGATATGCACGTTCGCGGCCGTTTCAAACCCGGCGTGGTTCAAGCTCTCTATTATGGAGAGGTACGCGTCCCGCAGTTTTATGTATTTGCCGACGATAGCTATATTCACCGCCCTCTCCCGCGCGCCGATCCTGCTTGCCATAGACTGCCACTCCTTAAGATCCGGCTCGGGGACGTCGAGCGAAAGCCCGCGGCACACAACGTCGTCCAGCCCGTTTCTGTGGAGCATCAGCGGCGCCTCGTAGAGCGTGGGCAGCGTAATGTTCTCTATGACGCAATCCGGCTTGACGTTGCAAAAGAGTGCGATTTTATCCTTTATATTGCGGCTGAGCGGCTCGTCGGCGCGCGTGATGATGACGTCCGGGGAGATACCCATGGCGCGAAGCTCTTTCACCGAGTGCTGCGTCGGCTTAGACTTGTGTTCGCCCGAACCCTTTAGGTACGGGACGAGCGTCACGTGTATGAACAGGCAGTTCTGGCGGGGATTTTCAAGCGAAATCTGGCGTATCGCCTCCAAAAACGGCTGGCTCTCGATGTCGCCGGTCGTCCCGCCGATCTCGGTGATCAGCACTTCGGCGCCGGTGCCCTTGGCGCCGGAGTAGATGAACTCCTTGATCACCTCCGTAACGTGCGGAATGACCTGCACCGTGCCGCCCAGATACCCGCCGGCGCGCTCGCGTTCAAGCACCTTCCAGTAGACCTTGCCGGAGGTAAGGTTCGAGAACTTCGTCAGGTTCTCGTCGATAAACCGCTCGTAGTGGCCGAGGTCGAGGTCGGTCTCCGCGCCGTCGTCGGTGACGAAGACCTCGCCGTGCTGGAACGGACTCATGGTTCCGGGGTCGATGTTCATGTAGGGGTCTAACTTCTGAGCCGCGACCTTAAGCCCGCGCTGTTTTAGCAGACGGCCCAGAGACGCCGCGGTGATGCCTTTGCCCAGGCCGGAAACCACGCCGCCTGTCACGAATATGTATTTTGTGTCCATTTGTCCCACCTTATGGTGTTGAATTGAGAGGAATATGAAAATAATATGGGGCGGGGGGGAAAGTCAAATTCGGAGTCAAAATAAGCCTTCAATTAATTATAGATCGGATTGCTTCATCTAAATCGTTTGATTTTTTTTTGACTTTATGGATCCCATATTATTATATTATGGATGGCGGTGCCGTCAAATTAAGACACCGAATTAATTTTATATAAACCATTTTAAGGAGTATTCAGGCTATGAAAAGGGGTGCAAAGCTGGTTTCATCCATGGCCGGAGCCGGAGCGTCGCGCGCGTCGCTTCCGCGCCGGGGGCGTACGCTTTTGCTTGCGGCGGCAGTTTCGGTCGCGGCATCGTTGTTGTTCGGCTGCGATGATAGCGGCGCAGGGTCAAAGCCAAAAGACGATCTATACCCGGCGACGGTCTTAAGCCAGGGGACCGGCGCGTCCGGCAGCGGCAATTACAAGGCCGGCGCGACTGTCACAATATTCAGCGGAACGCCGCCCGCCGGCCAGCAATTCAAAAACTGGACGACGACGACCTCCGGCGTGGTTTTTGCCGACTCCTATAACCCGCAAACCACATTTACCATGCCCGCCAAAGAGGTAACTGTGGCGGCGGTGTTCGGAACGAATATATTCTCCGTGACGGTTTTAGGCCCGGGCGCAGGCTCGTCCGGCAGCGGCAATTACTCGGCGGGCGCGACGGTCACCATAAGCAGCGGAACGCCCCCCGCCGGACAGCAGTTCAAAAATTGGACAAGCACGCCCGCAGGCCTGACTTTCGCGGACGCCAGCAGCCCGCAGACCACATTTATCATGCCCACAAACAATGTGACCGTGGCGGCGGAATTCGGGCCGAACACGTTCTCCGTGACGGTCGTAAGCGCGGGGACGGAGGCGTCGGGCGACGGCAAGTACGCGACCGGCGAAACGGTCATCATAAACTGCGGAACGCCGCCGACCGGCCAGCGGTTCAAAAACTGGACGACCGCGACGACCGGCGTGACCTTCGGCAGCGCCAACAATACGCAAACCACGTTTGTAATGCCGCCGAGAGACGTAACGGTAACGGCGGTGTTTGAGTCGAGTATAATCATTGACCCCAGGGACGGCAAGACGTATAAGACAGTGAAGATAAGCAATCAGACGTGGATGGCGCAGAATTTGGACTATGAGACCACAACCGGCTCTTGGTGCTACGGTAATAGTCCCGACAGCTGTAAAAAGTACGGCAGGCTGTATGATTGGAATACGGCGAAAACGTCGACTTGCCCGACGGGGTGGCATCTGCCTTCCATTACGGAGTGGGAAAATTTGATTAATTATGTCGGTAGTAGCGGCGCCGGAACCCGATTGAAAGCAAAATCGCCGAGTTGGAACGGTACCGATGACTACGGATTTTCGGCACTACCGGGCGGCCGCCGTTACACCGACGGCAGTGTAGCCGGTGCCGGCACTGAAAGTCATTGGTGGACGAATACGGAGTCCACCGTCGGTAGCGGCGCCAACGCTGACACTCGATACATCACATCAAGCGGTTCAGCTATCAGCTATAGTAACTACGGTAAGAACGGCGGGCATTCGGTGCGCTGCCTTCAGGAGTGAGGCGACGCGTTATTTAAGAGCGGTAAACCAATACCGCTCTTTGCAAATTCAGCGCCTCGGAAGCCGTCATACCCCAGTCGAATATCGACGCGCTTGCGTTGACTAATTCGGCTAAGCCGCAATTCCCGGCACGTTCGCCTATACCGCCGACTGTTACGTCGGCGTATAGGCATCCTGATTTCGCCGCCTCTATCGTGTTCGCTACGGCCATGCCCAGATCGTTGTGGGCGTGAATTCCTAGCGCAACTTTGCCGTTTAATCTATCTGTGATCTCTTTCAGCAACGCACCGCATTGAGACGGCGAAGCAACGCCGACAGTATCAGAAACCCGTATGCGGGTTACGCCGGAATCAAGCAGGATTTGCGCCGCCAGTATCATAAAGTCTGTGTCGGCTCGGAAGGCGTCTTCGAATCCTACGGAGAGCGGGATACCGCTTTTTTCGACTGTGCGTAAACATTCGCGCAACCTTTTGATTACGCTCTCTTTATCCGTTCGCAGTTTTTCACGGATTTGCGTTTGCGAGACCGGGACGCAGATATGTATCAGGTCGGGACGGACGTCAATCGCGTGTTCGATGTCGGACGGGACAAGCCGCGCCCATACGGATATTAGAGCGTTTTTGCGGTTTTTAATTATACCGGCAATGCTCTCTTTCTCCTCTTTAGACGCCGCCGGAACGCCCGCCTCTATCTGATGAACGCCGCAGGAATCAAGGAGCGCGGCTATTTCTGATTTTTGACGCGCGGAAAAGAAGATGCCGGGCGTCTGCTCTCCGTCGCGGAGGGTGCTGTCCACTATGTATCTTCGCGGTTTCGTGCCGGTTATTAAATTATCAGTGCCGTTAACAGTGTTTATATCGTTAATACTGTTAATAGTATTAATATCATTAACAAATACTGTTATATCACCATGTACGGATTTAAAAACATCCAAAAATTCTCCGTCTGTAACCGCGCCGCGCTTTTCCGCCGCTTTCGCCTTGACACCGGCGAGAATTATCGGTAACTCTTCATCATCACACCGCAATTTGAACTCCGACAGCTTAGCGCGGATCGACGCTATGCCGCTCTGTTTTCCAAGCACGATCTTCCGCGTCTGCCCCACGATATCCGGCGGGAACGGCTCGTAGCACTTAGGCTGTTTGAGTATCCCGTCCACGTGGATGCCGGACTCTACTTGGAATATCCGCTTGCCGATAATCGGTTTATTCGGCGCAATATTTTTCTTCGTGATATGTTCAAACAGGCTTGCCATTTCCGGCAGAAAGTCATAACTCCTGTTGATCCCAAGCAGGTTGTTTATCCGTAGAATCATTATCAACTCTTCGGTAGCCGCGAACCCGCCCAATCCGCCAAAGGCTGTAACGACACCGTCTCCGGCATCGCTCATTACCCACTCCGCCGCGAGCGCTGTGGCGCAGTGGAGACTGTTTGCCGGGCAAAACTCTACGGGGTGATGTTTCAATCGTTCAAACGTTTGCGGATAATCGCCGCATAGCTCACCGTCTAGGCCAACTACACGCAATTTTGTATAAACGGCACGGCTCCGACTCCGCTCAGCCGCCGTTACGCTGTCCGCATAATCAGTGATAACCGCATCAGTTATATCGTCTCGCGGTATTTCAACACGGATTCTAACATCGACAGAAGATGACGTCTCTTCGGGACAGATGAATTCCGCAATATGCGGATATTTCTCGGCATCCGCGGCCTTTGACAAACGCAACACGTAGAACGGATATTCCGGCAACGGCGACAACAGGCGGTACATCGTCTCAGAAAGCTCTATCGCGCCGGGATCCAATTTGATCATCAGCGACAAGAAACGCGAAAGCGCGGGTTTATCAGGCGGCAATCCGTCGAGGCACGACAACGTTCTGTCAGTAATGCGGATCAATGGCGGCGCTCCTGAATCACGAAATCTCCATATTCAAACCGACCGTAACCGTCTGCGTACCCCGGCACGCTCCGTTGAATACCCCGCGTTCTATCGAACTGTCGGCGAAATCGCGGCCACGCGACAAAGCTATATAGCCCTCGTCCACAAGTTTATCGCGAGTGGGATCTATAGCGCAGTATCTATCCCCCGTCCACGCCTCTACCCAGGCGTGGGTCTCGCCGTAGTCGGAAGCGAGACCGGCTACGTAGCGGCAAGGGATTTTGTCGAGACGCAGTAGAGCGAGCAATATATGCGCGTAGTCCTGACAAACGCCCGCGCCTATATCAAACGCTTCCGCCGCCGTTGTTGAATTAGTGGTCGCGCCGCGTTCGTAGCGCAGACGGGTGTGGACGGCGTGCAAGAAATGCTGAATGCGGTATAACGCGTTGATTTCGGCGGAACAAGTAATATCGTCATAGATATTATTGCCGCTATCATTATTAATACCCTTGATACCCTTGTTGACACCGTCGTAAAAATCGACAAGCCCGCGATGCGGGCGCGTCAATTCCGTGGGATACAACAACACGCGTTGCGGTTCGTCGGACGACGCGTACGGATCGCCCGACACCTCCGCAACCCCGTCTATCCCAAAGCGGAACCGGCTATGCGGGGCGTTGATCTGCCCCGCCAGCGCGTCGTTCCCGAAACCGTCGACCGTCCGCCACAGCGTATCGGCGGGCGACGGGTCAATATGCCACGACAAACTCTCTATCCGCTGCCTGTCGTCGCTCCGCGGCAATATCCTGAGCAAAAACCTATGCTCGGACGCGGGCGACGAAAACGCCAACTCCGTTTGATATCTAAAACGGACGGTCTTCAAGCGGCCTGCTCCTCGAACAGACGGCTTAAACTATCAAGCACTTCGTCCAAACGCGCCTTGTAGCTCTCCTCTATAGCAAGAACCTCAACCAGCACCGCCAAATGCCGCGCGTTGCAGAAACCTTTGCGCACCCGCGCGAGTTCGTGGCACAGCTTCTCATACTCGTTGTTGATGAGCATGTGATTATACGAGAATCTGAAATACAAATCAAGCCGCTCCACGAGTTTGCCGCACTTGACAATCGTACGCGCCTCGCCGCTGGCGATTTTGTCGTCCACGCTGCCCCAAAACGCGAGCAGATAATCGATTGCCGGCATAAGCGACAATCGCGGATTCTTATCCTTACCGCTTGCGTGGAAAGCGTCGATCGCAAGCTGAATGTAAGCAAGCGCCTCGCTGCCGATCACGTTCCGGCAAACCAGCGCGTTGTCGTGCGCGAAACGAAACGACGAACTGACGGTGAAGCAGTCGGCGTCGTCGTACAGATACCCGCGTATGAAACCGCGGTAATCGCCGTACTTGTCGTCAATGTCCAATTTGTCAAGGAAATCCTTGTAGGAATCCTTGTCCTTGTCGAGCGTCTTATCGTAATAGTTGAAGAACGTGTTTAGCGTGGTGTAGGCGCGCTCCACGTACCTCCCCAGCCAGTAAAGATTCGAACTGTACTCTACCGTGATAGTACCCATGTGTCTTTAAACCCTCCTCCTTGGGAAGAATTGACAATGAACGACCCCTCCACACGCGAGAAACGCGTCAGACCGCTTGCCCAAACGCGCGTGGACTTGCCCGTCAGCACATACGCCCGCAAATCGGCCTTGCGGGGAATAGCGCCGCCGTTTTCATCCATAATATCAAGATCGATAAAATCAATAACCTCCTGCGATATAAACCGCCTCGGCTCTTTTATGATAGTGGCCTTCAGCTCGGCCAATTTCTCCTCCGACAACCCGCTGCCGAACACAACGCCGTAACCGCCAGCCTCCGACACGTCCTTTATGACAAGACGCTTGATGTTCTCAAGCGTGAACTTCATGTCCTCCTCGTAATAAGGCAGGTACGTCGGCGCGTTTTTCAAAATCGGCTCTTCGTCCAAATAGTATTTCACCATCTTCGGCACGAAGTAATAAATTCCCTTGTCGTCCGCGACGCCGTTGCCCGGTGCGTTGATTATCGCGACGTTTCCGGCGCGGTAGGCGTCCATGATGTGCGGCACGCCGATCAGCGAGTCCGCCCTGAATGTCATGGGGTCGAGATACTCGTCGGAGATACGTCGGTACACCGCGCCGACCCTCGCCTTTACGCCGAGATAATCTTTCATGTACAGCACCGCGTCCTCTACGGCCAATTCCGACGCCTTTACAAGCAACGCCCCCGTGCGCTCGGCAAGGTACGAATGCTCAAAATAGGCGGCGTTGTACCTGCCCGGCGTGAGGATGACGTTCAGCCCGCCCCGGTTGACGAAGTCCATCGTCTCGCGCAGCATTTCCGAGTAGTTGCGGTTGTCCGTAACGTCGTTGCTCGAAAAAGCCTCCGGGGCGGCGATACGGCTCAGCTCCCGGGCGATCAACGGATAAGACGCGCCCGACGGTATCCGCAGGTTGTCCTCCAGTATGTACCACGAGCCGTCCTTCGCCTGAACGAGGTCGATCCCCGAAATGTGGCTGTACACCCCCGCCGTCGGGACGATGTTGGCGCACTCCGGCATGTAGCCCTTGGAGATGTAGACGAACTCCTCCGGCACGACCCCGTCGGCGACAATCGACGCTTTGGAGTAAATATCCCGCAAAAAGCAATTCAGAGCGTCCACCCGCTGGACAAGCCCCCGGTCAAGCAGGGCGAACTCGTCGTGCGAGATGATTCGGGGTATGGCATCGTAGGGGAAGAGCTGTTCAATGAACTCCCCGTTCTTGTAAATCCCGAATTTCACCCCGTACCGCGCCATGAGCTTGTTGATCTCCCGCGCGGTCGCCATAGACATCTCCATCCAGATCACCCCCATATCAACACAAAAAAAAGAGCAACGACCCTCTGTTTGAGCGTCGTTGCCCGTGTACCCCACTTATTATAGTAGTATAATTTACCGAAAAAATCAAGAAGTATCGTGATTTTTTTTCATTTAAAGTCAAATTCTTTAAAATCTTTAAATCATTTTAAGACGAAGCCTTCGGCTTCATAGATAGTTCGGGGGCTAAACCCCCGAACTTCAGTCAACAGATAAAGTCAAAAGGTCACTGAGCGAAGTCGAAGTGCCCTTTTGACGTTGACTTTGATTGAAAATGCGGGGTTTATCCCCGCATTTATCTATGGAAGGCGTAGCCTTCCGTCTAAAAAAGATTTAAAGACTTTAAAGACTTTGACTTAACACACATAACGCAGATTCGGCATTTCAAACATTTTCGGCTGGGGCGGGGCGGCGGGATTTATATTTGATACATAGGGTTGCAGGGATGTTTTCATCTGAAAAGGAGCGTTTATGGATGAGACGGCAAGTACGTTTACCGACGAACGGGACGGTCAGACATATAGGACGGTGAAGATCGGCAATCAGGTGTGGATGGCTGAAAATCTTCGTTTCAACGTTGGCGATAGCAGTTGGTATTACCAAGGCAACGAAGATAATTGCAATAAATACGGCAGACTGTACACTTGGGACGCGGCTAAAAAGGCTTGCCCTGCCGGTTATCATCTGCCGTCTCGTGAAGAGTGGGATGATTTGGTGGCGGCGACAGGCGGTGATGTGGCGGGTAAGATATTGAAATCAAAGAGCGGGTGGGACGAAAACGGCAATGGTACGGACGATTACGGATTTTCAGCCTTGCCCGGCGGCTACCGGTGCTCCGATGGCACTTTATACGGTGCCGGCTACTACGGCTACTGGTGGACAGTCGCGGAAAGCACTAGCAACTACGCCTACTACCGGCGCATGAGCTACGACGGCGACGACGTGTACGAGTACAACAACTACAAGAGCAACGGCTATTCGGTGCGCTGCGTCGCCGACTGATTTGCGTCTCCCTTGTGTGGTCGGTCGGGGGGCGGTAGGTCATTCTGCCCCATAACTTTATTTTGACATCAACCGCCCCCGAATATTATCTTATAATATATCACGTTCAATATGAAAGCGGTGAGATATGAACCTCGAAAAAGACGTTACATCGCAAGCCGTTTCGGAGTTAAAGACCCTTTTGGGCGAGCGTTTGAGGCAGGTGATCCTCTTCGGCTCTCGCGCGCGCGGCGACTCCGACGACGAATCCGATGTGGACATATTGGTTTTGGCGGACATCGACCGCGAGAAGTTAGGCGGATACCGTCCGCAGGTGGTGCGGATTTCAAGCGATATCGGCTTGGACAGCAATATTTACGTATCGATAATGCTAGACAGCGCCGACTTCTTTTCAGCGAACCGAGACGTGTCGAGTTTTTACAGAAACGTCGCCAAAGAAGGGAAGACGCTCTACAGTGTCTGACGCCGCGCAAACCAATATAGATCACGCCAGAAGGTGTTTGCTTTCGGCGGATCTTTTGTTTAAAGACGGCGATTATGCCGGAGCGGTGAACCGTCTGTACTATTGCGTATTTCATGGCGTTCGGGCGTTGCTCTCCAATGATTCGGTGGAATTCAAGAAGCACTCTGCGGTGATAGCGTATTTCAGGGAGAAGTACGTAAAGACGGGGATATTTGAGAAGCGCATGTCTGAAATCATCGGCGATTTATTCGACGAAAGAAACGGTAGCGACTACAACGACCTTTATTTCATCGACCGCGACGGCGTTGAACTGAAAATAGATAACGCGTGTTATTTTCTGAACAAAATCTGCGACTATCTCGCGACCAACCCCGTGCGCGGGTAGCGTTGTCGAGCGCGCGAAGTATCTGTTTTTCGTCGCCGTCTGAAAGGCAAACATCCATAATGCTTCGGCCAATGATTCTCGACTGCTTGAAAGGTTATAACCGCAAGCAACTCATCACCGACCTGACCGCCGGACTCATCGTAGGGATACTGACCATTCCTTTGAGTATCGCCTTCGCCATAGCCTCCGGCGTCAGCCCCGAAAAGGGGCTTGTCACCGCGTTTATCGGGGGGTTTGTCCTCTCGCTCCTCGGCGGGAGCAGGGTTCAGATTTGCGGGCCTACCGGGGCGTTTGTAATAATACTGTTTGGAATCGTGCAGAAGTACGGCGTCGAGGGGCTTGCCACCGCTACGCTTATGGCGGGGATCATGCTTGCGGTTATGGGGCTTAGCGGGCTTGGGTCCGTCATTAAATTCATCCCCTACCCCGTGACCGTGGGCTTCACGAGCGGCATAGCGGTTATAATCTTCTCTTCGCAAATCAGCGACTTGTTCGGGCTTTCGATTAAGGATATACCGGCGGACTTTATCGGCAAATGGGCGAAATACGCGGGGGCGGTCTCCGACGTCAACTGGCACGCGGCGGCTATCGGCGGGTTCACTTTGCTGATTCTTATTTTTTGGCCCAAGGTAAGCCGGCGAATCCCCGGAGCGCTCGCGGCGATTGTTATCAGCGCGGCGGCGGTGAAAATCTTCGGGCTGAACGTTGAGACCATCGGCAGCCGGTTCGGCGATATTTCTTCCGGGCTGCCCGCCCCGGTCATGCCGAATCTCAGTTACTCCGTTATCCGCGAACTCGTCTCCCCCGCTATCTCCATCGCCCTGCTCGGAGCGATAGAGGCTCTGCTCTCGGCGACCGTGGCGGACGGGATGATCGGCGGGAAGCACCGATCCAACATGGAACTTGTAGCCCAAGGGGCGGCTAACATCATATCCCCGCTCTTCGGTGGGATTCCGGCGACCGGCGCTATAGCCCGGACCGCCGCCAATATCCGCAACGGCGGCCGCACCCCAATAGCCGGAATCACGCACGCGATTGTGGCGCTGTTCATTATGCTGTGTTTCGGGCAATGGGTTAAGTTGATCCCGCTCGCCGCGCTCGGCGCTATCTTGGTGATGGTCGCCTATCACATGAGCGAATGGAGAACGTTCATAGGCCTATTCAAAAATCAACGCAGCGACGTGGCGGTGCTCGTCATAACCTTCGCTCTCACGGTGCTAGCCGACCTAACCGCGGCCATTCAAGTGGGCGTGGTGCTTTCCGCAATTCTCTTCATGCGCAGATTGACAATGGTATCGGGGGTCGAGGTCATATCCGGCGAAATCAGCGACGGCGGCAAGAACAGCGCGCTTATCTCCGAAGACGACGCGCGGGATCTCAAAAACGTGCCGCCCGGAACCGACGTGTACGAAATCAACGGCCCCTTCTTCTTCGGCACCGCCTTCAAATTCGAGGAGGGAATCGAATCCGCGAACGCCGCCGGGAAAAAAACGAAAGTGCGTATCCTGCGTATGCGTAACGTCCCGGTGATAGACTCCACAGGCCTAAACGCCCTGCGGCAATTCTCATCGCAATGCAGCAGGCAGAAAATAACGCTGATACTGTCGGGCGTTCAGCCCGCCGTTCTAAGGGCTATGCAAAAGGCGGGATTGGACGAGCAGATAGGGGCGGAGAATATCACGAGCCACTTCAAGTTGGCGGTGGAGAGGGCGAAGATAGTGCACGGGTGGCTGGTCGAACCTAGGGCGGCGGAAAAACATTAAAATCAAAGTCTTTAAAATCTTTTTAAGACGAAGCCTTCGGCTTCATAGATAAATGCGGGGCTAAACCACAAAACATTAAAATCTTTTAATTCTTTTTTAGACGAAGCCTTCGGCTTCATAGATAAATGCGGGGCTAAACCCCGCATTTTCAGTCAAAATCAACGTCAAAATCACTCCAAACGGCTTTTTTCTGTTGACTTTGACTGAAAATCGGGGGTTTAGCCCCCGATTTATCTATGAAAGGCGAAGCCTTTCGTCTAAAAATGAATTTGATTTTAAAGACTTTGACTTTATATCCGCCTTTACTACCGCTCCGAGTAAGACCTCGTAAACCTTCCGCTGCCTTCGGTGATGGTGATGATCGTCCCGTTCTCGCTGATGGTGATCTGCGAGCCGTCGCTGCGCGTCCAAATGCCGTTAAGCGTGAAGTGCCTTCTGCCGCCGGGCGGAGGGCCTTGCGGAGGGGCTTGCGCAGGTTGCGGAGGAGGAGGCGGAGGCGCGTAGCCGTCGCTCTTCGCCCAAACTGTCTTTCCCGGCTGACGCGTATATGTTCCCGGACCTCCGTCCTTGTACTTCGCGGCTAAATCGCCGGGGAACTCCCTCCCGCAACAGCCAACAATGTTAGTGATCCCCTGAAAAGTAACGCTGTTAAGATTATTGCAATTCCAGAAAGCGTTTCCATTTATTGTAGCCACGCTCATCGGGATGACAATGCTGGTTATGCCCGTACTGTTCTCGAACGCAGTACCGTCGATAGTCGTCACGCTAGTGGGTATAGTGACGCTTGAAATACCGGGGCAATTATTAAATTTACCGATATTAGTCACGGATTTTCCGCTGAATGTAGCAGGAATGACCACCGCGCCGTTTATCGATTGATCCGCCGCTTCCGCCCTGAAACCCGCCCCGACGGGGGTAAACTTCAACTTCTCCATCGTCGGCGGTTGCGCGAAAACCAGACCAGCCACTGCCGCTGTGAGCAAAACAACGCTCATCAGTACCTTCTTCATAACAAACTCCTTTGTTTGAGGAAAAATAAGTTAGAATATAGAAAACCGATAACATTACCTACTAGAATATAGTATATGGCGAGTCGGGGAATTCAATTTTTTGTCAAAATTATCAAAAAGACAAAAAATGGCGGTTTTTGTGTGGGTAGGCAAAAAAGCCTTAAAATCAAATTCTTTTAAAATCAACTTCTTTTTTAGACGAAAGGCTTCGCCTTTCATAGATAAATCGGGGGCTAAACCCCCGATTTTCAGTCAACTGCAACGTCAAAAGAAAAAAGATTTTGATTTTGATTGAAAATGCGGGGTTTAGCCCCGCATTTATCTATGAAGCCGAAGGCTTCGTCTAAAAAAGATTTAAAAGATTTTAAAAGAATTAGATAACGCTGAACAACATATCCCCGTAAGTCGGCAACGGCCAGAGTTTCTTGTCCGAAATCGCCTCCAACTCGTCCACGACTTCGCGCAACTCCGACATGGACGGGAAGACCTTGTCGCGGTAGAAACTCGCGTGCGCCAGGGCCTCGGTCTTGTCCTTCGACTCTTTTACGGCGCGTTCGAGGTTTTCGAGTTTCTTCAGCATGCTTGCTGACAGTTTCGAAATATCGGTCAGCAGACGGCTTTCCAGCGACGTGTCGCAGGATATGCCGGAGTCCTTTTTGAGTTTGAGCAGGCGCGCCAATTCGTTCTGGTAGTCTATGCTCGCGGGGATGATCTTCCCCTTGACCAAGTCTATCATCGTGAGGGCCTCTATGTGCAGCGTCTTGCAGTAGGCTTCGAGGAATATCTCGTAGCGGGAGTGGAGTTCCTGCTTGGCGAAGACTTTGTGCCGCGTGAACAACTCGACGCTCTTTTTGGAGACGAGCGCGGGAAGCGCGTCAACGGTCGTCCGCAGGTTGGAGAGGCCGCGCTTTTCGGCTTCGGTCACCCATTCGGCGGCGTAGTTGTTTCCGTTGAAAACTATGCGCTTGTGTTCGATTATGCTCTTCTTTATAAGCGCGGAGAGGTCGTCGTTGAACTTTTTCGACTTCTCCAGAGCGTCGGCGAAGCGGCTCAGGACTTCGGCCACGATGGTGTTGAGGACGGTGTTCGGGTCGGCGATGGAGAAGGCCGAGCCGAGCATGCGGAACTCGAACTTGTTGCCTGTGAAGGCGAAGGGCGACGTGCGGTTGCGGTCGGTCGTGTCCTTGGGGAAGCGCGGCAGCACCGTCACGCCGATATCCATCTGGTGCTTGCCCTTGCCCTTGTAACTCTCGCCCGTTTCGATGGCTTCCAGAATCTTCTCCAGCTCTTCGCCCACGAACATCGACACTATCGCGGGGGGCGCTTCGTTCGCGCCGAGGCGGTGGTCGTTGCCCGCGCTCGCCGCCGACACGCGGAGCAGATCCTGGTACTCGTCCACCGCCGTGATCACCGCCACGAGGAAGAGCAGGAACTGCGCGTTCTCGGCGGGGGTCTCGCCCGGTTCGAGCAGGTTCGCGCCCGTGTCCGTGCCTATAGACCAGTTATTGTGCTTGCCGCTGCCGTTGACCCCGGCGAAGGGTTTCTCGTGCAGCAGGCA
>Ga0268262_10003075_pt1 | contig 18432 bp, 24 predicted proteins | sample TergutNc150P3_FD_190354 | JGI IMG/M metagenome (GOLD analysis project Ga0268262, IMG submission 190354) | Nasutitermes corniger P3 segment gut microbial community from laboratory colony in Florida, USA - Nc150 P3 (SPAdes) (version 2) | ecosystem: Host-associated > Arthropoda: Insects >...
CTGAAAAAGCTGATGGCGGTATTGAGTGAACAAGCCTCCAAACTTTTTGCGCGTTTTTTTATCAGGCCCATTTTACTTGATTTTTTGAATCTCCCCGCTGTTTATGGTTATTCTTAAGGAGCGACTAAATAATTTTACGTTCCATGGCATCCAGCAACGCTCCCAAGCCATAAAGCAGGAAATAGTTCTTGCGGTGATAATGTGTAACGTCCTGTAAAAGCGATTCGACAAGCTTAATGGCATCGCTGCGGTTCTCTATGTGTGGTGTGCCTCCACCGGCAGTGGCAACTATCCGGGGTTTAGAAACTGGATTGTCCATTGTCCCCCTCGATGTAGCCTATTTCCTGTAGAAAGTCATTAAGCCTGTCTTGAAGCTCTTCCGGCTCAGCCAATGAAACACCGGGGAAGGAAATAATTTTAACCTCAGCCAGTTGCTCTTCCTCGATGTCCTCTTTGGCATCCTCTTTTTCGGTATGATAAGCCAAGCCGTTTTCCGGGCCGTTCCCATATTCCGTGTCTTTACCTTCCGGGGCTTCGCCGTTGCCAATGGGCGCGGGGGCGTTCCCCTTCTTGTATTGCTCAAGGCCAATCCCTACAAGCAGCCCTATGAAGTCCGGGAAAGCCAGGGCGCGGTGTGCGCCCTCGGTGTGCCTGTAAACGTCCTCAAGCTCCAGGGCAAAGAAAGCCGGAAGCCCTACCCTTACGCCGATCTGTTTTTCTTTCCTCATTCCGCTTCACCTTCATCGGTTTTCTTGCCGATCTCCCCCGTCCAGTGATCCACCTTTAGGATGTCCGCCAGTTCATCGCAAATGTCTTTGATGATAAACCAGTAGCCGTAAACATCGCTGGTTTGTACGGATTTGTGAGGTTGTACTTCGCCGAAATAACTGAAGTAACTGGATATGGCCTCAAGCTTTGAGTAAACCACGCTTAGCCTTTCAAGGTCGGTAATGCTTTCTATGTTTTGGTAATCGCTTGGCGGCCATGCCAATATCCGCTGTTTGTTTTCTTTTTTCATTCCGGCCTGCCCTCTCCCTGCTCTTTTAACAGGGCTTCCATTTTCTTTACAACGTCCGCTTTCCCTTCATCGCTAAGTTGCCGGTATACGTCTAAAAACTCCGCTTCATCGGCGGCCAGGCGGTTTTCGCGTTTTAATATTTTGTCATATAACGCCAGTTCCATTGCCTCTTTTTGTTTGCCAAGCGTGAATTCATAATCGAAGTTGACCGATACGCCAGCGGCTTTAAGTTTTGCTATAAACGCTTTTCTTGTGCTTGCGGTAAGGTCCGGCGGGGCGGCGTAGATGATAAAATCCGGCTCCTTACGATGCCCAAAGCGATCACGGTCATATTTTGCATCGGGGCAAGCGGTTTTTATTTCGCCTTCGTCATCGGCTATTGCTTGATATTTGTACAAAGGCCCGTTTGAACGAAGCCATACAACCCTAATGCAATCGCCGGTTACTTCCCATGAAAAGAGGATAAGCCCGTCCCGTTGCAAGCATGGCCGGTAGTCCGGGCATTTCCCTGGAAGCGGTTCGCCGGGCATGGCTTCAATAATTACCGGCTTTTCCTTTTTGGGCTTTAACGGCTTGGGTACTTCCGGCTCTTTTTCTTGCGCCGTTACCGTATGCTCTGTAAAGCCGTCCCTATTGTTGAATGTCCGTGTACCCCAGTTGATGCCGTCTATTACTTTTGGAAATTGGTTTGCGTCAAACATATTTCACCCCCATTCCGGGAATACGATATTCCCCTCCGTCTTTACGCCCCGAAAATATCCTGTCCATGTGGTTTCAGTTTCTTCGTTACGGTACATTTCATGCTCTGCCAATGCCTTGCATTGCTGTAGCGTGATCCACCTTCCCCTGTCATTTAGTATGCCAGCCGCTTTTGTTATTTCGTTTACGGTTGCCGTAAGCTCTGCCATAATTCCCCCTTATACCGCCAGGGCAAGCCTTGCGCCCCGGATGTCGCCGTCCAGTACCCTAAGCCCTTTGGCCTTAAGGCTTGCGGCGGCGGGTGCGTATTCCGCAGGGAGATAGCCCATGCAATACAGGCCCCGGCCGTTCTGAACGCCAACCATCACGGCGGCGGCTTTGCGGTCGGCGGCGTTTTCCGGCTCCGGCACTACAAAAGCCCTTACTTGATCCGGGGCGTAGCCGGAAAGCCTTTTCAGCGCCTCTTGCCTGTTGCCGAAGGAAACGCCCTTTACCGCCAGTTCCAGGCCCCCGGCCTTTACGATTGCCCAGGCTTTCACAAACGCATCATGGCGATCCATCCGGCTTGAAAGCCTGTTTCCCAAACCCATTGCCTTGCTTTTCATTTCCCTGTTTGTCATGGTTCGTAATCTCCTTTATCAAGTTATATTTATATTATATAAAGATTTATTTATATTTGTCAATAGGTTTCTTTATATTTTTGCAAAAAAACTTTACAAAAAATAAATAAAAGGTTATATTTGTTGATATAGAAAGCATGGGAGTAATCAATGGGTATTTCTTACAATCCCCTGTTCAAACTCTTGATTGACAGGGGCTTAAAAAAAAGCGATCTCAAGGAACTGGTGGGAATAAGCCTTCCAACATTGGCAAAACTTACAAAGGGGGAGCCTATTTCTGGAACTACTATTGAAAAACTGTGTCGGTATTTCGATTGCCAGCCAGGGGACATTATGGAGTACGTGAAGGACGCTCCAAAAGCAAAGAAGGGCAAGAAGTGAAACCGGCAAGGGCTTACAAGGGCATTACACGCTTTCGCGCCCCTGTACTTCCCCTTTCCCCACTAATCGCCGCCTTGCCTGATTGCGCCGGTACTGCCCGGCAGGGATACAAAGCCCAATTATCGGGTAACTCGACATTCAAGGGCGCGGTTGTATGAAGGCGATGATTTTACATGGCTTCCGCTTCTCGAAGTGTGCATACCTGACAACATCATGGCAACGGAAGAAATGCTGGAATCGCGGATGAAAACAGAGGAAATTTAAAAGAGGATCGGTATGCCCTTGCCGAAGGGGGGAATTGAAACGCGCTTTTGCTTGCCCGAAATGCGGAACTATGAAAGTGGAAATCTCAAAATAGGGGGAACGCATGGCAAAGATAACGCTTGAACTGGACAAAGAGAATTACCCGCTGGTACTTAGGCAGTACGGGACGGAGGGAGCGAAAGCTCAAGCGATCTCGATGTGTATAGCTCAAAAGAGACCGATAACCAAAGAGAACCTGGAGGGGCTTCTGACTAATCTGGAAGAAGCTTTAGAAGAAATTTTTGAGAGCGGCGTAGACGATCCGCAATAGGAAAATAAAGCCTGGTTACCTAATAACCTTAAAACAAAAAACAATTACCCTCTTGACAATACATACATAAACGTATTACATTATTTACATGGAAGAACGCCGGATCGTATGGGATGAGGCCAAGAACGCCGAAAACAAGCAAAAGCATAAAATCGGCTTCGAGGTTGCACAATATGTATTTTCCGATCCGTTGCGGATATGGCGGCTAGATAGGAGCGAAAACAACACGTCTGGAGAGGATCGTTGGCAAACTATCGGTAAGGTCGGAAAAACTTTCTTTGTGGTCTATACAGAGCAGGAAGAAGGGAATGAGAATATAACCCGCCTTATATCGGCGCGGGAAGCAGTGAAACATGAGAGGAGAAGTTACAATGGGTACTATAAAATCAACGGTAAAGGTTGGACAAAAGATACCTAAAGAAATTCTGAAACTTGCAAAAGAGCAGGTCAGGGAAGCGCGAAAAGCGCCCAAGGTACATGATCCAGATTGCCCTGAATCCACGCCGGAGGCTCTTGCCGAATTCGCGGCTATGGCGCGGGAATTACGGAAAAACAATCGAAACCCTTCCCCTGTAGTTGCGTTGAGGATCAAGCCGGATGTTCTTTCAAAATATAAAGCCCTTGGCAGAGGCTACACCAGCATTATGGCCGATGTTCTGAATTATGTCGCGGAAAACCCGGAGATACTTTCAAGGGCCTCCGGGGCTGCGGGTACCAGATAACAAGCGGGAAAGCATGGCAAAGAAAAAAGCCCCGGATTTACCGCCGGAAGCCCAGGCCGGAAATGCCGCCGTGGAAACCAGGCGCGAAAAAGAAAAGCCGCTGACCTGGACGGACATAGAAATCTCCATAAAAAATAGCATACAGAGCAGCCCCGGAGAAACGGAAGCTGAGAAGCTGGCATATTTTAAGAAAGCGATCCTCTCCCACCTCGATAATCTACAGGCTGAGGAGGATAAAAAGGTCATTCCCTTCCCCCAGGAAAGGCAAAAAAACCAGGTGGAACTGGAAGATTTAGAACTATTTGAACGCACTCCTGATAGTTTTTACGGCAAAGATAAAGACGGGAATGAATACGGCATATTCTCCGATGGGGATATTCTACCTGTAGAAAAAGGCACTATTGAACCTAATTGGTATTATGCGTCCATCGAAGAGGTTAAACAGTACATTGAAATTCAAAAAAAGATAAAATTAGAAGAGTCTGAGAAAAAACAAAAGGGCAACCGTAAAAATATTAAAAAGAAGCCCGAAATTCTTCCCCCTGATATAAGCGGTTTCACAACTTATTATGAAAGAATTAGCCATGGGCTTGAATTAACAAAAATTATGTTCACTGAAACGAGAATTATTATAACGGATTCCACCGATTATTTTGATAGCGATAGCGAGAGAAATGAATATTACATCATTGAGCCGGATAGTTACATGGAATTGCTTAATAAGTTGGAAAAAGAATACAAGCCTATCTCTGTTAAAAATTTGAGTTCGGAAACAAGGACGTATTATAATTTTTTTAAGAATGAAAACCTTAAAAAAATATTTCTTTTAACATTGTCAATAATCGGCTACGATAAAAACATAAAAGACGAAACCGAGAAATATATGAGAGGTGATGAATTAATTAAATTATTATGCGGAGATACTATAAAGTTTAAGAAGGAATATTATTCAAAAGGGCTATGATAAAGTATCTTAGAGAAAATCCAGAAGCGCAATTGAGGGAATATGCGAAATGAGTGCAGAAGAATATTTTAATTTGCCAGCAACCAAGGGAGACATTGAGCGGATTTTAGCCGTACTGGAAACGTTAAAGCCAGTACCTACAATGCCGCAAAGCCCTGAGCCGGATACGACCAATCCAATCTTTGTCAGCCTTGAAAAGCGCCTTGCCGTTATAGAGAGGTTAAGCCGCGAAGCTTTCGGCGCTGGTCTTACCGATGTACCGATTGACGCTGAGACCGCCTCCCAGATTACAGGGCTTGCCGTAAACACCATTTTGAAGCGCGGCGCACATCAGCGCATAGACACAATAAAAATCGGTAAAAAATTGCAGTTTTCCCTCCGTGGCTGTATCCAGCTTGTGAACGATTCAAAGCGGAAAGCCGTTATGTCGGAAGAGGATATGGTGGCGTACAACCATTCAAAGGAAGTCTTGAAAAGAATTAAAAGACAGGTGATCTAGAAGACTGCTGTTACGTAAATGAAATAAAGCTTGATTTTTCCTTGATTATAGCGAAACTGGAAATAGCCCCTGGAGGGCGAAAAGAGGGCGCTTTGAGGGACGGTTGAGGATACCTGTCATTTCGGGTTGATTGCCGTTAATGTACCAGTGCTCTCTTTTTTATGTTAATCACTTTACGTTCAAAATTTCCCGAAGCATATTACTGTTTATAGCGATACTTCCGCAGGTGAGATGCTAAGCTCGAGTGCCGGGGTCTGATGGTATTGCTATTTTTTACCAATACTGTTGAACTAAATAGGGTAGGGATGCTTTCGAGGGGTTCTTTAATAAGCTATGGGCTTGTTAGAGGCTAACATACCAGCATCCCTTTATTTTACCCCGGATTATGAAAAGCAAAGATATTCCGGGGCTATTCACCAGATACGGCATAGTCAATGCTTCAGACACTCGTCTATGACATCTAAGGCAGTTGCCCTTATGTGCATCATTCTAAAATACTCCTCAATAACGGTGCCGGAAGCTTTTTGCGACAGCTTACCGGCAAGCCCGGCAATTAGCTCATTGGTTTCTTCGTTGTATATGTCCGTAAAGCAGTACACGCGGCGATCCTCGTCTTCTTTCAAGCCAAGGGGAAATGTCGGATAATCGGATTTTTTGACATAGTATGTAAAAAGGATTTTGGCGCCCTCGATGGTTCGCAGTTCGGGGAAAAGGAGAATATAGCCCTCTTCATTTTTTGCTTGGACTCTTCTTTTCGCTCCGGCAATCAAGCCTTCAGCTATGTTTTCGATCATGAATAATTGGCCTGTTTTGAAATTGTCAATTCACAAACTCCAAGCTAAGTTTCCCATTCTCTTTTGTTGAATGGTTCAGTTCCAGCATATCGGAATGAAGCTGCCGCAAGAGTTCCAGAATATCGGCGCTGTTAGCCCACGAATTCGATGTGCCGCCTTCGCTCCATTTTTCTTTAGTTTCTTTTGAAGCGGATTCAAAGAATTTAAGCGCATCGGCAACGGCTTGAATCTGCTTTTCATCGTTAGATTCCAATGCCTTTCCAAACGTGCCAAGCATTTTATTCTTTTGCTGTTTGTTTTCTTCCCGCTGGTTTTGCGGGAGCGTCAAGCTGGTATCAAAAAGGCTGCTTACTGTAGCCGCGCTTCGGGTCCGGAGCCTGTCTACATCGCCCGTGCCAAACGTTGTTTGGGTTGCGGCATTTTGCGCTTCCTGTAAGTTTTTGTATGCTTGCGTTAATTTGCCGAAGCCCCCTCCCATTATGCCTGTGCCAGTGCCGGTCTCTTCTGCTGTTTTTTGCAGTTCCCTTCTCCTGACTTCAACGCCTTCCTCTGGTGTCAACAAGCTTATGTCCGCCGGGCCTTTTCCGTTCCGTATGTTGTTTAGCTCCTCTTCCGCTTTTTTGCGCTCTTCCCGGAGTTTGGGAAGCGCCTCGTCAAATTTTATTTGCCCTGTCTGTACCACGATGTTGGCAGTTTGGACGGAAACTTGCGCACGTTCCAATTCGGGGCTTCTTGCATCGGGAAGGGGCGTGTTTTTATTTTTTTCTATAAGCCCTTTAAGGGTACTCTCCTGAATGCCCTCCCCGTTTTCCTTGTAGCCTTTTAGCCATTCGTCATAAATTTTATTGGCGCTTTTATAATCTTGGTTATAGATTTGCCTTATTCGTTCAACAATGCCTTCTTCGCCTCCCCCTTCAACCTCATACGTAAGCTTCATCGTCTTGTTGAAAAACTCTGTGCCTTTTTCCCCGCTTAATCCCTCTTCGGTATGCTCCATAATCCTGTTGTAAGGGATATTGTCTCCCCAAATTTGCCGGGTAGCGCGGAAGGCCAGTATGTCGGAGGAAGATTGTAAGCCTGTTGTGCTTGCCAGCCCTGCGTTCATATCGGAAAGCCGCCGCGCCCCATGCTCCCCCTTCCATGTGGGATCATCGCCGCCTATCTTTGCAAGCATGGTAAAGTTTTCAACCACCTGATCGGAGGAACGTACAAACCCCTTGCTTATTCCCTCTTCCAATGTTCTTTGGATGGCTCTGAGGTATTCGTTGTATTGCCCGGTTGACATATTGGAAGCGTGTAATCCTTTCCACCCAGCTTTGAGAACATCTCCGACTCCATCATATCGGGCTGACATATTGGCAAGGGATGATAATGTACCCCTATCGGCCCCGGTGCTTCGCTCATACTGGTAAACCTGTTTAACGGCGGCTATCGCGTCCTTCCCTGTCAATCCCTGCTGGGTAGCCTGTTTTATTGCGTCCATGCCTTCTTCGGCGGAAAAGCCAAACTCTGAAGCGGCATCGGCGGCGATCTTAAATGCTTCCCTTACCTGTTTTGGGTCTCCCATTTGCGCGGCTAATTTCATCGCATCGGTGGATCGCTGCTGCCATAGCCCGGCATAAGCGGCTTCGTTGGATTCCCCGCTGATTGGAATATGGAAGGCTGTATCTAATGCTTTTCCAGCGGCGGATCCAAGGGTTCCCCCAAGCATTGCACCAGCAGGGCCAGCACCAGGTATAAGAGCCCCAATTACCGATCCCAACACCCCGCTAAATGCCTGTACCATTCCGCCGTTAAGGTCAGCTTGCCGTCTTTGTTCGGCGATCCGGCCCCCCATAATATCGCCGCTTCCGTATTGCCCTATAATGCCGGAACGGTCAAGGGAACCAGACCACCGGCTAAAGCCTTCGTTAATGGCATTTGCAATCTGCCCGACACCGATGGCCTTCAATGCGCCCTGAGCGGTTTTATCCATAGGCGGGGCGTTTATTTCTCCCATTACCTTACGGCGCTCGTTTTGCAGTTTGTCTATCTGCGAAAAAGTATCTGTAGCACTATCGGGGCTGCTGCTCCTAAGCTGTTCGTCTGCCTGTGCATATAATTTTTTTAAGGAATCGCCAATATCCCTTAGCCTTGTCGCATACTCAGCATCCATTTTAAGGACTGTAGTACCGTTGGCTGTTGTCGTTTGGGTGTTGGGGTTACTGGCTAAAGATTTAATGTCCCTCCCAAAGCCGCTGTTTTGGGCTTCCATGCGCATTTTATGAAAGGCAAGCTGCCCGTATAAATTTTCATCTACCGTATCGCCCTTGGATCTTGCCTCATCCATTTCTCTCATTTTGTCGGTGATTGAAGAAAGAGCGCCCTCAGCTTGCCGCGCATTGGATAGCAAATTGCCAACATCAAGGCCGAGGCCGATTTTTATGTCGGATCGTGTCATTTAGTTATTCCTCCCAAAAATATTTCGAGGGCGCAAGCCCCGGATTTACGTTTCTTCCTCGATTACAGGACGGTCAACAATATCTGCTTCCATTGCCGCAAGGATCGCTGCGTCTCTTTGGCGCCTTTGTTGGCGGATCGTTACCCTCTCCATGATGATCTCTTTGGTTTCTTCTTCGTCCTGTCCGCTATACTCGCTTGGATGCTGCCTTTCGTAAAGTTTTTCAATCTCTGCCATTGCTGTCCGGCGATTTCCGAAAGTAAATGCCATAATGTCTCCTTTTGAGTTTACAATTGGTTGATCCAAGCATACCCGTTTCTCCGGGGCGATCTCTGATAAATCTTTAAATTTGTTCCCGTCAACAAAGTCAGCCGGATCGTAAAAAGCCTGGGCTTCAAGAGAATTTATATATCTCCTATGCAGCGCGTCTATGGTTTCAGCATTGAACCTTTTGGACAGCTTTTCAATTTCTTCCGCTACTTTCGGGTTCCGGCACAATTTATAGCCGCTGGTGGCCGCATTTTTGCGGGCATACCCGGCCGCAATCGCGGCATTTTTCTTTGAAAGGAAAGCATCGCTGTATGGGGCTGCGAACCAGAACACGAAGCGCCGCGCCTTTTCGGTAAGCTCCATTGAAATATCGGTGAGGTCAACAATTGCCCCTTGGTAGGTGTTTTGCTGCTTTTCAACTTTTTTCTTTGCCATGGCTCCTTCCGGCATATTAAATCCTATTTTTTATAAGTATAGCCTGATTTTGATCGGCTGCTGTACTACCTTATTTTGGCTTTGTAATTATAACCTTGCCCGTCTTTTGTCCCTTTTTTTCGGTTCTATTTTTTATTTCCTCTTTGGTATTCCTCTCATATATTTCGCTTGCCTCGATATTCCCAAATTGGAAATGGAGAGTAACCTTCCCTATAAATTTCTGGTCTGCCAATTCGTTTATAAGTTCGTGATACTCTTCGTTAGGGCGTGTTTTTATAGTCCCCTCCGTAATCGCCATTATTCCACTTCCCCCAACCCTTCAAGGTAGTTCTGCGTTATTTGGATAGAAGCATGTCCCAGCAGTTTTGAAACCCTGCGTATGTCCCTGTCTTTTCGGTATTCCGTTATTGCGTAATAGTGCCTGAGATCGTGTGCGCTGTATGCGGCCTTTACTTTCCCTGCCTGGTACAGTTTTTTAATCGCCCTTGCGATCTGCTTTTCAAGGGTGTTGGGAAGCACCCCAGCAAACGGCCCCCGAAGCGGAAGGGAAGCGGCCTTTATTGCTGCCAGGGCTTCGGGCGGGAGTTTCCCCTGTATCGGTTTTCCCTTGCTATATCCCGTAAACTTTCCCCCGGCAATGGAGAGGGTAGGCAGCGCCCCGGCCCGGAGGCCCCTATAAGCCATTATCGCGGCGGCGGCGGCTAGGCTTGCGGGAAGCTCCCGGATTATGGTTTCTATCTCTGCGGCGGCTTGCGGCGGGTCCACTTCCTTTACGGGTTTTTTGGCTGGTCTTGCTTTGCTTCCCCTGAATGGGTTGTCAATGGCGTTATGGCGGCGGTGTATCCATGTAAAGAACGATGAAGCGGCGGCAGCGTCCAGGCGGATGGAAGCGGCGGATCTGCCCCGGAGTGAATAAATAAAATCATCGCTTTGGGCGGGTGTCATTTCAAGCGGGTTTATCCCTTGCGCTGCGGCCCATGCGTCCAGGCGTTCAAGCCCTGCGCGGTATGCCTTGCGGGTATGCTCGCTTTGGGTTCGCCCTGCATTGCTCAGGAAGGTTTCTTTTTCGCCGCTGTAATTTATTCCGGCAATGTTCTTGGCGGCGATCACTTTTTGCGCCGTGTCCAGCAGGGCGGCAAATTCAATGGCTTGCTCTTTTTGTTTCTGCGTCCATTTGGACGGTTCCGGGAACGTGCTTAGAATTTCGGCCATTTGCTTTATGTCGTTTCCTGCCCTGGTTGCCAGTTCGTTCATGTCGTTTTCCCCCCCTGCCTTATGGTTTCCCATGCGTCCAATAATATAACATTATCGGACAAAAAGCAAGGGGAAAAGGGGGAAACAATGCCCCGTATTGCTTCCTAGCGTCCATTTGGCAAGCGTTCCGGGGCTTTGTGGTAGTTTTTCTCGTCCAGGGCAATTTGCGCCCTTCCATGGGCTTCTATTGCGGAATTGAACCTGACAGCCACGCGAAGGCTGGGTGAAATATCGGCGGCGCTGGAAAAGGCTAAGGGCAAACGGACTGACCTCTGTACAGACAATACAGAGGTTACAAAAACAAATGTCCTGTCCTCTGCTGGAATTGATATTCACACGGCAAATAGGGCAGAAAAACTGGCAAAGATAGATGAAGGTGTTTTCAATCGGCAAAAAAAACTGTTTATATGTTCAATGAACCATATCATTGAAAAGCGGTGATGTTTGTCATTTTTTGCCCCGGAAAAAGAAGCGCCCTGCATCTCCGTGCAATATATAAGCGGGGCTTATGCCTCATCTCTCAGGGCATATCGCTTAAAAGCCATAAAAGAAAAAATCGCAGAATGTCTCATTATCCGGCAATGCCCAGCATGGGAAACAGGACCCGAAACTTTATATAGCTTTATAAAAAGCTTATAAAAGTTTATAAATTTTGAGTAATTCAAAACACCGGCAAAAGGTAAGACCGGGCTATCACGCGCCAACGGCGGGGGTAGCGTCAAGCGTACCCCGCCGATGCCTTTAGGATTCCTTTAGGAATCTTTAGGGGAATCGTGAATTCTCCCTACCGAAATGGGCGACATCTCCCTACCGAAATGGGCGACATTTTACCCTTGCCGCTACTTTCTTTCATCGTCTGCCTTGTCCGCCGCTTCCATGCTGGTATAAATGCCTAGCCGGAAGCCGTGCCGGTCGATATGTTCAAGCGTTGGATAAAAAAGGAAATTCGATATAACCCTGTAAAGGGCTATCGCGCTCGATAAAAACTTTGTGAATTTTGGCATATCTACCCTGCGTTCTTTTCTTCCATTTGTGCTTACTGCGCTTGGGTATACCGAAGTAAGAAAATCGAGGGTCTTATAAAAATCAAAAACAAGTGTACTATAGTGCTCTTTATTCTTAATGTCCTTTGATGTCAGGTTGTTGTGAAGCGTTATGTACCGGGCAAACCTTGTATAGGCGGATATGAACGCTTCTTGGTCTAGATCCAGTATATCATCATCGGTGGCAAGGCCGTATTCCTTCCTGTGTTTTGCAAGGCTCTCTTTGAGTTCGTTGGCCTTTTGGAACATTTTCGCATACAACCCTGTAGGGAAAGAATAACTGCCTGCTCCCTTGCGAAAAAAGTCATCAAAAAGCGGCTTTGAGAATTGGACGGTTATAGTTTCAATGGGTAGCATATCCGGGTATTTTATATTGTCAATGTTAGGCGGCCTGTTTTCTTTCCTTGCCGCTTCTATTTCCCTTTTTCTTGCCAGTTCCTCCGCGCCTTTTTGCATACGCGCCAGATTGGCGGCGGCCCTTGCGTCCAGGGTTTCAGGCTTGCCCCAGTCAAATATCAGAATAAAAGGCTGCATACTCACAACATGACCATCGCGCTGCTTTATCAGTACAGGCTTTTGGTTTGCGTGAAGCCTCAATATTTCATTTGCGGCCCTGTCTCTCTGGTTTGATATGCCGCCTGTTACAATGTCAAGAAAAGCCGCCCATTCGACAGGCGTGGATTCGTAATAATTTTTTGAATTGGTTTCTAATACCATTGTTTTTAAGTGGGTACATAGATATTCAATGTAGCTGGTAACATACTCTATCCCCGCTCCTGTCATCTCGTTTTTACGGGAATAATTTCCGGGTTTTATAATATTGCCGTCAGCGTCATAAATGTCATTGAACAATTCCGGCTGCATATTTACATGGTTATTGCGAAGCATGAAAGTTTCAAGTTCGTTTTTGGTTGCGCGTTGGTATTTCTTCATATTGTCCCCTTTATGTCATCACGTGTTATAATTGGACGTGATGGGAGTAGATCGGATTTGTCTTGTTTTTCTTCAGATTTTTCTTCAGCTACGCTCCACATTCCAAAATTTGGGGAATATTCTACTTTGTGGAATATGTCTTTAATGCTGCGCCCTGTGGCATAAAGTGTTCCTGTATTTTTTCTTTCTCCGGTTTTACTGTTAATATCACGCTGCAATATAATTATGGTATCCGCCGATGCTACAATGCCTTGGCTCCCCAGGCTTTGATCCATCCAGTCCCCTTGATTCACCTCTTTGCCGCTTCCCTTCCTTGTGTGATGCACTACTAAAATGGCAATGTCCAAACTGTCCGCCAGTCTTTTAATTCTTGACATGGCTTTTACTGCGGGGTTGTAATCGTTCATAATATCAGTGTTCGGCAAAAACTGCCCCAGGGTGTCAATTATTACTAATTTTATTTCGCTATACACCCTTAAATAGCTTTCAAGCCCTTCCAATCCGTCTTCCCATTTGGTAGCAATGAATAAATTGTCATTGCCGGAAAAGCTCCCTTCTTGTTTTTTTGCCAGCATCTCCCTGCGTTCTTGTATGCTATCTTCTGTATCCTCCAGCGACAAATACAATACCGATGTTTTTTCTACGGTGTAACAATCAAGAAATTTCCCGCCAACAGATGCGGCCTCGGAAAGCGCATCCATAAGCCAGCTTTTGCCGATTTTTGAAGCCCCGGAGAGAATTGTCAATCCATAGCCTATAAAGTTTTTAACTATCCATTTTCGGGGCGGGAATGTTTTTTCCATGAGTGCTTTTGAAGTGATTATTTTTGCCCGTGTTGTTGCTGTTTTTTTTAGGGTGTCAAATTCTTTCTGTATGCCCTCGATAAGCTCTTGTCTCTTGCTTTGATCCGTCGTGGCATAGGCAGCGCCCAGGTTGGCAATTTCTACGGCGGCTTTTTCCTTTTCGTTTTCAAGTTCCTTGTTTTGAAGCTTGCGGTTCAATTCCTCTATGCTTTCGGTACCTTCCTCTATGCCGTTTTCTCTCATAAACTTTTTAATGATAGGAATGATCCCGGAAGTGTCCCCGGTCGCTTGTGAGGTTTTGTAAAGGAGGGTTTTAAAAAACAGAGTTTCGGTTTCTTTGTCGGTCATGCTATATCCCGCCGTTGTCTCTGAATACAGATCTTACGGTGCTTTCCGTGTCGCTCCCATCGCCGAAAATATCCGGGTGCGCCTTCACATAGGAAAGGGCAGCCCCGGAAGTAAAATCTCCGTAGTCCCTGCCTTTGCTCCGTGCGGCCATTTGAAGGCGGCAAACCTTGCCGGAAAATTGCACTTGCCTGTCATGGTTCCCGCCTGAAGTTTCGGCGGCCAGCGTGTCCATGTCGATTCTTGGCTTTGGCTGCCAGGCTTGCGGCCTGTTGGGTGTAACCCTGTCCGCTGCGGCTCTCTCCGGGGCTTTTTTCGGTTCCGGCTTTGTTTCCTGTTTATGTAAATTCGCCTGCTCTATCTTGGCAAGGATAAGCCCGAAAAGCGGCGGCGCGTTTTCTATTGCCCCATGTAAAATATAAGGCTTGCCGTCTTTTACGCTTCCCGCCGATGTAAGACCCGGGGACCCGTACTTTGTTTCTATGCCGGGGAATAAAGCGGTATTTTTTATAGGCGATCCGCTGTACCTAAAATATAGATGGTAGCCGTTATTAGGCGTTTTCACATAACAGGGAAAATTCCGATCTATGTCCTTTAATTCGTCAGGCAGGGTGTCGGGATCAAATGCTTTCAATAATTCTTTCAACCCGTTTTCCATGCCCTCTTTAGCGTCAATGTCCAGGCAAAAAAGCCCGTTATCGGCGGGTATGAATCTAAAGTTTTCTATGCCGTCCGCAAGGTGTTTTCTTATCGTTTCAATATCCGCTGTAAAATGGCTTGTATCGCTGACTACGGCCTGTGGGTTTTCTTTTTTTAGGCTTTCAAATTCGGTTTTGTATGCGTACTTAAAAGCGTATTTCCCATCATCTTTTTTAATGCAGGGCGTTATTTTTATTCCCTGTTTTGCCATGTATTCCAGGGCAGCCAGTCCTTCCCATTTTTGCTTTCGTGCTTCATCTTTGTAGTGGTTCAATATTTCCTTGATCGCTTCATTGCATTTTGCCCTTGCCGCTTCTATCGGTATATCTTCCAGCAGCGGGGTTGGGCGCAAAGCCCCGGAAGCGTCCCTGCTGTAATGAGTTCCCCGGTAAATCGCGCCCAGCTCCCCCATGGCAAACTTTGCGGCGGTTTCTGCGGACATTCCCCCGGCAATGTAACGGTTCATTTTATCGGCGATAAAAGCGGCTATCATGGGTTATCAGGCAGCCCCATTTACGGTGTCAAAAAAATCCACTATTTCCATTGGATCATTGCATGGGGAAATTGTACCTTCCAGCTGTAAGAGTATCCAAAAGGGCGCGGAAGCGTAATCAATATTTTTTCCGGTGTCCGTGTCAGGCAGTTTCTTTTGATGTTCAATCAAGACCTTGTTGTCATAAAGGAAAACACCGGCGGCGATCTCTGCCATGCCGTCCCTTGCGGCGACAGTCATTGCAGCCTCTCCCAATTTCTTTAATGCTTCCTTATCCGCTTCTATGTCAACTTGTATAAAATCGTTTTTGCTCATTGTCTTTTTCCCCCGCCTTTCCAGCGGTTACCTAATGACCCAACCCAGGTCTTTTTCCAAGTCAATCTTTTCAAGCTTTCCGGAAAATACTTCAAAGTTCAGGCGCTCTCGTTCGGCCCCATGAACACGCGATTCAAGGGGTATTGTTTTTTATGCTTCATGCTTTTTCCCCTTCCCCTCGATTACCAGTGGTATTTTTTTGTATTTGCTTTTGTGCGGGTCAATGCAGACTATTTCAAACCCCCGGCCATAGCGGGATTCCCTAAGCCTTCGGCTCACGGTGTCAGCATGGTTGACCCGTGAAGGCGGGTAAGCCCTGAATAAATCTTTTTTCAGATCCCACAACCCGAATTCATGATTCATTGGGTATTTTTCCAGCAGTCCCCTTACTGCCTCGGACATTGATTTGTATTCCATGATTCCCCCCTTATTGTTTCTCTATGCCCTTGCCTTCTTGCGCGGCTTCGCTTTTTGCGCTGTATTCAAAATGGAATCCGCACGTTCTGAACGGTTACCTATTTTGTTTCTAAATGCGTATGCTTCCAAATCGGAAACTTTGAAGAGCAGCATTTTCCCGCCGGGCCTGTATGCCGTCAGCTTTCCATAAAAGACCAGGTTACGGACGTAGGACGGTTTCAATTTTAGGAACGCTGCGGCTTCTTCGAGGTTAAGTGGTTTTTGTACTTCGTTCATTTTTCCCCCTAATAAAGTGATTTATTGAGGAATCGTAATGTTTGTTTTACTTTTTGGGATTTACATAAAAACTATAAAAAATCCATATAAAATCTATAAAGAATCTTTTTTATGGGTTCCCTTGCGTGGGCGGCCTTTGGCTTTTTTTCTTTCAGGAGCAACGCCGTAAGAATTAAGAGTTGAAACAATGCCAGATTTCTTAAATGGTACTCCGGTGCTCTCTCTAATAAGATAATCGAGTATCAGTCTTAATGTGGGATTTGCTCCTGTAGTTTCGGCATATACATTTATAAATTGGCGTAGATTATTACATTTGTATTTTCCGTTATTCCATCTTCTTAAAAGATTTTTATATTGATCAGCCAATTTTTCTAAAACATCATTTGTCGGCAAATTTATAACCTTGTTTGGTTCGATAGCTGGTGATTCGGAATTCTGCGATGATGCAATAGTTTCCTGTTTAAGGAATTCATTGTCTTCATGCTCTATGTAGCTTTGCAATTTCATTTTGACTTTTCGTTTTTGTTGGTATTCCTCACTTTTTAATATTTCCGGTAATTCTTTTTTCTCCGATCTTTCCAAAAAAGCAATATAATCAAATACTGTAGCTGTCTTTTTTTTATTTTCGTTAATTTCTTCTTTTTGAATTGCTAAATCACTCATAGAATGACAAATACTTTCTATCGGGTTATCCGCTAAATCAAATAAAATCATGTGTGCCTCAAAAAACTCCCTAGAAATAATATTTTCTACATCATGTACAGAAATTTCTCCTTCCCGGCATAATTCAATAACGCTTTCCATTTGCGATTTTACTTCGTGAAGATAACTGATTGTAAGTTCATCAGGCTTATATTTATTATTCTGTAATAATTCCATGCTCATTTTTTCCCCTTCGCTATATCAATAACCGGCAGCGCATTAACCGCATCCCGCTTCATTTTGTCCGTGGCGTTTGCGTATACCTGCGTAGTCTTTACGTCTGTATGGCCCAGCAGTTTTGAAAGCGTGTAAATCTCTGCCCCGGATTCCAGGGACAAAACCGCGAACGTGTGCCGGGCAGTATGCCAGCCGATATTCTTTTCAATCCCTGCTTTCATTGCCCATTTTTTAAGGTACTCGTTTGTATTGGTATTTGATTTCGCAAGCGCGGGGAATACCGGCTCTGTATAGCCGTGCAGCCGCTTGTCGTCAATTATTCCCCATGCCACGGAATGAAGCGGTACAAATGCCTTGCGCTTTGTTTTTTCTTGCCGCTTGTTTATCTGTAGCGGGTCGCGCTGTATGTCGCCCCAGGCAAGCGTTTTAAGATCGGATATGCGAAGCCCGGTATAGCAGCCAAATAAAAAAGCCTGTTTTATTTCGGCTCCCAGTTCCCCGGCAATGGGAGCGTTCGCAAGTGCCTGAACCTCCGGGGCTGTCAGATATATTCTATCGCTTTCAGGTACGAATACGCCTTTTACGCCTAACGCCGGATTGCGGGGAATAATCCGATCCCTCGTTGCCTTTCGCAGCGCATAGCGGACGGCCCCGGAATAATGCGCGATTGTCTTTTTTGACAGGCTGGTTTCTTTTTGTAAATAGTCCTGAAAATCCTCTATCCATTTTTCCGTTATGCTGCCTATGGCGATATTGCCACCTGGAAAATTTTCAAGGTGTTTAAGGGCCTTGTGGGTAAAATCGTTTTGCCCCTTGCCCTCTGCTATGCCGTTCATGTATTCGATAAGGGTCTGCTTGCTGTTTACCGGATCAACCATTCCCCATTCGCCGGTCAGTATTTGCGCTTCCCTTTTTGATTTGCATATTTCGGCAAGGCGCATAATTTCGGCTCTTTGCGTTTTGTCGCCAGGCAGGGTAAGCCCCAGGGGTTCCCATTTCCGCTTGCCGTTATGCCATATATCTAAATATATTTTTCCTTTGTGTACCCTTATGCTTACGCCCATAAAACCCTTCCCGGCAATTTCCCACTAGCTCCATTTTCTGCTACATGGGTGCTACAAAAAAGTATAAAACATAGTGATATAAAACACAAGATAGTGAAGCATAAAAATTTCCCTCTCTGTAAAAAGGTGATGTTATGCGCTATTTGAAAGTTTGCTAATTCCTTATAATACAAGGAATTATGAAACAAAATGAAACATAGTAAAGCAATAAAAAAGCCTGTCCGAAAACAGGCTTTAGCTCCCCCGCGCGGGTTCGAACCACGGACCCAGTGGTTAACAGCCACTTGCTCTGCCAGCTGAGCTACAGGGGAATGCACTAAAAAACTACCAAGTTATTACAAATTTGTCAATGACCTCGTCATTGGCTCCAGCAATTCTAAATTTGCCCCAACTACAAAGGCCCATCATCTTTACCCCTGACATATTGCAGGAATTCGGGCCAAGAGCTAAAGTATCGGCGGCGTATTAATACCCGCAAGGCTTCAAAAAATGCCA
>Ga0268262_10003076_pt1 | contig 18430 bp, 18 predicted proteins | sample TergutNc150P3_FD_190354 | JGI IMG/M metagenome (GOLD analysis project Ga0268262, IMG submission 190354) | Nasutitermes corniger P3 segment gut microbial community from laboratory colony in Florida, USA - Nc150 P3 (SPAdes) (version 2) | ecosystem: Host-associated > Arthropoda: Insects >...
CCCCCCATTGTATCGGGAGAAATTGCTTATGTTTCATGATAAATTAGCAACCCTCAGGTTTCTTGACCCTGCATGCGGATGTGGAAATTTTTTGGTCATTTGTTACCGTGAATTGCGACTTTTGGAACTGGAAGTATTGGAATTACTACTGGGTAAAGATCAAGTTCTTGATATACACAGTGAAATCAAAGTTAATGTCAACCAGTTTTATGGCATAGAAATTGAAGAATTTCCCGCTCAGATAGCACAAGTCGCTTTGTGGTTGGTTGACCATCAGATGAATATGCTTGTACGTGAACGTTTTGGGACTTACTACGTCCGTATCCCGCTTACCGCCGCAGCTTCTATTCATCACGACAACGCTCTTATCCTTGATTGGGAAAGTGTTATTCCGAAAAGCGAATTGTCCTATATACTTGGTAATCCGCCGTTTTTGGGAGCAAGTATTATGAGTAAAGAACAGAAAAGGGAAGCCGAAAATATTTTCGACAAGATGAATAATTTTGGTATCCTTGATTATGTTACCTGTTGGTATAAAAAAGCGGCACAGTATATTCAAGGAACAGAAATCGAATGTGCTTTTGTTTCAACTAACAGCATTTGTCAAGGTGAACAGGTTCCAATTCTTTGGTCGGAATTGATGAACAGGTATAATATTAAAATTAATTTTGCCCATCAGACATTTAAATGGAGTAACGAAGCGCGAGGTAAAGCGGCGGTATATTGCGTGATAATTGGTTTTGCCCTTGCGGATAGAGATATAAAAAAGATTTATCAATATGCGACTGTTACCGGAGAGCCAATGGAAACTTTGGTAAAACAGATAAATGCGTATTTGGTTAACGCTCCAATTATTTTTATTGAGAAAAGAAATCAACCAATTTGTAATGTTCCGTCTATGACAAAAGGCAGTTCACCGACAGATGACGGTAATTTCTTGCTTACACAAGAAGAAAAAGATAGCCTTTTGGCAAGTGATTCCAAGCTGGCGGAAATAATCCGTCCTTATTTAGGAGCAAAAGAATTCCTGCATAATATACCTCGCTATTGCATTTGGTTAAAAGATATTTCTCCGTCAAAGTATAATCATTCAAAAGAAATAATGGCTCGGTTGGCAAAAATAAAGGAATTCAGACAAAAAAGCGATAGGGTGGCAACTCTAAAGTATGCGAAATATCCGAGTTTATTTGTTGAAATACGGCAGCCAAACACTGATTATATTATTATTCCACGCCATTCATCTGAAAACCGGAAATATATCCCCATTGGTTTTATGGATAAAAATATTATTGCCGGAGATGCGACTTCTTTTATCCCCAATGCAACGCTTTATGAATTCGGAATAATTACTTCTACAATGCACATGGCATGGATGCGGTATGTATGTGGACGGCTAGAAATGCGTTATCGATATTCAAATACCATAGTGTATAATAATTTCCCCTGGCCATCTCCTACAGAAAAGCAAAAACAATCAATAATGAAAGAAGCCCAAGGGGTTTTAGATGCGCGTCAGAAGTTCCCCGAGTTATCATTGGCTGAATTGTATGATACAACAGCAATGTTGCCGGAACTGGTAAAAGCTCATCAAAAACTTGATAAAGTGGTAGAATCCGCTTATGGGCGATCATTTGACGATGATAGCCAGAGGGTGGCATATTTGTTTGAATTGTACCAGAAGTTGTGTGGGGAGTTGTTTGTGGAGGGGAAGAAGAAAAATATGGGGAAGAATAGTGAAACAAAATAAACCAGCGCCTTATTCAAATACCGATTTTCAAGAAAATGAATCTGTCTTTTTATTTGAATCAAAAATTGATAGAAAATGTATAAAAACACAAATTAAAACACGAGAAAAAATTCCTAATGTTGATGGCTACATTGAAATTGTTGATGAAGATAATGTTCCAATATATAAATTTGAAATACAGATTAGAACTATTAAAAATAAAAAAAGCTATTATTGTCCAATAGAAACGGTGAGCTATACAAACGTAACAACATTACCAATATTATTAATTCTTGTAGACATAACACAAAAGATTGTATATTGGAAACACTTAATTAGAACAAATGCTCGTCAGTCAAAAAGCAAGAAATCATATATATACGATTTATCTGAACTTGACATAATAGGTGATCATAATGATTATATAACTAGATGGAAAATAATTGCTCAAAATTATATTGAAAAAATACAAACACTTTATGAGAATGCAACTATTTTAGAAGCGAGTGAAGAAATATTTCCACCAAAAAATCTAAGTCAGGAAGCTATAATATACTTTCAAAAATATATAGATAGAATTAACTATTTGCTCGATCATCATTATTCTATTGTTAAGCAAATTTATTTTAGTAAATATTGGAAATTAGGTGTATCAGTTTACAAATTCGGAACAGATGTTTCTTTCGGGATACGTGGTATACCTTATGGAAAATCAGATTTACTTGTTACTGAGATTGAAAATACAGGAGAAAACTGGATGTTTTCAAAAGAGTTCTTACACAGTACTTATTTTTCGAAAAATGAAGACGATCCTGAAAAAAAGGCTAATGACTTTGTTTTGCAATATGTTAAAAAGGTATTTGACAGAAAACTTTTGTTGCCAGTCGGAAAAATGATGACGGAAGAATATGTATATTTTGTAATATCAAAATGTTATTATATGTTTGGATTAAAAAAAAGTAATTCATATAGTGTAGATGATATTATTAATGGATTAAATAAATATTTACTTTTATGGGTATCAATCGCGCTAGATCATATTGATTATCCTAAAAATCCACTATATCCTAATGAAATTAATGTTATAGATATTGTGTATTTGGCAGATATTTTATTTTTTTCTCCAGAACATTTTCCTAATAAACTTGAGATAATCAATCAAGTATTTTTTAAGGTTGTATCTGAACAGGAACATTATGAGATTAAGGGAAATATTAAATTTTATTCGATGAAAATTGATTTTTATATATTCATAAATAGTTTGAATTATTTAAAGGATCATAATATCAAGAAAGTAGAAGTTTCTCTAATAGAACCTAATTATGATCTATTAAAAAATAAAAAAGCTTTTTTTCGTTGTAATTTATATACACCAGAAAATAGAAAAGAATATATTATAAAATTTTATAAAGCTATTCAGGCTATTATAAATGAATTTGTAGATTACTATGAATTACCAAAGGAGTATAAATTATACTCAAATGAGAAATGTCACTATTTTATTATTCCAAGTATTGGAAAACGGCCAATAGGTAATATTTCAATGGAAGATGCTGAAATAACTGTTATAATCACAGAGCGATTTGAAGATGAGATAAGTAATGTAACAATAATTGAAGATGATGAATATATAAAAAAATCATTTTTTTTAAAATCATGGGAAAAAGGATTTTTTTATTATGGAAGAACATATAATCTTATTTCATGGTCTGATGGTTTAGATGTAGGTGTTTTCGATGAACTGCCTTTTTATAATAGAGTATATTCACATTTACAAAAAATGGTAGAAAAAATAAGTAAAAAGAATGAAAACCCCGATGTTTTCTTATGAAAAGGGAACATTGTGAACAATGACAGTTAGTATTAGTGAAAAAATTAGCATAATATTTTATAAAGTAATTCTTATTTACCAAGTTAGCTGGAGAAAATGGTAAATCCAACTAAGGTTGAAAAAAAGTTTGTGTACAAAGCGGAACAATTCAGCTCAATCAAAAACTTGTAGTTGTTCTGTTTAACTATTCCATAGATAATATTTCTTTGCACCTTAATAATATGTTTGCTGAAAGAGAAATGGACGAATTTTCAGTTGCTAAGGACTTCTAGACAACTATTGCTAATAAAAAAATACCTAACCAAATTTTACAAGTTCAATGGTTTTATCCTCCGATTAATGTTAAAAAAAACCACTTGACAATATCTATACTCACGTATAGTATTATACTATGAAAGAAAAAACGCAAAAACGAATATTCTGCCTCATACTCAAGCAAAACTGGATTTATATAAAGGGTATTTAGAACATTATTTACGAGTTCTATGCCATTCTGATTTTTGCAAGAAAATCAATTTATTTGATATTTATTGCGGAGTTGGTATTTATGATGATGGGAAAATGGGAAGCCCATTATTAGCGATAGATTGTATTAAAAAGATCAGGACAAAAATGAAAGATAACGAAAAATTCATAACGCCTATTTCTCTATTGGTTAATGACAATGACGCTCAAAAACTGGAAAATGTTAAGGATAAAGTAAAATTTCAAGATATTGATAATTTTAGTATTGAATATTACAATAAAGATGCAAATGAAATGGTAGATATTGTCACAAATCGTATTTCAAAATTCCCAAAGGAGCATAGAAATTTAATTTTTATTGATCCTTATGGATATTCTGATATTAACAAAGAAAAAATAATTAGTTTGCTAAAAAATAATTGTACTGAAATAATATTGTTTCTGCCTGTAATGCAAATGTATCGATTCACAGAAACAGCTTTCGTTCATGAGGAAAAACCATATTATGAAAATCTACGAAAATTTATTATATCATTTTTCAGTAATCCAACTGAATTAAATAAAGATTCAATATTTAAATATATTCATTCAATAAAAAAAGCTTTTTCTATTAATGATACATACTATACATGTTCACATTATATTGAGAGAGGAAACGGCAGTTATTATGCTTTATTTTTTATTAGCTCTAATATTTATGGATTGGAAAAAATGCTTGAAACAAAGTGGAAACTGGATCCAGGACAAGGCAAGGGATTTAAGCAAAATGAGGAACCGTTACAACCAACAATGTTTGATGAAGAAATAAAAGCCTTTGATGCATTGCAAAGTATTTCTACCCTTGAAAATGTTATATATCAAGAAATTGCAAAAAATGGTACATTAACAAATGTAGAATTATATGAATTAACATTAAAAAATGAATTCTTGCCAAAACATGTTAATTTTGTATTAAAAAACTTAATTAAAAATCGTAAAATTAGGGAAGTTAACAATTCTAAAGGATATAAAATTGATTATACTAGTTATAGAAATAAAAATATTGTTTCAAGGTTCGAGGTAATATGAAAACTACAAAAATTGAATGGACAGAAGCTACATGGAATCCTTCAATTGGCTGTTCAAAAGTGACGGCAGGCTGCAAGAATTGTTATGCTGAAGTAATGGCAAGAAGATTACAGGCAATGGGAATATCTTGTTATGAGGATGGATTCAAATTTAAAACATTACCTGAAAGATTAACTCAACCCATAAATGTTAAGAAACCAACGAAATTTTTTGTTAATTCAATGAGCGATTTATTTCATAAAAATATGCCTTTTGATTTTTTGGATAAAATATTTGAAGTGATAGAAAATACTCCTCAACACAATTATCAAATATTAACGAAAAGAGAAAATACACTGCAAAAATATTTTCTTAATAGAACTGTACCTAAAAATGTATGGTTGGGAGTTACCGTAGAAAATGAACATACGAAAAACAGAATAGATGTTTTAAGAAATATTTCCGCAACTATTCGTTTTATATCTTTGGAACCTTTGATTAGTGATGTTGGAAAATTAAATTTGAAAGGAATTCATTGGGTAATAGTTGGCGGAGAAAGCGGAGTCAGAGCGCGACCTATGAGTCCTGAATGGGCAATAAACATAAAAAACCAATGTGATAAACAAAATATCGCATTTTTCTTTAAACAATGGGGTACATGGGGGGAAGATGGCATAAAAAGAAATAAAAAAGAAAATGGCAGTTTTTTATTAGGTAAACAGTGGAAAGAAGAGCCGATATTCTATTCAACTATTTAGAAAAAACTCAATCATGATAATAAGCGCAAGCAGAAGAACTGACATCCTCTCATATTACTCAGAATGGCTCTTTACCCGCATAAAAGAAAAATTTGTTTATGTAAGAAATCCTTTTAATATTCGTCAAATCAGTGCTATAAATCTTGATCCCGATCTTATCGATTGTATTGTTTTCTGGAGTAAAAATCCAAAGCCAATGATTGATAATCTTGATTTATTAAAAGATTATCAATATTATTTTCAATTTACCTTAACTCCGTATGAATCAGAGGTTGAAGCAAGATTACCGCCCAAAACGGAAATCATTGAAACTTTTAAAAGATTATCTGACATAATTGGTCAGCAGAAAGTTATTTGGCGTTATGATCCAATCTTAATTAATAAAAAATATAATATTGCATATCATATTGATAAATTTGAAAAAATGGCGAGTGTTCTTAAAGGATATACGGAAAAAGTAACATTTAGTTTTATTGATTTCTATAAAAAAATAACGGAAAATATTAAGTTATTAGGAATTACGGAAATATCAACTGAAGAAAAAAATATCATAGCCCAAAATTTTTCAGAAATCGCAAGAAATAATAATTTTTCAATTGATACATGCGCGGAAGATATTGATCTTTCACAATATGGCATTACACATGCCCGCTGTATAGACGACAGGTTAATTTCGAGAATAACGGGAAATAATTTGCTTGTTGCAAAAGATAAAAATCAACGGCTTGAATGCGGTTGTGTAAGAAGTATTGATATAGGCGAGTATAATTCATGCTCTAATGGCTGCGTTTATTGTTATGCAAATCATAACAATAATATCGTTGAGAAAAATATCAAAAAACATATTCCGTTATCACCGTTATTGATAGGTAATGTTTGCCCTGATGACATTGTAAAAGAGGGTAAAATAGCACTTGACATTATTAACAAATTACTATAAATTATAAGGAATTCAATGATTTTAAGGGGTAAATAAATGAAAAAGATGGCAGTTGTTTTTTCTGTTTTGGTTATTGTTGCGGTTTTTATGACCGGATGTTCAAAAGATTCAGGCAATATGACGATTAAAAAGGGCGTCTTAATGGTCGGTATGGAAATTGGTTATCCCCCAATGGAATATATGGCGGATGACGGCGTTACTCCAATTGGTTTTGACGTAAGCCTGGGTAAGGCTCTTGCGCAAAAAATGGGGCTTAATGTTCAGTTTGTAGATACGGCGTGGGACGGTATCTTTGCCGCTGTTAATACAAAGAAATTTGACTGTATTATCTCCTCGGTAACAATCAATGCCACGCGGCTTGCGGCGCATAATTTCAGCAAGCCCTACATTCAAAATACTCTTGCCATTGTAATGCCGAAGAATACAAAATATCAGGTGCGCTCTCCTGCTGACCTTGCGGGGCTTGGCGTATCTTATCAGGAAGAGACAACATCTGACATTTACATGACCGAGCTTGCGGAAAATGGATTGATGTTTACACCTTATGAATATGACAAAGTAATGTACTGTTTTGACGAACTGCGCCTTGGCCGCGTTGACGCCATTATGACCGATCTTCTGGTCGCTTATGAATATGTAGCGCGCTCTGACTTCTTTGAAATTGTCTGGCAGGGCGGAGAAGAAGAGTTCGGCGTTTGCATGAGGAAGGGAAACGACGCTTTAACTCAGGCGATAGACAAGGCGCTGGATGAACTTTTTGAAGACGGAACCATGCTGAAAATATCCAAAGAAATTTTTGCAGGAATGGATCTGGTTTCACCGGTACGGCGATAAAGGTTAATGGAAACTTTTAAGACTATTGTTTTTTCCTGGACGCCCCAGCTCCTAAGAGGCGCAAGAGTAACTATCGCGCTGACGGTATCGGCTGTCAGCGCCGGGCTTGTTCTTAGTCTCTTTTTGGCATTGGGGAAGATGTCAAAGAATGTAGTGATAAATAAAATCTGCAGCGCCTATGTGTTCTTTTTCAGAGGAACGCCGCTTTTAATGCAGCTTTATTTTGTTTATTACGCTCTTCCCATGATTCTTCCGGCGCTGACAATTAACAGCCGCTTTCTTGCGGCATTTATCGCCTACTCGCTCAACGCCGGCGCTTACTGCGCGGAAATAATCAGGGCGGCAATTCAAAGCATTGATAAAGGGCAGTTTGAAGCTTCCCGAGCATTGGGATTATCTTACGCGCAAACAATGCGCCTTGTAATTATCCCCCAGTCCATCCGCAGATTAATTCCACCTGTCGGCAATGAATTTATAATGATGCTTAAAGACGCGTCTTTAGTTTCGATGATTGCGTTAGTTGATATTACAAAGGCTACAAGAAATATCGAAGGTTCCACAAGATCGGCTCTTGTATACATTCCCGCCATGGTCCTGTATTTGATCATTACGGCAGTATTCTCTTTTGTTTTCCGTAAGGCGGAAAATAAATATTCTGTGTACGAGTGAGACCGTTATGTCAATGATTAAAACCGTAGAAATAAGCAAAACTTTTCATGGCAGTAACGGGCGCGGACCGCTTGACGTATTAAAAAATGTTTCTCTGACTGTTGAACAAAGCGAAGTTGTGTGCATAATCGGGCCTTCCGGCGCGGGCAAATCGACGTATCTTCGCACACTTAACAGGCTTGAAACTATTGATGAAGGACAAATATATATCGAAGACAATTTGCTTTTTGACTGCCATAACGGAGTCAACAATGTAAAAATGCACAATGACGTGCGGAATAAAATTCTTTTGGAAGTGGGAATGGTTTTTCAGCGTTTCAATCTTTTTCCGCACAGAACCGCTTTGGAAAATGTAATGCTTGCCCCTCACAATGTCCGCAAATTGCCCCTTGCGCAAGCGCGCGAAAAATCACGGCAGATACTTGAGCGGGTTGGTTTAAGCGATAAAATTAACGCGTATCCTTCGCAGCTTTCAGGCGGTCAGCAGCAGCGCGTTGCAATTGCCCGCGCGCTTGCCATGGAGCCAAGAATCATGCTCTTTGATGAGCCTACATCCGCCCTTGATCCCGAACTTGTCGGCGAGGTGCTGGCAGTCATGAAACAGCTTGCCTCAGGCGGCATGACAATGCTTGTGGTTTCCCATGAAATGGGCTTTGCGCGCGAAGTTGCCAATAGGGTAGTGTTCATGTTTGAAGGCTCCATTTTGGAAATTGGCACTCCCGAACAGTTATTTACCAACCCTTCAAACGACCGTACAAGGCAATTTTTACAGAGTGTTCTGTAAATATTTGTTGCTTAAAAAAAAAAAATTGTTTATTATATGAAGCGTGAATATTGCTCTTTTTAGCGATTGTTATACTCCTCAGGTTAACGGAGTAGTTACGGTTGTCAGAACGCTCAAGACTGAATTGGAAAAACAGGGACACAATACCTATGTGTTTACCGTACATCATCCTGATGCGGTGGAAGAAAAAAATGTTTTTCGCACAAGTTCGTCAATTCAATTTAAAAATGAACCGCAGCATCGGATAGGTTTTTTTATTGCGGAGCAAATGATAAAAAAAGTCCGATCCCTTAACATTGACATTATTCACCCGCATACTGAGTTCAGCCTGTATCTTGCTTCGCGTATTGTAAGCCGTAAACTTAAAATTCCTTCAATTCATACCATGCACACTTTTTATAAAGACTATTTAAATTACGTGCCGTTCGTACTGGAGTTTTATTTTAGAAAAAATCTTGGCGCTTATTTACGTCAGATTTTACGCAGTCAAAAATGCATAGTAGCGCCTTCAAGAAAAATAAAAGATTATCTTGAAGAAATGAAGCTGCCTATGCCGATACATATAGTTCCAAACGGAATTGATCTTTCTCTTTTTTATGAACGCTCAGACAGTATAAACAGGGATTCTATTGATTTTCGCAAGATGCACAATATTTTAGATGACGATGAATTGATTGTCTTTGTGGGACGGCTTGGAAGCGAAAAAAATATTGGAACATTAATTGAAAACTTTAAGGAACTTCACTCGCGCCGCAGTAAAGTAAAATTAATGCTTGTAGGAGACGGTCCCGATAAAAAATCATTACAGGAAAGGTGTTACGAGCTAGGTCTTGCGAATTCCGTCGTATTTACCGGATATTTACGGTGGCCTGATGAAATACGTCAGGTTTACACGGCGTCGGATATTTTTATGAGCGCATCCCACAGCGAAGTTCACCCAATTACATTTATTGAAGCGATGGCGGCTGGACTTCCTGTTGTCGCCGCCTCAGATCCAAGCATCGAAGGGATGGTTTTAAACGGCGATAACGGCTGGATGGTTGAAAATGATAAAATGATGTGGGAGAAGGCAATTGATATTTTGTCGGATAAGGATAAAAAAGAAAAAATGGGACAACGATCCGAAGAAATATCAAGAACTTATTCTGTTGATAATTTTATTAAAAGAATGTCCGGAGTTTATGAGGAATACCGGAAACGGTAATAACTGCGAAAATTTTTAAAACTGAAAATATGATGATAAGAAATATTACAGACGGGTATATTGACAGTCCCTGTTAAATTTTGTAGAATATTTCCATTCAATAAAATTATGGGGTAAATATGAATTTTGAAAAATTAAAAGAAACCGTTAATTCTACTGAAATTGTAGAAGAATTGGTTGTTTTATCCAACAAGGTTTTTAATAAAAGCAGTGATGATGCAAAAAAAGTTATTGAAATGTTTATTACAAAGTCATACTTAATGGGTAAGAAAAATATGATAAAAACAATTAATGACTAAGAATACCAATGCTTCAGTTAATTTCTTTGCGGAGATTGCGCCCTTGCGGATAATTTTTCCGGTTGTGTCTATAAAATTATGGGCGCAGTCAGAGATACTTAACCAAATAGTATTTAAAAAAAACTCCTGTTATAGTTTTAGCTAATAATGAGAACCTCGCAGAATTTAGGGAGAAAGGCAGATTTAAAAATTAAAGAATACCTTTACCGTAAAAGAGGTATTAATTTTCAGTATCAATACAGCGATATAATCTTAAGATTAAGTTCGCTTCCCTTTACCGCTGAACCAATTAATGTTTTTCTCAGGGATAACGCTTACTTCGGGCGGCGGACAAAGAGCCATAGTTAAAGCGTGGTTAAACTTGCTCGTAAGCCAGCAAAACGGCCATAATGGCAGTATCTTTTTTCCGATAGCCTGAGCTACAAGATCCGTGTACACCGTCCATGTCTGGGTGGCGGCAATAAGATCATAACAAACGAAGTACTCGGATACGGTGCCGAAGGGCATGGAGAACGGTAGAAAACCTCTGGCGTATTCCACCGCCCATACGCCGTCTGTAAAATTCATCGCTCTTGCCTGACCCGGTCCCACATAGACCCTGCTGCCTGGCGTGTAAATTTTCTTCTCGAATTCGCCTTCGCCGTAGTACCACATCTCTCCGTCGATTACCGTATCCCAGAATCCGGAAAAGTGACGGCCCGAATGACCTTCGGAACCTATGGGCGTGCCCCATATCATGATGTATTCGGTAAGCGACGCATAATACAGCTTCATTTGAATCATCGCTCCGCCTGCGATTGAATAAATCCAGGGCTGGCTGAAATCCATCATTTTTGGGTAACGCTTTTCCATCGCTTTGCCGAATACGTCGAACATCTCCGGTTTGGGATGACCAATGCATTCCATGGCGCATTCGTGAACTACTGTTGGGTTAAATACTGGCATAAAAAACTCCTTTTATTTTATTTTTTTTTGTTTTTATTGAAGGGGCCAAACATGGCATTCATTGATTTTCCAAGAATACCTATAGAGAAAGAACGGGGCGCGATATTAAAGATTTTGTAACCCAGCCGGTTGCGTATTCCGTCTGCGGCGGACGGTTTTTTACCCAGCGCCTTTAACACGTGGCTTACAACTTTCTCCGGCCGTCCAAGGGGAACGAACATATTAGGTTTAGGTTCATTCGCTTCCATGCCGGGGGTGCGGGTAAGTCCCACGATAAAACCCAATGTGTCTATTCCCAGAGGTTTCCACTCAGCCCATAAAGACTCGGCAAGCATCAGATTGTAAGCCTTGGTACCGGAATAATTTGCGCAAAACGGCGAGCCGTGCAATGCAGAACCGGAGGAGAGGAAGATGATTCCGCCCCGCCCCTTTGCCGCCATTTTCTCCCCAAAATACCGCGTAAGGATAAGAGCGGCGCGGGCGTTGGTATGGAACTGGGTTAAGAGATAATCCGCGCTCATATTCAGGAAAGGGCCAACCTTTGATAAGCCGGCGTTGTTAACCAGTAAGCCGATCTCAAGCGAATCGGTCGTCTTTTTTATAATGTCGAGTATGTCCTCACGGGAAAGGTCTATTGCTATAATTTTTACGGTTATGTTGTATTCGCGTTCCAGCGCCTGCGCCAATTCCTTAAGCTGGTCTTCCGATCGTGCCGCCAGTACCAGATTAAGCCCCTTTGCGGCAAGCTGCCTTGCGAACTCTGCGCCCAAACCGCGCGAAGCCCCGGTTACCAAAGCCCATGGACCGTACTTTAGCGCAAATGAAGCCGAGTTATCTTTCGCCATGCTTGTCTTCATAATGTACTCTCAATACATATTAATTAACTTTATATGCCGTACTTTTGTTTTTTCAATTCAGCTTTCTTTAATGCGTCGCTTACTCTGCTTAGTAAAATTGATTGTTCACAGGGTTTGGTAATGTAATCAAACGCTCCAAGCTCATACGCTTTTTCTTTCGCGCTCTCTTCCTCTAATGAGGTAAAAAACATTATGGGAGTGAATTTTAAAGCCGCAATATCATTAATTCTATCAAATACTAACCAACCGTCCATCACGGGCATTAAAATATCAAGCATTATTAAATCAGGAATAATTTGGCTTTTATTTAAAAATTCTAACGCTTCTTCACCTGATTTTACCATAAATACGTCATATTCATCTTTTAATGATAATTCAGTGATAGAAAGATGTACTTCATCATCGTCAACCAAGAGAACTTTTTTTCGCGAATTAATGTCTTCTTTCATTTTATAGCTCCTAAATTAATGCTTTTTGTTTATACAAAAATTAATTTCATTAATATTACATATAATTTACGAAATTATCACTGTTTTGTCAATAGTATAATAATTTTCTTTTTACGCTATACCTGTGTATAGTATAAAACCCGGGAATTCAAATTTTTTATAAAATTAAATGCAAGTATTCTATATATACTCATTATAAATCTTTGTAATTATTTCTTCCATTGGCAGTTCCTTTACCGCTATGTCAGATAATGCGACTTTGCTTGAAAGAAATTTGATAAAGTCGCCAATTGCAATTTTTGAAGCGTCAACTTCAAGGGTTATTTCCAGAGGTGATTTTTGTTCAAGTACTCTTACGCTGTCGGGAAGAGCCGCTCCGGCGTCAAACGGCTGTTCAAGCGTAAGTTCGACAATTTTTTTCTCCCCAAGATTGAGCTGTAATTTTTGCAAGGTGTTATCAAACACTTTTTTCCCGTGATTTATTACTATCACATTATCGGCGAGCCGTTTTACGTCTTCCAAATCGTGAGTTGTAAGGATAAAAGTTGTGCCTGTCCTGTTAATATTCAGGATAAACTCGCGTATTTTTGTCTTTGCGATAACGTCAAGCCCGATTGTAGGCTCGTCCAAAAAGACAATTTTTGGCTTATGGAGCATTGCCATTATAAATTCACATTTCATGCGTTCGCCAAGGGACAGCACCCTTGTCGGTTTGTGCATTACTTCATTAACTTCAAACATTTCGGCTAATTCATCAAGGCGCGATTTATAGTCTCCTTGAGTTATCCCGTAAATGGCGCGGTTCATGTTAAAACTGTCAATCGGCGGAATATCCCAGATTAACTGTGAACGCTGCCCGAATACCGCGCCAATTTCGCGCACATATCTTTTACGGTCTTTACTGGGCGAATAACCCATAACATCAATAAACCCTGAAGTAGGGTAGAGCGCGCCGCAGAGCATTTTTATCGCCGTAGACTTGCCGGCGCCGTTAGGGCCAAGCACGCCGCATATAGCGCCTTTTTCAACTGTAAAAGAAATATTGTCAACAGCATTAATAATTACTTTCTCGCGCTTAAAAAAACTTTGTAAAGTTTCCTTCATGCCGCTTCCGCGCTTAAAAGTAGTATAAGTTTTAACCAGATTATTAACTTTAATAACACTCATATCAGCCGCCTACTCCTTCGTATAATCTAACCATAAATTGATAAAGCCATATCCCGAAAAACATGAAAAGTACGCACGGGACAACCGCAATTAACACAACCGGATTAAGCCGTCCCAATAACGCGCTTGCCGGAAAAAAACCTATCATGCCTACAGGAATTATAAAAGATGAAATAATTTTTATTGATTGGGGAAATATTGATACGGGGTATTTCCCAAATGACAGTATGCTGTCTAAAATATCAGGCAAGCGCGAATTTCCAACCCACTTGAACGATGTCGCCGCCATAACCATTTGAAAACCGGTCATTACCGCGAACCCCCCCATGAATAAAAACAAAAACTGCGCAATGGCGAGAAGCGAGACAACCCCCGTATGCGCTATCGCAATGCCGAACATTACGCCCCCGCCAATTAAAAGTCCAAAGCTACTTGTATCAAAATTAGTCGCTATTAAATAAAAGAGCGGGTTCACAGGCCGCAGAAGGACAACTTCAAAACTGCCCTCACGTATATGTTGCATTGTTGACCACAATACATTACTGAATAAAACCAGCGCAAATCCAAGCGATAAAGTAAAAATTGATTGTATTAACAACACCTCATAAAAATTCCACCCTGGAAAACTTGCCCCCGAATTATAAATGAGTATTGTAGTCAACGGCAAAAGCAAATTAAAACACAATGTTATTATCATAGAAAGAATAAAATTAAGCCTATAAGTCAACGCCCTAGCCACCGCCGTCGCCACGCAAATTATATATATATTTAATATTCTCTTCATTCCAAATCCCTTATTCTTCATTGCTCTTTTCTAATTTCTCACTTCTCATTTCTTACGCTCCCACCGCCGTAAACCTTTTCATAGCCAAACTATATAAAAGTTCTGACACAATAAATAAACATAAAAGAGTTAACCCCTGAAGTCCCACTATCACCGGGATAGATAATTGAATGTCACCTAATGTATATTTCCCGATAAATACCATTGCCGGAACATACGAGGTATATTGAAAAGGCAGAAAAAATTGAATTATCTGCAATGGTTTGGGGAAGAAAACAAGAGGTATAAACGAACCGGAAAATACTCCGCTGAACATGTAGTAAAACGCCCGTATTCCCTCAGACTCAACAACCCAGAATGACGCTATGCCTATGATATAACTTACAAAAAAGTAAATAAATGAGGCGAGCGTTATTGAAAGTACAGTCCATGGTACATTAGACGGCGTTAGATCAACTTTGAAGAGCAGAATAAATATTACGGTACAGGGCAGCGCTTCAATAAGAGCCGCAAGCAAACGGTGTCCTATTTTTTGAGAAAGCGCGAAAAATGGGTGATGGATGGGACGAAGCGCGAATGTTAGAAACTTGCCCGTGCGTATTAACATGGACAGATTCCAGTCTGCGGAATCCCATGTAAAATAGCCAATCAGGGCAGATACGCCAAAGTAGCGGATCATCTGTAAATACTCGATTCCCCTTATTGCTCCGCCGCCGCCGTAAACTGAAGTCCATATAAAGTACTGTACGATAAAGTACACGGGACCGACAAAGAGCGATACCATCATGTGAGAACGATAGACTAAATACTCTTTAATGGTGGCAAACGCTATCGCTTTGCACACATCGAGTTTTTGCTTAAATTTTTTCAACTAATGTTTCCTTATATTAAACCTGACCAAATAATATTTTGCACATTGAAAAGCGCCCGTGAAAACCATCCTTCTTTTGCAAAAGGTACAATCCACGCGGCGACAAGCTCTTCTTTATGGTCAATGTACAGTGAACACGCTCCCGAACCTTCATGCATGACAGTGCCTTGTGAAAATGTAAAGGCCGGGCCGTTTCGCATATCAAAACCAATACCGTAAAACCGTTCTTTCTCTTTCGCGTTCCAACAAAAATTAGGAAGTGCGCTGGAAATAGTTGTCATTCTTTCCACGGCTTTTCTGCCCAGAATACGCGTGCCATTTAACGTACCGCCTGAAAGCATCATGTTCCCAAAACGGCTCAAATCATAAACTGTAGACTCAAGCCCTCCCCCTGTTGGTGGAATATTCAGTATTTCTCCGACCCAATGAGGTTTATAAGTTCCGTTTATTTTTTCGTTTACATATTTTTCAAGTTCCTCATCCGAGACAATATATCGTTTTGCCATTTCCGCCGTTATGTTAAAAGTGGTATCCTTCATACCCAGTGGTTTGCAAATATTGTCTTCGATAAATTTTTGAGCGGAAATTCCAGATAATTTTTCGATAACCGCGCCGAGAACGACGAAACCAAAACTGCAATAAGCCCACTCTGTATCAGGCTTTACCCTGAAACCGTTTCCGATAGCGCCTAACGCTGCGGCTAACCAGTCAAATTCATTTTTCTTTTCAGCGTCGCAAAGCTTATACGCGTCGTCAATCATTTTCCAGTAATTGGTCTGGTACTTGTTATCAAAACAGCCGTCGTCCGCGTGCATTCCCGAAGTGTGGGTTAAAAGCTGAAACAGCGTAACGCCGTTATAAGACGGCGTGTTGAACTGGGGTAGAATTTCTCCCACCGGCACATCCAACCGAGTAACTCCGTCTTCTACAAGTTTCATAATTGCCACGGCGGTAAAAACTTTAGTAATAGAGGCTACGTATCTGACAGAATCAGGTTGAACCGGAGTATTATCGTCCTTACGGAATGATTTTTTCCCTATCCCGCCATGCGCGAAAATCTTGCCTTTGCGGGAAATGCACCAGGTTGCGCATTGGATCTCGCCGTCATCAATGACGCGCTGCAGGTGGTTTTTCAGCACGTCAAGCCGTTTTTCATCGAAGCCAACTTCACTGGGCTTGCAGTCCGTTTTTCCTTGCGTGTACAACATAGTCACCTCAATATAAGCCGCGCAAGCGGCGTACTATCAATCGGAAATATCCGCAACGCGGATATTATCACTCCTTTTTCTGAAAGTTTACCAAATTTTTAAAAGTTTGAATTAACATTTTTAATCATTTTAAAATTATTGATATGTCATATTATGATAGATCAATATGATAAATTAATTATATGAAAAAAAGAAAAAAGCCCATACGGGCATCAATGCCGAAATCGGCGTTGGCAAGATTACTTTTTATAGACCGTCAGATTGCTTCGGAAAAATATCCGAATACCAATGATCTGATTAAAGAGTGGGAAGGGATCAGCGCTTCCACAATAAGCCGTGACATTGCCTTTATGAAGGACTGGTTGAATGCCCCCATAAAATACAGCGCCCTTCGCCGTGGCTATTTTTATTCAAAGCCCAATTACCGTATTCCAATGGGATTTTCCGGCGCGGAAGAACTATTGGCTCTGGGTATGGCAAAAAATATTCTTGCCTTATACAGGTACACGCCTATCTACAATGCCGCCAATAATCTGTTAGACAGCATCATTTCGCCTCTCACGGTCGGAGGCGATTCAAACTGGTATGAAAGCAGAATCGTTGTTCCGCAAGTTCCGTCTTCTCTCTTTTTACCGCATGTGTGGAATCTTATTACCTGCGCATTGAAAGAAAACCGCGTTCTTGCTTTCGATTATATGGGAACTTATGATGAGGACTATCTGCCCCGCCGTGTCCGTCCGTATCAATTGTTATTTGATACCGGTCTTTGGTATTTATACGGTTATGCCGAAGAACGAAATGAAATCCGCGTCTTCTCAATCTGCCGGATGAAAAACATCGCGCTTACCCGTGAATGTTTTTCCCTGCCCGAAGATTTTGATTACCGCGCCGCAGCCGGCGGCAGTCATTTCGGCGTTTTCGCAGGTCAGGAAAAATACCGCTTCAAAATTGCCTTTTACGATTATTCCGTTGTATGGATAAATGATCGTCAATGGGCGGATGATCAGGAAATTACAGAAACCAATAACGGTATTATTATCAGTTTTACCAGCACCCAGTTTGATAAGGTTGTGGAGTGGGTATTGTCCCGAGGTTGTACAGCCCGTCCACTGGAACCTGATCTGTTAGTTGAAATTTGGCGTAATACTATTGATGAAATGCAAAAAATGAAGGTGAATGCGCTTGAGTGAAGTTATGCAAAATAAAATATTAAAATATGATGTGTAAATATCATTGTTTATTATTACGATAACGCGCGGCCATAGCCCGTACCGTTACAAGAAGCGTCTGCAAGTCATTATTGTCAAAAAACACGGCTGTTTCGGTTATTTCATGGACAATGGGATTTGACGGCTCCTTTATTTGCTCATCACCGGTCAAGAGGTACTCCACCGACACATTGAGGGCTCCCGCAATGCGGAACGCTTCGTCCGCCCGGGGAATAATATTTCTATTTTTCCATGAAGAAAAAGTCCCCTTGGGAATTTGCGTCTTCCGGTACAGCCATTCAAAGCTGGTTTGCTGTCTTTCCACCTCTTTTTTGACCATTTTCCAGAAAAATTCCGCATTCATTTAGTCATACTATGACATAT
>Ga0268262_10003077_pt1 | contig 18425 bp, 13 predicted proteins | sample TergutNc150P3_FD_190354 | JGI IMG/M metagenome (GOLD analysis project Ga0268262, IMG submission 190354) | Nasutitermes corniger P3 segment gut microbial community from laboratory colony in Florida, USA - Nc150 P3 (SPAdes) (version 2) | ecosystem: Host-associated > Arthropoda: Insects >...
ATCCGGATACCTTTCAGGGTTCCTTTGGGACCAACCACATCAACCAGTTCCTCAGCCGCAAATTGCCCGGGCTGACTTAGCTGCTTCTTGACGGTGAGCTTATGTCCGGCTCCGAAAAGTGTTGCCAAATCCGCTTCGTTCAAATGAACATGCTTATTGGAAATACCCACTTTGACTTTGTACCCCATTTTATACCTCCGATAAAACTTTAGATTCAGATAGCTTATTATAACCACTAAATCATAGATATGTCCATTATGCTCATTGTAAAACGCAGGCAAATATGGATAATATAAAGGAAGGATATATAAGGTGACAATAAGCGATCCAAACGAAAAGGGAATAATTTATTACGGCACTGACTATCAATATATTTACGATCTGGATAAATCGGGTCTGAAATCCCCTCGACACCGGGACGAGCAATTTATATCAGTTTCAATTTCCGGATATGAGAGTAAGTCAAAATGCGAACATCCTGAATTGATGGAATTTGTACGAGTTTATTCAGAAGAGTTAAAAATCGCCGAATATAGTGAGGGGTTTTTGAGCTATAAAAATGGTTATGTCAATTCTATCACTTGCGTGGAAGGGTTTGGACCCAATCCAAATTTATATTACAACGGTTATTTTGGCTTAATTGAAAATTCGCGTTCCAAAGATTTGGTTACAGCGGTATTATCGGAAAAGGCCGAAAAATACCTTATATACCCTGATAAGGAAAGGGAGTTTGAGCATTTGTCTTTAGCGCTACATGGTTTCATTCAGGAAATAAATCCTGACTTTATTTTAGGATGGATAGTAGCTGACGAGCATGTAAATGAGTTAAAAAATAAAATGCTTGCCGGAGAAATAAAAGAAAGGGAAGTTTGGTCTATAAAAAATTTTCAACAATTCAGCTTTGACATGAAACACAGATCCCGGTATGGATTTTTTCCCTCTGACATAAATATGTATTTGGAAAATATTACTAACGATAGTATTTATTGTGTTCCAAGCAAAGAACACCTAAAAAATATTCTGCAAGAGGTAATTCCAAATGATATAAATTGGAATGAGCAGGGAAATTTTTTAAAAAATGAAATCAGAAAATGCTGGGGTGAAAACAAAGGAAAAACAATTTGGGATTCCAAGGAATTTCGCTATAAATGGCAATAAAATGCTTGATTCTAATGGCTCATTAACCCAAATATAAATGCAGACGGTGCATTACTTCCTGGAAATCCAGCGGCTTACCAACATGGCTGTCCATTCCTGAGGCGAGACATTTTTCAATGTCTTCCTTGAATACGTTGGCTGTCATTGCGACTATCGGAATTCTGCGGGCGTTTTGGGGAGCGGAACCTGTTTCCGCTTCCAATGCCCTGATACGTTTTGTCGCTTCATAGCCGTCCATTTCGGGCATTTGTACGTCCATGAAAATAATGTCGTACTTTTTGGGGGCTTCGGAATACATTCGGACGGCCTGTGCGCCGTTTTCAGCGCAGTCTATTTTCAACTGTGTCGGCTCCAGCAGCGTCAGGACAATTTCACGGTTTATTTCCACATCTTCAACCAGCAGCAAGTGCTTTCCTGCGAATATGCCGGCGATTTCCGCGGCTTGCGATTGTTCCGCCTGTCGTTTGTCCACGCCGAGACACTCATTAATTACCTCCGCGATGGTGGAAGGGAACAGGGGCTTGGAAAGGAATTTATCAACGCCCGCCGATTTTGCTTCTTCGGCAACCGCGCTCCATTCAGCAGCGGAAATCATTATGACAATGGACTTTTCGGGCCCACGCCCCTTTATTTCACGGGCAAGTTGTATACCGTCCATGCCCGGCATTTTCCAGTCAATAAAATAAATATGATAACCGTTTTTTTTGTTTATTAGCTCAAGGGCACTCTTCCCGCTTAAAGCGGTATCGCATGTTAAGCCAAACCTTTGCGCTATATCCAGGAAGTACGTTAAAATATCCTGGTCATCGTCAACGGTTAATATACGGACATTTTTTAAATTTATATCATCGGCCAAAAGCCCGCGCTTTTCTTCTGTTCCGCGCGTTGCCTGAATCGTAAAAGTAAAGGTAGAGCCTTTTCCGGATTCTGATTGTACCCAAATGCTGCCGCCCATCATTTCTACAATATTTTTAGAAATCGTGAGCCCCAGCCCTGTACCTCCGTATTTTCGTGTCGTACTGGATTCCGCCTGCTCAAAAGACTGGAAGATTTTTTTCTGCTGTTCAGGACTTATTCCGATTCCGGTATCGCTTACCGAAAATTGCAGGGTACAGAGATTGTTTATTTTCTGGGTAAGGCGCACGGCTAGGGTAATTGAGCCTTCTTCCGGCGTGAATTTGATAGCGTTCCCCAATAAATTGGTGATTACCTGCGCTATCCGCTGGTCGTCCCCTATAAGCATACGGGGAATTGATCGATCTGTATGCACTGAAAATTTCAGGCGCTTTTCATCTATGCGGAAATTGACGACATTCACTACACGCCGAAGCATTTTTTCAAGTTCGAATTCTACCGGATATAATTCAAACTTGTTGGCTTCGATTTTAGACATATCCAGAATATCGTTAATCACGCCCAAAAGATGATTTGATGCGTCTTCTATCTTTACAAAACAGTAATCTTTGCGTTCAATATTTGGCGCATCTTTTCCTATCTTGACCATGCCGATTATGGCGTTCATCGGCGTTCTTATTTCATGGCTCATGTTGGCGAGGAATACGCTCTTATGCCTGTTTTCTATGTCCGATTTGTTTTTCGCCGCGTCAACACGAATCAGAACGATGATTAATATTGCCGCAAGCGTAAAGCCCAATATGCCGAGGATCATCGCCATGGTGTATACAGGTTTATAATACAGATTTCTTTGCGCGAAGATGCCAAGACGCCATCCGTTTGGAAGCGTCCTGAAAAAACCGACGACTTTTTCGCCTTTCCAGTTAACCCACATAACTTCCGAAATTTTGCCTGTACGTATCAATTCTTCGGTAAAAATTGAAAGGGGGATTGTCGGGTCGTACATCTTTAATCCGACATAATCCGGGTTGGAATGACCAATGATTGTTAAATCCTGACTGATTAATACTCCGTAGCTTTGGTCTTTTGTGTAAGCGATATTAACAACATTTTCTCCAATATAACCGGCCTGCACATCAATAGCGACAACACCTAAACGTTCTCCTTCGGTGTCAAAAATGCAGCAGGAGTATGTTAAGACAGTTTCGCCTGTTACTATATCCGTATATGGGTATGTTTCCGCAATGCCATTACCGATTTCGAGTGCCGCTTTATACCAGAGACGTTCCGGCGGCTGCCATGAATCCGGCGGCTGCCAGCCAATGCCGTTAAAAAAGAACGGTCCTTCCGAAGATTTTTCTATATAGCCGAAAGGACCGTTAGGGCTGAAGGTTTTATTATTTTTTGAAAGCACATTGGATGTTATATCCGTGTTGTAAGCGATCAGTTTTGCGGCGCTGTCCCCGCGCTGGACTAAACTTTGTATGGATTGCGCGAAGTCGTCCAGTATTGTGCGTGATTCCACCAGCTCATAGTTGATTTGCGATTCTATATAATTAAGCATATTTTCAACATTGCGCACCAGATTGGCGCGCACAATTCTGCTGGTGAAGACATAGCTGAATAAAACCATCGCCAAAAACGCGAAGCTCGTAAACAGCAGCTGAATATAAAGGGGGCGTTTGGTAAAAATTTCTGGTAGTTTATTACTCATAACTGCCCCTTTTAATAGATTTGTTCTTTACCTTAATCCACCTTGAAGCGCGAAACTTCTTTTATCAAAGTATCAATGGCGTCGCGGTTTTTTTGGGTCATCTCGTTAACATTGTTTACCGACTGGTTAATCTGTTCCGCGCCGGTTGCCATCTCGTTCATGCCGCCGGTTATCTCCTGCGTTACCTTTTCAAGGTTCCGGCTTTCATGCATTACTTCCTGGCTCCCGTTAAGCATTTCCTCGCTCCCGCTGCTTACCTGCTGGGTAAGGTCGTTCAGGCCGCCGACGCTGTTCAGGACTTGCTTGCTTCCCTCGCTCTGCTCTTCCATCGCGTTGCGGATGTTCTCTTCCTGCTGCACAACGGTCTTAACGCCGGTGTCTATCGCCTCGAACTTATTGAGCACGCTCTCGGTGGCGACTGTAATCTTTTTGATCGATTCCGCTATCTTTTTAAGCACCGTGCCGATCGTCTTGGACTGCTCGCCAGAGCTCTCCGCAAGCTTGCGGATCTCGTCGGCGACTACGGCGAAGCCTTTACCAGCCTCCCCGGCATGCGCCGCCTCGATCGCCGCGTTCATAGAAAGCAGGTTAGTCTGGCTGGCAATGTTTTCCATTACAGAGTTAATCTCCAAAAGGCCCTCGGACTCGCGGGATATTTCCTGGATGTCCGTCGCAACGTCCTGCAGTCCGGTACGGCCCACTTCCGAGGCTTCTTTTAGCGTGTTTACATTTGTGGAGTTGTTGACCAGCGTGTTGGTTACCGAAGCGATATTGGCTACCATCTCCTCGATGGCGGACGATGCCTGGGAAACGTTCCTGCTCTGGTTTTCCACATGGCCGTTGAGCTTGTTGATGTTGACGATTACCTGCTCCATGGTCGCGTTGGTTTCGGTCACGCTGGCGCTCTGGTTAATAACACGGGCCTTGATGCTCTGGATATTCGCGGTAATCTCGTTGATCGCTGCCGCGGTTTCCACCATATTGCTGGACAGGGTAGTGCCGATGTCCGACAGCGCGTGGGCTTGGTTTTTAATGGTAAGCACCAGGGCTTTAATTTTTTGGATCGTATGGTTGAAGTACCTGGCAAGGTCGCCTACTTCGTCTTTTGAATTGATGTCAACAGTCTTAGTTAAATCGCCTTCGCCTTCGGAGATGTCTTTGAGGGTGTTGGATACTTTAACGATCGGCGCGGTAGTTGCACTCAGGACAAAGTAGATAATTACCACGGCAATAACAAGGGCTATTACCGCCATAACAATTACAAACTCCTTCATCTGGTTGACTTCTCTCATGATGTAGGATTCGGTCGAGCCGACCATTACCGACCAGTTTGTTTTGGAGGACCCTATGGGGATATTGGCTATGGCTATCTGGATGTTTTCCCTCAACGTGGGGGCGTAGCTAAAGCACTCGTATTCCTGCCCGGCTTTGACAGCCTGGAAAGCAGCGTTCGCGTAGCTGCCGAATTGCACTTCCGCGTCTACCATGTTCTTTCCTATGCGTTCCGGCCGGTAGCTCGCCATAACATACCCGTTGTTGGTGTAGATTGATAAGGCGGATACTTCGTCGAAATCCTTCATGGTCTGCTCTATCCTGGGTTGCATCATATCAATGTCCAATTGGCAGCCTACGGCCCCGACTACCTCATTGATACGCTTGTTGAGTATGGGGACTACAAGCCTGACGCAATTTATACTTTTCCCCGACAGGTTAAAGGGGGTAGGATCGCTCATCCCGACCGTCTTGCCGTCGGGCCCGGTAATATGCTGCATTACTTCGTTGACGACGGCGCTGGTTTGGGGCACTGTCTGGCCGGTTTCCTTCCCCAGGGCATAGGCAAACTGCCCCGTTTCGGTCGAGCCTACCCTGCCTATAAAGCGGGCATCCATGCCGTCGATGGCGTTGGGCTTCCAGACGGTAAACATCCGGACAAAGTCGGGCATATCCTCGAAAACTGACCTCAGCATGGTCTCATATTCCGGGCGCCGCGCCAAAGGATCCAGGTTTTCGTAATAGTTCATTTCGTTTGACAGCGTTTGCAGCACCTGTATGTAGCCGCCTATTCTGCCGTCCCAGTACTGGGCGCGCTGACGCGCCAGGTACATGGTTTTCTGCTTGGCAAGGCCCATAGTTATCTCGGTTGCCTGCTGCAACTGGATTATGGCAATGCTGCCCGCCACGACCGCCACTATGGCGATCATCATAATGCTCAGCTTGATCTTGATTTTCATTTTGCTACTCCCTTTTAGTTAAAAATTATTCTCTGCTGGTTTTTGTGTCTGCCTGTAATTTGCTTCCATAAATAGGTACATTTTCTCATTTTTGGGAAGAATTTGCAAGGAGTTTTATTCCCTTTTTTAGACCCTAATTTCCAGTAACTCTTCTTCGGTCAGAAATCCTTCCGCGGCCCCTTTCTCGCCTATTTTGTAGGACGCGAAAACAACCGCTTTCTCTATAGCGTAATATGGGTCATTCGTTCTGTTGTAGAAATAAACAAACGCTGAAAAAAGCGCGTCTCCGGCGCCGATTGTGTTTACAACTTCCCTGGTCCTTACTGCCGGATAGTGTTTTACCTTTTCACCCCTGACATATATTAATACGCCATTGCCGCCAAGTCCTGTCACTATTATTTTTGAATCGTAAGTTTCTGTTAATTGTTTCAGGAAGCTTTCTTCTTTTCCTGTTATGTTTTCATTGCTTAAAAATAGTATATCGGCGTATTTCATAAAATCCGTATTGTATTCATCATTAACGTCTTTTACCACATGGACATCGGTGGCAATCAGTTTTCCCGCATTTTTGACAATTTTAAGCAAATTCCTTGAAAAATTTATGTTGCATAAAACCGCGATATTTATGCCATCAATTATTTCATACACATTTTTGCTTACAGGATAGTCAGTTTCCTGGATATTTTTTAAATCCAGTAATATTTTTCTCTGGTTTTCATTGTACAAAATTATTGACTGGGATGTTTCATCAGTAATTGGAAGGACATATTCATTGTTTATTCCCAGGTTTTTTAATTCATTTTTTATTATGTCCCTGTACATATCGTTTCCGATAATTGATAAAAACTCAGGCTCGCCGCCCAATTTCTTTATTGCTTTGATGACATTAAAGCCCACGCCCGAGATTGTGCTTCTGTTTCCGAAAAAACGATATTCTATAGGCGAATATTCGATGGGAAAGCCATCAACTTTCGCCGTTGTTTCTATTGATATAAGTCCGGATACCAAAACTTTCATGCTGTTATCTGTATTTTGCACCAAAAAAAATTTATTGACAACCGGGAATTCGGGTACTATAATGTACCACAAGGGACTATTCAGCAATTCAACTCTAACGGATTGACGGGTGGTTCCCAATATTTTTTATCAGGAGGAAGATGTAAAGATGAAGAAAACGATTCTATGCGCGGTTTTAATCTGCGTAACGGCTGTTTTGTTCGCGGGCGGTTCCAGGCAAACACAACCAACAGGTGAGTACCAAATGGAGCCGGAAAAAAGCGCTCCGAACTCCCCCATTACTATTTCAGTCTTTCATGAGACAGGTAATCATCCACAGCCAAGCGCCAATAACCCGATTGTCCAGTACCTGAAAGATAAACTGAATGTAACCTTTACCTGGGACATCCTTGTCGGCGAAATAGCCCAGAGAGCGGGTACCATGATCGCCGGCGGCCAGTTCCCCGATATCCTTGAGGTAAGGGAAGAAAGGTGGATCAACAATGGGGTCTTAATACCTCTGGAGGGCTATATCGAGAAGTACGGCCCCAGAATTAAGGAGCATTACAAGGATGTTTGGGACAAAATGAAGTCCCCGGACGGCCACATTTACTACCTCGTGAATTACGGTGTTTTCCAGGGTCTCGATCAAAATCCCAGCTATGATCAAACAGCCTTCTGGGTTCAGAAAGCCGTCCTAAAAGACGCGGGTTATCCTCAAATCAAAACTATTGATCAGTATTTTGATTTATTAGATGCGTATTACAAGAAAAACCCGACCATTAACGGTCAGCCCACTATCCCCTTTGTCATTCTAATGGATGACTGGCGCGCGTTTGAGCTTTGGAATCCCCCGAACTTCCTCGCCGGTTACCCCAACGAAGGAAACGGCATTGTTAATCCCAGCACCTATGAATACAAAACCTTCTTTACGCAGGACATTTCCAAGCGCTGGTTCCAGAAATTGAACGAACTCGACAAAAGGGGCCTGATCGACAGAACGACCTTTACCGACAACTACGATCAGTATCAGGCGAAGATCGCTTCCGGCCGTGTATTGGGACAGAGCGTCCAGGGCTGGCAGTTCATGTACGGCGCGGATCTCGCTAACCGCGATCGCGGCCAGAATATCCGCACTATGGCGCCCCTTCCCGTTGTATGGGACGCAAATACCAGGCCGCACTATCGCAATATAACGATTCCGAATCTGCTCCGCGGCATGGGGATCAGCAAGAGCGCCAAAGACCCTGTAAGAATTATCCGTTTCATAAATGATTGGCTTGCGGAAGATATACAGCGCACTTATAACTGGGGTATTGAAGGCCAGCATTGGCAGTGGGATTCCAGTAGAAAACCGTATCGTACCGCAGCGCAAAGGACAAACTGGCAAAACGATAACTGGCAGGAGCAAAACCGCTTAAGGCTTCTGGACGATATCTTCCCAAAAATTCAGGGTTCGTTCTCGGACGGTTATCCTTCCGATCTGTCACAATATTTCCCTGAACGGGAAGCATTGCTTCTTCCCGAAGACATTGAGCTTTTCAAAGCTTACAACGTAACAAGCACCAATGAGCTAATGGACAAGAACCCCCCTCCGAATTCCCCCTGGTTCCCGACCTGGAATATGGGTGATCCTCCGGATGGTTCGCCTTCACAGATCGCCTGGACACGTATGCAGCAGGTTATGAAACAGAGGCTGCCGCAGATGATCCTTGCGCCGACTGCCCAATTCGAGACCCTGTGGACTGCTTATGTAGCGGAAATGAACGCCGCCGGCGTTGCTACATATGAAGCGTTTATGCAGGGACTGCTAAACCAGCGTCTAAAGGATTGGAACATAAGAAAATAGTTTAGTTTCTTCGATTCACGGAGGCGGCTGGCCGCCTCCGTTTTTATTTTTCAAGACAGAGGGGAAAGATGAAATCGTCTGCTCTTACAGTTTCTGATAATAAAAGTTTTTTCTTTAAATTAAGCCGTCATCCGCAGCTCCTTTTCATGAGCCTTCCAATAATTTTTTACGTAATACTCTTCACCTATGTCCCCCTTTGGGGCTGGACTATGGCTTTCCAGAATTACAGACCGGCAAGAAGTTTTTTTAACCAGGAATGGGTGGGCCTGTACTGGTTCAAGTTTCTGTTTGAAGACAAAGCGTTCCTGAAAACTATCAGGAATACAATTGCCATGAGCGTTATAAACACCTCATTGGGATTTGTAACGGCTATAGGCTTCGCGCTTTTATTGAACGAAGTAAAAAAAATACTCTTTAAACGGGCTATTCAAACTATTTCCTACCTTCCCCACTTCCTTTCCTGGGTTATAGTTACGGGCCTTGTATCTCAGATGCTTACCACGGACAACGGGGCGATAAACAACGTATTTGTGGCATTGGGCTTTATTAAGGAGCCGGTACTGTGGCTTGCCAACCCGAACTATTTCTGGGGAATAATCGGCGCTACGTATGTATGGAAGGAAGTAGGATGGAACACAATTATTTACCTTGCGGCAATTTCAGGCATTGATCCTAATTTATACGAAGCCGCGGATATTGACGGCTGTAACAGGTATCAAAAAATGTGGCGTATAACGCTTCCCTGTATAAAGCCGACCATAATAATTTTGTTAATAATGAGTGTCGGGCACATTCTTGACGCGGGTTTTGAATTGCAGTACCTGTTGCGAAACGGGCTTGTTATGGATGTATCTGATACCATCGATATCTTTGTACTTATATACGGCCTTAACCATTCCAACTATTCCCTTGCAACAGCCGCCGGAATGTTTAAGAATTTCGTAAATATTATTCTTATATTCATCGCTAACGAGATCGCGAAAAGAGCGGGTGAGGAGCGTCTTATATGAAAATCGGAACAATGTCTAAGGTAGAAAATATTACTTTCCACATTCTGAACACCTGTTTTTTGCTTTTCCTTTCATTTATTACCCTGTATCCGTTTTGGAACACGATTGCCGTGTCGTTCAACGACGCGATGGACACGTTGCGGGGCGGCATTACTTTCCTGCCAAGAAAATTTTCCATGTTTAATTATGAAGTGCTTTTCCAGACAGGGGACATTATTCACGCTTTCTTTGTTACTGTAGCCAGGACTGCAATTAATCTGGTTACGAGCGTTTTTTTTACGGCAATGATCGCTTTTACCCTTTCAAGGCGTGAATTTGTATTGCAAAAGCCTTTTACCTTTATTTTGATACTTTCCATGTATATAAACGCGGGGCTTATTCCTACATATTTTTTAATCCGCAGTCTTGGTATGGTCAATTCGTTTTGGGTATATATTGTTCCCGGAATTGTTAACGCCTTTAATTTTATTGTAATGAGGACATACATGCGCACTATTCCCGAAAGTGTCATTGAGTCCGCGCGTATTGACGGTTGTGGGGATTTTTTTATATTTGCCCGTATTATATTGCCTTTAATCCTTCCGGTTCTTGCCACCATAGGGCTTTTTGTCGCTGTAGGAGCATGGAACTCGTGGTTTGACACGATGATCTACAATTCCGGCAGGGTGAATTTACATACGCTTCAATACAAACTTATGGAATACCTGCAATCAAGCCAGTCTCGCGGCAGAACAGCCTCAGACGCGGGTGCTGTGGCTCTTGCCGCGGCGGGAGGGTCAAGATCGGGCATGATAACGCCAATGAGCATACGTGCCGCAATTACAGTAGTCGCCGCCGCGCCGATTCTGTTTGTCTATCCTTTTATGCAGCGCTACTTTGTTGTTGGTTTGAATGTGGGTGGGGTGAAGGAATAACTGTTTAAAAATTTTCGTATAAATTTCTCAAAAATGATTAAAAATGATCATTTTGTATTGATTCATTAACGTAGATTCAGTACATGGATCATTTAAGCTTATTCATTTACGCGGTTGCCGGACAAATGCTTTCTCAAAATTCTCCAAAAAAGGGGATAGCAAAAATAAAAAGATGGATTGACAAATTATTTCTGAAAAGTGATATTGAAAAAAAACAAAATGCGTAAACCGAATGACATACTTGAGGATATTCTGGCTGAAATTGAAGACAGACTCAAAAGCGGTATAAATGCCGATGCTCTGGCGGATGAATTTTCCATGTCTTCGATCCATTTGCAGCGGCTCTTTAAGCAAACGTTTAGAAAGCCGGTTGGCGCGTATATACGTTCCCGTAAATTATCGTCAAGCATTATGGATTTATTGCACAGTGATTTAAGTGTTTTGGACATTGCCCTGGAATATGGTTTTAGTTATGAACAGACGTATATAATCAGCTTTAGGCGGGAGTTTGGATTTACCCCCGGTGATTTACGCAGAAACAGGCAACTGGTCAGGACTACGCCGCCCTTTCTGCCCTTTGGGCAGGAATCAGTATATAAAAATCATTTTCTTATCGGCAATATCATTAAAGGAAAATACATGGACGACGTTTATTTTGGCATGATAAAAAACAACTTTAATATTGTTACTCCCGAGAATGGCCTGAAACCTGTTTCATTGACATCAAACCGTGGAGGCGTGTACAACTGGGCATATGCGGATCAAATGGTAAACCAGACGCTGGAAAACGGTATATCGGTTCATGGACATGTTTTGGTATGGCATGACTGGACACCGGCATGGATGGCGGACGGAACAAAAACAGAAGCGGAAGATAACCTTAAAAATTATATAACCGATGTACTAACGCATTATCACGGAAGGATTAATTCCTGGGATGTTGTAAACGAAGCGATGAGAGACGGTCTTTCCGCGGTCGACGCCGCCGGAGACTGGAAAAAGTGCCTGCGTACCAATGTCCCCTGGTATCGTGCGTTAGGCGAAAACTACATTGAAACCGCCTTTCTTACCGCGCGGGAGGCCGACCCTGGTATTACCCTTTATTACAATGATTACGGTCTTGAAAATCCGTACAAAGCCCAGGCCGTATGGAATATGATTTATGATATAAATAGCCGGTATAGAAGAATGACCGGACAGGAGCGGGACCTTATCGAAGGCCTGGGTATGCAAGCGCATTATCAAATCAAAAGCTTCAATGAGAATAAAACAGAGAATAAAATTCGCTCGTCTTTAAGAAAATTCACTGCCCTAAACATTGAACTGTCAATAAGCGAACTGGATGTAACCGCTGCCGGTTATGAAGAAGGCGAGGGAAAGGACATCGTCATGTCCGAAAATGACGCCGCGTTACAAGCCATGATATATAAGCGCCTTTTCAGATTTTATCGGGAAAACGCCGCTTACATATCACGCGTATCCATGTGGGGTATTGACGATCACAATAGTTGGATTTCCGCGGGAACCCCCTGCCTTTTTGACCGTTACCTGAACCCGAAACAAGCCTTTAACGCGGTGTTTAATCCTGAGGTGCCTACCTTCGGTTCAAAAGGGCACCTCTAAAGCTCTATCCGCCCCTGGCTTTTGCGAAGGGTAAATGGAATTCCTTTTCCTCGCACAAGAGCCTCGTAGTCTCCCCTAAAGCCTTCAAAGGAAATTTCTCCCTTCTCATCAGTCCTCAAGGTTTCTGTAGTCCACCACTCGCCCTTTATCTTTGCCATTAACGCGTTGTAGGCGGGTTTGGGGCTGTTATCTTTGCGGAGCAAGCCGGATGGGGCGCCGAGCCATCTTCCATCTTTGGAATCCCAATTGGTGACAGCCTCCACGGAAGGGTTTGAAAAAAGAAACTCGTACATTTCTACAAGCTTGTCGGCCTGCCTTTCTTCACCTTCCGGAGTACTCGGCCATTCGGGGATCTGGTAGTCGTTCAGATCGACAATGTCCGACGGCATTGGACGCCCGGAAACGATGGTGTTTTCGGTAAAATGCAGCGGAAGGCCGAAATGTGAATACCGGTCGAGTATTTCCTCAAGCCAATCAAGCCCCATGTAGCCCTGGTGCTGATGGGTCTGAAGACCGATGGTGTCAATGGGAATCCCTGCCTGGAGGCATCCGTCTATTAGTATTTCATATTTTGTGCTGAGATCAAAATCATTTATTAAAAGCGACGCTCCTGGATTCGCTTCTTTTGCGGCGGCAAAAACTTCCTTTACCATCCTGACCCGGCCCAATTCCTTGCACATCCTTGTAATCGCGTTATCGTACTTGTAAAAGATTGGCATGATGACAACTTCGTTAATCACGTCCCACTTGTCGATAAGTCCTTTGAACGCGCCTACGTCGCGGCGTATGCGGTCAAGCTGTTTTTTGATGATTTCGGCGTTGGAGTACTTCATGAGCCACGGGGCGCAAACGGTATGCCAGCAGAGTGGGTGGCCTTTGGTAACGATCCCCCGTTCAGCGAAATACTTCGCGGCGGCTATGGTCCGCCTTTCGTCGCTCTTCCCTTCTTCAGGCTCGTACCGGCCCCAGTAAAAAGGCAAGGTCGCGTAATTGCATAGGGCAAAGATACGGTCAAGCAGTTCTTTCTTGCCGGTTCGCTCTTCTTCGCTTAATACGCCGCCGTCGTATTTTCCGCCCGCGAAATCCAAAGCGTCAAACCCACCGCAGCCGAAAAGGAATTCATGCCGCTTCTGGCGCAGTTCTACTGTTTCCCCGGCGAGGGGGCTTCCGTCCTGCTTTTTAAAAGTAATTGTTGCCTTGCTTTTGCGATGAGAAAATTTTTCTGCCTTCATTTTAGCTTCCTTATATGATATACTAAAATAAAACCAAGGAGTTCAGCAATGGGAAATAAGTATGAATTTAGCGTGGCAACCTATCTGTTTGCGTGGGGAATCGAAAAGACATCCCTTGAGGACATCAGGCGCGGAATTGATTTCTTTGAAAAATACTGTCCCCTGGATAAGGTTTATATAGAGCCGTACCGCAGCAATATTGAGGTAAGCGCTGAAAAAATTCGCGCGGTAAAGGCCCTGTTTGAGGAACGCGGTATAAAAACGGCTGGCGGAATCACGACGACCATACAAATGCCGGGGCATGAGAAAAAAAGCATATTCGATTCTTTTTGCTATACTGAAATCCCCTGCCGGGAACGCCTTGTGGAGATAGTGAAACGTACGGCTGCCCTGTTCGACGAAATTATTCTGGACGATTTTTATTTCACAGCCTGCCGATGCGGGCACTGTATAGAAGCAAAAGGCCAAAAAACCTGGGCCGAGTACCGCCTTGGCCTGATGGAAGAAGTTTCGCGTAACATTGTCAAAGCGGCAAAAGAGGTCAACCCAAAAATAACATTCATCATTAAATACCCGAACTGGTATGAATCGTACCAGGAAACCGGTTATAACCCCGAAAAACAAAAGGACATTTTCGACGGAATTTATACTGGTACGGAAACCCGCAACCCGAAATATGACCAGCAGCATTTGCAGCGGTATTTGAGTTACAGCATCGTTCGGTATCTGGAAAATGTGTCGCCGCTCAGGAACGGCGGCGGCTGGATAGACTCCTTCGGCCTGTCGGACGACATCTCAGGCTTTATAGAGCAGGCTGAATTCACGTTATTCGCCAAAGCCAGGGAGATGATGCTGTTCAACTTCTTCATGCTGCTTGATACGGGTTTTTTGGCGTCCTTAACTCCGCGCTTCGACAAACTTATTTCGATCATAAAGCAATGCGGTAAACCAAAGGGCGTCCGTCTGTATGAACCTTATAACGCCGATGGCGAGGATCAGGTTGTCAATTACCTTGGCATGATCGGTATTCCCTTTGAACCGTCGCCCGATTTTGACAACGCAGAATCCGTTGTGTTTCTTCCCGCCAGCGCGGCAAAAGACGAACATATCACGCAAAAGCTTGAAAAATTTGTACGAGCCGGCAATACCGCTATAATCACCGCGGGCTTTTTAAAGGAGTGTGTTGACAGAGGCTTGAAGGACATGACATCGGTACGCCCAACCGGGCGCACCGTTAGGGGGAACGAGTATTGGGTTGAGCCATACGGCGAAAAACGCTTGACAGCCGGGAGCACTGAAGCGATTCAGATTGAGGCGCTGGACTATAAAACCAACGCAAGCTGGTGCGAAGTTGCCATGATGACTTCTTACAACAGTTTCCCGCTGCTGACCCTAGATTTTTACGGGAAGGGAAATTTATATATACTCAACGTGCCAAATGATTTCGGCGATCTGTTTTCGCTTCCAAAAGAGGTTACAGGATACATAAACAAAATTTTCGCTCATGGTAACCCGTACATACAATGCCGCCCCCGAATGTGCATGTTCATTTATGATAACGATGTTATTGGCGTATACTCGCAAAAGCCCTATGCCGACGACGTTGAGATTATCCTGCCCGCGAAATACTCCACGGCGCGCGATATTGAAACAGGCGCGGAGATTACGCTTGTTCCCGATTCGGCAAAGAAAAGATTCATTGGCGAGCCAGAGGTACCGGCTAAAACAGCGCGGGTATACGTTCCGGGCGGTACTTACCGGTTTTTCAAACTGACGTAGGGCCGTTACCCCGGTAATGCCTTCCTACTCCACTTTGAAGCGCGAAACTTCCTTTATCGACCATGTTGTCGGAGAAGCCCCTATTGGGATATTTGCTACCGCCATTACCATGTTTGTTTTCAGCTCGGGATCGTAAGATGTCCCTTCCCATTCCTGCGCGTTTTTGATAGCCACTTTAACATCGTTTAAGTAACCGCCGTATTGTGTTTCCGTGTCAATTTGCTTTCCTATAAATTCCGGCAGGTAATTTGCCAGAATAGCCCCTGAGTCGGTGTAAACAACCGCGCTGGTAACTTCATCGTTGACTTTGACAGTCTGCATCACACTTGGTTGTATCATGCCAATATCCAGCTGACAGCCTACAGCCCCAACTATTTCATTGAGACGTTTATTGAGGATGGGGACTGTGAGTCTGACGCCGTTCCGCCGCCGGCAGGTTTTCATAAAAATTCATTATATTTGACAGCGTTTGTAACACATTTATATAACCTTGGCTTTTCTTATGGTAACTCCGGCGAGCCAATCAACAGTATGGTTAATTGAGGAAAAACACCTGCCCGAACTCAGGCTGTCATTGTTTGAATATTCAATTCACGTGATATATATTTACGCAATAGCCATAATCCATTCTTTATAAGAGCCATAGGCTTTGCCTATGGCTCTGCCTTTAGCGAAGCCGTTGACAGGCCTTTTTGATTCATTAATCATTATAAAATGAAATATCAGATAATCTATGCCGATCCCCCGTGGAAATATTTATGGGGGACAGGCAAAGACGGAGGGCATTTCGCGCCTGAAAAACACTATGAAACAATGACGACAGAAGAAATTTGCGCATTGGAAGTAAAGCAATTAAGGGATAAAAATTGCGCGTTGTTTCTTTGGGCTACTATGCCGGCCCTGCCTGACGCTTTTAAGGTAATTGAAGCGTGGGGGTTTAAATACAAGACCTGCGCTTTCTCGTGGATTAAAACCAGGAAGGATGGCTTGCCATTGAACGGAATGGGAAGTTACACAAAATCGAATATTGAAGTTTGTTTACTGGGTATGCGCGGGCATATAAAGTCCGCGGACAAAACAGTGCCGCAAATTGTAATGCACGAAAGGCTGGGGCACTCTGTCAAACCGCCTGTTGTCAGGGACAGGATAGTTCAGCTTTTTGGAAATATCAGCAGGGTAGAGCTTTTCGCGCGTCAAAAAACCGCCGGCTGGGACGCGATAGGATATGGCATTGACGGAATAAGCATACAGGAAAAAATTATGATGATAAGCGATCCTGATTACCAATTTCATGTTGTCAAAGATGCTGATAAAAAAGGTACTATAAATAAAAAGTCTCAACCGATACTTTTTTGATGACTACTTTCGGTTTTTGGGTCAGAATTAGCGATCAAGGCTTGATTGTGCCTGATAGTGAAAAGTAGCCAACTGGCATCAAAAAAGGAGCCATGTGGTATCAAAAGCGGAATTTACTATAAGGTGATGGAAACTAACGCCGACGCTACGGTAGCATCACTCGAAAAGCCGAACTTTTTTCAGAAAGCCCATGAGTTTTTTAAAGGGCGTAACTGGACAGGAGAAAATTCATGAAGTTAATGTATTCGCTTAAATTCCGGTTTATCGTATTTTTTTCCGGTTTCATTGTAGCTATGAGTGTGATAACCGCAATTTTTGGAATACGCCAAATGTCAAGAGCGGTATCGGACGCGTTTGCCGTGCAGGGCATCTCCGTAGTGGAAAAAGTATCCGCCATAATTAACGGGGATTCTTTTGAGGCGCTTGCAAAATCGCGGGATCCAAACGACCCGTTTTATGAAGAAACAAGGGTTAAACTGCTGCAGATAAAAGATTTTACAAACTGCCTGTATCTGTACACGATGGCGCCTGTAAACGGGAATATCTGGCAGTTTGTGATTGACGGCAGTACGGAACCGGGCGACACTGAAAATTTCTCCAATCTGGGAGACGAAGAAGACACCGGCGCTTATGACGAATCCTTCAAGCGGGTAATGATCTCGGGGAAAACCGAGAGCGGCAACCTGGTAAACCAGGAAGGATGGGGGTGGCTGGTTTCGGTATACGCCCCAATCAAAAATTCAGCCGGAAAAACGGTGGGAATAGCAGCCTGCGATTTTGACGGGACGCCTCTTCATAACACAATTGTTGCGAACATACGGCTGCAGGTAATTATCGGCGGAATTTCCGTACTGCTCGGCCTTGCGCTGGTTTTGCTTTTGCTTCGGCAAATTTTTTCGCCCCTCGGCAGAATCAACTCTATCCTGAAAGAGATTTCGATGGGCGAAGGGGACCTGACCGGAAGGATCGTAACGGGCATGGACAACGAGATTGGAGAATTGGCGGGCTATTTCAACCTTACGATGGAAAAAATCAGAAACCTTGTAGGTACAATAAAGTACAAAATCAACGGACTTAACCATACCAGTTTTGAGCTTTCCGCCAGCATGGGCAAAACTTCTTCGGCCGTGCAGCAGATTAGCTCTAACCTTGACAATATGGAAAACCTTATGGTCAAACAGGAAAACGGAGCGGAAGAAGCGGGCAAGGCGGTAAATGATATAAAGCTCAACATTGACAGCCTGAACAAGATGATAGAAGAACAGACTGAAAGCGTGGATATTTCGTCTTCCGCAATTGAGGAAATGACAACCAACATCCATTCGGTAACCCAAACTCTGGCGGAGAACAGCAAAAACGTCAGCAAATTGACCGAAGCGTCGGAAAACGGCAAAACGGGGCTTCAATTAGTCGCGCAGGAGATACGGGAAATAGCGAAAGATTCCGAGGGACTGCTTTTGGAAGTGAGCGCGGCGGAAGCGGACATACTGTTGAAGCCGGCGCGTAAGGCGCTTGAAATCAAGGGCGTAAGCACGACGCGGGCCGTTCAAACGCCGCTTAGAAGCCAAATTCCTGTGAGGACGCACTTTGACCGGGACACGGTTAAGCCCGGAAAGTTCGCATTTGACACGGTTGCGCACTGCGGAGGCTCTGCGAGCGGGCAGTTTTGCAAAACCTTAACAGGAACGGACGTATATTCCGGTTGGTA
>Ga0268262_10003078_pt1 | contig 18417 bp, 29 predicted proteins | sample TergutNc150P3_FD_190354 | JGI IMG/M metagenome (GOLD analysis project Ga0268262, IMG submission 190354) | Nasutitermes corniger P3 segment gut microbial community from laboratory colony in Florida, USA - Nc150 P3 (SPAdes) (version 2) | ecosystem: Host-associated > Arthropoda: Insects >...
GCTGTAATGAATACTGCCGCCCTGCGAATGAACCACCAGATTTATTTCCAGTTCATAACTGGCAATGGCAATGCGCCGGATAATTTTGGGATCAAAATTCCGCTGCTTCAGGGCTTTTTTGATCTCGGTTGAAGCCCGGCCCGCCAGTTCAAAATCGTAGCGGGGGACGTTAAATTCCATCTCCGCAAAGGGCGATGAAGCGGAGTTCGTATCCTTCTGCATTTTTTCAAGACGCAGCACTTCGCGGTTCATCTCTACCAGCAGCGAACGGATTACATCCGTGGCGCTGAGAATCCCCACCAGGTCCTGATCTTTGTTCAGCACGGGAAAACGGCCGTACCGGTACTTGTTGAGATAGGAAATGGCAAAGGAGAGGGGCATATCATCCTGCAGCACAATGACGTCACGTGTCATCCGTTCCTCAACCGGGCAGTCGATAAAGCCCTTGTCCAGCGCGGTGACAATATCATTAATGGAAACCAGACCTACCAGTTTTTGCCCTTCCGTTATGGGAACGCCGGTTATGCGGTTTTCCTGCATAATCACCTGAATATGCCGCATGGTCTGTTCTTTTCTGCCGGTAATGACCGCTGTTGACATTACATCTTTTATTTTAAGCTGATAGATAAGTTCCAGCACCACGGAAGGGGAATCAACGGTGCTGATGGGAATGTGTTCTTCTTGCGGGGCATTATCCATGGTAAACCGCCGTCTTTGACAGGATTAATTTTTCGATGACCTCGGCAACGCCGTCATCGTCATTGGATTTTTCGGTAACCATACCGGCGATACTTTTAATCCGTTCATCGCCGTTCACCATCGCGACGCTCATGCCCGCCCAGCGGAGCATCGCCTCATCGTTCATTGAATCGCCAATGGCAAGCACTTCTTCCTTTTTTATTCCCAGAAAGCCGGCAACTTTTGCCAGCGCGGTTCCCTTGTCGGTACGGGCGGGCAGTATCTCCAAAAAATAGGGTTTGCTGGTAAACAGGGTGACATCCTCCTCCAGAAAATTGCGGAGCAGTCTTTCCAAAGGTTCCAGAAGCACCGGATCGCCGGGAATAAGCATCTTATGGCAGCCGTCGCTTATCATGCTTCGAAAATCATCCACTACCACCTGCTGCAGGCCGGTAAGTTGTTTATCGTAATCGGTAAATTCATTATGCCGGGATACATACATTATGTCATTTTCGTAAATCTGCACCGCAAAGCCTTCGGCATCGGCAAGATTAAAGGCGGTAAGCGCGGTTTCCGCCTCAATACCGGTTTCGTAGATTATGCTGCCCGCGTGACTCTCCTGGATAAGGACGCCGTTTAAGCAGATAAGGTAACCGGGTTTCCGGTGCATTCCCAAAAATTTGGTATAACGCTCCATCGCGGCGGGAATCCTCCCTGAAGCCAGCACCACCGTCACTCCGGCAGCCTCCGCTTTTTTGATGGCATTTCTGTTCCGGTAAGAAATAGTTAAGTCCGAGCGGAGAAGGGTATCATCCAAATCAAGAGCCAGAAGACGCACAGCGTTCATTTTTATAATAATATCCCAAAAATTCCGATAATTCAAGGCATAATTAAAGAAGAATAACCCCAAAAAGGCGGCTTTTTCACCAAAACTGAAGTTTTGCCCCCCTATTGACATTTTCGGGGGATTTTGAGATAGTGCGGGTAGAGTGCCGGCTGCAGGTTCCCTGCGGGAACCCCTAAAACTGTTATTTCAGCGGCACTGTCGCTCACCTAAAGGTGAGCTTACATTAGCTGGGTACTGTAGCATTTACTGGTGCCTGGGCTGTTTTAATTTTTTGGGCTGTAACACCCCTTAACGGGGTGCTAAAGGTTAGCCACCTTAGCTCAGTTGGTAGAGCAGCAGACTGAAAATCTGCGTGTCTGGAGTTCAATTCTCCGAGGTGGCATACTTAACCCACTGCTAATTCTTTATAAGATAAAGATTTAGCAACACCCTTTAGTAGGGCGTTCTGTTTGTTTTTCTGATTCGTAGCGACCTGTGCAGGAATTGTGCAGGAATTATTTCCTCTAGGAGATGACGCTATGGCAAGAATCGGAGAACCTTACATCGTAAACAAGCGCGGTAATTCCTTTCAGTTTACCCTCAATACCACTTGCGGGCTTCCGCAACGTGTCTGTAACGATTGGCAGCGCAAAGGCTTCAAAGCCTTTCCTGACGAACTTTCCAACTATCGAAATCCCAAAACCAAACCCGAAGCGAAGGCGAATTGCCGTGTGCTTATCGCCTACCTGAAAAAGAAAATCGAAGCCGGGGAAACCGCCCGGCGCGTGGTAACAACGGACATCACCGTTGGCGACTGGTTAAGAAAATTCATACAAATTGATACCAGCCCGCGAACCGGCATTAACATTGCCGAAAACGGCTCATGTTCCGAGGATTCTATCCTCACCTACGAAAGTTATTTCCGCTGCCATATCGAAGGCGATCCGATTCTAGAATTGAAAATGTCCGAGGTGGACAGACAGGACGTTATCGACCTTTCAACGAGAATGTCCGTCAAAAAAATAAAGCCGGGGCGCGAGATGGGCGGAACCAGAACCTTTGTCGGCGTTATAAAGTTTTTCCGCATGGCGTTCAAGAATTACGAATGCAGTAATGAAGGCTGGCTCAATCCCTACCGCACATTGAAAGAACCGAAATATGAAAGTACCGAAAGGGACGCATTTTCGGAAGAGGAAATACTAAAATTATTTTCTCCCGGCGTTCTCTTGACCACTATGGAGCTGGCAGTCTGCGCCGCCATTTTTTGGGCTGGCCTGCGGCGGTCGGAAGTGTTCGCGCTCAAGCCCGAGGATTTGGACTGGCATAATCAGGTGATAAATGTCCGGCGAACTTGGCAATGTTTCGATAACAAGAAAAAAAGAAAACTCGGGCCAACCAAAGGAAAGCGGAACCGCAAAACTCTCTTTGACCCCATTCTGCAGGACGCGATAAAAAAATTATGGGAAGAGAACGGTCAGCAAGAATTTGTTTTCGCTTATAAAAAACCTTTTCGCGGAAGCATCACGCCGTGCGCTTCATGGACGTATCACAATTTTGAAAAGTGGCTTGAGCGCGCAGGGATTGAGCGTAACGGCAGGGACATCGTGCCGCATAGCGCCCGGCACTCGCTGGCGACATTCCTTCTTGACAACGGCGTTCCGCTTCCGAGGATACAGGAACTATTGGGACACGCCCATTTGAAGGTAACGAAAAAATATACGCACATTTACGAGAACACAATAAAGAAAATTGGCCAGAAGGTTTCCAGCGCGAGAGAGGAACATCAAGCGGAAGAGGAAAAAATAATAGGGTTTAAGGTTTCATGAGAAATTTGTCGGTTATATACTTTTCCACGTCCTCGATTATCGCGTCATCTTTTTTCATGGACACGATGCGCTCCACTAAAAAAGTCCTGTTATCGTTCGCCGTGTGGCAGAACGCTTCAATGTATATGCCTTTTCTTTTTCTGTACGCCCTCAGTATCCCGATAGTACGGCTTGAGAAATTGCCTTCAAAATCTTTGTACTCGATAAAGACGGTATCGGCATCCTCCGGCGCGAACCTTCCGGTAGAAAACTTCACCCCTTTGGGAAGTTTGATTGACAGGAAAATGAGCAGGCCGCCGATAACGAGGAATATCACCCCGGCGACCGGGGAAGCCAGAAGCAACAGAAGGCTCAGAACGGCGACTATAATGCCGGTAATTCTAAAAAATAACTTCATGTTAATTCTCCTGTTTTTATATTACACGGTTTTATGCAAAAAAATAACCGCCCTGCGCCATGGGTCTTTAAGGGAGAACCATAAGCACGCATTGCTCCTGTTTGTGGAAGAACAATGCACTAGGGCGGTATAGGCATAATATAATCTATTCAGATAAAAAAATCAAGTCAATTTTATCTGTATGGAAAATATAAATATGCCGGGATTGGCGAAAATAACGTATATGGATTTCTACACGAGGGTCAAGCAATTGGCCAAAAAAACGAAAAACCTCTCGCTTCAAGAATTCATATATTCGGTCGGCTTGAACCATGCGTCTTATTATTCACTGCAACGGGACGGCAATCTGCCCCGGGCTGATGAAGCCCTTGCAATCGCTCAAGCCTTGGGTACTTCCGTTGAATATCTCTTAATGGGTACAGAACCGGAAAACAGGGTAAAAAACATCATTGACGACATCCAGACTGTAATTGACCGCTATAGCAATACCAAACTCCCCAAAACCGGCCAGAAACGCTGAGTAGAAAATCTAAGTTTTTGATGGGAAAGGGATAATTACCCGGCAACCGGGTCTGTTTTCCCATTCTTCATTGATAAATCTCTTTTCCTGTATTTGTCTGTAATAGGCAAATTCCGCTATTTGGAAACCGCCTTCCGTTCCTGTTGCGCCGGTTTCCCTTTTTGAGCCTCAGCTTCCCTCTTTTCCTTTACCTTCAAAGCAATATCTTCCATACCCGGTTCAAACTCTTCCCGCGCAATGTCCAAATCACTCAGCTTCATTCCTACCAGAAAATTAGCCATCCATGAAAACGTCTTACCTTTCTCGTCAGCAAGGGATTTTATGGCGTTTTCAATCCAAGGTTCCCATCTGACCGATTTTTGTTTGCTTCCCATAGCCTTATTATCGGTAAATTCTACCATTTTTAAGCCCATTTTGTCATTTTTTTTAGGGTAAAAATTTCCATTTTTTTCTAAATTTTCTGTTGACAAGTCCCAAAAGTAATGTTAATCTAGTACCATAAGTAAGTTACCTTGTGGTAGCAGGGTAGAAAAGAAGCTGGATTTTGAAGGCCGGCCGGGGGCTACCACTCCCGACCACAAGGCTTGATAAGTTCAGCTTCTTTTTTTTGGAGGAGTTTATGAAGAGGATAAATGAATTGCGTTATTTCGTTACCGATGTGGTTTCCGTTCCGGTGATTCGTATGTTCAGAAAAGGCGAAGCATATCGGCAGGCAACCGGGGACGGTTGGGGAACTGTAAATTCTAAAATCGTAGACGGCAAAGAAGTTTTGTATTGCGATGAAGATTCATACGCTGTTCTTTATCCCATGTCCGGAAGGGAATTCTGCATATCTTCCGGCGAAGAAATAAACCTTAAAGACGCTCCTAAGCAAGCCGAAGTCGATGCGATAATCACGAGCGATTCTTGCGGTTTTGCATTTTGGCAGAAAGATGAAGGCGATGTAAAATTTTTTGTTACCTATGATGAAAACGGTTTAATCGAATCGTACCGCCTTGGTAACTGGAGCGACAAACCTTATGACGAAGAAAAAGAAATAACATTTAACGATTTACAAAGTGAAGAGGAACACGATAAAACAGACCGCGCCGAAATAATCGGAACATTTGAATATAACAAAAAATTGTCAGGGGCCGCGGAATGAAAGAAAACAAGAAAACAGATCAAGGGAAATACGAGAGTAAAATGCTCTCCCTTGATGAAGCGGCTAAATATCTCCGCATGGGAAAATCGACACTTTATGAATGCGTCTATAACGGCAGCATTCGTCATTTCAAACCGCCGCGGGGAAAAATACTTTTCAATGTGGATGATCTCGATGCCTGGCTGGATAAGAGCGAAGTTCCGGCTGGTACCGTGGGGTAATGCAAATGGGAGTAAGGAGGATTTATGAAGTAGAAAACAAGTCGCAAGGCAGGCAGGGTTCTTGGCTACGAATCTTTAACCCTGCCAACCAAAACCAAAAAACTACAGGAGGGGAAAAATGAAAATTAGTAAAGGTTTTATTTACCGCTGGGGAATGCGGATTAAAGACTTCGGGGAGCGCGTGGGTCATGTGAAAATCCATAGCGTTTTTATTTTAGGCTGGCTGTCGTGTTTAATTGTGCCAATAGGATTAGCGATAAAAAATTCTGTTTTGAGCTGTCCTATTTCTAAGATGTAAGGCGTTTTGAGGAATTAAGTATGAAGCAGAAAAAGTCAATCAACCGCGATCCTTCTTATTCGATTAAGGAAGGTGATGTTATCAAAGCGGTTGATGAATGGCTTACTATGCGCCGCATACCGCACTGGCGAATAAATAGTGGGGCGTTGATAACTCCGAAAGGCCGACTTGTTAAGTTTGGCGCTAAAGGAATGTCCGACTTTTTTGCCATAGGACCGAATGGAAAATCTATTTGGATTGAATGCAAACGGCCGCGCGGTGGAATTGTCTCTGAGGCACAGAAAGAATTTATTGACTGCATAAACAAACATGGCGGCATTGGCATTGTTGTCAACTCTGCTGAGAGTTTGGAAACCAAACTAAAGGACAAATTATGCGTGTTGTGATTGAACGTGGGGAATATAAAGGAAGCCCCACGGTGAGCATTCGGAAGGATACGGTGGAGCAAGAGCGTTATCCGTTTTCTTTCGGATTGGGAAAAGCAAAGTTGCTGTTACAGGCATTGGAACAGGAACCTGACTTCCTAAAAAAATTCGTGGAGGAAAACGAATAATGGGTAAAACAAAAGAAAAAGAAGTTGTCGTACAAAACCAGCGTCCTGATTTTGAGGACATCGAACCAATTATTGACGAACAGATTGTAGAAACTGTTCACGGCATTTTTGAAGATGTCATTACGCTTAATCCGTTAGATGATTTATTCGCGGATTTGGCAAGCCGTCTCATTGATGACCTCGCGGCCAATTCCCTTCTGGAATATAACCTTGAATTGACTGATGACCAAAAACAGCAGCTCCGAAAGGCTGTCCATGACAAGGGAGTAGAAACTGTCCGCAATTATTATGCAAACCTGAACACCGATGAACGCACGAAATTGGTTTACGGGCTTGTCCGGGAAAAAACAACGCTGATTGCCGATTCCCTTCTCTCTTCAATCGGGAAGGAAATTAACCGCGGCACGATTATCAACTGCCATGCGGTACAGGCGAATTCAAAAAACGAAAAATACGATGAAATACTTCTAAGGAAGTCGAAGTTCAGCGGCGACATCACCGTACCGACAGACTGTATCCTTCTTTCATCTAACTGCGTAGAACTTTTCAAAAAATCCTGTCAGGAAAACGGCGATGAAGAACCTGCCGAAGATGCGGAAGCCGGAGATGACGGCGACAGCGCTGCTGGTAGCAAACCCAAAAAAGCAAGGGGGAAAAAATAGCAATGAAGAACCGGGGCGGCGCAGGGGCGCAAGTGGTTTCCTCACCTCCTTTTCCACTTATTGGGGCTCGAAACCCCAACGCTCCAAAACCCTTAACATTCATGTCTGCGCTTGAGGCAGTCTACCTATTCCGTTTGTTGCTGGTGTTTATGGGATGGGGAAACGTCAACCGGATATTTCGGGCGGTTAGAAAATCGCTCCAACGGGTCGCCAACGGTACGCGGTTGGTCCGGGGTGGGTGTAGCGGAGTTCTCCCGACAGTAGGCATCTTGTCCAATAAACTGCCGGGAGAACATTTTTTTGAAGGAGAAATGGCATGAACGATATTATTGATGTAGAAAACAAAAAAGTTTTTTTTAATGGGAAATGGGTTAGATATGCTGTTCTATTAAATCATAAAAGAAATGGAAAAACCTTTAATTTTTCCAGATACCTAGTTCTTGAGCTTGGAGTAATATTATATGCAGATACATTAGAACCAGTTTGGCAGGATAACGACCGTGGAACCAATTATATTTATACAAAATTATATCCTGACGAACCTTTATTTAATACTAAAGGAAAAACAAAACGATTAAAGTTTTGGATTGCACGTCTCGTATATGAAGCATTTAATGGGAAAATACCTATTGACCCAATTACTGGTAAAACAAAAGAAGTAGACCATAATGATGGAGACCCGACAAATAACAATTTGTCCAATTTAATTTTAGTAAATCATAAGCAAAATTGTGAATTGAAAAAACAACGTCCTTCTCAACTTTTCAGCGGCAAGCATTATAGAAATACGCAAACGAAGAATAATACTCATAACAGTATAAAGAAACCAGAACCGCCGCCAGTTATTATGCGCAATTCAAGCGTCCAGTCAGCGCAGGGCTTTCTATTCGCTTTAATGCTTTTCGTTATGGTTTCCCTGTTTATATCACATAACAGCGTAAAAACAGCGGAACCACTATCCATGGGGATAGTGAAAACCGAAAATATTTTCCGATTTCCTCAAAAAAGTTATGTGAAATCGGTATCCCTACCAATAAATAGACGTGATTATTTCAGTATGTCCGACAGGGCAAATATACGGCAACCGGGAAAACCGGCAACCGAACTGCGCTCAAGAGAGCGCGAAGGAGTTTTTTATGAAAATGACAGTAGGAGATGTCAGGACGCTATTTAATAGGGTTCTGGAGGATTTGGAATCCTGCGACGGTGAGCAGGAATTAACACTTCAAGGAAACACTTACTTCACAAGGGACAATGATTATGTTCTCCAAACGCCTAACGGTTTTTTAGGCTTAGACACAATCAAAAAACAAATCGTTATCAAAGGACTTGAAAATGCGAGCGAGGACGGAAGGTTCAAAATTCTGCTCAAAGAGTATGAAGCAAAAAACGAGTTTATCGTCTACGGCATTTATGAAAGCAAAAGCGAAGCAGTAACCGCATGGCATGAATTATTTGACAATGCGCAAACAGGTCAAATATATGATGCAAAAATTGTGGAGGCTGACGATGCAGAATAAAATCAACGAGACAATCAAAACGAATACCAAAAAGGTATGGATTGGCGATCCCTGTTACGTCATTCAGGAAAAACTTTGGGATGATGTGTGTTATCAGATTTTCAAAAACGGCGGTAAAGAAGTCGGTCATGTCATTACCGTAAAATACAACGGAAATGAATTGTCCTTTATCCAGTGCGGAACCGCTTATGGCGACGGTTTATTTTCTTCACAAACCGGATTTGAATATGCCGTTGACGCTGGATGCCTTGCGATACTGCCGGAAGAACTTATTGATGATGATGACAACAACAGTGATTCTCTCGGTCAATTATTTGAAATCCAAAATGACAACATTTCGCTTCAAACCGATGGAAAGGGAACCTTCAATTTCTTTGACGGTTCAAAACTCATTGAAACAATCTGGACGGGTTTTGATGAAGAATAGGTTACTGCCAGCCATGTATTTGGCTGAGAAAAATAAATTAAGGAGCATTGTATGAAAAATGGAAAATCTTTACAGGAATTGGCAATCGAATTAGATCGCCAGAGCAAAGTCAAGCGGGACTATATCGCAAACACCAAAGAAATGGTGATGATGGTACCGGAACATGACGATGACGAAACAACGCTGGACCCGGTTCTGAGCCTTCCGAACATTCCGAACTTTACTATTAACAGCGTTGCTCATGACCAAATTGGCGCGAAGGTCGGAATACCTACCCGGTATTACAACAGAATGCTGGAACAAAATCCCGAACTTCTGGCAACGAATGTCAATGCGTGGTTTCAGAAGGAACCTGAAAACCGCATGATTCGGACGCTGGACGGTAAGGCCAGGGCATTCGTTTCAGACAGATACCGCCGTATCGACAATCACGAAATCGCAATGGCGGTACTTCCCATTATTCAGAAAATGGAAGGCGCAACTGTTGAATCATGCGAACTTACTGACAAGCGGATGTACCTCAAAGTGGTTAATCCCCGGATACAAACCGAAGTCGCTAAAGGCGATGTAGTTCAAAGCGGGATACTTATTTCTAACAGCGAAGTCGGATTGGGCTCAGTTACGGTAATGCCGTTGGTTATGAGGCTTGTTTGTTCCAATGGAATGATTGCCAATACCGCAGGCAAAAGAAGCCGCCATGTCGGTCGCTCAAATGAAGGCGAAGATAATTTTGAAATCTACCGCAGCGAAACCATTATCGCCGATGACAAAGCCTTTGTCATGAAATTACAGGACATTGTCCGTTCAACCGCCGACGCTGTTCAATTTGAACGTGTCGTTTCCGCGATGAAACTTTCAAAAGACGCAAAAATCACAAGCCAGAATGTTCCCGGCGTTGTCCAGTTGGCGGCGAAAACCTACGGCTTTTTTGAAAGCGAATCGCAGAACATTCTCGATCACCTTATCCGCGGCGGCGAATTGTCCCTGTACGGATTGGCGAATGCGGTAACGCGCCATGCTCAGGACGTGTCCAGTTATGACCGTTCAACGGAACTGGAAATGACGGCATGGGAAATGGTGAACATGGAAAGGAAAGATTGGACAAGGCTCAACGCAGCGTAAAACAAACAGCCCGGGGAAACCCGGGCGCATTTAAGGGGAACAAAATGGCAGACAAGGAATGGGCAGAAAAGGCGCTTCACGATTTTCAGAAAAGCGAACTGCCGGCAGTGGAGCGAGTGAAAAAAGCTGAGGAAGCGATGGAAACGGCGCGGGAAGAACTTATCGCCGCGAAAGAAGCGTTGCAAGGTATTCGCGGTTGCATAGCGGAAATGAATTGGCAACTGGAATATTACAAGGAACATGGCAAATTGCCATGAGCAGGGATAGTTGATAAATGCTGAACCAACACGGAAAAGATTTTGTTAAAATACTCGAAAGCATAAGGTACTCAAAGAGCAAGTACGAAGTCTTTTCAGATTGGCTAATAATGACGGCGGCAACCCTGTACTCATGGAAAAAAGATAAAAATGTAGAAGAGGAATATTTACATATAGCGAACCAGTACACGAAAGAAGAATTAGACAAACACGCACAATTATTGGCGATAACGGTAGAAGCATTAGAAAAAGAAGAACAGGATTTCCTCGGTGAAGTATTTACATTCGCGGAATTAACAAATGATAGGAACGGTCAGTATTTCACGCCTTACCATATATCAAGAATGTCAGCTGACATGATAATCGGGGACACTTTTCCAGAAGGTCGTATTTGCTGGGTAAATGACCCGACCTGCGGAGCTGGAGGAATGCTTGTAGCAGGCGCATCGGTTATGAAAGAACGTGGATTTAATTATCAGCAGAATGCTCTTTTTATAGGACAAGATATAGACGCTCGATGTGCGCGAATGGCATTTATACAGCTCAGTTTAATTGGAGCGCCGGCAATTATTTACTGTATGAATACTCTGACAATGCAAGAGTATTGGCATAGGGAAACTATAGGCTATTACATTGCTGACATGGATTTCCGGCTTAAATGGGAAAACATAATAAAAAAATTAAAAGAACTTGAACAGGGAAAACCAGAACAGACAGAAGAAACAAAACTAGTAGAAATAAAATTGTCATTAAAGGAAGCGGTACAAGGTGAATTATTTTAGAGAAAAAACTGCGTTGCAGTTCCATATAGAAAGAATTGAGAGGTAATTTATGAGCGAAGAGAACAAGAGGATTGTGGAGATTAACGGCGTAAAGCTGGAAGTCGATCTCCGCACGGCAAAGGTCGTCGATACTTTCAAGATTGGCGATCCGGTTCGGGTATTTCACCCGAAAGGAAGTTACGGTTCGGCGGAAATCCATGTCGGCGTGATTATTGGGTTTTGCGAGTTTGAAAAAACGCCCGCAATTGAAATCCTTGAACTGTCCGACGAATACAGCGGCGTAACATTCAAAACTGTCTGTATCGGCGATGGGATAAATACGGAACTTCAAATTGCGCCTTACGACAGATACGAAGGGCTTATTTCCCAAGCGGACACGGTTACAAAGTTTGACAGGGCAATCCAAAAGAAGGAACTTGAACTGGCGGATTTGAAGTTGAAGAAACAATACTTTATCAACGATTTTGCCAAAGCCTTTGAACGCATAGTTCCTTTGGCTGAGTAAAGGGGGAATTGATTATGTCAATAATACGGCCTGAAAACATGGATTTCTCGGGAAAAAAGTTTTCGATGATTATAAGCGGAAGCCCTGGTACTGGAAAAACCACGCTGGCGCTGTCGGCTCCAAACCCCGTAATAATCGACTTTGATAAAGGAATCAGCCGCGTCAAAGCCCAACACCGGAAATCTACAATTATGTGTAACGCCTACGAGGATGTTTTGAAGGACTTGGAGGACCCGGAAATCAAGAAGTTTGAAACTATCATTGTGGACACGGGCGGAAGTTTCATAACCTTTTTGCAGGATTGGGTTATGCGCGATAATCCGAGCGTCAACCGTCAGAAGAACGGCGCGATTAGCCTGAAAGGTTTTGGCGCCGTCAAAGCGGAATTTGTACGGTTTACCAATATGCTCCAGTACACGTTCAATAAGAACATCATTTACATTTTCCACACCGTTGAACAGAAGGACAAGGATACTACAAAACAGCGGCTTTTATGCGAAGGCGCCGCCCGTGATATTGTCTGGCAGCCCTGCGACATCGGTTGTTTCCTTCAAATTATCGGCGATGACCGTGTAGCCGGATTTTCCCCTACCGAAGAATATTTCGCTAAAGGTTGTTTTGGCGTTTCTGGTATGCGCAAACTTCCGAAACTTGGCGAAAATGTCCCGAACGATTTCCTGACAAATCTTTTCGCTGAGATGCAGCAGTGCATAACCGAAGAAAACAAAATATACGAGGTTGAAAAGGAAAACTACAGCAAGGCTATTGAAGCCGGGAAAAAGATTGTCGCCAAAATTAAGGACGCAGAAACGGCAAATGTTGCCGCCAAAGAGATTGAAGAAATCAGCCATGCCCTGACAAGCCGAAAGGAAATTGGGGCTATGGCGCGCGCCCGTGTTACGGAACTTGGCCTTAAATGGAACAAGGAGAAAAAGGTTTATGAGTAAGTATTTGCTCACTCAATCGCTATTGGGGAGCTGGTTGTATATTTACAACGCCTTTGAGGGCTATGAGGAAAAAGCGTATGACGATTTTCTCTTAACGCTCCGCCGTGAACCGATTGAGCAAACAGAAGCAATGCTTGCCGGGATAGAGTTTGAAAACATGGTCAATGCCTCAGTTGACGGAGCTGAGGCAAAAACCAACTGCGTAAAAATTATCACTGATATTGTCATGGGCGGCCAAAAGCAAGTTGCTTTGTATAAAGACAAAACAATTAACGGCGTTGATTACCTGCTCTATGGCAAACTGGACTACTTGAAAGCCGGGATAATTTACGACATCAAGTTCAGCAAAAGTTACGAGGTTGGCAAGTATACCGAAAGCATACAGCATCCGTTCTACTTTGAACTTTGTCCGGAAGCGAAACAATTCGATTACCTTATCTCAGACGGCAATGATGTTTTCACAGAAACATATTATCGGAAACTAACGCCGGAAATTGACAGGACGGTAATTGAGTTTATGGAGTTTCTCAGTAAATGCAAATTGACTGAGATTTATTTTGAAAAATGGAAAGCACAAGGAGGCGATTGATGGGATTTTGGAATGGCGTAACGCCGCAGGCAGTGGCGAATACCAGCGATGGCGGCTTCAAGGAATTTAAGGTAGGCGATAACGAAGCCTATGTGAAGTCAATCATCGAAAAAGAATCGGAAAGCGGAAACCCGATGCTTGTAATTATCTTTGCCAACGATGAAGGGGCTGAGATACGGCATTACATTGTCGATGGCGAATATAAGCTGTCGAAGTTGAAACAATTTTATATTGCGTGTGGGATTCCTTTCGGGAGTAACGATGTCCAGTCATGGATAGGCAAGAGGTGTATCGTTGTATGCAAACCGGGGAAACCCTACAACGATAAGGTCTACAACCAAGTCAGTTTCCTGCGGCCAAAAGACGGTCCAATAGGACATCACCCTTCAACGCCCGGCGAACAGCGAAACTCAGCAGCTCCCAAATCTTCCAATACATATCAGGGCAGTCAAGCCGAACAGTTTGCAAAAGAAGTTTCTGATGACGGTTTTGATGATGACATTCCATTTTAGGGGCTGGAAATGAAAATCTTAGTAACCGGGCCGGGAGAGTTTTCCGGCGATGATTTGAAGGTTGGTAAATACTACAACGCAGAACTGGCAGACGAGGGAACGGAAAGGCAGAATAAAACCTTTCATGCGCTTATCCAATGTTATTGGGTTTCCGGCTGCCATTCATATAACGCGAGGAATTACAAACATTTCAGAGAGTTAATGAAACTCTACCTTGGCGCGGGAACTGAGAAATATTGGAGCCTTGTCAATGATGACGGAACAAAATGCCCGAATGGGCGAATTGCGTACCGCTTGAAAAGTTGGGGCGATTACACGAAAAAAGAACGCCAGCTCACTATCGACAATATCATCAGCGAAATGTTTCAAGTCGGCGTTAATACTCCGCGCTTCAACGAAATACTGCACGGCATGGAAGAACGGCAAGCGGAAAGGGAAAAGGAGGAAAGTCTCAATGCACAGTAACAGCGTACTCTTGGACGGCGTAATTGTAACAAAACCGGAATACTCCGAAAGCGAAAAGCGATGCGCCTTCCAGATTAAATCGGTTCGCTTCCGCAAAGTGGGGAGCAATACCGAGAAAAAAGAAAATGTTTTTCCTGTCATAGCGACAGGGAAAACCGCGAAATTATGCTCAACGAAAAATAAAGGCTTAGTTCGGATAGTCGGAACTTTGGAAACCGATGAAAACAACGCCGTATTTGTTGAGACAGATAACATTCAGTTTATGCCTAACAAATAAGGCAAAGGAGCGTAACAAATGGAAACTGTAGTGATTAAAGTCCCGATTGGGAAAATCGAATTTACCACGGACCGCGCGCATGGCGGCGAAGGTAACATTGAAGTATTGGCGCAGAGCATTAAAGCTGTCGGCATAATTCACCCGCCCGCGGTTAAAGAATCGACCGAAAACAAAGGACATTACCGTATCATTGCCGGGCGGCGCCGCTATCTGGCCGCGAAATCATTGGGCTGGAAAAACATTGAAGTGATAGTACATCCGCCGAAAGCTGACGAGGAAGCTATCGCCCTGGCTGAGAACGTCAACAGGGAAGATTTGCACCCTCTCGATGAAGCCGAAAAGTTCAAGCGCGAAATTGACACCGGGAAATCCGTTGAGGAAGTTGCGAAGTATTACGCTCGCAGCGTCTCTGGTATTCAACAGCGTGTACGGCTCACAAAACTCATTGACGGCGTTAAGACAATGTTCCGCGATGGGAAAATAAACCTTTCCGGCGCGGCGCTCATTGCCAGTCTTCCCGAAGAGGATCAGGCAAAGTTCCTCAAAAAGCATGGGGAGAAAAAAGTCGATAAATGGGAAGTTACCAGCTTCATCGGTTCCGTCCAGCGTTTGAAGATAAAGCACATTGCGGACAAAAAATGCGCCAACTGTAAAAACAGGACGTTCATTTCCGCGCCGGGATTGTTTGAGGATTATACCGGGCTTGAGGACGTTTGTTTCGATACCGAATGTTACGCCGGAAAGTGGAAGAACTTAATCGGCAAACTCATTGCGAAGGAAGCCGAAGAGCAGACAGGGAAAACGGATAACAAAATTATTCTCAACCGCGGCATACCCGATTTCATTCCGAAGAAAACCAAAGTTTTGACCATTGACGATGTTGAATACTCCCTTCTTTCGCAAAGTGAATTCTCGTGGAAGGAAACGAAAAAGAAAAGCGCCGCGAATACTGCGTGGCTTGTTTCTCTGGAATGGTTCCAGTCCAGCGGTTCCTATGACGTGAAAGTTATGCGGATTGAATATACGGCTGCTCAAAGGGTGTCATACGCAAGGGCATCATCAGACGCAGAACAAAAAGACCCGGTTAAAACTTTTTATATTGACCTTCTGCCGGATATTCTGCCGGAAGAGAAAAAAGAAGTCGCGGAGAAAATGCAGAAGAAACATCAGTATCCGTGGAGTTTTTTCAGGGACATCAATACCGGCATCATGGAAATTATTATTGAAAAGCGGCTTCACGAAGAGGACAAGAGAAACATGGCCGCCCTGTATCTGGAAAACGAATGCGGCGGAACGGACAGCGAGGGAAAGTATTGCGAAATTGACCCCGATTATCAGGCGTTGTTTGACATGGTATTTGCGTTTGACAAACCGTTTGACATTGCGCGTATGCCAGCGGAACCGTTTTATGAAAAACTGTTCCGTATTCTTATCGCAATCAGCGTAAAGACAGATGACCTGCCCGGCTTGCGTGATACTGACGCTGATTGGAAGGCAACGGAAAACACCCTGTTCTGGCAGTTCGCGCAAATCACCCGGGAAGAATATATCGCGCTCTACACGAAAATCTTAACCGAAGCGATCCGCATGGAAACCAGCGGCGCGGCGCAGGCTGAGGAACCGCAAGCTGAGGAACCGCAGGGAGATGAACCTTCCGATGACAACGGCGAAAGCGATCCCGAAGTGGATACAGGAAATCCGCCCGAAGATGAATAACACGGATTGTCAAAAAATCAAATGCGAAGATTATTTGACTGATGGCGGGGAACCGGCTTGGTGTTTCCGGGCCGGCTGCCCCGCCGTTGTTGCGGCCGGGAAATGCCCGAAGTTACAGGGCGAAGGAAACGGGAGGAAAGATGACGTTAAGAGACACGATAGATAAAGACCGTTTCTACATTGAAAATGTTTCCTATTCGGATAATGACTTGAAAACAATGTCCGTTGACGGATTGGAAACATTGAAAATGAAGATACAGAAAAAAATAGATGGTTTGTCTTTATCGCTGAAAGAAAAACAGGCTGACAGTTTTGATACTAACAGCCGGAAGCGGGCGTTATATATCAATCAGCGCGTTATGGTTTATGTAAGTCTCCTCATAAAAAATCACCGCCAACAGAAAAAATCATTGTCGGATTATTTTTTTGAAAGCGCGAGGGACATTTTACCGATAGCGTTATTTGATCAGATTTTGGATGAAGCGCAAAAAAGCGTAAAGGAAGGGGCGCAATGAACATAACTCCGATTGAATGGTGTGATAGAACATGGAACCCTGTTACCGGGTGTTTGCACGGCTGCCCTTATTGTTACGCAAAAAAACACGTCCGCAGATTTAAGAGGGGCTATAAAGAGATATTTTCCAGTAGGAACATACATTCATTAGATGCCGCAGGATATGTAACAACTAAAAAAGGCAAAACGATAAAGAATGCTTATCCTTACGGTTTTGAACCCACGTTCCACAGGCACAGGCTTGAGGAACCACAGAACCTTAAAAAACCTCAGAATATATTTGTCTGCGACATGGCGGATTTGTTCGGCAAGTGGGTTCCCAATGAATGGATAAAAAGGGTCTTTATGGCTTGCGCGGCTGCTCCGCAACATCGGTATTTATTCCTCACAAAAAACCCGAAGCGTTACGAGCAATTTATTGATTTACCATTGCCGGAAAATATGTGGTTTGGTTTTTCTCAAACAAATAATCATCAGCACATAGGATTTAATACACATCCTAGCTGGAAGGTTTTCGTTAGCATTGAACCTTTATTGGAACGATTAACGAAAACAGGCTCGGAAGGGATAGATTGGGCGATTGTCGGCGCTGAGACCGGGAACCAAAAAGGGAAGATTGTCCCGGAACGGAGCTGGATTGAGGATATTGTCAACGAATGCCGCAGAACCGGGACGCCAGTATTTATGAAGGACAGTCTCGCTCCGATATGGGGCGAACCGCTTATTCGGGAATATCCATGGGAAAAGGGGTAAAAATGCCTACAGGAACCGCTAAAAATATCCGCGCAAAGCCGTCTATCGGTAGCGATAACAAGCGCAAAACAAAAACAGGTAAAACTATCCCAAAAAAGCCGAAAACGTCCCATGCGCCGCGATTTCATAAAGTCGAAATCCGTATTCCCCATGAAGAACACGAATGGGCGTTGCCGTATTTTGACGATGACAAGTATCTTCCGAAGTTCGTTTTGGAAGCGTTCAGGGAAAAAGCGAAACGCGCAGAAGCACATGACAAAGAAGCGAAACTGCGCGCACTTATCAGCAACATAAATCTTCTTGAACCGGTACTGAAAGAAATGTACTTGCAGGGAAAATTGGGTTTTTTGAATGGAAAATAATTGGGAGGGAGATATGGCTAGGCCGGAAAGGCACGATGTAGATTACTTTCCGTTTTTTGTAAAAAGCGGAAAAACATTGGACTTCTTAGAACTCAAGTACGGTCCAGAGGGAACAGGTTACTTTACCAACATATTACGTTTCCTTTCACAAACGCCGGATCATTACTACTGCATAAAAGAGGAAACTGAAAAGATGGTTTTTCTGTCGCGCATAAAAACAACAGATGAACAAAAAACTTTTGACATCATTGAGATTATGGTAAAGACGGGAAAACTCGATAAAGAACTTTGGGAAAAGCACAAGGTTATTGCCAGCGAAGATTTTTTGAAGTCGCTGGAACCGGCTTATGAGAAACGGAATAACAAGGTGATAACCATTGACGAGATACGGAAAATGTTCATTAAGGGGGGAAGAAACCCAGTTTCCGACCCCGATAACTCCGTAAAAGTGGGCGATAATCCACAAAGTAAAGTAAAGAAAAGTAAAGTAAAGAAGAGTAAAGATACGGAGGCTTCACCTCCGGTTGTTTCCGATACTTCAAAA
>Ga0268262_10003079_pt1 | contig 18413 bp, 10 predicted proteins | sample TergutNc150P3_FD_190354 | JGI IMG/M metagenome (GOLD analysis project Ga0268262, IMG submission 190354) | Nasutitermes corniger P3 segment gut microbial community from laboratory colony in Florida, USA - Nc150 P3 (SPAdes) (version 2) | ecosystem: Host-associated > Arthropoda: Insects >...
TGACAATTGAAGACCCGGTGGAATATGTGCATCAGCACAAAAAGAGCCTAGTCAACCAGCGCGAAGTGCATACAGACACTTCAAGCTTCAAAAAAGCCCTGCGGTCTGCGCTGCGGCAAGACCCAGACGTAGTTATGATTGGCGAAATGCGTGACCTCGAAACTGTCGAATCGGCACTCACAATAGCGGAAACAGGCCACTTGGCATTTGCCACGCTCCACACCAATTCAGCCATCCAAACGATAAACCGGATAATAGACGTATTCCCCGCCCACCATCAACAGCAGATTCGCGCCCAGCTCTCATTGGTGCTTGAAGGCATAATCTGCCAAAGCTTAGTCCCAAAAGCATCTGGCAAGGGCCGAATGGTGGCCATGGAAATCCTTATACCCACTCCGGCCATCAGGAACTTGATCCGCGAAGACAAAATACACCAAATCTATGGTGCAATGCAGGCCGGCCAAGGGAAGCACGCGATGCAAACTTTGAACCAAAGCCTGTCGGAACTCGTCCTAAAAGGCGAAATCACCCAAGAAATTGCAATGTCCTTTTCCAGCAACCAAGACGAACTGACGGAATTGATCAACAGGGGGGTGGGCACATTGCGCACGGGGAAACCCTCTGGCTCACCGATAGTGGGCGGGCGCAACCCAAACATAAGGTACACTTAGCCGAACATGGGGTATTCTTTATTTGTAACCATTGCGAGAGGTCTTAATGCCCGCATTTGCCTGGAAAGGGAAAAATAACCTCGGCGACCCGCAGGAAGGCATCATTGTTGCCGACAGCAAGGGCGCCGCAGGAAGCCTTTTGCAGCGCAACGGGATAACTGTGACCTCCATTCAGGCCCAAGCTGCGAAAACATGGGGGCGGCTTGGCAAAGTGAAGTCCAAGACGCTCGCCATCTTCACTAGGCAATTCAGCGTAATGATAGACGCAGGGCTGCCCTTGGTACAGTGCTTGCAAATATTGGCCGAGCAGCAGGACGACAAAAACTTTAAGAGCGTCATAAACGAAGTGCGCTTAGACGTTGAGCAGGGGGCGACCTTGCAGGCGGCCTTGGCAAAGCACCCCAAGACTTTCAACGACCTCTATGTCAACATGGTCGGCGCCGGCGAGGTGGGCGGCATTTTGGATGTAATATTGCAGCGGCTTTCGGGGTACATCGAAAAAACCGTAAAACTGGCGGGAAGGGTAAGAAGCGCGATGACGTACCCAGCCGTTGTGCTGATGATTGCAGCCATCGTTGTGTACGTAATCATGGTCAAGGTCATTCCAGTCTTTTCTGAGGTCTATGAGGGCCTTGGCAGCAGCTTGCCCATCCCAACCCTGATATGTATCAAGATTTCAAATATCCTAGCGCATTACAGCTACATAGTTCTTGCCGTCATCATCTTGCTTGTCCTTCTGTACAGACAGTACTACAAGACCCCAGCGGGCAAATTGCGGATTGATTCAATGTACCTAAAGCTCCCGATATTTGGCGACATCATTAGAAAAGTGACCATTGCGAGGTTCTGCCGCACGCTGGGGACTCTGGTCAGCTCTGGGGTGCCAATTTTAGAGGGGATGGACATCACGGCTAGGACCGCCGGAAACCAAGTTGTCCAAAACGCGATACTGAAGTGCCGCGACTCTGTTGAACAGGGGCACACCATCGCAGCCCCGCTGGCCGAAACAAAAGTGTTTCCACCAATGGTTATACAAATGATTGGCGTCGGCGAAACTACGGGCGCCCTAGACGCCATGCTGGCGAAAGTGGCCGACTTTTATGACGATGAAGTTGACAATGCCGTTGCGGCACTTACTGCCCTAATGGAACCTATGATGATAGTTATTCTTGCCGTGATCATCGGCTTTATTGTGATTTCGATGTACATGCCCATATTCATGCTGGGCGAAGCATTTGGGGGTTAACGAGTGCCAAATAATCGCTGGAGTCCGCCATGCCGATAACGATCCTGTGCCCACAATGCTCGGCAAAATACAACCTGAGAAAAGAAAGAGTGGCGCTTGGCATCAAGCGCGCACTCTGCTACTGCTGCCATGCAGAATTTGACATCGAAGATGCGGTTCTGGAACTCCTTGGCATGGCCCCAAATGCTGGTACCCCATCTGCCGATTTCGCCCCCGCCCTGCCCCCAACAGTTGCAGTGGAGCCAGATGCGCCCCCTCTGGCCGATGAACAGGTTGCAGAACTTGCAGATGCCGAGCAGATGGCTTTGGATTCGCCCCAGCCAGCAGAGCAGACTTTTGACGAAAAACCGATTGAAGAGCCAGTGATTCAGGCCGATGACCTAGAGGCAGACCAGCCGCCCCCGATATACCTTCCAGAACCAATGGACGACTACGTAGATTCCGCTGACGATTTTGCGCCAACGGCACAGATTGATGCCCCCGAAGCGACTGCAACCGACGACATTCCTCCGCTACTGATCCAAAATACCAGCAACGAGGCAGCATCAGCGATGGAAGAGATGGCGGTCGAAATTGAAAGCTCCGACCTCATCTTTGATACAGAGGAGGCCCTTCCCGCCCAAGTGGGCGATGAAACCAATTTTATTGATGCCCCGGACGAAGGCGCTGACAGCCAAAGCGACATCTCTGCCATCCCCCTTGAAGAAGGCGAAGAGCCGTTGGCCAGCGACCCCGTTCAAATTGAGGTTGAGCCAACCGAAGAGGACGCTACGGGCGGATTCCCGATAACCATTGAATCTCCCGATGAGCATGATGAACATTCCGATGCGCCCATTGCTGCGCTTGTGCAGGATGCTGAAGCACCCAGTCCCCAAAGCGAGGCCCAGCTTAGTCCATTCAGCGATGAGGAAGACGCCCCCCCAGTCCAAGTTTCTGCCTTCGAGAAGCCTGAAACAGATATTGCAGCAGAAGCAAAAGAGCCAAAATTTGACGTTGGCGATTTCCTCGACGCAACGACGCCATTCGCCGACGATGAGGAAACGGCTGACGCCATTCCCGTCTCCCTTAGCGAAGATGACGATGGACAGGCACAGGGAGGCCCTGAAGCACCCGCAATGGAGCTACAGCAAGAACCTACTGGTTTTACAGAGGAACTGGCAACGGCTGGCGACGCAGCCTCGCTTTCTAACATAATCCTAGAAGAGCCAACGCCCGACATTTCGGCTCCTGAGTCAGCAGATCCTGATGACGTGGCCCAGCCTAGAATTGTGCCACTCGCGGCCCCCACGGGCGAGGGCCTGTCCGTGCTGGCAGGTTCTGGGCCCAGCCAGATATTTGACGACTCTGAGGAAAATGCCCCTCCCAGCGAAACCGAACCCTCTGCAAAAGCTGCGCCCCAGTTCGAAGAAATGCCTGAGCCGCAAGCTGATGAACCCGCCCTCTCTGCGACCAATGAGACCGCCACAATCAAGGTCAGGATTGGCGATGACTTGATCGAGAACCTGACGATTGAGGAAGTCACCGCAATGATTGAAGACAGGAAACTGCTGGAGAACCATTACATTGCCCGCCAATTCAGCGAAAATTGGATAGCAGCCGCGCTGGTGCCGGTGCTGAGACCAGTGTTTGAAAAAGTTCGCGCAGAAAAAGTTCGATTTGAAGTTCCGCCGCCTCCTTCCCCCCAAGGAGGCAAGAGGGGGCTTTTCAATGGTCTCTTTGGCCGGAACTAGTCGCGGCTTCTACGTATTATTTATGTGTTACATACTTTTTTGGAGGGCCGAAACATGCTCGGTTTGATGTTGCCGCTTCTGCTAACCTGCCATGAACCCATTGCAGAGCCACCTGGCCATTCGCAAGCCCCAGAACAGCAGGCCCCGCTGAGTTTTAGCAGCGCAAAGTTTGACTACTACTGGGACAGGATCATCCCATTGGATATGTCCGTGGATGAGCTGCGGGTCAAAACCATATTTTTCAACAAGAGAGAAATCGCAAAGACGTTCCTAAAGGGAGCGCAATTTGGCACCCGCGCACAGGTGGAGGTAGAAAACACATCCAACCAGCCCAAAAACCCCGGCTTCGCAGTCGCCGTTTTTGACGCGAATCACAATTTGATCGGGGTCGCTACAGGCGGAACCAAAGTCGGCGTTGTCAGGCCGGGCAAAACCGAAAAATTTGACCTCAGTTTTTTTCAAGTGACAGAGAGGCTGCAGCGGGGCGCGTATTTTCATATTTGCATCGAGCTTGTCAAGTGACGGCCCAGCACTTTGATTGAATCAAATTTTATCGCTAATGGCTGCCCATGAAAATCTCCCCGCGCTTCGCCAATCCGCTCAAAACCTATTTTGCCCCTATCGCCGTTTTGGCGTTGGCTTGGGCCTGTGTGCCTCCAGACCAGCCACCCCCGCGCCCCGACAGGCCAGCGTCGCCTAGGCAGGGCAGGCCAAATAGGCAGCGGCCACAAAAAACAACCCCGGCCGTGCGCCTTGGTTGGGCCATACAGGCGGGGGCTTTTTCCCAAGTAAAAAACGCTGCGCTGCTGTCCGACAACCTAAACCGCCAAGGGCTTGACGCAACGTATTTTAGGGATTCCGACAGGCTGTACAAGGTGAGGTTCGGCAATTTTGCAAGCAGGGATTCGGCAAGGGAAAGGGCCGAGGCACTAAAGGCCAGAAGAGTCCTCGATGACTACTACTTGGTTGCGCCCGACACCTTGGCCGGTTACAGGATTGGCGATCTCAGAGCAGAAACAGGCATCAGGAGAGCCTTGATCTCTACGGCTGAAAGCTATTTGGGCGTGCCGTACCTTTGGGGCGGCACATCGGCAGACACGGGCTTCGACTGCAGCGGCCTGACACAGGCGGTCTATAAATTAAACGGCCTGTCAATACCGCGCACGTCCAGGGATCAGTACGCAAAGGGCAACAACATATCGAGAGACATGCTTCGGGGCGGCGACTTGCTATTTTTCTCTGGCAGCAAGGGCAAAAATGTAACGCACGTCGCAATCTACATTGAAAATGGAACTTTCATCCATGCCCCAAGCTCTGGCCAAGTCATACGCAGAGACAACCTGAACTCGCCTACTTGGTCTAGCCAGTTCATCGGGGCAAAGTCGTACCTGTAGCAGCGGCGAGCCGCGCAAGCCAACCCTATTTAACTTTTATGTTCCTATATTCCAGCAGGGTGCCCATCGCCTGCATCAGGGCAGTCTGCGCGTTTGCGTACTGGATTTTTGCGTTTGCGTTTTGCGTCTTTGCATTGTCCAAGTCTCTTTGCCTTTGCAGCACTTCTAGCTGGGTGCCAAGCCCCTCAAGGTACCTCATCTGCGCCGCGTCGAATGCGGCCTGTGAGTATATTAGGCTTTTTTCGGCGGCGACTATGCTTTTTTCGGCGGACTGAAGCCCCCGCAGCGCCTGCCGGACTTCCAGCGTTATCGCAAGCTCTTGGTCTTTCAAGCTTAGTTCTGCCCTGCGACGGTTTGTCATCGCATTGGTCTCTTGGGCTTTTGCAGCTTTATTGAACAAGGGCATGGAGAAATTGAGGCTGGCGTTGAACCCGGGGTAGCGGAACGATGTAAGGTCGCTGTTTATTGGGCTCAACTCGGCGGCTGAGTTGGCCGACCCATTGTAGGTCACTTGAGCTCTTAGGGTTGGCTTTAGGTTTGAATGAGCCAACTCTTCCCTCAGCTTTGCATCTTCCAGCGCAATGCGGCTTGTGCGGATTTCGGCCCTGTTGTTGAACGCCGTCTCAATGGCGGTCTGTTCATTAAGAGTGATCTGTGAAACGGTCGGCGAATCGGTCAGTTCGATGTCATCGGGCACGTCCGTCGTTGCAAAAATGGCCCTGAAAAAATTTTCCTTTGCGTCTTTAAGGTTTGTTTCGGCATTGATGATGGTCACTTCCTGCCTAGCCACCTCGGCCTCAGAGTTTGTCACTTCAATTGGGGCTATCACACCATTTTCCCAGCGGATTTTGTTTTCCCTCAGTTGGCGCTGCGACAATTCAAGGCTCTGCTGGGATATAGACAGGTTCATCTGTGCTAGAGCCAAGGCCCAATAGGCCCTTTCCGCTGCGGCGACTTGGGCCTGTAGCTGGTTTCTAAAATTGGCGTTGGCCGTGTCCAGGCCGCGCCGGGCAATGACCAAGTCTGCGGTGGCGGACTTGCGGCCAAAATTTTTGAGCAAGTCCTGCGTGTAGCCAAAACTCCACTGCCCACTATAAGGCGTTGGACTGGTATTATTTCTACCAGGATATACCGTAAAGGGTGGGTCTAGCAGCGTGTACGTGGTTTCTGAGCTGGAACTAGAATACCTTGGGCTATAGCTGAAATTGGCCGTCCCGCCCCATTGGAATGGCTTCGATAAGGTCAAACTGACATTTTTGCTATTGGTTGTGCCAGAGGTTTCCTGCAGAACGTTGACGCTTTCGCCACCTATAGGCAGGGTTGTATTTGTTGAAGAACCTGACCTTAACCAGCCGCCACCCACGTTGGCGCCAAGAGACAATTCAAAGGCAGCTTCTGCAGACATAGTCCCCGCCGCCAAGGTGCCACGCCAAGTGGTGCGCTGCATTTCAAGCGAAAGGTTGTTTTCTAGCGCGGCCTGTATGGCGTCCTGCAAAGATAGCAGCTTCTTTGGGCTATTTTGCGCTTGGGCGCTACCTATTGAGCTTATGGCACAAAGGCAGAAGGCCAAAGTCGGGATCATGCGGGTCTGGAACATCTTGTCTCCTAAACAATTGAAAAACCGAATCTTGCTCATTGGTTACGAATAGCTGAAAAATTAGTTTAGCTTGATTTTGGCACAAGCTTCCGCAAAGCCATACAAAGGTTAGATTCAGGAAATTCCTAAAAGTTGAAGGCGCTATGCAACTTGGCGAAAATTGTCGAATTAATTGCGAAACTCAGGGAATGGCCATGCAGGGCCGGTGAGCGGACGATAATTGACCCCAATGGCGTCCAGCCGCCGCATATGTGTGTTTAGCCTAGATTCAAAGCCTTTGTAATCCCTGGCTTCCTTTTGGCTCCACACCACTTCGGAAAGGGCGGCAAGCCTTGGCCAAGCCATATACTCTTGCCTCTTTGGGGTAGCTATGTACTCAGCCCACAACTGGCCCTGGGCCCCTAGCACATGTTTTGCCTTATCGGGGGCTATTTTGTCTGGTATGGGCTCAAAGCTGTATGTCTTCTCCAGCGAGATGTAACCGCCTATTGTCCAAGGCTCGCGGAATCTGGGCGTACCTTGCCGCTCTTGGTAATAGTCCAAGTACAGGTAGCCATTGGACGCCATAACTACATCGTGGCCCAAGTTTGCCGCAGCGATGCCGCCATCTTCGCCCCTCCAACTCATCACCGTGGCCCCAGGAGCCAAGCCGCCCTCCAGTATTTCGTCCCACCCAATGAGGCGACGGCCTTTCGACGCCAAATACGAATCAAATTGTTTGACGAACCAGCTTTGAAGGCCGTGAAGCGCCGGATGCTCGACCTTTTCTCCTTTTTCGTTAACATAATTTTGGATCATTTCTAAAGTTGTGTTGGCTGGGACTAGGCCAATCTGCTTCATCCTAGCCAGCGCTCCCTCGCTTCTGGCCCACTCGTACTTGGGACACTCATCGCCACCCATGTGGATGAACTTAGAGGGGAATATCGCAAGCACCTCGTCCAGCACGTCCTTGAAAAATTTTATCGTCTCATCGCTGACGTTGAAAACTTCGCGGTGCACCCCCCAAATAGAAGCAACCGTGACATTTTGATCTGGGAAGTTGCCCAATTGTGGATACGCCGCAATGGCAGCCCTGGCGTGTCCCGGCACCTCTATCTCTGGGACAACGGTTATGAACCTTTCGGCTGCGTAATTGACTACTTCTTTTAGGTCTTCCTGCGTGTAGAAGCCGCCGTGCGGGATTCCGTCATAGCGTCGCTGCTCGGCTTTGTTGCGGTACGGGGGTATCATCGTTGTTTCTCTCCAAGCCCCTACCGTCGTCAGCTTGGGATATTTTTTGATCTCTATGCGCCACCCTTGGTCATCCGTCAAGTGCCAGTGCAAGGTGTTGATCTTGTGCAGCGCCATCAAGTCCAAGTGCTTCTTGACAGCATCTTTGCCCATGAAGTGCCTGCTATCGTCAACATGGCTACCGCGCCACACAAACCTAGGCGAGTCCTCTATGGTTACGGATGGGACTGTCCATTTGACGCCTTCTATTTTTGAAGACCTGAATATCTCTGGCGGAAGCAGTTGCCTCAGTGTCTGTATGCCGTAAAATAGCCCTGCTTCTTTGAACGCCCTTATCTCAACGCCGCCCCTGCTCGACTTCAGCGTATAGCCCTCATCGCCCAAGTGCTTTAGGGAAGAATCCAAGGCAAGCTGTATAGCCCCCTTAGAGGAGATTGGAAGCGAGAAGCCCGTGGCTGGGCGCAGGTAGTCCCTAAGCTTGTCAGCCATCCGCGAAGCACCGGAACCCGCGCCGATTCCAACGGATGAGGCCAACTCAAATTGCCCCTCGGCCTTTTGAATTTTTTGGGGCAGCGGAATGACGTCCTGTGCCGCGACAAAAGCCCCAGCCGATAGCAAAGCCATCGTGGCGGCAAATCTGAGTGTGACTGTTCTAAAGCAGCACATGTTTCCTCCAAAAACAAAAATGTTTATCTTGCGACAAAACATTTTACCGCAATTTTGGCGGTTTTCGGAAATGTTGTGCCATTTTTTTTGTGTTTGCCGTTTCCGGACAAACAACGGGTGCCACAGTTGGGCAAACGGCTTTGATGCTGGGCCTCTTTGCGGCTGTTTTTTCGCTTGCGGCCCACCCTTTCGACAAATTGCCACGGCGCCCCCTGAAACTGAACACTTTTTTGAAAGGAAACAGTTAGAATTGTAATAGGAGACCTAACATGTTTATGAAAACCCTGCCCATTTACCTTGTGTTCCTGCTCATGGGGGTCGCTGACGCGATGGGCCCCTTGTCCAGCCAAGTATCCAGCAACCCAAGGGTGGCTGCGTGGATGCCTTTCTTTGTGTATATCGCATTTGCGGTTTGCAGCGTACCGGGCGGCGTGCTTGCCGCAAGGATAGGAAAGAAAAAGCTATTGCTGCTGGGCCTGGCGCTCTGCGCCGCAGCCACTGCGGTTCCAGCGTTCACAGTCCCAGCCTTTGGCCTGCTGCTGGCTGCCATTTTCCTGCTGGGCGTCGGAACTACCTTCCTTCAAGTGGCGGGCAACCCCATCATGCGAGATGTATGTGCCGAGGGGGCGTATAGCCGCAACTTGGCGATGGCCCAAGGCATAAAGGGCCTTGGCTCTGCCGCCAGCGCGTACCTCGTGACGGCGGTTGCATCCATCGCATTTTTGGCCGCGATGGGGTGGCGGGGAGCCTTCCCCATCTTCTTCGCGCTAATGGTCTTGGCATTCCTCATGGTTTCAACGCTTAAAGTTAAAGAGACAAAAGCGGACGTGCCGCCGTCAATCGGCAACAGCCTTGCGCTGCTTGGCATCCCCACCTTCGCGCTGGCAGTCCTTGGCATTTTTCTTTACGTCGGCGCAGAGGTCTGCATGGCGACATTCCTAAAACCGGCACTGTTGGATTACGGCTTTGACGAAAAAAGCGCGGCCCTGTTTGGGCCAACCCTATTCTTTGCCGCTCTCACCATCGGGCGATTGGTGGCGGGCAGCCTAAAAGTGAGCGCTAGAACATTTTTCAGGATTTCTGCACTGTTGGGCCTAATCGGCCTAGTGCTGATGCTGGTGGGCAGCAAGCCGCTCGTCATTCCGGCAGTGGTCATCGGCGGCCTTGGCTTCGCTAACATCTGGCCGATGCTGTTCTCCATCACTGTTGAGGAAAAGCCAGAGCGGGCCTCCGAGCTTTCGGGCCTAATGTGCATGGCCATCAGCGGCGGAGCGATAATCCCATTGGCTATGGGCTGGATGGGCGGCGGGGCAAGGCCCATCGCCTTTATCGTGCCTGTAGTTTGCTTTGCATACCTGATGCTATTGTCAATGAAAAAATATAAAACTGCGAAAGTCTGAATATGGACGAGAGAATAATACTCACGTTGGACGCGGGCGGAACCAATTTTGAGTTCCGCGCCATCCAAGGCCAAAAGGACGCTGCGGAACCCATAGTTCTGCCCAGCCACGGCAACGACCTAAACGCTTGTCTAAAGAACATCGTGGATGGCTTCAAGGCTCTAAAGGACACAGTTGGCGGCACAATCCACGGCATCAGCTTTGCCTTTCCTGGCCCCGCCGATTACGCACATGGCATAATCGGCGATTTGCAAAACCTGCCGGGCTTCAGGGGCGGCGTGGCCTTGGCCCCGATGCTGGAAGAGCAATTTGGCGTACCTGTGTTCATCAACAACGACGGCGATCTATTTGCGTACGGCGAGGCCCTATGCGGCGCATTGCCAGAAATCAACTCCGAACTGGAGTCCGCCGGCAGCCCAAAGAGATTCAAGAACTTATTGGGCCTCACGCTTGGCACAGGGTTTGGTGCTGGCATAGTCACAAATGGGCGGCTGCTAATTGGCGACAACAGCGCGGCTGGCGAGATATGGTGTACAAGGAACAAACTAGACCACCAGTCCTATGCCGAAGAAGGAGTGTCCATCCGCGCCGTGCGACATGCGTACGCCCAAAAAACTGGGCTGGACGTCGAAAAGGTTCCCGAACCCATTGACATAGCCGCAATCGCCGAAGGCAGGCAGACTGGAAACGTTGACGCAGCCAAACACGCTTTCCAGCGTTTGGGGGAAGTGGCAGGGGACGCTGCGGCAAACGCCGCAACGCTGATAGATGGCATCGTGGTGATTGGCGGCGGCCTAGCGGGCGCGTCCAAGCACTTCCTTCCCGCAATGGTTGCAGAAATGAATAGCGAACTGCATAGCGTGACAGGAAGGGGTACCGTTCCGCGCACAGAACTGACTGTCTTTAACCTCGAAGACCCGCAGCAGAGGCAGATATTCATCAAGGGCCAAGCCGTACAAGTTCAAGTGCCGGGCAGCTCGAAAAAAGTACCGTACGACCCACAGAAGAGAATAGGCGTGGCCATATCCAAACTGGGTACGGCCCGAGCCGTGGCCCTGGGTGCCTATGCGCTGGCACTGTCGCATTTGGAGCAGGGTTAGCAGCAATAAATTTTGGCGCGGGCGCAGCCCGCATCAATATTTCCCTAATCTCTAATACCTAGTCCTTGGCAGTTCTGGTCACATTCCAGTAGGGCATCCGCCTCTCTGTTCCAAAGTCGAACACCGGCTTTAACGTGCGGCCATTGATGGTATTGGTAGTAAAGGTCAGGTTTCTGCAATATGGGTTTGCGTCATCAACGCGCTCGAATGAAGCACCCAAGTCGGCCCCATTAAGCTCTATCGAGCGATAATTGCCATCTTCAAAGCGGCCAGTCTCTGCCCCGGCCATGAGCAGTGGGCCATAAAAGATGGAAGCTATGTGGGGTGCGTTTGTCGTTTCAAACAAGTGAAAACTCATGGGCAATATCAATTCCGCAACATCGCCGTCTTTCCAGTCGCGGCTAACTGTGATGTAGCTTGCTGGCGGCGCGGCAATGTCAATGGCTGCGCCATTTACTTTAAGCGTGAATCCATTTTTTGCCCAATGAGGTATCCGCAATTTCATGTTGAATGTCTTTGAGCCAGTCACCAGCAGCTTTACACTGTCGTTGTTTGGAAAATTTGTAATAAGTTGGACGCTTGTATCGCCCCACTTCAAAGTTGATGGAATGTAAAGGTTGACGTACAGCTCATCATCACCCCTGTGCATAAAAATCGTGTCTTGGTACTTTGTGTGCTGCTCCATGCCCGTGCCATTGCAGCACGAAAAGCCATCGAGATGAGGGTTTCCATAACTCTGTGCCCATCCGCCCACCAGCGGGTTATGGTACGAAGTTCCCGCGTCTGTCGTATTGATGGAAGAAAGCGTGTGGTTGTACAGGGCCCTCTCGTAAAAGTCCATGTATAGGGCGACGGGCTTGTGCATAAAAAATAATTGGGTGATCTTGTTGATGTTGTAAGTTGCGCATGATTCTCCAACGTCCCTATTGCCGCTGGGCGGAAGGCCACCAGTTGGGCCGTACAATGTGTCTGGCTGGTCGGTGAAGCACTCTGGGTTGCTGGAATAGCCCGCCGTGCCGCCATAAGAATACGTATAGCTGTGGTACAGCTTTTTCCAAAAGTGGTTGGCTATGTCGTAATAACTGGCTTCACTGGTCTGGTCGTACAATCTTAGCACCCCCAAAATTTGTGGAAGCTGCTGGTTTGCGTGTACAGTGCGCATGGTGTCCACATTTGTCGCCAAGCCCCTGTTGCGGTCAAAGTCGTCCCCGCCTGGGTTGAGGTAGGGGTGCCATCCAAAGAAAAATTGGTTGTTGTCAAAATACTTGGCCCCCTCCAAAAATGCGCGGTCTCCAGTGCAGGCAGCAAGGTGCGCCATCGTTTCGTTCATGCCGCCATATTCTCCGGCTATGTACCTTCCCCACATACTGTTGAGCGTTGGGCGCGGAACTTCCTTTAGCCTAACTATGACCCAGCGGCCCATGTCCGCAGCTATGTCGAGCGCGGCCCTGTTGCCAGTGGCACCATATATGTCTAGGCAGCCTTCGAGTATTTTGTGGAGCGTGTAGTAGGGGGCCCAGACACTGCTAGAAGAAGTGCCATAGCCCGCGCCATTTTCGAGCATTATGAACTGGTCTGGCGGGTAGGCGCTGATAAAGCCAGTGCCCCAATTTTGGCTGTCGTGCCTAATGCCAGTCTCGCTGAGGTCGGAATCATAGCCCTGTTTCCCCGGCCCCATCGGAATATTTGCAGGACTGCCCTTAGACATCAACTGCAACTCGCGCAAGCGGCTTATCATGGCATTCATTTTTGCCAAAAAATTGTCGGCCAGTTCTGCATCGTATGCCTTGGTAGTCAAATAGCACTGGGCCAGCGCTGACATATAGTGACCCGTGGCGTGCCCGCGCAGCTTGGTGTTTCTTTCGTCCCAACCCCCAAGTGCCTTAGCTCCTTCGGGCTGCGAAACGCCAAAAGCGTCTCTAAACGCCCACAGAAAGCTGTCCACATTTGTGTCGGCAATTTCGGCAATCATGTGGCTCTGGTTTCTTTGAAACACAGTCTCATGGCCGTCTTCCGCAGAGTTCAGCACAACATCGGACAAACCAAATTTTTCAAGTGTGAGCCTTGGCCTCTCCAACAGTGAATCCGCCAAGTTTAGGTTCTCTATTGATTCGTCCATCGCCAACTGGATTTCATTGATCAAGGGTTTTTGCGTGTCCGCCGCGACAATTTTTAGCCTTGCGCTAAACTTTGCATCGCGCTGTGTTAATGGATCAAAGGGCTTGGGGAGCATTATTTCCTTGGTGTGTATTTTTTTAGCATCGAGGATAATTTTTTCGCTCCCGGTGGCCAAAAGGGTATCGCCGCTGTACAAGGATGTAACCATTGATGCTTGAATGGCGTTTCCAGTTTTATTCCGAATCGAAATCTCTCTAAAGACCTTGGAATGGTATTGTACGCCGCGCCCATTGCTCTCTTTGGCAAAGCCAACGCACTTATTTATCTTTGCTGCCAACTTTTCGGAGTCCGCAACGTGCTCCATTTTGTCAATCAAGACGCTATTTTCGTCAACGACTGTGACGTGCGCCTTTGAAATATAGTTGGTGCCCATCACGCGGCCCAAGACTGTATAAGTGCCGGGCTTGGAGTAATCGTCAGCATTTGCGGGGGGATTGGTCATCTCACTTGAAGGCGGGATTGCAACCCTAGAGCTAGTAGTCCAGAGTACCCTCACCTTTGGCCCTGTCTTTCCTGATGCGTAAATGCCATTCACGTAATAGGGCAGGTCGGGGACATGGCTGATGGGTGAAATAAAGCGGATATCCTGTGCGCCTATTTGCTCTAGCGCGTCCGACTGCTGCGCGACTGTGACGTTGAATACCTTTTTTTGTGAATATTTGCCCGATTTCAGCGTCGCAGTCAGCGCGACATTTTTGCTGCCCTCTCCATTTGCAGGGCGGGACACCGCTCCTACTGGGCTGAGGATTTTGGGCGAACTGGAGTTCCAAGTTATCTTTGAACCCATCGCGCCAACAGCCGGCAACACAATATCGGCGATCAGCCTAGTGCTTTCAATTTCAAGCGTGGCCGCGTCGCTTTCCACTATATCTTTGTTATTGGGCATACGCAGCACGGTCACGTTTACCGTGCCATTTTTTGTCGCGTTCCCCTTTTTGACGGCAACGGCAATGGAAACTGGCTCTGCTTGGTTTCGGTTGGTGTTGGGCGGGCGATGCACTTTCCCATTGTTTTCTATTAAATTGGTATTGCCTGCACTCCATGTGATTGCGCACTTGCTCATGGCACTAGGAAAAGGCATATCTAAAACGCGATTGGCCAGCGCCCCCAAAGCTGCAACAATGCGCTCATATACTGAACCAACAACAGTTTCATCGTCAAAATAGGAATCGTACAATTCCTGAATTTCTAAGCCAGACAGTGGGCGGTCGTAAATTCTGAAGTCCGACATCCTCCCTTCAAAGTCCCTATCGCCAACTTGGGAGCGGCCAATGAAATATCCGTTTAACGAGTCCCCCGGCGACATCCCAAGCGCCTGACTAAGTGAACCATAAATAGTCGTGCTTCCCACGGGCAGGCCGTTAAGGTAGAGGATCATGGTTCCATTGTTGCCAGCAACAGTCACAGCGCAATGCTGCCAAGAGCCTGTAGGAAGCGCCTCGCCGGACGTTGCCGCCCTTTCACTGCCCGAGCCATTTGGTGTGTGTCGCACACTGAAGGAATTGCCGACATGCCTAGTGGTCATGTAAAAACTGGAAGCCGAATTTTGCCCAAAGTCAAAAATCCTCAAACGTGGCGCGGCACTTGTGCAATAGACCCATGTCGCAACTGTTATCGCCTGCTTTTCCTTGGCCAAGTCCAGCGCATTGGCGGGCAGGCGGATTGCGCTGCCCGTGGAAGCGCCCTTTGCGCCACCTACAAAATTGGCAACACGCTTTTTGAAAAAGTCGTCATAGACAAAAGAGACGCCATTGATGGCCGCGCCGTGCAAAAGATTGCGCTGCCGATCCATGAGGTCGCCATCAAGAGGGTAATGGGCTATTAGGCTTATGTCCTCGCCTGGGCCTGATTCCTGATGGTGGCCCCAGCAAAAAGATGACAGTGCAATGGTCAATAAAACAATGGCTTTCCGCATGAAACTGTCTCCAACTTAATAGCAATTCAACTTATTGTAGCTCATAGCCGCTCTGCATCGCTTTCTATTTCTCTCCAGCGGCTTGCTCGCCAATCTTGTATAAGCCTAATATTTCCGCATCGCTCATTTTTTTGTTGTAGATGTCAATTCTCTTCACCATAGCTTTTGCGCTAGGGAGTATCTCTTCAACGGGAAGCACAAAGGAGTTGGAGTCATAGGTTACTCCTTTGCGATTGCCGCTGCCGCTTGTTATTGGAATGAAAGACTTGTCATCGTGAATCCAGACGCAAGTTGCTCGCCCCGCTTGCATAGCCCCGTCAATGTAGAGCGCGGTGTTTGTCTGGGCGGGCTTGCCTTCATCGCTGAATCTTTTGTCGCATGTAAGCGCAAGCTCAAACCATGTGTCTGGGGATATTGCAGGGTTTGACACGGCCATTCCGTCGGCGTCCAAAAATTCAAAGTGGTACTCTATGCCCCTTTCGCCGCGCTCAAAGCCAATGCTGCCCCTGCCCTTGTAATTGGCGTAAAGAGTGCCATCCTTGCCCTTGAACAAAATAGTATCAGCGGGGATGTCGCCCAGCTTCGCCTTTAGCCTCACCGTGTATGGGTACCCCATGGAACCAAAGGGTAGGCTGATTTTTCCATTGCCTGATAGCTCCAGCCCACTGGCGGTAATGGCCGCGCCATCTGCCAGCGCGGTGTAGCCATTCCCCGAAGAATCATTTAGCGCGTTATCAAGACTGAAATGATATGAAGCTACCAAGTTCGATGCGCTTTCTACATATCGTCTTGGATTGCCGTCTGGCGCACGGTTGGCCAGTTTTGAAAAACGGGCGGCGTACGATTCATACGTTTGACCATTTGTTTTTTCTCCGTGCCAAGCCTTTTCGGCAACGAAAGGTATTACATCCCTCATCCTGTCGAATAGGTCAAACTCCGAAAATCCGCCGTTGAAAGAAGGAAAGTCGTGCCAGACGCAGAATTGCACGCCTTTGGTCTGCGGGTGAGCTTTTGGCATGATTGCAGTACCCCTGCCGGCGTTGCGCTTGGGAGAAAAATTGTTTGCATCGAATGTGTCATAAAGGTAATCCAAACGGTAGTCGCCATTGTTGGCATAGACGCGCCCCCAATAGTCGGGATAGCCAGTGGCGCATCCAGGCACTAGGTACAGCCAGCCGCCCACGGTATTGATCACGCTGTAGCCCTTGCCGTAAACGCTCTGTACATCGGCATAATAGGGTGCCCACATGTTGACTGTCACGCTGGGATTTTTCGCCAAGCCGTCTGGCATGTCAGCGTGGTAAGATGCAAACTCTGTCCACATTCTAACTTTCAGCCTCATTGCAAGCAGCCCCTCTGTCATGGCTTTGTTGTAGAGCGCATGAAATTGCTGATAGGACTGGGAGCCGCCGCCGTACTCGTCGCTTCCAAAATGCACCTTTTTGCCTACAAACACTGGGTTTGGACCGCTCGTGTACTCATCAAACAAATCTAAGATGAACTTTACTACAGCCTCTCTATTCGCATCTGTCGTTATGTCCATGTCGCCGATGTCCCGCATTGGCAGCCCCGCATTCCTAAAAATCTCGGAGTGCGCTGGAGTGTCTATTTCGTTGACCACTTCAACGCCGTACTTCAGTAGCTCTTTTTGAAAAGCTCGGTATTCGTCCTTTGTGTAATAGCCATCGGACTTTGTGTTGCCCTCGAGGTTGAGGTTTATGGTCGGGTGCCTCTCACTTTGCAACCGAAACGCCTTATATCCCGTTGCCGCCCAATAGTCGTTTAGGTGTACTTGCAATTCATTTAGCTTGAACCATGCCATGTACCTGCCGATTTGCTCTAGGTATTTTAGCGGTATGTACTGCCTGCCCACGTCAATCATGCCGGCGCGGATGGGGTACCTTGGATAGTCCCTTGCCTCGCCCTTTGGCGCAGTGCGCTTGTCTTTGGAGCCATACAGAATCTGCGTAACCGTTACGCCGCCGTACATCAGGCCCTTTTCGGACGCCGCCTTGATGGAAATTTTTTCATCAATCGTCAGAAAGTAACCCTCATCGCCCAATTCACTGGATAGAGATGGGGCATGGATAAACTCAACGCAGCCCGTGCCGCCAGTTGTTGCAAGGTCTGGCCCTAGGCCAAGCATCTCCTTAAAAAAGCGCTGCGTCTTTTGGGCAGCGCTCCTGGCTGCATTTTCGCCCAGTGGGGAAACTAGCATAGATTGTTGGGTCAGCCTAAATATGCCCTTGCCGCCATGCCACTCGCGCAGGGCTGGGATAACGTCTGGTTCGGGGTTTTGTCCACGATCAGCATATTTGCCCTTGACACTAAATGCAATGTCGCCCTGTGAAATGGCCGAGTCCTCGTGGTTTTTTACATTTGTGATGCGGTACATCACATTTACGTCCATGCCGACCAAGGGCCTGTAATACGAACCATCCAGGGCGACTACGTTGACATTGTCGCTCCCATAAAATTCAATCTTGTGGCTTGCCGGAACTGTTGGCGACTTCCAAAAACCCTTGAAACCCTTGACGAGCGTCGGCGGGACGCGCCGCGACGCTTCCAGCGTTTTCGCGTCATTTTCAAGTGCCACCCCTGTGCCAGTTCCAACGCCAATTGCAGCAACGGCCAGTGCAATAGGGAACGCCAAAACAGAAAAACGCTGTTTTGGAGTATTAAGAATATTCAAAAGCGTTTGAAAGATTTTCATACATACTCCAGAAAATGCAGCGGTGGCCCGTAGTGATAATTGTCAATTCTCCGTTGTCAAATGTCAATCTTCTCTAAAAGCGCGAACGCGCTAAGAGGCGCAGCGGGAATGGAGCGAGCGGGCGCCAGCCCGTGAGCGGATATGAAAGGCTGCGCCTCACTGGGCCTTATAGCCCAAAATTGGCAAGATGTTGCAAGACGCTAAATTATCAATTTTTCAACGACCATTCCTTATCCCCATAGCATCCCAACTTTCTGCTGGGTGGAACTTGCAGCGGAGACCAGACCAGCTCACGCGCTGAAAGGTGATTTTCCCCGGCCAAGGGACTCGATCCAGCCATAGGCGAAACGCGCTTTGCAGCCGCCGCCGCTGCTCTTCCGAAAGCGCAATGTCTGCATGCACCCACGCCCCTGGCCCTCTCGCCTTGACTTCGATCAGTCGCAGGTCATCGCCACGGGTGACTAATAAATCCATTTCAAATTTGCCAACCCTCTGCCGCCAAGCCACCAAATCCCAGCCCCGCAGCCAAAGCAGCCAAAGTGTCGCCCTCTCCGCCCAGATTCCCGCCCTGCG